>Ga0190275_10001946_pt1 | contig 15075 bp, 15 predicted proteins | sample Popmic550T_FD_133745 | JGI IMG/M metagenome (GOLD analysis project Ga0190275, IMG submission 133745) | Populus adjacent soil microbial communities from riparian zone of Yellowstone River, Montana, USA - 550 T | ecosystem: Environmental > Terrestrial > Soil > Riparian zone > Trees stand | place... | reverse complement strand
CCGGTCCCGGCCCCCACGACTCCCGCTATCTCTTCGAGCAGTTCCGCGAGTTGATGATGACGTTCGAACCGAGCAAGGTGGAAGTCGGGCAAGGAGTGATGTCTTGATGGCGAAGAAAGGAGCGAAGGTCGATGGGAAGAGGAGACAGAAAGCGAACAAGGTGGAAGAAAGACCGCCAGCGCAGGAAGCGGGTACGCGACAAGCGCAAGGCGGAAGCGCGCGGGGAAGCGCGCAAGTAGAAGCACCTACCTACAGCGTTCTCGGGATCGATCACGTTCACGTGACGGCCCCGACAGAGCTGCTCGACGACGTGATCGAGTGGTACAGAAACTCGCTTCGGCTGCAGGAGCTGGACAAACCGGAAGGGACGCGTCCCGAAGGGGCCTGGTTCCTGGCGGGAAGTCAGGAAGTGCATCTCTCGGTCGACGAGCACAATCCGCCCAAGACCGCACACTTCGGGATCGTGGTCGACGACCACGAGGCGGTCCTCGAAGCACTCCGCGAAGCGGGTTGCCACATCGAGCAGGCGACGAAGATCCCGGGCCGGTTCCGTTTCTACACGCGCGATCCGGCAGGCAACAGGCTCGAGATCGTGCATTACACGGACGCCGAGGTTGTTGTGGTCGAGCACGGCAAGGGCGAGATGCGCGCCAAAGTCCTGCATGAGGAGAAATAGATAACCGATGCCTAAGCGCACCGATCTAAAGAAGATCCTGGTCATCGGTTCCGGACCAATCGTTATCGGCCAGGCCTGCGAGTTCGATTACTCCGGCGTCCAGGCTTGCAAGGTATTGAGGGCCGAGGGCTACAGCGTCGTGCTCGTCAACTCGAATCCCGCGACGATCATGACCGACCCGGAATTCGCAGACGCTACGTACGTCGAGCCGATCACTGCCGAGTACGTGGCCAAGATCATCGCCAAGGAACGTCCGGACGCATGTCTTCCCACGCTCGGTGGGCAAACAGGCCTGAACGTAGCGATGGAACTGGCCGGCGCCGGGGTGTTCGAGGAATACGGGGTCGAGCTGATCGGTGCGCAAACCGATTCGATCCGCAAGGCCGAGGACCGGCGCCTCTTCAAGCAGACGATGGCAGAAGCCGGTATCGACCTGCCCCGTTCGACATTCGCCTACTCGGTCCCCGAGGCATTAGAGGCGGCCGACGAGCTCGGCTATCCGGTAGTCATCCGCCCCTCCTACGTGCTCGGTGGAGGGGGCTCGGGGGTCGTGAGGGATGGAGGCGAGCTCGAGCGGGTGGCATCCGAAGGGATCCGCCTGTCGACGATCGGCGAGGTGCTCGTCGAGGAATCGATCGAGGGATGGAAAGAGTTCGAGCTCGAGGTCATGCGCGACGTAAAGGACAACGTCGTCGTCGTGTGTCCGATCGAGAACGTCGATCCGATGGGTGTTCACACGGGAGACTCGATCACGGTGGCTCCGGCGATGACCCTGACCGATGTCGAGTATCAAGGGATGCGCGACGACGCCGCAAGCGTCATGCGGGCGATCGGCGTCGAGACCGGCGGATCGAACGTGCAGTTCGCCGTTCATCCCGGTACCGGCCGGCGCGTGGTGATCGAGATGAACCCGCGGGTGTCTCGTTCCAGTGCATTGGCCTCCAAGGCAACCGGGTTCCCGATCGCGAAGATCGCCGCCAAGCTCGCCGTGGGCTACACCCTCGACGAGATTCCGAACGACATCACGAAGAAGACGCCGGCGTCCTTCGAGCCGTCGATCGACTACGTGGTCGTCAAGATCCCCCGCTGGGCGTTCGAGAAGTTCCCCGACGCCGAAAAGAGGTTGGGGACGAAGATGAAATCGGTCGGTGAGGTCATGGCGATCGGGCGGACCTTCGCTGAAGCGCTGCAGAAGGGACATCGTTCGCTCGAGCAAGGTTTCGCAGGGCTCAGTGCGGGGCTCACTGAGGACATGGACGAGCAGGACCTCCGGACCCGTCTTGCGATCCCTGCAGAGCACCGGCTGCGATTGGTCGAACAGGCCCTGTACCAGGGCTTGTCGGTCGAAGAGGTGTCGAAGTTGTCCTCCATCGACCCGTGGTTCGTGGACCAGATGAACCGGCTCGCCGGCGCCCGGCGCGACTTGGAACGGCTCGAGGGTGTGTCTGCGCTTGACCGGTCGACGCTCTACGAGGCGAAGCAACTCGGTTTCTCGGACGCGCAACTGGCCTCATTCACCGGAAGCACGGAGGAGATCGTCCGTGCCCATCGCATCGAACTCGGCGTGCTGCCGACCTACAAGACCGTCGACACCTGCGCGGCGGAGTTCGAGGCGTCGACCCCGTACTACTACTCGACCTACGAGGAAGAGGACGAGGTTGCGCCGTCGGACCGGTCGAAGGTGTTGATCCTCGGGTCGGGTCCCAATCGGATCGGCCAGGGCATCGAATTCGACTACTGCTGCGTCCACGCCGCGTTCGCGTTGGGCGAGGCGGGGTTCGAGACGATCATGTTGAACTGCAACCCGGAAACCGTCTCCACCGATTACGACACGTCCGACCGCCTCTATTTCGAACCTCTGACGTTCGAAGACGTGATGAACGTCGTCGAGAAAGAGAAGCCGATCGGCGTCATCGTGCAGCTCGGGGGACAGACACCGCTGAAGCTCGCCGGGCCTCTGGCGAAAGCGGGGGTTCCCATACTCGGAACGTCCCCCGACGCTATCGACCGCGCCGAGGATAGAGAGCGCTTCGGCGAGCTGCTGGCGGACCTCGCGCTCCCTCAACCGCCGAACGGGATGGCCCGGTCGACCGCCGAGGCACGTGCGGTTGCCGATTCGATCGGTTACCCGGTGTTGGTGAGACCGTCGTATGTCCTTGGGGGCCGGGCGATGGAGATCGTGTACGAAGAGGGAACGCTCGATCGCTACATGGCCACGGCGGCCCAGGTGTCTCCGGCGCACCCGGTTCTCGTCGACAAGTTTCTGGAGGGAGCGATCGAGATCGATGCCGACGCGATCTTCGACGGCGAAGAGCTCTACATCGGCGGGATCCTCGAGCACATCGAGGAGGCCGGCATCCATTCCGGGGACTCGGCTTGTGCCATCCCGCCGTTCACCCTGGGCAATGCGCAGATCCGCAGCGTCGTGGAGTTCACCGAGGCGATCGCCCGAGGACTCGGCGTATCCGGACTGATCAACATCCAGTTCGCGGTCAAGGACGAGCAGGTGTTCGTGCTTGAGGCGAATCCCAGGGCATCCCGAACGGTCCCTTTCACATCGAAAGCAACGGGGGTGCCCTGCGCGAAGGTCGCCGCCCGCGTGATGGCCGGCGCGACGCTCGCCGAGCTGCGGGCAGAGGGCCTGGTCCCCGAGCGCAAGATCGGACACGAAGACCTCCGACACGTTGCGATCAAGGAAGCCGTCCTGCCCTTTGAGCGTTTCCACGGTGTCGATACCGTCCTTGGACCCGAGATGCGTTCGACCGGCGAGGTCATGGGGATCGACAAGCACTTCGGATTCAGTTTCGCCAAAGCGGAGGCTTCGGCCCACGTACGACTGCCGATCAAGGGCACCGTCTTCATCTCGGTTTCCAACCGCGACAAACGATCGGTGATCTTTCCGGCCAAAAGGCTGCATGACCTCGGGTTCCACCTCCTGGCGACGAGAGGCACCGCGGACGTGCTGCGACGCGCCGGAGTCGAAGTCGAGCAGATCCCCAAAGTGTCGGCCCCCACGGAACCGGGCCAGATGAACGTCGTCGAGAAGATCGCCAGCGGCGAGGTGGACATGATCTTCAACACCCCGTTCGGTCGCGGTGCCCGGTCCGACGGCTATTTCATCCGCACTGCAGCGGTGCAGGCCGGTGTGCCTTGCATCACCACGATGGCCGGCATGGCGGCAGCCGTTCAGGGCATCGAGGCGCTGATGAGCGGCGAGGTCGGCGTTCGCTCGTTGCAGGAGTATCTGGCTGAGGACTCTCGCGCCCGCGAGGCGAAGTGATGCTGATCTCTACCGGCGAGATCCTCTCGCACAAGAAATACGGCGAGCATTACCACTCGCTCACGATCGTGAGCCCCGAGATCGGGGAGAAGGTGCGACCGGGTCAGTTCGTCAACGTTCGCTGTGGTGTGAACCAGGCGAACATCCTGAGGCGCCCGTTTTCCGTCCACCGGGTCCACAAACGCGGAGGTTGGGCCTCGACCCTCGAGATCGTTTTCGACATCCGGGGGCCGGGCACCGAATACCTCTCACACCTTCGCGGCCATGCGATCGTCGATCTGATCGGTCCGCTGGGCCGTGGGTTCGTTGCTCCCAAGCGCAGAGCTCACTGTCTGCTGGTCGGCGGCGGTGTCGGCGCGGCCCCCCTTTTCTTCCTGGCCGACGAGTTGCGCAACGAGGGGCACCGCGTGGACGTGATCCTCGGCGCCCGCGATTCGGGCCTCCTCCTGAACGCCATCGATGCCCGGCGGTTGGCGTCCGTGTGCGTAACGACGACCGAGGACGGTAGCGCCGGGACGCAAGGCCGTGTTACCGACGTTCTCGAAGACACGTTGACGCGCTGTGAGACCGAAGTCGTATACGCATGCGGTCCACATCCGATGTTGGCAGCCGTCTCGCGCGTGTGCGCCGAGCGGAAGATCCCCATCCAGGTGGCTGTGGAGGAGTTAATGGCTTGCGGCTATGGGGTGTGCATGACGTGTGTGATGCCCCTGCAACGCAGACGCAGGAAGGACGAGTCCGCCGACGACGCGTTGGTTTACGCACGGTCGTGCACGGAAGGTCCCGTGTTCAATGGAGAAGCGGTGGTCTGGAACGGTGAGGCCGATCTCGTAGCCGAGGATCAGGCCGAGCTGTCACCGGCCGGCGTTCCTACGCGCATGAGTCCTCTGTTCGACATCGAGGACGAACACCCACCTCCGGGGAACTGACATGGCGGACGGAACGAGCTCTTCACCACTAGCGGTCACCCTCGGAGCCATGGAGCTTCAGACGCCTGTGCTGGTCGCATCCGGGACATTCGGGGCGGGCCGAGAGGCCTCCGTTTTCGTCGACCTTCCCAAGCTCGGCGGGGTCATCGTGAAGTCGATGACGATCGTGCCGTGGCGAGGCAAGCCCACGCCACGGATGTGCGAGACGCCATCGGGGATCCTCAACGCGATCGGCATCCAGAACAAAGGTGTCGATCACTTCGTGGCCGAGGATCTCCCGTGGTTGTTGAAGCGCAAGGCAACGGTGATCGCCTCGATCGCGGGCAACACCGTGGACGAGTTCGTGAAGGTTGCGGACAAGCTGCGGACCGGTGCGCGTGGGATCGCCGCCGTCGAGGTCAATATCTCGTGTCCCAACCTCGAAGACCGCAACAACATGTTCGCCCACTCGGTCGAGGCCACGTCGGCGGTCGTCGGCGAGGTGAAGAAAGCTCTCTCCCGCGTTCCGGTATTCCCCAAACTCTCGCCGAACGTCACCTCGCTGAGCACTATCGCCGAGGCCGCTCTGAACGCAGGGGCGGACGGATTGTCGCTGGTCAACACAGTGTTCGGCATGGCGATCGACGTGAGGTCGCGGCGGCCGAAGCTCGCAGGCACGATCGGCGGGCTATCGGGCCCCGCGATCCACCCGATCGCGGTGCGTGCTATCCACGAGGTTCACCGCGCGTTCCCACACGTTCCGATCATCGGACAAGGCGGGGTGGCGTCGGCAGACGATGCGCTGCAGATGATCTTGGCCGGGGCCTCCGCGGTGGCGGTAGGCACCGCTAACTTCGTGCAGCCACGCGCATCTCTCGAGATCACCGATGGGATCCGTGCCTATGTCGAGGAGCAAGGACTCGCGAGCGTGTCGGAGCTGGTCGGCGCGGTGAAGCTCGAAGGATGATCGCCAGCCCGCTCTGTTTGGCGATCGACACGCCGGACCGATCCTCGATCGAGCAGTTGGTCGACGCCACCAAGGACGTCATCGGGATCTACAAGGTCGGACTGACGTCGATCTACGGCGTCGGCGTGGATGCGATCGAGGCTATCGACTGGGCCGGGCGCCCTTTGTTCCTCGACGCGAAGCTTCACGACATCCCGGTGCAGATCGAAGGGGCGGTCGACGCGATGCGCGGCCTGGGGATCAGTTACGTGACCGTGCACGCCTCGGGTGGCGAGGAGATGCTTCGCTCCGCGGTCAAAGCTGCTGGTGACGAGATGCAGATCCTTGCCGTAACGATCCTGACCAGCCTCCAGACGGACGACCTTGCGGCGATGGGATCCGATCGGAAACCGGGGGATCTCGTCATGCGTTTGGGTCAACTGGCGCTCGAAGCCGGAGTTTCGGGCCTCGTCTGTTCTCCACTCGAGGTAGGGGCTCTGCGCGCACGGTTCGGCTCCCGTACCGAGGGGGGCCCCCTTCTCGTGACGCCGGGTATCCGTCCGGCGGGCTCGGATCCGGGCGATCAGCGGCGCACGCTGGGCCCCCGGGAAGCGATCGAGGCGGGGGCGGACGTGCTGGTCGTGGGGCGACCGATCACGCACGCTCCGGACCCTGGTGCCGCGGCCCGGGCCATCTTCGAGGAGGTGTCGGCCTGAACCAGAACGAGATCCTCGAGGTTCTCGAGCGAAACCGGGGCGTGCTCAAAGGTCACTTCCGTCTTTCATCGGGTCGCCACTCCGACTACTTCGTCCAGAAGTTCCGCGTTTTCGAGCACCCGAGGTTGACGCAGAGCTTGGGGGAGGAGATCGCCCGACGATGGGAAGGCAAGTTCGACGTCGTGGCCAGTCCCGCGGTCGGAGCGATCGTGCTCGGCTTCGCAACGGCCCTGGCCGCCGGGGTGCGGATGGTGTTCGCCGAACGAGACGAAGGCGAACTTGCGTTTCGCAGAGGGTTCGTTCTGGGTCCCCACGAGCGGACGCTCATAGTCGAGGACGTGATCACGACCGGTGGATCGGCTGCAGAGGTGGTCCAACTCGTCAAGTCGTCGGGGGCGACTCCCATTGGGATCGGCGCACTGCTCGATCGCGTCGATCCTGTGCGCTCGAAGGATCTGGGAGCACCGCTCGAAGCTCTGGTGGCTCTCGATGTCGCGTCGTGGGAGCAAGCAGACTGTCCTTTATGCGCGAAGGGTGAGCCCATCGACGATCCCGGGAGCCGACGCCTGTGAAATGCCGTTTCCCAAGGCCCATTACCCTCGGTCGGCCGACGGTGCCTATAATCCCGCGACGGCTCGGCGCGTTCCACAGATAACGGGACAAGATGGCCAAGCTGCTTTCGGTCAACTAAGGAGGAAGCTCGTATGCCCTTGCCCCCGCCGCTTACTGAAGAGCAGCGCCGGCAGGCCCTCGAGAAAGCCGCCATTGCCCGCCGTAAGAGAGCGGAGCTGAAAGAGCAATTGAAGAGCGGACGTACGAGTCTCGCGGATCTGATCGAGCGAACGCGCGACGAGATAGTGGGAAAGATGAAGGTTTCGACCGTGCTCGAATCATTGCCCGGTGTGGGCAGGGTCCGGGCACGCAAGATCATGGAACGCCTGGACATCTCGGAGTCCCGTCGTATGCGAGGCCTGGGCGCTAAGCAGAAGGAGAACCTCCTCAGCGAGTTCGCTCGCAGATAGGACCATCAACTTCCCCGTGAGTTTCACCACCGGCTCGGGCCGGCTCTTCGTTATCTCAGGTCCATCAGGCGCGGGCAAAGGCACCGTCGTCCGGGAGGTCCTCAAGCGAAAACCGGAAGTCAAGGTGTCCGTCTCCGCTACGACCCGGCCGATCCGTCCCCACGAGCGCCACGGTGTCGACTATCAGTTCATCTCGGTGCCACAGTTCCTGGGCATGCGAGATCGGGGAGAGTTCCTCGAATCCGCCGAGGTCTACGGCAACTACTACGGCACGCCGCGAGAACCGATCGAAGCATCGATCGCCGCTGGGAACATCGTGATCGCTGAGCTCGATATCCAGGGGGCCAACGCTGTCAAACGGGCGAAGCCCGATGCGACGCTCATCTTCATCGAGCCTCCTTCCCTGGACGACCTCTTTCTGCGCCTGAGAGGACGCGGAACCGAGGACATCGAGACCATGTCGAAGAGGATGCGGGCCGCGTACGAAGAACTAAAGAACAGAGGCGTTTACGACCACATCATCATCAACGATGAGGTTGGTAGGGCAGCGGCCGAACTCATTCGTATACTTGAGGAAAAATAGGAAGGAAACTCATGATCGAGCCCCGCATAGAAGACCTCCTGACGGACGTCGACTCCAAATACACGCTGGTGCTTCTCTCGGCCAAGCGTGCCCGTCAGATCAACTCGTACTTCACCCAGCTCGGTGAAGGTGTTAACGAGTTCACGCCGCCCCAGATCCCTTTGGGCGCCGACCGTGCCCCCAAGGCTCTCTCGATCGCACTGCGTGAGATAGCCGAAGGCAAGGTCTCCTACGAGCGCACCGCCGACGGGATCAAGTAGCAACTCCTCCCAATGGGCAATGGTGCCTCGGGAAACCCATCGACGAACCTGGCTGAGGTCGTAGCCGGCAAGAAAGTCATCCTTTGCGTCACCGGCGGTATCGCCGCGTACAAGGTCGCCTTCGTGGCGCGTGGGTTGGCTCAGGGCGGCGCCGACGTACGAGTTGTGATGACGCGTTCCGCCGAGCGCTTCGTCGGGGAGCAGACCTTCGCTGCTTTAACGAACAATCCCGTCTATCGCGACCTCTTTGGGCAGGGACACGAGGTTCCCCATGTCGAGTTGGCGCGCGGTGCCGACCTCGTCATCGTGGCTCCCGCTACGGCAAACGCGATGGCGAAGATGGCGCGGGGGATTGCGGACGATCTCTTCTCGGCCACGGTTCTAACGGCACGTTGTCCGATCCTGGTCGCTCCGGCGATGCACACCGAGATGTGGGAGAACGCCGCAACACAAGACAACGCGGCGATCCTTCAGGAGCGAGGGATCTATCTCGTGGGCCCGGTAGAGGGGGCGCTCTCCTCCGGTGACGAGGGGATCGGACGGATGGTCGAACCGGACGAGATCCTGGCTTCCGCCGCAAAGGTGATCAAACGATCGGAAGAGCTGACCGGCCGGAACTTCATCGTTACGGGGGGCGGCACCCAGGAGCCGATCGACCCCGTTCGTTTCATCGGTAACCGGTCCTCCGGTCTCATGGGGATCGAGATCGCACACGCTGCTGCAGCTCGTGGAGCCAAGGTGACGTTGATCATCGGGCCGACGAACCTGAGACCCCCTCCCGAGGTCGATGTCATCAGGGTCAAGACCGCTCAGGAGATGCGCGACGAAGTCTTCGCGGCCGCGCCGGGTGCCGACGTCGTCGTGAAAGCCGCAGCCGTCGCGGATTGGCAGTCGGACATTCACGCACCCAAGAAGCTGAAGAAAGCCGACGGACCGCCCTCGATCGAACTGGTTCCCACCCCGGACATCCTGGCCGAGCTCGGCTCGACTCCCTCGGCGCGCAAGCCGGGCGGGATTCTCGTCGGATTCGCGGCCGAGACCGAGCCCGACCCGGCGAAGCTTGCGGAGGTGGCGATGGCCAAGCGAGCCGGCAAGAACGCCGACCTGATCGTTGCCAACGACGTCTCGAGCCCCGACTCCGGGTTCGAGGTGCCTACGAACCGGGCCGTGATCGCAGGACCGGACGGGACGACGGATGTGGGCCTAGTGACGAAGTCCGCGTTGGCCGAGGCTCTGATCGACCGCATCGCCGCCCTCCTGGGATAGAACGGAAAAATCTTCTAGTTACTAGGCGATTTGCTTGCTCTGTACTAGGGTTCTTGCGACGGACCTATCCAAGGAGGATGAATGACTTTCAAGCGCGTGTTCGCAGCGCTAAGCCTGTCGATCGTGCTGATCGCCGGGGCAGCCCCAGCAGCGATGGCAGGCGGCAAGTGTTCCCCGGGGCAGCACGGCAACCCGCACCCGGCGTTCAAGCCTGGTTCCTGCAAGTAAGGGCTTTGACTCCGCCCTTGGGCTTGACTATCGAACATATGTTCGATAGGGTCCGAGGGTGGAGTCAAGAAGCTTCCCGACCTTTATTCAGATCTGTCGCCTGGAACGGGCCCTCCTCAGAGAGATCTTGGAGGACGATCGCACGGACGCGTGGCACGGCCATGGTGCGAGAAGTCACGCCGAGTTCCTCGCCGGCCGCTACGGCATCAGCCAGTGGAAGGCACGGCGCTGGGTCGGGGCCGCCTACGCACTCGAGCACCTGCCGCTGACGGCCCACGCACTGGAGTCGGGCCGCTTGAGCCTTGACAAAGTCATCGAGCTAACCCGCTTCGCCGTCCCGGCAACCGAGAAGAAGCTCATCTCGTGGGCTCGGCGGGTTTCGCCCGGCGGGATCCGAAAGCGTGGCGACATCGAGGTTCGTCTATCCGCTGCTCGGGCCGGCGACGAGGACCGCGAGCGTTACCTCGACTTCGTCTGGCGGATGGATGGACGGCTCTCCATAGAAGGCGTCTTGCCGGCGGCCGACGGAGCCAAAGTGGCCGCCGCCATCGATCGGCTTGCCGACCAACTCCCCGATATCCCGGGTGAGGACCCTCGTTTCCCCGACGAAGCGCAAGGCATGCCTCAGCGCCGCGCTGACGCTCTCGTGATGCTGTGTTCGGCTCGCATCGCGAAGGACCAAGACCCAGACCGGGCAACGATCGTGGTTCACGCCCCCTTCGAGTCCCTCGTGGGAAAGACCAAGAACGCATCGATCGAAGGCGGCCGGGTCGTCTCCCCCGAAGTGACACAGCGACTCGTGTGCAACGGTCGCTTGGAGGTCGCTCTCCACGACTCCAACGGGACTGTTGCACTGGCCGAACCTCGGCACGGACCGTCTCGGAACCTTCGTCGTCTCGTACTTCAACGTGACTCGCACACATGCACGTTCCCCGGATGCGAGATGAAGCGGTTCCTGATCACTCATCACATGGTCCCGTGGCCGCACGGGGCAACCGAACTCGACAACCTCGTGACGGTTTGCTTCCTGCATCACAAACTCGTCCACGAGCATCACTGGCGCGTAACGCTCGACGACTCCCGGTGGCCTGTCTGGTTCAGACCGGATGGCCGTCGGTTCGAGCCCGGGCCGGCTCCGCCGGACGCGAGATCTTCACCCGTCCCATCGAAGGAAACTGCTCCGTGGCCTGCGTTCCACCACGCGCTGGAGAGTGGCGATTATGCGTCGACGGCCGATCCAGCCACCAAATGGTTGCTGAAGTTCGGGGCACGCAGACGTGAACGCAGGAGTGTCTTCTCGGCCCTTTAGGATGCCGCCGTGACCGATCTCAGCCTGTTCACCTCGGAGTCTGTTACCGAGGGACATCCCGACAAGATGGCCGACCAGATCTCAGATGCCGTGCTGGACGAGATCCTGGCGGACGACCCCTTCGGACGCGTCGCTTGCGAGACCCTGATCACGACCGGCTTGGTCTTGGTGGCCGGCGAGATCACAACCTCGACCTACGTTGACATCCCATCCGTCGTGCGACGGGTGATCACCGACATCGGCTACACGTCTTCGAAGATCGGATTCGACGGCGAGACCTGTGGCGTCACGGTCTCGATCCAGGAACAGTCGCCCGATATCTCCGTTGGTGTGGAACATGCATTCGAGGAGCGACAAGGCGAGGCCGAAGACGCCACTCTCGACGCCCAGGGGGCCGGTGACCAGGGAATGATGTTCGGCTACGCCTGCAAGGACAACGAAGACCTGATGCCGATGCCGATCTGGCTGGCCCACCGATTCGCTCAGCGCTTGTCCGAGGTGCGGAAGGCGGGGGTTCTTCCATACCTGAGACCCGACGGCAAGGTGCAGGCCACGATCGGATACAGCGAGGGCAAGCCGGTGCGACTCGAGACACTCGTGCTCTCGACCCAGCACCAGCCAAACGTCGACGTCGAGACCTTGCTCAAGCCCGACCTGCTCCAACATGTCATCGAACCTTTGGTTCCCCGGGGCCTCGACACGGCCGACATGAAGGTCTACGTGAATCCCACGGGCGTATTCGAGATCGGGGGGCCGCGCGCCGACACCGGTCTAACCGGTCGCAAGATCATCATCGACAGTTATGGGGGAATGGCTCGCCACGGAGGCGGCGCCTTCTCGGGCAAGGACCCAACGAAGGTCGACCGGTCCGCCGCATACGCCGCTCGTTACGTCGCTAAGAACGTCGTGGCGGCCGGTCTCGCCGACAGGTTCGAGATCCAGGTCGCCTACGCCATCGGCATGTCACATCCGGTGTCGATCTGGACGGACTCGTTCGGCACCGCAAACGTCGACCCGGACAAGATCAAGGCCGCCATCAAGGAGTGCTTCGACCTTCGACCAGCGGCGATCATCCGCGATCTCGACCTGAGAAGGCCGATCTACCAGAACACGGCTGCCTACGGACACTTCGGCCGTTCGGACAAAGACTTCACGTGGGAGCGCACCGATCGGGCAGATGAGCTCCAGCGCCTCTGCTCCTCCTAGCAACCCACCCACGGTTCCCGCAGATTCGCCACTGATCGCGTCGGTGGTTCCTCTCGTTCCTGCATGGCGAGTGGACCGAGCCTTCGATTACGTCGTTCCCCCCGAGCTCGCAGACCAACTTCAGATCGGATCACTCGTTCGCACCCGTTTCGGAGGTCGCAACGTCCGAGCCGTCGTTGCCGGCCTCGAACATGCCGAACCTGATCGTGACTTGGAACAGATCGGAGGGATCGTGCTCGGCGATCCGGTTGCGCCACCGCCCCTCAACGATCTGATCAGGTGGATGGCGCGTAGATACGTCGTGCCGGCGGGCAAGGCCTTCGCGCGCGTCGTTCCCCCCAGGGTGCGTGTGAAGGTGGACGAGCCGGTGCCTCTGCCGGTCGAGCCCGCCCCCTCGTTGATCCCGACGTACACCGGTGGGACCGACTTGCTGGCCGCCATCGCCGGAGGATCGTCCGGTGTGTGGTGCGTGGAGTGCCTGCCGGGCCACGACCGAAGCGCTCTCATCGCGGAGCTGGTCGCTGCTGCGGGACGCACCTCCGGAGGCACCGCTCTTGTCGCCGTTCCCGAGGTTCGTTACGGGTCTCAAGTATTGGATGGGCTGGTCGGCATCTTCGGTGAGGTGGCGCGGGTCGATTCGGCCCAGACCGACGGGATGCGAAGCAAGAGCATGATGAGACTCGGCCGCGGACACGGGCTGGGTGCGGGCGGACGAGCAGTGGTTCTTGCCCCGGCGAAGGACCTGCGTTTGCTCGTCATGGACGAAGAGCATCACCGCTCGTACAAAGAAGACCGGGCACCTCGTTACGACGCACGTCGCGTCGCGATCGAACGAGCCGCCCTCTCGAAGGCAGTTTGTGTGCTGATGAGCTCGACTCCTTCTGTGGAAACGGGAGCCGCTGCGGCACGCGGAGATATCGGGTGGGTCACACCGGATCGCGCCACCCGCCGCGCTGCACGACCCGTAGTGGAGTTCATGGAGAAGGACGAAGCCCGTGCCGTTTCCCACGAACTGCACGTTCGCATGCGGGACGTCCTTGCGGCCGGGGGCCGCGTGGCATTGCTTGCTCCCGCGCGGGGTTACTCCCGGACGATCTGGTGCGCCACCTGCGCACGCTCACTCCGCTGTCCCCGCTGCGAGGCGGGTCTTTCCCTCGACGGGCCGCCTGGTGGGCGGACTACGGATGTCCGCTGCCGTCGGTGTGGGCTCGTCGCCGAAGGTCTCCACACCTGCCCTAACTGTGGGGGTACGGATTTCCGTTGGATCGGCTCGGGTAGTCAGAGGCTTGCCGAGCAGCTCACGCGATCTTTCCCACGCGCTCGCGTCGCCTACATGGATCCGAGCAACGTCGAGGATTCGGCCGCCGAAGCGCGCGACGCTGATATCTATGTCACGACGTGGATCGGCACGAAAGCGGTGTTCAGACCCACTGTGTCACTGGTCGGGATCCTTGATGCGGACGCTCTGATCCGTCGCCCTCATTTCCGCGCTACGGAGCAGGCCTATCAGGCGTTCGCAGAGATGTCCGACTGGGTGGGTCCGGCTGCGGATGGCGGTCGATTGGTGATCCAGGGGAGCGAGCCGGGCCATTACGTCATCCAGGCGGTCACTCGTGGCGATTACCGGTTCTTCCTCGAGCGAGAGCTCGCTCTGCGAGAGGAGCTCAACTACCCGCCTTTCTCCGAGCTGGTTCGGATCACGTCCCGGGTTGCCGATCCCGGCGTCCTGGAACGTGCCGCGCAAGCAAGCCGTGCGGCGGGGGGAACGGTTCTGGGACCGATCGCGGTCTATCAAGGTCCGACCGGCCGGGACGCGCAGCAGATCTTGGTGAAGTGCTCGGACGCCTTGCTGATAGCGGACGCACTGAGATCCCTCGCACGCGACACTCCATCCGGCTCCGGTCTGGCGATCGACGTCGATCCTCGGTAAACCCCGGTGCCGTGGGCGGCTCCGGTCGTGGATTATTGGGGGATGGCGATCCTCGAGATCAGGAAGTTCGGCGACCCGGCGCTGCGTGAGAAGGCGTCTCAGATAGACAAGGTGTCCGACTTACACACGCGCCTGATCGCGGACATGCTCGAAACGATGCGGGCCGCGCCCGGCGTCGGTCTCGCAGGTCCCCAAGTGGGGGTCCTCGAACAGATCTTCGTGTGGGAGGTGGGCGACGAACATGGGGCCGTTCTCAATCCCGTCATCACGTTCGCGTCCGAGGAGAAGGTCGAGGGCGAAGAAGGCTGCTTGTCCTTACCGGGGCTCTACTACCCGGTGATGCGATCCCACGCGGTGCGCGTGGAGGGTCTCGATGAGCGGGGGGAGCCGGTGAAGTTGGAAGCCGAGGACTTCATGGCCCGCGTTTGCCAGCACGAGATCGATCATCTCAACGGGGTTCTGTTCATCGATCACCTGCCCGACGAACTGCGCAAGCAGGCGTTGACGATCCTGCGTGAGCAGGCCCTCGGTCTCCCTCCTTCGGTCCCCGGGCATCCCTCGTCACACACGGATGGGAGCGACACATTCTGAGAACGGTTTTCTTCGGCTCCCCTCTTTGGGCGGTGCCGTCTCTGAATGCATTGATCGCTTCGGAGATCGAGGTTGCCGCCGTAGTAACGAACCCCGACCGGCCCAGCGGTCGCGGCATGGAGATGCACGGGACCCCGGTCAAGGAAGCGGCGGT
>Ga0190275_10001945_pt1 | contig 15078 bp, 9 predicted proteins | sample Popmic550T_FD_133745 | JGI IMG/M metagenome (GOLD analysis project Ga0190275, IMG submission 133745) | Populus adjacent soil microbial communities from riparian zone of Yellowstone River, Montana, USA - 550 T | ecosystem: Environmental > Terrestrial > Soil > Riparian zone > Trees stand | place... | reverse complement strand
GCCCGCGCTCGCCGAGCTCGCACCCGACCTCGTGTTCAACGTCGCCGAGGGGCTCTCGGGACTCAATCGCGAGGCGCAGGTCCCGGCCCTGTGCGAGCTGCTCGACTACGAATACACGGGCTCCGACGCCGCGTGCATGGCCATCTCGCTCAACAAGGCCACGGCCAAGCGGCTCGTCGCCAGCGAAGGCATCCTGACGCCCGCCTTTGCCGTACTGCGCACGGGCGCCGAGCCGCTGGCTCAGGGCTTTCTGTTCCCTGCCATCGTCAAGCCGCTGGCGGAGGGCAGCTCGAAGGGCATCCTCGAGAAGCAGGTGGCCGAGACGGAGCCGGAGCTCCGCCAGATCGCGCACGCTCTGCTCGAGCGCTACCGCCAGCCCGTGCTCGCCGAAGCGTTCCTGCCCGGCCGCGAGTTCACGGTCGCCTTGCTCGGAGAGCGCACGCCACGCGCGCTTCCGATCATGGAGATCGTGTTCACCAATCGCAGCGAGCGCTTCCCCATCTATTCGTTCAAGAGCAAGTTCGAGAGCGCAGACGTCGAGAACAAGGTCCCCTGCAACGTCGAGCCGGCGCTCTACGCCGAGCTCGAGAGCGTGGCCAGGGCCTCCTTCGCGGCGCTCGGCTGCCGCGACATCGCACGCGTCGATCTGCGTCTCGATGGCGACGGGCGCGTGCACTTCATCGAGTGCAATCCGCTGCCCGGCATGACCCCGAGCTTCTCCGACCTGTGCGTGATGGCGAAGGCCGAGTCGATCGCCTACGACGCGCTCGTCTCCGAGATCATGGCGCCCGCCGTGCGCCGCTTTCGTGCACGCCGCTGAGTGCCCGCCGTGGCGCTCTGACGCGAGCGCCAGCTCTGCAACCATTGGCGCGAACCATTGGTGCGCCCGCGCTGCCCGCCGCTCAGTCGTGTACTCCGAGCACGCGCTTGGGGCGGGGAGCATCGGGCATCAGCGCATCCACCAGTGCATCGACCAAGCCGACGTAGTCGCGCACCTCGTTGCGCAGCATCCCGAGCTCGTGGCCGAGTGACGAGCTCGCCTCTGCCTCGGCGCGCGCCCGAAGCTGATCCATGCGCGTGAGTAGGCTTGAGTTCTCGAGCCGCAGCTTCGCCAATAGCTCGTACGTGATCATCGAGGCTCCTGTCGCCTCCGCGAAACAAAGCATGCGGTATGCCAGCAAGCGGCGGCCGACCTTCACGCAGCTCGCAGCGCATTCACGCCAGCGAGGAAAGCACCTGACAACGCTGACGAAGCACGCGTGACGTGAAGGTGTGCGCAAGCGTGCCGAGGTGCGCCACGACTCATTCACTCGAAGTGCAACTATTGCACTCGCGCGCGTGCAAGAGGTGCGCACCTGCGCTCGCGGCAGCAGCGCCTACGGCTTGAAATGCAAGCTGCGCGTGCGCGTGAGCTGATCGAACCCGAGCGCACTCAAGCTGTGGCCGCGACCCGACAGACCCACGCCGCTCCACGGCAAGCGCGGGTCGACGAAGTCGCAGCGGTTCATGAAGACGGTGCCGAAGCGCAGCGCGCGCCCGAAGCGCTCGGCCCGCTCGCGGTCGCCGGTCCAGACGCTGGCGGTGAGCCCGTAGCGCGACGCGTTCATGCACTCGAGCGCCTCCTCGTCGGAGCCGACCTCCGCGACCGCCAGGATGGGCCCGAACTGCTCGTCGCTCATGACGTGGGCATCGGGCGGAACGTCGGAGAGCACGGTCGGCTCGAAGAAGCGTCCCCGCCCCTCTACCTGCGTCGAGCGACCACCGCAAAGCAGCTTGGCGCCGGCCCGCAGCGCGTCGCGCACCATGCCTTCGAGCTCTTCCACGTGCTGCGGCTGCGCGATGGGTCCGAGCGTGGTTGCCTCGACCATCGGGTCGCCGAGCACGTAACCCTGCGCGAGCTGCTTTGCGCCCTCGAGGAACGCGCGATAGTGACGCTCGTGCACGTACACGCGCTCGACCGCGCAGCAGCTCTGGCCGGCGTTGTACATGGCTCCGTCGACCAGGCTCTCGATGCTGCGCGCCACGTCGGCATCCGCCGCCACGTAGGCTGGATCGTTGCCGCCGAGCTCGTACCCGATCTGTAGGAAGCGGCCGGCAGCGGCCTGGCTGATGCGCTTGCCCCCCAGCACCGAGCCGGTGAACACCACGTGGTCCACCCGCGGATCGCCCACCATGCGCTCGCTCAGCTCGTGGCTGCAGTCGAGCGCCTGCACGATGCGCGGATCGGCCCCCGCTTCGCGGAAGGCGGTCGCGAATGCCGGACCACACAGCGGCGAGCGCGGCGAGTGCTTCAGAATCACTGCGTTGCCCGCGAGCACGGCGGGCACGATCACGTTGATGGCCGTCAGCAGCGGGTAGTTCCAGGCCGGCAAGTCGAGCACGACGCCGAGCGGTACCTTCAAGATGCGGCGTGCGATGCCGTCGTCGCCGCCGGCGTCGATCGCTCCGAGCCCCTGATCGGCGAGCTCGAGCATCACCCGTGCACGCGCAGCCATCGTGCGCAGCTCGCCGCGGGCTTGACCTATCGGCTTGCCCATGGTGCGCGTGATGTCACTCGCGAGGGCGTCGGCGTGCCTCTCCATGTGTGCGACGGCGCGCTCCACGAGCAGCTTGCGCTCGGCCAGCGAGAGCGCCTCGGAGCTGCGGGCACCTTCGCGCGCGGCCGTCAAAACGCGGTCGATCTCGCCCCACTCGGCGAGCTGGACCTCGCATGCAACGTTGAGCGTGAACGGGTTGTCGACGGTGAGCGTGGCCATAGCCGAATGATGAGCAGAGAGCGCGTCCGACACAAGCGCGACGAGTGCGCACCGCGTGCATCGCAGGCGCGCCGCGGCCACTCGTCTCGTGACAGACGCGCTCATGGGCCCACGACCTCGACACGCAGACGCGACGACGCCGAGAGAGCGTGACTCCCCCGGCGTCCGCGCCCCACTCGCGTTACTCGGCGTCGGTCTGCTCGGCCTCGGGTCCATGCTTGTGGTGTCCACGACCGTGGCGAGTGAACTCGTCCTTGCTGAGCTTGCCATCGCCATCGGCATCGAGGCGCTTGGCGAGCTTGGCGGCACCAGACACGGCTTCGGCCTTGGTCACCGCGCCGTCACCATCCGCGTCGCCAGGGAGCTTCTTCATCTCACCGAAGTGCTTGCCGTGGTGCATGGGCTTGTTCGCCAGCTCCTCCTTGCTCAGGGTTCCGCTCTTGTCGCTGTCGATGCGCGTGAACAGCTGCTCCGGCATCCGCTGCACCTCGGCGCGCTCGAGTACGCCGTTGCCATTGACGTCGCGCTTTGCAAAGCGCTCCTGCTTGTGCTCGGCGAACTTCGCCTTGAGCTCGTCGGCCGTCACCTTGCCGTCCTTGTTCGCATCGCTGCTGGTCCAGCGCTCGAGCAGGCTCGACTCGAACTCGGCGGTCGTGAGTACGCCGTCGGTATTCTTGTCGAGCTTGGCGAAGTGCCCTGGGCCACCGTCGTGCGCCGCAGCCACCGACACCGCAGCGACAGTCGAAAACACCGAGACCAGGTACCACTTGTTCTTCGTCATCGTTCGTTCTCCTCTGCCTGTACCAACGGGAGAGGCAGAGGAGTCCGTCGCGACCAGCGAACTTTTTTCGGCGAGCCCATCCGGGGGCAGCTCGCTCGAGCCGGTGAGCGCGTTCAGGCGATTGGCCGTGGACAGCAGCCCGCTGCGTTACGCGAGCACCGGTGTGTACAGGCGGCAGTCACACGCACACCGCGCTCAGGCTGCGCTGGCTCACGCCAGGCGACGAATCCAGCCCTCTTTGGAGTCGGTGTAGGGCGGGTACATGATCGCGGCATCGAGCGCCGTCGCCTTCTTGAGCACTGCGCGGCGGTGGCTGAAGGTATCGAACGAGTGCTTGCCGTGGTAGGCGCCCATGCCGCTCGCGCCGACGCCGCCAAATGGAAGCCCGTGCACGGCGAGATGCACGACCACGTGGTTGATCGCCGCGCCGCCGGAGCTCGTGCTCGCGAGCACACGCTGCTGAACGCTCTCGTTCGACGAAAACACGTAGAGAGCGAGCGGCTTCGGCCGTGCATTGATGAAGCGAATCGCCTGCTCGACATCGCCGACGCGCAGCACCGGCAAGATTGGACCGAAGATCTCGTCCTGCATGACCGGCGCATCTTCGGGAACGTTGGTGAGGATGGTGGGCGCGAGGTAGCGCGTGGCTTCGTCGGCTTGGCCCCCGATCAAGAGCTCACCGCTGCCTGGCAGCAGGCCGAGGAGTCGGCGCAGATGGCGCTCGTTGACGATGCGTCCGTAGTCCTTGCTCGTCTCTGGCTGCGCTCCCCAGAAGCTCTCGACCGTGCTCTTCAGCAGCTGCACGAAGTGGTCGTGGACGCGCTCGTGCACCAACAGATAGTCGGGCGCCACGCAGGTCTGCCCGCAGTTCATGAACTTGCCCCAGACGATGCGCTTGGCCGTGACCTCGAGATCGATGTGCTCGTCGATGATGCACGGGCTCTTGCCGCCGAGCTCGAGCGTGACCGGCGTGAGGTGCTTGGCAGCGGCCTGCATCACGATGCGACCCACGGCTCCGTTGCCCGTATAGAAGATCGTGTCGAACCGGTTGGCCAGCAGCTCGGTGGTCTCGGGCACGCCCCCTTCGATCACTCGGATCGCATCCGCATCGAGATACTTGGCCACGAGCTTCGCGATCAGCGCGCTCGTGGCGGGCGCCACCTCGGATGGCTTCACCACGGCCGCATTGCCAGCGGCGATGGCTCCCGCGAGCGGGTTGAGCGAGAGCAGGAGCGGGTAGTTCCAGGGCGCGATGATCAGCGCCACGCCGAGCGGCTCGCGCTGAATCCAGCTCTTGCCCGGCTGCAGGTTGAGCGGCGTCTTTACGCGCTCCGGCTTCATGAACTTCTTGAGGTTCTTGCGCAGGAACTTCACCGCGCCGACCACCTCGTTCAGCTCGGACAGCCAGCCTTCGAGTCGCGACTTGCCGAGGTCCTCGGTGAGCGCCGCGCCGATGACCACTTCTTCGCTGGTGAGTAGCGTGAGCAGGGCGCCGAGCTGGCTGTCGCGCCACTCGTACGATCGAGTGCGGCCACTCTCGAACGTGGCGCGGACGGCGTCTACCTGCTTTGCGATGTACGCCAGCTCGGAGGGCGCCGACGCGCGCGTAGACGAGCTGGATGCGGGAGATTTCGATGGGCTGGTGGAGGGCACGCAGACACGTCTATCACGTGTCGACGCGCCGCCAAACCGTCCAGCCGGCTCCCTGGAAGACATTTTCGAAGTAGGGCGAGCGCTGAATGCGACCGGGCCCACCGCGAACCAGGATGTACTTGTACCAAGTGAGATCGCGATCGGGATCGACCCGCTCCGGTGTCCACTCCCAACGTGGCGTAACCACAGGCGGACGTGTGTCGGCCTTGAAGCGGAACGGCGACTGCGGGAACTCGGCGAACGTGAACATCACGACGCCGCCCTTCTTGGCCTGGTAGAGCGCGACGTAGTGCAGAAAAGGTGCGAAGCGCACGATGTTCGAGCTGCCGCCGAAGATCAGGCCCGCGACCCGCTCCGCGCGCGGGATGGCGGCGATCGCGGCGTCGATGTCGCCGACCTCTTCGCGCTCGAACTGCACGAAGGCCTTGTTGATCTCGTAGAAGCTGAGCGAGGAAACCAACGCCACGCCCACGAGCACCGACGCACCGACGGCGCCGCGCATGCGCGGCAAGAGCAGCGGGATGAAGAGCAGCGAGAGCAGCGGAAAGCGACCCGAGATGGGCCAGATCCAGTCGTACGCGGTGGGCAGCACGAAGTAGCCGATGAAGGCGAGCGGCGAGAGCATGCCGACGAGCCAGGCGTAGCTTGGCCCACTCGTGGCCTCGCCGGCGCCGTTGGTCGGCACCTCCTGAGTGCTGCTCGAGGAGGTTGCGCCTGCGCTCAACGACGCTTCGGCCGTCGTCAGCTCCCGGCGCGACAGCTCGATCGCCGGGGCGTCCAGCGCAACGGCTTCGCCCTGCGGCGACGCGCTCGCCAGCGCGAGTCCAGCATCGCTGGCCATCGGTAGAGCTGCTTGTGCGCGGGTCGCGCGCTTCCACGGGGCCCAGCGGCGGCCCGGCGCACCCTTTCGCGCGGGCTGCCAGCCCACGGCGACGCAGATCAGCAGCAGCGCTCCCCAGGCCACGAGCAGCTGGTCGTCACGCTCGCGATGCAGCACGTCGGTGAGCCACGTCGGCAGCTCTCGCATCGCCTGGCCGATCGTCGAGTACGTCGGTCTTTCGACCGACTCGGTGGCCTCGGCCGCGGCCAACGTCGCCCGCCCGGCCGGCGTGCTCGCGAGCCAGGCCAGGGCTGCCGTGCCGACCGGCACGAAGGCGAGCGCTCGCTGCAAGGTGAGCTTCCAGCTGTCGCCGATCAGCACGATCGCAGAGCCGAGCCCGAGGAACGCGAAGGGAACGACGTGCATGTAGAAACAGAGCAGCGCGAGCACGCCGAGCACGACCATACGCGTGACCGTGTGCTTCTCGCGTAGCCGCACGGCCGCGGTCAGCCCCCAGAACACGAGCGGCAGCGCGGCCAGGAAGTTGAAGAAGCCGAGCACCAGGTGCGCGTTGTAGGTCAGTCCGAACGCGAAGATGGCGAGCCGGGCATCACGCCCGAGCGCCTTGAGCAGCGAGGCGATCGACCAAGGCAGCGCGATCAGCGCGCTGCACAGGATGATCTTGTTCGCGAGCGTGACGCCGGTCAGGTACGAGAGTGCCTGCGCCACGAGGTAGTAGCCGAGGTACTGCGTACGCGAGAGCTGCAGCTCGAAATAGTGGCCGAGCCCGAGCGCCGGGTAGTTTTTCAGCACGTTGATCGCGGCCAAGTGCTGAGGAAGGTCCTGGAGAGGCGGATGCTTGGCGCGCCAGATCGGGTAGACCATGGCGACTGAAAGCAGCACGAAGATAGCCGTCCACACCCAGCCCAGCGGCTCTACGGCACGCTGCGCCAGGGCTCGGAAGCGCCCCTTGAAAGCGTAAGAATATCGCACCGGAGCTTTACGATCGCAGTAGGCGGCCAATGTGCTGCCGCTCCCATTCGATGGCTCGTGCATATTGCCGGAAGCGCTGCTCGCGCTCGCGGAACTCCGGCGTATGCAGCTCACGGCGCCCAGCGCGAATCGGCATGGGCATCATGTGGTGCAACATCTCATGGAAGACGACATACTCGACGAAGTAGCGCGGGACCCAGCTGCGATCCAGTCCCGGATGAATGCGAATCAACTTACGATCCGCACAGTACGTTCCAAGTTTGATGCAGATGCGCTGCCGTCCGGGCGGCTTGGTGGCGCGGCCCCAGGTCACGCTCGCGTCGACCATGCCCTGAAAGTAAGTGTCGTTGAGCCGGCCGAAGATCGCCTTGAGGTCGTGCTTGCTCCCCTCGGTACGGATGCTGTGGCGCGGCGACGGGGGCCGGATGCGCTGCTGGTTGGCCTCGATATAGGCGCCAATCGCGTCGTTCGCGGCGCGGTCGCCATAGCGGAGGTAGCGGCCGAGGGCGTTCTGCGTGAACGGGTCGGCGTCGAGGAACATGTGGTGGACGCGGACCTCGAGCGCGCCCGCCGTGGGCAGGGCCGTGATCATCGTGCGCCGGTTGTCGGTGATGGCGAGGACGATGCGCTGGCCGAGCACGCGACGCAGGCTCTTCTCGAGCTGCTGACGCGCGCCTTCGTGCACGAAGAGGTGCGGCGCCGCGCTGTGCGCCTGGTCGCTCAGCTCGTGGCGCTTGAGGTTCGGCACGCGCACGGCCGAGCGTGCCAGCTCTGGCACGGTATTCGCACCCGGTCCGGGGCGACGAGAGGCAAGAGACGGACCTGCTGAGACGAGACGATGGCGGGTTTGGGACTGCGCCCGCGATGCGAGAAAGGGGAAGGAGACAAGGCCCTGTGACACGTGTCCTCCGCGGCCCAAGGGGCTCACCGACCACAGGTAGGGAGGTCATGACGTTGTGACGCGCCACTAGCCTCAATGAAATCGAGCGCTTACGCGCCGCAACTGGTCCGCACGCTAGAGCGCCCCTCCCCCCTTGTCAAGCGGAGGGGCCCACTCTGCGCTAAACATTCGTATTCATTGACGTTGATGCCCGCGCAGCCCCCCTACGAAAGCGGCTTGACGGGGGCTCGACGATCGCCCTTTGGCCAAGCCGCCAGTGCTGAGTTAGAGGCCTTCGATGAGGGTTCGAATCGTCTACTTCGCAGCCGCGCGCGAGCTCGCCGAGTGTTCGAGCGAAGAGCTCGACGTGCCGACCGACACGCTGACCGGCGTCGCTGCGGGCTCGCTTTCGTTGTCTGCTTGCGCACGTTGGCTCGGTGAAAGGAAGCCTCGTCTCGCGCCGTACCTGGTGCGCATGCGCTTCGCGCTGAATGGCGAATTCGCAAAGCTCGATGCACACGTGAAAGACGGCGACGAGATCACGGTGATGCCGCCCGTCGCCGGCGGCGCTCTGCTCGCGGAGGTACGTGACGCTCCACTCTCGATCGACGAAGTGGTCGCTGCCGTGCGCGCCACGAGCGCCGGTGCCATCGCGATCTTCCTCGGCGTGGTGCGCGATCATCACCAGGGCAAGCCCGTGCAGCGGCTCGACTACGAAGCCTATCGCGAGCTCGCGAACAAGGAGCTGCAGCGCATCGTCGCGGAGCTTACGCACGCCGAGCCCGATGTGCGCATCGCTGCGCTGCATCGCGTCGGTGAGCTCAGCGTGGGCGACACCGCGGTGGTGGTGGCGGCCAGCTCGCCACATCGCGAGGCGGCCTTTCGGCTCTGCCGCGCAGCCATCGACCGCATCAAAGACAGCGTGCCCATCTGGAAGAAAGAGTGGGCTCCGAGTGGTGAAGGGATCTGGATCAACCTGGAAGGAGACGAGCGCAACTAGCGAGCTCGCGCGGGCTCGTCAGCTGCGCGCAACGAGCGGGCTCGCGCGGGCTCGTCAGGTGCGCGCAATCAGCGGCTCGAGGCGTTCGCAGCCCTGTCCGCCGAGTGTGAGACAAGCCGCGCGCGCAGGCTCGGCCACACCACGCCGCATGTACCAGTCGTCGGCCTCCGCGACCAAGCCGCTGCCGTGGTCGCCAGCCACGAGCAAGCCGAGAGCACGGCTCACCGCCGCTGCGTGACCTTCCATGTTCGCGGCGCGCAGGCGCTGCAGCGAGAGCTCCCAGGTGCCGGCCGCGAGGCGAGGCAAGTTCTGCTGGCGCTGCAGCTCACCGCGCAGCGCGAGCGCGATGGCGCTCGCCCAGGGCACCCCCTCCTCCTCGATGCGTCGCAGGTCGCGCTCGCTGCTCTGATGCAACGCCTGCGCGGCGCTCGGATCGCTCTCGGCATACGAGAGCGACGCCGCCACCCGCAGTCGCATCAGCTCGATGCGATACACCTGCATGCGCAAGATCTGGCTGCGCTTGATGGCTGGCCACTCGCGTGTGATGCGAGCGTGTGCGCCGCGGCCATCACCCGCATACAAGCTCGCCGCGGTGGCCGCGAAGAGCACGAACAAGTGCGGGAGCGTGTAACGATTCTCCGGCAGGCGTGCGCGCGCACCCATGATGGCTTGCTTTGCGGCCGGCAGCTCTCCGCGCAGCAGATCGACGATGGCTTGCCAGGCGAAGATCCACTGCAGGGTCAGGCGGTCGTCGCGCGCACGCGCCTCGTCGAACGTGCGCAGCACGCGCCGACGCAGCTCGTCGTAGCGGCCGAGGTAGAGCAGGCAGCCGAGCGAGAAGAGCTGCGCCGCCAGGATCTCCCAGTTGGCTCCCAGGCAGTCTCGCCGATAGCCGAGCTCGGCTCCCTCGAGACAGGCGAGCGCAGAGCCCCAGTGGCCACGGCCCCACTCCACGACGCCACGTGCGTAGTCGCCGAAAGCGCGCAGGTAGGGATGAACTGGCTCGGCCCGCAGATCGCGCTGTCGCTCGAGCAGCGAGAGCGCCCGCTCGGACTGCGGCGCTCCTTCGATGGCGAGGTAGACCGCCTCGTAGCCGAGCGCACGCGAGACCGAGAACGTGTCTCCGCTGCGCAGCGCGAGCATCAGGTGGCGCGCTTGCATGTTGGCGGCCGCGAACGGATCCATGTGGCCGAGCGCGAGCGACATGGAGCGAGCCGCTTCGACCCGCATCAGCGCACGTGTGTCGACGCGCGCAGGCTCGCGCGGCTCGTATTCGTAGCCGCGCAGGAACAGCCAGGCGCGGCGCGCGAGCAGCCCCGCCAAGGCGCGCGACCCCGTCTGCGCGCGCGACAGACCGAGCTCGCTCAACAGCTCGTCGCCGAGCGCGAGCCCAGGCTCGATGTAGCCGGCTCGCAGCAGCTGGTCGACGGCGCGAGAGCGCAGAGCAAAGCGCTCGCTCTTCTGCACGCACTCGGCTGCGCCGAGGTAGGCCTCGCCGGCGTCGCGTCCGCGACCTGCGTTGGCGAGCGCCTGTGCGAGCCGCGTCTTGAGCATGGCGCGCTCGGCGCGCGAGAAGCTGCCCCAGGCCAGCGCGAGCTCGAAGCAGCGCGCCGCCGATGCAAAAGCCAGGGCGCCCGCCGCCGCCTCTGCCGCGCGCGCTGCGTAGCTGGCCGCGCGTGCCGGATCGCCCGCGGAAGAGAAGTGGTGCGCGAGCAGCTCGGGATCGGCCCCATGAGCGGCGAGCAGGCGCGCCAGGGTCAGGTGGTATTCCGCAGCGCGCTCGGCGGGCAGCGTGCGCTTGATGATGGTGCGAATCTGGTCGTGGCGTGTATCGAGGTTCTCGCTCGGATGCGCAGCCATCAGCACGAGCCGCTCGTGCAGCAGCTCTCGCACGAGCGACTCGAACTCGCTCGAGCCGACCAGCTCCCGCGCGACGGCGATGGGCAGCGGGGCGGAGGCGACGGCTAGCACCTCGAGCAGGTTGCGGGCAGGCTGCGAGAGGCGCGCGACGCGCGCTTCGACCAGCTCGCCGAGCGTGGCGTTGGGTCGGCCGCCGCTGACGACGTGGCGCGCGAGCTCCTGGACGAACAGCGGTACGCGCTCGGACTCGCGTACCACGTGCTGCAGCAGCTCGGTGTCGTGGGCGAGCGGGCCGAGCAGCTTGTGGGCGAGCTCGATGGCCTCGCTCTCTTCGAGAGGCTCGAGGCGCAGCGACACGAACTGTCCGCGACGGCGCAGACCATGCACCGCATCGCGAAAAGCGAGTAGGGCCGGCGTGGTCACGCGCTCGTCGAAGCGGTGCGCCGCGACCAGCAACAAGCCCGGCATGTCCTCGGGGCTGAGCGCATCGCGCAGCATGTGCACGCTGTCGACGTCGCCCCACTGCAGGTCGTCGATCAGCAGCACGAGCACGTGATGATCGGCGATGCGCGCGAGCAGCTCTTGGAGCGCGGCCGCCGCCTGACGCCGCAGCTCGTGCGGCTCGGCAGGCCGTACGTAGCGCGCGGTCTGCAGCGCGATCGCGGGCACCCGCAGGAGCACGGGAAACTGCAGCGTGAGCGCGCCGAGGTAGCGTGGAAGAAGCAGCGAGAGCTCCACCTCGCTCAGCTCGCTCAGGCGGCGCACGAGCGCATCGACGATGCCATCGAGCGCCTTGTATGGGACGTTCTCGCGCTCGTGGCAGCGGCCGAACAAGACCCACGCGCCGCGCTCGCTCACCTCGTTGGCGAAGCGATCCAGCAGTGCGCTCTTACCGACCGCGGAGACGCCCGTCAGCGTCAAGAGGCGAGGCTCCCCCTGCACGCGTGCTCGCTCCAGCGCCGCATGAAGCTGCGCCAGGATGGCTCCCCGGCCCACGAAGACGTCGGGGTTCGGGGTCAGCTCGACGCGCTCGCTGAGCGCCTCGCCCACCCTCTCGAGCAGCGCGCGCGCCACTGGTCGCTTGCGGGGATCGCGCGCCAGGAGCTCGGCGCACAGCTGATCGAGATCGGGTGGCACGCCCGCGAACAGCGATGAAGCCCGCGGAGCGGCCCGCTCGAGCTTCTCGAGGAGCACGCCCATGTGCTCCCCCGCGAAGGGCAGCTTTCCCGTGAGCGCCTCGAACAGCATCACGCCCACCGCATACCAATCGCTCGCGGCCACAGCGCCGGCGTCGGCCTGCTCGGGCGCCATGTAAGCGGGGGTACCAAGGATCTCCACGCTCTCGGCGCTCGCATCCCCATCGAGCTCGCGCACGAAGCCGAAGTCGAGCACGACGACGCGCCCTTGCTCCGTGACCAGCACGTTCGATGGCTTGATGTCCCGATGCAGCCGGCCCGCCTCGTGCAGCGCGGAGAGCGCGTATACGAGCTGCGCGAGCGCCGCACGCGCGCGTCCCATGTCGGGCTCGCCGCGGCCGCGCCGCACGTACTCGACGAACGACATGCCCTGCACGAGCTCCATCGAGAGGAACCAGCGACCGCCCTCGTGAAAGAGCTCGTTGAGCGTGACGAGGTTCGGATGCGAGACGCCGAGCAGGGCGCGGAACTCGCGCTTGAAGCGGTACAAGCTCGTGGCATCGAGCCGCGACAGCGCCTTGAGCGCCACGCGCTCGCCGCTACGACGATTGTGCGCCTCGTAGACGATGCCCGTTGCGCCGGCGCCAAGCCTGCGCACGACCTCGAAGCGCTTCGTGTGGACGACCCCCTCCATCGCGACGACTCACCTTAGTACAGCGGCGACGCGCGAGGTACGTGCGCGGTGCGTCGCGGCAAAGCGCGGGGTTCGCGCTCGACGCCGAGCGATCCGCACCGAGAGCACGACTCGTCGGCCAAGCGGCTCACCCGAGTCGGCTCACAGCAGCATGCTGACCGGCGTTTCCAGCATGCCTCGCAGCAGGCGCAGCCACTCCGCCCCGTGCGCGCCATCGATGACGCGATGGTCGCAGCTCATGGTGAGCGCGAGTCGCTTGCCGGGGACGACCGCACCTGCCTTGACCACGGGCTCGTCGCGCACCGCTCCGACCGCGAGGATGGCTCCCTCCGGCGGGTTGATCACGGCCGAGAACTCGTCGATGCCATACATGCCGAGGTTGCTGATGGAGAAGGTCCCGCCTTGCATCTCCTCCGGCTTGAGTCGCTTCGCTTTTGCGCGCTCGGCGAGCTCGCGGACGAGCTGGGAGATGGCGAGCACGCCAAGCCTGTCGGCATCGCGGATCACCGGGGTGACGAGGCCGTCGGGCAAAGCCACCGCGACCGAGATGTGCACGCCGTCGTGATAGCGGAGGGAGTCGCCGGCAAAGCTCGCATTCACGCGCGGCATGCGCCGAAGAGCGCTGGCGCAGCCCTTGATGAGCAGGTCGTTGAGCGACACCTTCTCTCCGCTCTTGGCGAGCGACTCGTTGTACGTGCTGCGCAGCTGCACCAGCGGCTCGGCGTCGATGTCGATGGTGAGATAGAAGTGCGGCACCTGCTGCTTCGACTCGGTCAGCCGGCGCGCGATGGTCTTGCGCATCTGCGAGAGCTTCTCGCTGCGACCTTCGCCCGAGCTCGTGCTCGCGCTGCTGCTCGCTGGCGGTGCTTCGGCGGCGCGCGTGGGTGCCGCGAGTGGTGGGGGCGGCTGGGCTTTGCGCGCGCCAGGCGGAGGTGCGCTCGGACCGCGTACGGCATTGCCGGGCAAGCCGACCCTGGCGTCGGGGCCCTCGACGTCGCGCTTGATCACGCGCCCGCCAGGCCCACTGCCCTGCACGTCGCTGAGGTCCATGTCCTTCTCGCGGGCGATCTTACGCACCGCGGGCGACGCGAACACGCGCCCTTGTACCCTGTCGCCCTCGCCACGCGGCTTGTCCGGCTGCGCTCTCGCCGCAGGCTCCGCTTTCACCGTGGCTGGCTGCTCGGGCTTGGGAGCGCTCTCGCCTTCGCTATGGTCGCCCACTGCTTTGTCGGGCGCTCCCTGAGGCGCCGACTCCGCTTCGCTCCCGCCGCTCGTGTCACTCCCGCCGCTCGTGCCACTCGTGCCGCTCGCGCCGCCATCGACGCCCGCCTGCTTGAGCAGCGCTGCGATGTCTTCGCCCGCCTTTCCGAAGATGGCGACCGGCTGATCGGGGGCCAGCGTCGCGCCCTCCGGAGCAAGCTGCTTGAGCAGCACGCCCTGGTCGAAGGAGCGAAACTCCATGGTCGCTTTATCGGTCTCGACCTCCGCTATCAGGTCGTCTACCTCGATGGCGTCGCCCTCCTGCTTCACCCAGCGGACGAGCGTGCCCTCCTCCATCGTGGGCGAGAGCTTCGGTAAACCGATGATCTTGGCCATGCTTCCTCTTCGCTTCTGCTACCGACGCGCGCTCGCGGAGGAGCGCGATTCACCAGCGTTCATTCGCGATACAGCACTTGTTTGACGGCGCGCACCACGTCCTCCGCACGGACCAGCACGCGCTCTTCGAGCGGCAGCGCATACGGCATCGGCACGTCACGACCACTCACGCGCAGCAGCGGCGCATCGAGGTAGTCGAACGCCTCGCGCTGCACGCGGTCGACGATCTCCGCGGCCGGCCCGCCGTAGGGCCAGTGCTCGTGCACCACCACGCAGCGGTTGGTCTTCTTGACGCTCTCGATGATCGTGAGGTGGTCGAGGGGACGCAGCGTGCGCGGGTCGATCACCTCGCACTCGATGCCCTCCTTGGCCAGCGTATCGGCCGCGCGCAGCGCTTCGTAGTACGGGCGTCCCCACGACACGATCGTCGCATGCTGGCCTTCACGCGCGATGCGCGCCTGGCCGAACGGGACGATCTCGTCTTCGCTCTCGTCGGGGACCTCGCCCTTGAGCCCGTAGAGCGTCTCGCCCTCGAGAAAGACCACGGGGTTGTCCTCGCGGATGGCGGCCTTGAGCAGCCCCTTGGCGTCGCGCGGCGTCGAAGGTGCGCACACCCAGAGCCCAGGCACCTGCGCGTAGAAGGTCTCCATCGCGTGGCTGTGCTGCGCTCCGACCTGGCGCGCCGCGCCGTTCGGCCCGCGGAACACGATAGGCACGCGAAACTGGCCACCTGACATCTGATACATCTTGGCCGCGTTGTTCAGGATCTGATCGAACGCGACGGCCGAGAAGTTCCACGTCATGAACTCGATGATCGGGCGCAGGCCGGCCATGGCTGCACCGACGCCTATCCCGGCGAAGCCTGCCTCCGCGATGGGCGTGTCGACCACACGCTTTTGCCCGAACTCT
>Ga0190275_10001944_pt1 | contig 15081 bp, 14 predicted proteins | sample Popmic550T_FD_133745 | JGI IMG/M metagenome (GOLD analysis project Ga0190275, IMG submission 133745) | Populus adjacent soil microbial communities from riparian zone of Yellowstone River, Montana, USA - 550 T | ecosystem: Environmental > Terrestrial > Soil > Riparian zone > Trees stand | place... | reverse complement strand
GCTCGTGTCGATCCCCGGGGCGTCCGCGTGCGTCCGCGGCGGAGTCGTCGCCTACGCGACGCCCCTGAAGCAGACCCTGCTGGGGGTGGATGCCGGCCTCCTGGCGGCCGAGGGTGCGGTGCATCCGGAGGTCGCCAGGCAGATGGCCGACGGCGTGCGCGCGGCTGCGGCCGTCGACGGGGCGGCAGCGGATGTCGGGATCGCGACCACCGGTGTGGCGGGTCCCGCAGCCCAGGACGGCAAGCCCGTCGGGACGGTGCACATCGCCGTCGCGACTCCGACCGGCACGCGCGTCGAGACTTTCTCGCTGACGGGAACGCGCGGGCAGATCCGCACGGAGGCCACCCGAACCGCACTCGCGATGGCCGTGGACGCGACAGGCTGACATCCCCGAAGCGGGCGGGAATGCCACGTGTTTCGAGTCGGTTACATTCGGCGATTCCCACCCATTCCCCAGCCCGCGGGATTAGATTGACCTCATCCGGTGTTGTACTGTTATCCACCCGGAGACGGCGGAATCAGAAGTGAGGAGGGGGCCCATCATGATCCTGGTACGACAAGAAATCGGCGAAGTCCTTCGTGACTTCCGGCAGCAGAAGGGTCGCACCCTCCGTCAGGTCGCCAGCCGCGCCAGCGTTGCGCTCGGCTACCTGAGCGAAGTCGAGCGCGGTCAGAAGGAAGCCTCCAGCGAGATCCTCGCGTCGGTCGCCGAAGCGCTCGATGTTCCGATCTCGATCATCATGCGCGAAGTCGGAGACCGCATCTCGGTCCTCGAAGGCATCCAGACCTTCCCGGACGTCGTCCCCGACGATCTGGTCGCCTCGGTCGACGCAGAACTCTCGCTGCGCTGACTTGCGTCGCAGCGAGTTCGACCGCGCCGTCGCAGACGAATTCGGTCCGCAGGCAAGCACGCTGATCGTGGACCTCGTCCTCTCACGGGTCGGCGATCGCACGGCCTCGCAGGCCCTCGAGGCCGGAATCCCGGCCCGTGAGGTGTGGCTGGCGCTGTGCGCCGAGACAGACGTGCCGCCCGAGCGGCGCTACGGCGTGGGGCGCCTGGAGACGAAGTCCGGCTGACCTCGAGTCGCCGCTTCCCACGCGGCGTGTCGTCGTGTCTCGATACGCGCGCTGCGCGCGCTACACGACAACCGATTTCGGCGCGGCGTGTCGTCGAAGATTAGTTCGAGGGATGCATAGGCTTCTGCACAGATGGTGTCGCGAGTGCGTCTGTCCACAGGACGGGTGAGAAGCGAAGACCGATGTCGGAGCCCACCCCTAGCGTGAACCACGTCGAACGACACCACACGCCTTGTCGCAGCATCCCCTCCGGCCCTCGGGGTGGAGCGCGACAGCCTACAGGCGACGGAACGCGAGCATAAGGAGCACGCCATGCCCTCACCCGAAAACCGCGAGAAGGCCCTCGAGTCGGCACTCGCCCAGATCGACCGGCAGTTCGGAAAGGGCTCGGTCATGCGACTGGGCAGCGACGAGCGCGCACCCGTCGAAGTGATCCCGACCGGATCCATCGCCCTCGATGTGGCACTGGGCGTCGGCGGCCTGCCGCGCGGCCGGATCGTCGAGATCTACGGCCCGGAGTCGTCGGGAAAGACGACACTCACCCTGCACGCGATCGCCAACGTCCAGAAGCAGGGCGGCATCGCCGCGTTCATCGATGCGGAGCACGCGCTCGACCCCGAGTACGCGCAGAAGCTCGGCGTCGATATCGACCAGCTGCTCGTCTCGCAGCCCGACACCGGCGAGCAGGCGCTCGAGATCGCCGACATGCTCATCCGCTCCGGATCGATCGACCTGATCGTCATCGACTCGGTCGCCGCGCTCGTGCCGAAGGCCGAGATCGAGGGCGAGATGGGCGACTCGCACGTCGGCCTGCAGGCGCGCCTCATGTCGCAGGCGCTGCGCAAGCTCACCGGTGGGCTCAACACCACCAACACCACGATGATCTTCATCAACCAGCTGCGCGAGAAGATCGGCGTCTTCTTCGGAAGCCCCGAGACCACCGCCGGCGGCAAGGCGCTGAAGTTCTACGCATCGGTGCGCCTCGACATCCGCCGGATCGAGACCCTGAAGGACGGCACCGACGCAGTCGGAAACCGCACGCGCGTCAAGGTCGTCAAGAACAAGATGGCGCCGCCCTTCAAGCAGGCCGAGTTCGACATCCTGTACGGCACGGGCATCTCGCGCGAGGGAAGCCTCATCGACTTCGGCGTCGAGCACGAGATCGTCAAGAAGTCCGGCGCCTGGTATACCTACGACGGCGAGCAGCTGGGTCAGGGCAAGGAGAACGCCCGCAACTTCCTGCTGAAGAACCCCGACATCGCGGCCGACATCGAGTCCAAGATCAAGGTGAAGCTGGGCATCGGCCAGCCGAAGGTCGTCGAGGTGGTCAGCGACGAGCTGGCCAAGCGTCGCCCGGCCTGATGAGCCCACGCGAAGGTGACGGGGGCGGGTCTCGACAGGCTCGAGCACCGGGGCTCGCCCCCGTCACCTACCTCCCCGGTGCCGCCCCCATCGATGAGACTCCTGCGCGGTGGGCGATCCCACTGGAGCCGGCGCCTGACGACGAGGGCGACACCGATCGCCCGGAAGCCGAGGAGCCCGACGGGCCGTCCGCGGAGGAGGCCGAAGACCTGCTGACGCGTCGGCTGCGCCGTAGTGCGCTCTCCGAGCGCGAAGCGCGCACGTTCCTCGTCCAGCGGCGGATCGATCCGTCCGTCGCGGAGGCTGCGATCGAGCGCTTCATGAGCAGAGGATGGATCGACGACGCGGTTCTCGCGGAGCAGCTCCTCTACGCCGGCACGAGCCGCAAGGGCCAGGGTCGCCGAGCGATCGCCCAGACGCTCAGCGCGCGCGGGGTCGCCCGCGATGTCGCCGATGCCGCCCTGGCCCGGCTGCCCGACGACGACGACGACCGCGCGCTCGAGTATGCGCGGAGCAAGGCCCACGGGCTGCGCAGCTACGATCTCGACACGGCCATGCGACGGCTGATGGGCCAGCTCGCGCGGCGAGGGTACTCCGGTTCTGTCGCGTCTACCGCGGCGCGCACAGCCCTCACCGAGCAGCGCTCCAGCGGCGGCGTGCAGTTCCGCTGACGCCGTTCAGCCGACGAGGCGCCGCACATGGCCGCGCTAGGGTCGGTCGCAGGTGTATGAGGGGAGGCAGGATGGCGATCTCCGTCACCGGGCTGACGAAGCGCTATCGCGACAAGGTGGCCGTCGACGACATCTCGTTCACCGTCGCCGACGGCGGCGTCTTCGCCTTCGTCGGCACCAACGGCGCCGGAAAGTCCACGACGATCGGCTGCCTCACCACCGTGCTCCCGTTCGATTCCGGTGACGTGAGCGTCACGGGGCACGACGTGCGGAGGGACGGCGAGCGGGTGCGGGAGGCGATCGGCGTCGTCTTCCAGGAGTCGCTGCTGGACCCCTTGCTGACCGTGCGGGAGAACCTGCGGCTCCGAGGACGTCTGTCCCGCGTCGCCCGCGCATCGCTGGACACGAAGATCTCGGAGGTGTCGGGTCTGATCGGCCTGGCCGACTTCCTCGACCGTCGCTACGGAAAGCTGTCGGGCGGACAGCGGCGGCGCGTCGACATCGCCCGCGCCCTGCTCCATGAGCCGGCGGTGCTGTTCCTCGATGAACCGACCGCAGGACTCGACCCGGCCAGCCGCGCGCTGGTGTGGCACACGCTGCACGAGCTCACCGCCCGCGGTGACCTCACGATCTTCCTGACCACCCACTACCTCGAGGAGACCGAGGAAGCGGCTCGCGTGTGCATCATCGACGATGGACGGATCATCGCCGACGACACCCCCGCTCGTCTGCGCGCACAGTACAGTCGCAGCGTCCTGACCGTGACGTCGGATGACCCCGACAGCCTGGTGGCGCTCGCACGCCTCGCGGGTGCCGATCCGATGCGCGACGCCGACGTGGTCGTGATCGGCGTCGATGACGCCGGGACCGCACGCCGCATCCTCGCGTCGCACGGCGAGCACACCCTCGACTTCGAGTTCCGGCACGGGCGCATGGATGACGTCTTCCTCGCTCTGACCGGGCGAACGGCTGAAGAGGTCGGCGCCGCATGAGCGTCGTGCTCGCGATCGTCGGACGCAACCTGCGCCTGTTCTTCCGCGACCGGCTCAACGTGTTCTTCTCGCTGCTCGGCGCCGTGATCCTGTTCGGTCTCTACACGCTGTTCCTCGGCAACCTCCAGACCGCCGACCTCGCCGATTCTCTGCCCGGCGCCACCACGGCGGAGGTGCAGGCATTCGTCGACAGCTGGATGTTCGCCGGCATCGTCCTGATCACGACCGTGACGACAGGGCTCGGCGGTCTCGCGGTGCTCGTCGACGACGACCAGTCCGGTCGGTTCCGCGACTTCCTCGTCGCGCCGCTGCGGCGCGGGCAGCTCGTGCTCGGCTACCTCCTGTCCGCCGTGGTCGTGGCCGTCATCCTGTCGCTCGTGGTCCTCGCCATCAGCGTCGTCTACCTCGGTCTGGTGCGCGGGACCTGGTTGAGTCCGTCGGCGATCGGACGCATCGTTCTGATCGTGATGCTCTCCTGTCTCGCGTTCACTTCGATCTCTGCGCTCATCGTGTCGTTCGTCCGCACCAACGGCGCGTTTTCCGGGCTCGCCACGATCGTCGGCACGGTGCTCGGCTTCATCGCCGCGGCCTACATCCCGATCGGGGCATTCCCCGACGCGGTCGCGTCGGTCGTCGCGGCACTGCCTTTCGCGCAGGCGGGGATGCTGATGCGCCGCGAGTTCTCGGACGAGACGCTCGCCGCCATCACAGCCGGTGCCCCCGGCGCCGAGGAGCCTCTGCGCGCGTTCTACGGAATCGACCTGACCATCGGGCAGTGGCCGGTACCGGCGTGGTTCGTCGTCGCGGTGCTCGTCGGCATCACGGTCGTCTGCACGGCACTGTCCGCGGTGCGCATGCGTCGCCGCATCCGCTGAGCCCCCGGACCCGGCCGTCCAGGCGGGGCTCGTAGAATGGCACTCATCATGACCACTCCGTCCTCAGCGCCGACGACGATCGCGCCCTCTCCTGCGGCGTTCGCGGCCGACGGCCACGTCCGCACCTACGAAGTGCGCACGTTCGGCTGCCAGATGAACGTCCACGACTCCGAGCGCCTGTCCGGCTCGCTCGAGAGTGCCGGCTACCTCCGTGCTCCCCTGGGAGAGGAAGCCGACGTCGTCATCATCAACACGTGCGCGGTGCGCGACAACGCCGCGGGCAAGCTCTACGGCACGCTCGGCCACCTGGCGTCGGTGAAGCGCCGCAAGGACGGCATGCAGATCGCCGTGGGCGGGTGCATGGCACAGATGGACAAGCAGGCCGTGCTCGACAAGGCGCCGTGGGTCGATGTGGTCTTCGGGACGCACAACATGGGGTCGTTGCCGAGCCTGCTGGAGCGGGCACGTCACAACGGCGAGGCCGAGCTCGAAATCCTCGAGTCGCTGGAGATCTTCCCTTCGACTCTGCCGACCAAGCGCGACAGCGTCTACAGCGGCTGGGTCTCGATCTCGGTCGGCTGCAACAACACCTGCACCTTCTGCATCGTGCCGAGCCTGCGCGGCAAGGAGAAGGACCGTCGGCCCGGCGACATCCTCAACGAGATCCGGCTCTTGGTCGATGACGGCGCGATCGAGGTCACCCTGCTCGGGCAGAACGTGAACTCCTACGGCGTCGAATTCGGCGACCGCCACGCGTTCGGCAAGCTGCTGCGCGCGGCAGGAGCGATCGATGGACTCGAGCGCATCCGCTTCACGAGCCCGCACCCGGCCGCCTTCACCGACGATGTGATCGACGCGATGGCCGAGACGCCCGCCGTCATGCCTCAGCTGCACATGCCGCTGCAGTCCGGCAGCGATCGCGTGCTCAAGGCGATGCGCCGCTCGTATCGCAGCGAGCGATTCCTCGGCATCCTCGACCGGGTCCGCGACCGGATCCCGAACGCGGCGATCACGACCGACATCATCGTCGGCTTCCCGGGGGAGACCGATGACGACTTCGCAGAGACGATGCGCGTCGTCGAGCTGGCGCGATTCTCGAGCGCGTTCACGTTCCAGTACTCGATCCGCGAAGGCACGCCCGCCGCGACGATGCCCGACCAGGTGCCGAAGGCCATCGTGCAGGAGCGCTACAACCGGCTCATCGCCCTCCAGGAGCGCATCTCCCTCGAGGAGAACCACGCGCAGCTGGGGAGGCGGGTCGAGCTTCTGGTCTCCATGGGCGAGGGCAAGAAGGATGCCGAGACCCATCGCCTGACCGGACGCGCCGAAGACAATCGGCTCGTGCACTTCGAAGTGACCTCGGGCAGCGACATGCCGCGGCCCGGAGATGTCGTATCGGTGACGATCACCCACGCGGCACCCTTCCATCTGCTCGCCGATTCCGACGGCGCGCCCCTGCGGATCCGGCGCACCCGCGCCGGCGACGCATGGGATCGCACGCAGTCGGAATCGTGCGCGGTCCCCGCCACGGCCGATGCGGGCGGCGCTCCCCGGGCCGTCTCGCTCGGCCTGCCCACGCTGCGCGTCGGGGTGTGACCCTTCGTCGGGCACCGGCAGCGGGCGGGCAGTCCCGGTGACGGAGTCTGACACCGGTCCGCGGCTGTACGCCGTCGTGGGCGCGACCGGCACCGGAAAATCCGAGCTGGCGCTGCGGCTCGCCGACCGTCTCGGACGGCGCGGTCGCCCCGCCGAGATCGTGAACGCCGACGCGATGCAGCTGTATCGCGGTATGGACATCGGGACGGCGAAGCTTGCGGTCGCCGAGCGGCGCGGCATCCCGCATCACCTGCTCGACGTGCTCGAGGTCACCGACGACGCCGCCGTGGCGTCGTATCAGGGCGCGGCCCGAACCGCGGTGACCGACATCCTCGCCCGGAGCGCGCATGCGATCCTGGTGGGCGGCTCGGGACTCTACGTGTCGAGCGTGCTGTTCGACTTCCGCTTCCCGCCGCGTGATGAGGCGCTGCGTGCCCAGCTCGAAGCCGAGTTGAAGCGGGACGGATCGGCGGCGCTGTTCGCCCGGCTCCGCGAGGCGGATCCGGTCACCGCCGAGCGGATCGACCCGCGCAACGCCCGCCGGGTCGTCCGCGCACTCGAGGTGCTCGCCCAGGGACGGCAGAATCACGGAGCGGCGCTGCCCGACGAGCCCGTGCCCTGGCGTGCATCGACGGTGCTCGGGCTCACGAGTCCGCGCGAGGAACTTGTCGCGCGACTGGACGCCCGTGTCGAGCGCATGTGGCGGGAAGGGCTCCTCGCCGAGGTCGAGGAACTGAAGGGCCGCGGACTCGAGCAGGGCGTCACCGCGCGTCGCGCGATCGGATACGCGCAGGCTCTGGCCCAGCTGTCCGGCGCGATGACGCAGGCCGACGCCATCGCTGAGACGCAGGCGCTGACCCGCCGCTACGCCCGCCGCCAGGTGTCGTGGTTCGGCCGCTATCCCGACGTCGTCTGGACGGCGGGAGGCGAAGATGTCGACCTCCAGCGGATACTGGGTGCATGACATCGATCCGCGCGTTCACGCTGAGAGACACCGAGTCCGTCATCGCACTGTGGCAGTCCACGGGCCTCACGAAGTCCTGGAACAACCCCCACCTCGACATTCAGCGCAAACTCACGGTGCAGCCTGAGCTGTTCCTCGTGGCGACGGATGCCGATGAGATCATCGGCACTGTCATGGCCGGCTACGACGGGCACCGCGGGTGGCTGTACTACCTCGCGTCCGACCCGATGAGGCGCGGCCAGGGGATCGGGCGTGCGCTGGTCACCGCTGCCGAGGAGCTGCTGCTCGAGCTCGGCTGCCCCAAGGTGCAGCTCATGGTGCGCCCCGGCAACGACGACGTGCTCGCGTTCTACGACGCGCTCGGCTACGAACGGTTCGACACCACCACCACCGGCAAGCGGCTCGTCGTCGATTGAGCGGGCCGGAGCCGGTGCAGGTTCGCGAATAGGCTGGGGGGATGCCGCAGACGATCGCCTTCACGAAGGGCCACGGGACGGGGAATGACTTCGTCCTCATCCCCGATTCGGGGGGCGACCTCGATCTCAGCGACGACCAGGTCGCCGTGTTGTGCGACCGGCGTTTCGGCATCGGTGCGGACGGCATCCTCCGGGTCGTCCGGGCGAGCGCGCTCGACGGTGCGGACGCGTCGACGAAGCTCGGCGCAGTTGCGGCCGTCACCGCGGGCGCGGAGTGGTTCATGGACTACCGCAACGCCGACGGCTCGAAGGCCGAGATGTGCGGCAACGGGATACGCGTGTTCGCGCGCTACCTCGCCGACACCGGTCTGGCCGAGATCGACGACGGACCGGTGCTGATCGGCACGCGTGCCGGCGTCAAGTCCGTCACCCGCAGCGACCTCGGCTTCGAGGCCGACCTCGGGTCATGGCGCGTCGAGCCCGACGAGGTCCTGGTGCGCGCACGAGGACTCGGAGTGCCCCGGCCCGGGCTCGGCATCGATGTCGGCAATCCGCACATCGTCGTCGCGCTCTCCGGCACCGATGAGCTCGACGCGCTCGACCTCACCGCGCGGCCCCAGCTGCAGCCCGACCCACCGCGCGGTGCGAACATCGAGTTCGTCGTGCCGAGCGACCCGCTCGTGCGCGACGGCGTGGGTTCGATCCGCATGCGCGTCTTCGAGCGGGGTGTGGGGGAGACCCTCAGCTGTGGCACCGGTGTCGCCGCCGCCGCGCTGGCGGTGCGCCACTGGGCGGGTCAGGCGGCACCCGACCGGTGGACGGTGGACGTTCCCGGCGGGACCCTGGGCGTGCGGATGCTGCGGGTGCGCGGCGACCTCCACGTGCTGCTGTCGGGCCCGGCGACGCTCGTCTACTCGGGCGAGGTCGCCCTCGCCTGACCTCGCGCACCGATCACGGGAGCGCGATCTCCCCGGTCAGCGGTGAGCCATGCCTGCGTACCTTCAGCACACGGAATCCGCGGCCGGTCGCGGCTCGGTGCACGCTGTAGCCCGTCGTGAAGGATGCCGCCAGCCAGCGCTGCAGCGAGTCCGAGCCGAGATTCCGCTGCACGACGAGCCACGCATCCGACCGTTCATCCAGACGGGGAATCCACCGCTCCAGCAGCCCGTGCAATTCGTTCTTGCCCACGCGGATCGGGGGATTGGACCGGATCGTGCGGAACGTGACTTCATCGGGAACATCCTCGGGCCGCACCGCGTTGACATTCGTGAGCGCGAGGGACTCCGCGTTGCGTCGAACCAGGTCCAGCGCACGTTCGTTGACGTCGACGGCCCACACCGTCGCGTGCGGGGACTGCACGGCCAGTGACAGCGCGATCGGTCCCCATCCGCTTCCCAGATCGAGCAGATGCCCGCCGGGCGGCGGCGGCGGCGTGTTGGCCAAGAGCACAGCGGTGCCCGAATCGACGTGATCGGGGCTGAAGACGCCGCCGGCGGTCGTCACTTCGACGTCGGAACCCGCCAGGTTCACGCGAATGCGGCGAAGATTCTCCGGACTGGCGGGCGACGCGCTGAAATAGTGGTCCTCCCCCGTGCTCCCCATCCTGAGAGCGTAGCGGAGGAGCTCTCGAGCGGTAAGGCTAGAGTTTACGGGCATCCCGGAAGGAAGACATGACCGATACGACAACCCCGATGAGCACCGATGAGAACGTTGCCGACCCTGTGGTCGACCCCGTGGCTCGCGTGCTCGAGCGCGCTGAGGCGCATTCGGGCGTGCGTGTGTTCGGCGCCGCGCAGGCACTCCAGGAAGAGTCCACGATCTCGCGCGCCGACACGGACGGCGAGCAGTGGGACCGCGAGGAGCGCGCCGCACTGCGACGCGTTCCGGGACTGTCCACCGAGCTCGAGGACGTCACCGAGGTCGAGTACCGCCAGCTCCGGCTGGAGAACGTGATCCTCGTGGGCGTGCACCCGCAGGGCGAGCAGGAGGACGCGGAGAATTCGCTGCGCGAGCTCGCCGCCCTCGCCGAGACCGCGGGCGCCGTCGTGCTCGACGCCGTGATGCAGCGCCGTCCGCACCCGGACCCGGCGACCTATCTCGGCCGTGGCAAGGCGCAGGAGCTGGGCGACCTCGTCGCCGCACTCGGTGCCGACACCGTGATCGCCGACACCGAGCTGGCTCCGAGCCAGCGCCGTGCGCTGGAGGATGTCGTCAAGGTCAAGGTGATCGACCGCACGACCGTGATCCTCGACATCTTCAGCCAGCACGCCAAGAGCCGTGAGGGCAAGGCCCAGGTCGAACTCGCCCAGCTCGAGTACCTGCTCCCGCGCCTGCGCGGGTGGGGTGACTCGATGAGCCGGCAGGCCGGTGGCCAGGTCGGCGCCGGCGGCGCTGGCATGGGCTCTCGTGGCCCCGGTGAGACGAAGATCGAGCTCGATCGTCGCCGCATCCGCACCAAGATGGCCCTGCTGCGGCGTCAGATCCGCGACTTCGCGCCCGCCCGCGAGGCGAAGCGCGCCGAGCGCAAGCGCAACACGATCCCCTCCGTGGCGATCGCCGGGTACACGAACGCCGGCAAGTCCAGCCTCCTCAATCGCCTGACCAGTGCCGGCGTGCTCGTCGAGAACGCTCTGTTCGCGACCCTGGATGCGACGGTCCGTCGGGCCGAAGCATCCGACGGTCGCGTCTATACGCTCACCGACACGGTCGGGTTCGTCCGCAATCTGCCCCACCAGCTGGTCGAGGCGTTCCGCTCCACGCTCGAGGAGGTCGGCGACGCCGATGTCATCGTGCACGTCGTGGATGCCGCTCATCCCGATCCCGCGGCGCAGCTGCAGACGGTGCGCGACGTGATCGGCGACGTGGGCGCGCGGGAGATCACCGAGATCGTGGTGTTCAACAAGGCCGACCTCGTCGACGATGACACCCGGATGGTCCTGCGCGGCCTCGAGCCTCGCGCGCTGTTCGCGTCGTCACGCACCGGCGAAGGCATCGACGAGCTGCGCGCAGCGATCGAGGCGGCGCTGCCGCTTCCGGCCGTCGAGGTCCGTGCTCTTGTTCCGTACGACCGCGGCGACCTCGTCTCGGCGGCGCACGAATCCGGCCACATCCTCTCGCAGACCCACGAGGAGGGCGGCACGGCGCTGCACGCGCACGTGTCGGAGCGGCTGGCAGCCGAACTGGCCCCCTTCGCGGTCTGACCGCGCCGCTCAGTCGAGGCTGAGCGGCGCCACCCCGGGGGTTTCGAACGCGAACACCGCACCGAGGAAGGCCAGTTCGGTCTCCAGGGCGTTCACGACGTTCTCGGCCCGGCGGAATCCGTGGCCCTCGCCTTCGTACACGACGTAGGCGTGCGGGATACCGTGCTTGGCCAGCGCGTCTCTGATCGCCTCGGACTGCGCCGGTGGCACCACGGGGTCGTCCGCACCCTGCAGCAGCAGCAGGGGCACGCGGAACCGCTCCGGGTGCGACAGCGGCGAACGATCGATGTACAGCTGCTCGGCGGCCGGGAGCGGCCCGATGAGACCGTCGAGATATCTCGCCTCGAAGTCGTGCGTGTCTGTGGCCAGCGCCCGGGCATCGCCGACGCCGTAGCGGGACATCCCCGCGGCGAACGCGTCGGTGTTCACGAGTGACGCGAGCACTGTCCAGCCGCCCGCCGACCCGCCGGCGATCGTGATCCGGGCCGGGTCGGCCGCCCCGCTGCGGGCGAGTCCCATCGCGGCGGCGGCGACATCCTCGACGTCCACGACCCCCCACTGCCCTCGCAATCGCTCCCGGTAGGCGCGGCCGTAGCCGCTGGAGCCTCCGTAATTCACGTCGAGGACGCCGATTCCCCGACTGGTGAAGTACGCGATCCGACCGGATGCCGCGCCTCCGCGGTGCGCGGTGGGTCCGCCGTGCACGAGGACGACGTACGGAGGCCGCTCGTCGGTGGGACCGTGGACGTCCGGGTTGGTGGGTGGGAAGTCGTAGGCGTGCACAGGACCGCCGGGGCCCTCGAAGGTCACGGCGCGGGGCTGCGGCATCCATTCCGGTGCCCACGGCGGTGGTCCGCCGTGGATCAGCGTGGGGTCATCGGGTCGGTCGAGATCGATCACCCACAGTCCGCTCGGCGCGTCCGCCGATGCGCCCGAGATGAGCACCCGCGTTCCGCTCACGTCCTCCACGCAGCTCTCCGACGTGACGGGAACAGGGAGTGGGCGGACGGTGCCGTCTTCGTGGATGCGGACGAATTCGTCGGCGCCATGCGTGCGGACGGCGACGAGGCGGCCGTCGGCCAGTCGCGCGAACCAGCGGGTGCCGAGTGCCCACAGCGGACCGCCGGTGTCGGCGTCCGCCGGAGCGACCGGGTGCCGCTCGAGGTCGGCCGACAGGTGCTCGCGCCACAGGTTCCATCGACCGGTGGAGTCGTCCGCGTACAGCAGGTCGTCATCGTCGATCCAAACGGGCTGAACGGGGGAGCTCTCCCCGCCTGCGACCGTCGTCCATTCCACCACGACGCCGTCTTCGACCCGACCGACGCGGAGCTCCGACCTGTCCCACGGCATGTCGGGGTGGTTCCACGCGATCCACGCGATGTGGCGTCCACTCGGAGAGAGCGCGGGGTGCGCCAGGAAGTCGCTGTCATCGACGAGCGACGTCACGCCCGAGCCGTCGAGCGCGATCTGCACCAGGTCGCGGCGAGGGACCGACGAGCCGTTGTGTGTCTCCCGGACCGCGAGAAGCTTCCCGGCCTGCCACGTGAGTCCGCCGAAGCGCATGCCGTGGTCCGCCGGCGTCAGCACGCTCGGCTCCTCGCCCGGCGCCAGGGCCCAGACGCATTGGTCGGTCTTCTCGACGAAGAGCAGAATGCCCTCGTCGGTCGCGGTCCACGCGCCGCCGCCGTACTCGTGCACCCGCGAGCGGACGTTCCACGGCGCTGCGAGCACATCGACGACGTCTCCGTCCGCGGTGCGTCTGCGCACCGCGGTTCGACCGCCTTCCTCGGCCACGCCTTCACCCCACCAGACCTCCTTCCCGACGAATCTCGCACCGTCGATCCGGGGGGTGGCTGCGGTCACGGCCGCCGCAGACAGGGGGGACGGCCAGGAGCCGTAGGGTCGCGTCGTGCTCACGGGTCCACGGTACGCCGCGTGCCCGTTCGCGGTGCCCGAATCTGCCCGGGTTGACAGTGCCTACGGGCATATGCATCTGGACGTATGCACCCCGACATAGTCCGAAACAGGCGTCGCGTGCCGGCCGTGATTCGGGTAACTTCGACCCATCGTCGCCCGGAGCAATCCGGGCAGGAGCGACAGCCGAGCCCGGCACCCGCCCGCGATGACATCGCGCCCCGTTGCGCTGTCCGCGGCCGTCCGGCCTCCGCCATCGATCCGAAGAGTCCTCATGCGCACCGAATCGAGTGCATCACCCTCCCGTCTGCGCCCCGGCGCCGGAGGAGGTGTGCCGTTCTCCTTCGAGGTGTACCCGCCGCGTTCGACCGCGCGCGAAACCGCCCTGCATGAGACGATCCGACACCTCGCTGCGGCGGGTCCGCAGTTCATCTCGGTGACTTTCGGCGCCGGCGGTTCGAGCGGCGGTCGTTCCCTCGACGTGCTGCGCTTCATCCGCGATGAGACGGCCATCGAGCCGTTGGCTCACATCACCTGCGTCGGCAACACCTACGCGGCGGCGGCGGCGCTCATCCAGGAGTTCCTGGATGCCGGCATCCTGAACTTCCTCGCACTGCGTGGCGATCCCCCCGACGGTGCCGCCGAAGACGACTCCTTCCTCGGTGATCTGGCGAGCGCCGCCGAACTCGTGCAGCTCATCGACAGGGTGCAGGCCACGCGCGCCCCCTACACCGAGGCGGGAATCCCCGGCCTTCCGGGTGCAGCGCACGTCCACCGCCGAGAGCGGGCGGAGATCGCCGTCGCCGCATTTCCGAACGGACACCCGAGGTCGCGGCATCCGAACGAGCACATCGATGCGCTCCTGGCGAAGGAGGCAGCCGGTGCCACCCTCGGGATCACCCAGCTGTTCTTCCACCCCGACGACTACCTGTGCTTCGTCGCCCGCTCGCGCGAGGCCGGCGTGACCATTCCGATCCTGCCCGGCATCATGCCGATCACCTCGCCCGCGCGGCTGCGCCGCGTGCTCGAGCTGAGCGGCGAGGCTCTGCCGAGCGAGCTCGCGCGCGCGCTGGAGACGGAGCCGACCCCTGAGGGCCAAGCCGACGTCGGCGTCGCCCACGCCGCCGAACTCGTGCGCGCGGTCGTTGCGGAAGGTGCGCCCGGCGTGCACCTCTACGCCTTCAACAATCACGACACGGTGCTCGCGGTGCTCCGCGAGGCCGGGATCCTCAGCCCTGCCCTTCAGAAGGAGGCCGCACGATGACCGAGAACCGCCCTACTTTCCCCACCGGCACGATCCTGGGCTACCCGCGCATCGGCGCGCGCCGTGAACTCAAGCGCGCCGTCGAGGCGCACTGGAGCGGCGCGATCGACGAGTCCGAACTGGAGACGACGGCGGCCGGACTGCGTCGCGCGACACGCGAGCGCCTCGCCGCGCTCGGACTCGGGCGCACGGACTCTTCGATTCCCGAGACCTTCTCGTACTACGACCAGGTGCTCGACGCGGCTGCCGCCGTCGGGGCGCTCCCCGAGCGATTCGCGGGTCTGCGCGGCGACGACGGGGCGGTCGGGCTCGCGGCGTATTTCCGGGCCGCGCGCGGGGCTGGCCACGACGCGCCACTCGAGATGACGAAGTGGTTCGACACGAACTACCACTACCTCGTGCCCGAGATCGGACCGGAGACGGTGTTCGCCCTCTCGACCCGCCGGTTCGTCGACCAGGTGGCCGAGGCACGATCCGACGGCTTCACGGTGCGCCCGGTGATCGTGGGACCGGTGACGCTGCTGGCGCTGGCGAAGGGGTCGGTGCCCACGCCCGCCGGCCACCGGCCGCTCGACCGTCTGGACGACCTGCTGCCGGTCTATGCGGCCCTGCTGGGCGAGCTCCGCGCGGCGGGTGCCGAATGGGTGCAGCTCGACGAGCCGGCACTCGTGAGCGAGAGTCTGCCCTACACACCCGTCGAACTCGCCGACGCGGCGCGCCGCGCGTACGCCGAGCTGGGTGCCGCGACCG
>Ga0190275_10001943_pt1 | contig 15082 bp, 18 predicted proteins | sample Popmic550T_FD_133745 | JGI IMG/M metagenome (GOLD analysis project Ga0190275, IMG submission 133745) | Populus adjacent soil microbial communities from riparian zone of Yellowstone River, Montana, USA - 550 T | ecosystem: Environmental > Terrestrial > Soil > Riparian zone > Trees stand | place... | reverse complement strand
CGGCACGCCGTCAATCCTCGTCGCAGTCTCGGTGACCAGCACGACGGCCGGAGTGTGCGGGGCGAGGCACGCCACATCCACACGCGTCGGAGGGAGTGACTGGGTAGCTACGCTCACGTCACCCGCGTACAGCGTGCTGCCGCGGCCGGCTTCACCGTCCACCCATTCCGCCAGCACCTCGGACACCCGCGATGTGATGGCGGCGTGTGACGGGTATTGTTCGGCGGGCATTGGGTGCTCCGTTTCGGGCCACAATATCACGGCCGCTTCCGCTCGAATAGGGCGGCGTTCACCGCTTCGGGGCGCGGACGTTGGTGAGGCGAGCGACGAACAGGGGATACCGATCACCGTCGAGCCGCGACCGGGCCTGGCCGAACCCCGGGAACTGGTCCGGCCACACCTCGGCCAGCACGTCCGCGCCGACCGGGTCGAAGACGCGGATCGAGCCCGGGTCGAAGTAGAGGGCGCCGGCGTGCCCGTCCTCCGGCTCGTCGAACCGTTCGGAGCCCACGAACTCCGCGCTGGCGATGATGCGGCGGTCGAACTGGAACAGCACGACCTTCCCGGCTTCGGCGCTCAGCCCCGACGTGCGGAACTCGTACCGCCCGTTGCGCGGCGGCGTTGCCAACTCGCCGAGGAAGAACTGCGTCTGCACGTCCGCGATGCTGCGCCTGGGGAACACGTGGGTTGCCATCGGGAGGATTTGAACGACGAGGGGTGTCGGCATCGCCCCACCGTATCACGGCCGCTTCTGCTCGAACAGGTCGGACGTGTGGCACCAGAAGTCGGCGCCGAGTCGCGCCACCGTCCGCAGCTTGCGCGGGTCCACCCGGCCGGCGGCGTCCAACACCGCGTCGTCCACGTGAATCGCCACCACGTCGCCAAGCACCAGGTTGCCGGCGATCGGGCCGTCGCCGAGGGGGATGATCTGCCGCACCCGGCACTCCAGCGCCGCCGGCGCACCCGCTACGCGCGGCGGTCGGACGTGCACGCTCGGCAGAGTCGCCAGCCCGGCGTGCGACACCTCGCTGTCATCCGGCGGCAGCTCGGCGCTGGTGGCGTTCACCGCCGCGGCCTGGGGGGCGGTCGCCGCGCTGACCACGAACTCGGGCACACGCTCCAGGTTCAGCAGCGTGTCCTTCTTCGACCGGTCGCGGCGGAGCGTCGGCGAGAACACCACGACCGGCGGGTTGCCGCTGAACGCGTTGAAGAAGCTGAACGGGGCGAGGTTCACCACCCCCGCCGGCGACACGGTGCTCACCCACGCGATCGGCCGCGGCGTGACGATGCCGGTGAGCAGGTGGTAGACGCGGACGGGGTCGGCGCCGGCGGTGTCGAGGTGCATGAGGTGCCTTTGCAACGCCGCGAGCGGCGGAATCACTCCAGCCAGGATAGCGGGTAGGCCGGGTCGTCCAGGTCGAGCGCTTGCCGCGTCAGCGCCAGCGGGCGGAACGTGTCCACCATCACCGCCAGCTCGTCGGTCCGCGTCTGGTCCTTGCTCGCCACGATGGTGCCCGGGTGCGGGCCGTGCGGGATGCCGTGCGGGTGGAGCGTGATCGACGCTTCTTCCACCCCGCGGCGGCTGCCGAACCGCCCGCGGACGTAGTACAGCACCTCGTCGCTCTCCACGTTCGAGTGGGCGTAGGGCACCTTGATCGCATCCGGGTGCGTGTCCAGCATCCGCGGCGCGAACGTACACACCACGAACCCCGGCGTCTCGAACGTCTGGTGGATCGGCGGCGGCTGGTGGACGGTCCCCGTGATCGGCTCGAAGTCGTCGGCGTTGAACGTGAACGGGTAGACGCACCCGTCCCAGCCGACCACGTCGAACGGGTGGTGCGCCAGCGTGTAGCGCGTCAGCCGCGGGCCGTCCTTCACCAGCACGGTGGTGTCGCGTTCGTCGTCGAGCGTGAGCAACTCACCCGGGCCGTGCAGGTCGCGCTCGGCGAACGGGGCGCCGAGGCGGAACTGGCCGTCGGGGTTCAGGTAGCGCTTCGGGAAGCCGACGGTGCCGGCCGACTCGATGACGAGCAGGTCGGTCGGCCCGGGGTCGAATTCGAGCTTGTAGGTGGTGCAGCGCGGGACCACCACGTAGTCGAACGGGCGGAACGGCAGGACCCCGAAGTGCGTCAGCAAGCGCCCCGCACCGCGGTGGACGAACAGGATCTCCTCGGCGCGGGCGTTCCGGTACAGTTCCGTCTGGGCGTCCGCGGGGCGGCTGCGCCACAGGGTTACGTCGGCGTTCGTCAGCAGCGGCACGCGGCCGGTCACGGGTTCGCCGTGGGCGGCGAGGAGGCCGGTCTTGAGGTGGTGGTGCCGCAGCTCCGGCACCTCGGCCGGCTCGACGCGCCAGCTGCCGGCCGCTTCGACCTTGCGCACCCGCGTCGGCGGGCGGAGGTGGTAGGCGATCGAGTAGGCGCGGGAAAAACCTTCGGTGGAGACGACCTCCTCATAGTAGAGGCCTTCGTTCCGGTAGCCGGGGCTGATGCGGTGGGCGGTATGCCGCTTCGGCGGGAGCGTGCCGCGGGACAGGTATCTCATTCCGTGCTTCCGGTGAGGGTGGCCGCGTGGCACAGCACCCTGGCGCCGCCCTTCAGCAGCGAGCACGTCGGCACGTACCCGATCGCCACCCGCCGCGCCAGCAACTCGTCCGGCGTCGGCTTGTGGCTCCAGACGGCGACCGCCGTCAGCTCGCCGAATCAGGTGACCGCGAACGCCAGCCAGCGCTGGTCCGGCAGCGGCACCAGGAAGTCGTAGCTGTACTCGTCCTGCTGAACCAGGTCGAGCCCGGCCAGCGACACGCCCGCGCCCGGCGCCCACTTCAGGATGCCTTCGACGTTCCGCAGCCGACCCACCTCCGCGCCGAGGACGGGGTCGGCCGCGACGAGCTCCGCCAACTGCTCCGGGTACGGCGTCATCCGGGTCGCTCCACGATCGGCGTTCGCAGCACGCCGAGGCGCTCGATTTCCAGCTCCACCACATCGCCGGGTTTGAGCCAGCCGCCGACGGCCTCGGGCGTCAGCTCCAGGATGCAGCCGGTGCCGACGGTGCCGCTGCCGAGCACATCGCCGGGGCGCAGGTCGGCGTCGCGGCTGGCGTGCGCCAACAGCTGCGGCCACGTCCAGTACATGCTGCCGGCGTCGCCGCGGGAGTACTCCTTGCCGTTCACCCGGGCCGTCATCGACAGGTGGAATCGGCCGTCGCGGTAGTACGGCTGCAACGCCGCGAGCGGCGTCAGAGCCGGGCCGAGGGACGTGGCGAAGTCCTTGCTCTTGCTCGGGCCGAGGCCCACGGCCATCTCGGCGCGCTGCACGTCGCGCGCGCTCCAGTCGTTCATGATGGTGAAGCCCGCGACGCACGCCAGCGCCGAATCGTCCGCCGGCAGGTTCCGCGCCGCGGTGCCGATGACGCACGCCAGTTCCAGCTCGAAGTCGAGGGCGGAGCTGCCCGGCGGCGCCCACACCGGGTCGCCGTCGCCGACGACCGCGGCCGGGTTCGAGAAGTAGAAGACGGGCACGTCGTACCACTGCGGCACCATGCCGAGGCCGCGGTGCGCCCGGCACGTCCGCACGTGCTGCTCGAAGGCGTAGAAGTCGCGGACGGACGCGACCGGGAACGGCACCGGCATCGGCACTCTTCCGTGGGGCCGGTTTCCAACCGGCCGGGCTGAACATGGCCGGTTGGAAACCGGCCCCACGACCGCGTCACAGCTGGTAGCAGCCGGGGCCGGCGGCGGCGGCGTCCAGCGTGAACTCGACCACCGCCTCGCGGCCGCTCGACTCCTGCCGGACGTGGACGTTCACCGCCCCCTCCCGGGCCGCCGCCGGCACGTCCACCGTCAGCACCAGCATCCCCGACGACAGCCGGTGCCAGCGGTCGTCGGTCAGCGGGTCGTGGCGGGCGGCCTCGGCGGGGGCGAACTGCGGCAGGGTGTCGAACAGGCGCGGGTTCCAGGCCGTGCCGGTGCCGCTGAGTTCGAGCTTGTACCGGTCGGCCGGGCCGGTGCCGACGACGAACATCGCCAGGTTCGTGCGGCCGGGGTAGACGCGCAGCGCCATCGCGGTGTGCCGCTCGACATCCACCTTCGGGAAGAACAGGTTGATGTTCCCGGCCCAGTGGAGGGAGCCGAGGCCGAACACGCCCATCACGTCGGCGGCGGGCGCGGCCGGGCGGCGCGGGCGGTCGGGTTCGCCGAGGCCGAGCGCCACCAGGGCGCGGTTCGTCGGGATGCGGTCGGCGCCGCCGAGGGCGAGCGGCGTCGGCAGCGCGTACTCGCCGCGCAGGACGGTCGACCGTCCCGGCAGCAGCGGCGGGACGACGAGCGTGTCGAGCGGCGTCCACGGCACGAACGCGCCGAGCGGCGCCGAGCGGAGGAGCGCCGGCGTCGGCAGGGTCGGCGCGCGGCCGACGTTGCGGACGGTGACGGCGACGCTCAGGACGCCGGGCCGCGGGGTGGTGAAGGTGATGTCTTGGCGGTCGAGGGCGAGGCGGCCGAAGCCGGGGGACAGCGCGGAGCGGGCCGGAGCGGTCGTCGTCATGGAAGCCTCCCGGAGACGCGACACGGGGTTCGAGGTGGTGCGGTCCGTGCGGACGGCACTACCAGCATAACCGGTCCGCGGCCGGGGCTGAACCGGGGAGTGCGAGTTTTCGGCTCGGGGCTTTCGCCGCTCGCGGCGTTGCAACGCCGCGAGCGGCGAAAGCCCCGAGCCCCTACAGCGTCCCCCTCAGCGCCTGCTCGCGCTCGATCGCCTCGAACAGCGCCTTGAAGTTCCCCTTCCCGAAGCTCTTGCCGCCGACCCGCTGGATGATCTCGAAGAACAGCGTCGGCCGGTCCTGCACCGGCTTCGTGAAGATCTGCAGCATGTACCCCTCGTCGTCCCGGTCCACCAGGATGCCGAGCTCGGCCAGCTCCGCCATGTCCTCGTTGATCGACCCCACCCGCTCGGCCAGCGTGTCGTAGTACGCCTTCGGCACCCGCAGGAACGACACGTCGTTCGCCCGCAGCGCCTTCACCGTCGCCACGATGTCGTTGGTGGCGAGCGCGACGTGCTGCACGCCGGCGCCGCCGTAGAAGTCGATGTACTCCTCGATCTGGCTCCGCCGCCGCCCCTTCGCCGGCTCGTTGATCGGGAACTTGATCCGCCCCCGCCCGCCCTGCACCACCTTCGACATGAGCGCGGAATACTCGGTGCTGATGTCCTTGTCGTCAAAACTCACCAGCTGCTCGAACCCGAGCACCTTGCGGTAGAACTCCACCCACTCGTCCATCTTCCCTTCTTCCACGTTGCCGACGACGTGGTCAATGGCGAGGAGGCCGGCCGGGTGGTAGGTGCCGGGGCTGTACCGGGCCGGGTCGATCGACTGGAAGCCGGGGGCGAACGTGCCGTGGTACTTGTCGCGGTTCACGAACGTGTGCGTCGTGTCGCCGTAGGCGCGGATCGTCGCGTACTCGTAGACGCCGTGCTCGTCCTCCAGCTTCGTCGGCCCCTTCACGCCGTGGGCGCCGCGCTCCACCGACAGGTTGTAGGCGTCGCGCACGTCGTCCACCTGCAGCGCGATGTCGGACACGCCGTCGCCGTGGAGGACGAGCCGCTGCACCTCGTGGTGTTGGGGCCGCAGCGGCGACACGATCACGAACGTGATGCCGCCCTGCTTCACGACGTACCCGGCCTCGTGCCGCACCTTCGTCTCGAGGCCGGCGTAGGCGACCACGTCGAACCCGAAGGCGTTGCGGTAGAAGAAGGCACTCTGGCGGGCGTTGCCGACGAAGAAGCGGAGGTGGTCGATCTTCCGCAGCGGCAGGTCGGTCATGGGCAGACTCCGGGTGATTCTGGCGAGCCGGCCGACGGCTCGGGCCCGGTAGCCGCGGGCTTCAGCCCGCGAGCGCTACGGGGGCTAGCAGGGAGCAACGCCCCACGGACACCGCCGACGGGGGCGCGGGCTGAAGCCCGCGGCTACCGGGCCCGAGCCGAAGCCCCGAGCCGTCGGCTGCCTAGACCGCAATCCCCAGCTTGTTCACGAGCGCCTCGGCTTCGCGGCGCAGGAACGGCAGCGACGGCGCCACGAACAGCTGCGTCTGCATGTACGTCGGGTCGTAGTCGGTGTCGGTCACCACGTCGGTCACGAACGGCCGCCGCGTCACGTCCCGCGAGAACAGGCTGTTCGGGATCTCGCCGGTGCTCGACAGGATGCCTGCGCCGAACACCTTCACGTCGCCGGCCTCCTCCACGAGGCCGAACTCGATGCTGAACCAGCTGAACCGCTTCAGCATCAGGACGTGCTCGCCGTCGGTGGCCGCGGACGCCGCCTTCCCCATCAGCGTGATGAGCTCGGCGTAGTCGCGGTCCATGAACGGCGGGACGTGACCCAGGCAGTCGTGGATCATGTCGGGCTCGGGCGTGAACTCCGGGTGCGACGGGTGGCGGAGGAACTGCGTGACGGGGAAGCCGCGGGCGCCGATGTAGCGGTAGAAGGTGCGGTACGCCAGCGAGCCTTCCGCGGGGATGAGATGCGTCTGCGTCTCGGCGCGGAGGCGGTCGCTGAGGTGGCGCATCTGCGGCACCGCGTCCGACGTGATCGCCAGGGCGTGCTTGGCCTGCAGGTACAGGGCGCAAGCGTGCGCCTCGTGCAGCGGGGCCAGCGCCGCCGACACGTCGGCCCACAGCCGGGCTTCGTCCGGCGTGTACTCGAACACCGGCGGGCCGAGGTTCTCCAGGCGGTGCTTGCGGGTCAGGTCGAAGATCCAGCGCCGGCGCGTCATGTACGCGGGGTCGTCGATGCCGGGGGTCTTGGGATCGACCTCCAACTCGTCCGGGTCCGGCGGCTCGACCATCAGCCGCGGGTCCACGGGCGCGCCGTACTGGATGAGGGTGTCTTTCATGGCGCCTCCTGGCTTCGCCGCTTGCGGCTTCGCGTCAGGCGATTCGATACCCGCGACGCGAAGCCGCGAGCGGCGGGTACCGCGCGCACTATTCTACCACCGATTCCGTCCCCGCCGGGAGGTGTAGCCGTGCAAGCCGCGTTCCTCGACGAGCCCGGTCCGCCCGAAGTCATCCGCGTGGGAGAGCTTGCCACCCCCGCCCCCGGCCCCGGCGAGGTGCTGGTCCGCGTCCGCGCCGCGTCCGTCAACCCGATCGACACCTACATCCGCGCCGGCATGGTCGCCATGTCCCTCCCGAAGCCGTTCATCCCCGGCTGCGACCTCGCCGGCACGGTCGAGGCGGTCGGCTCCGGGGTGAAGCGGTTCCACGTCGGCGACCGCGTGTGGGGATCGAATCAGGGGCTCCTCGGCCGGCAGGGGACGTTCGCCGAGTACGCCGCCGTCGGCGAGCAGTGGCTCTACCCCACCCCCGACAACGTCCCCGACGAGCAGGCGGCGGCGGCGGCGCTCGTCGGCATCACGGCGCACCTCGGCCTGTTCGGCTGCGCGAAGCTGCAACCCGGCGAGACGGTGTTCATCAACGGCGGCACCGGCGGCGTCGGGATGATGGTGGTGCAGATGGCGAAGGCCGCCGGCGCCCGCGTCATCACCACCGTGGGCTCGGCCGAAAAGGCGGTGCTGGCCGCGGAGCTGGGGGCGGACGCGGTCATCAACTACAAGACCGACGACGTTCCGGCGAAGGTGAAGGAGGCGGCCGGCGATCGGGGGATTCAGGTGTGGTACGAGACGCAACCGCCGACCGACCTCGACCGCACCGTGGAGCTGATGGCCCCGCGCGGCCGCGTCGTCGTGATGGCCGGGCGGGCGGCGCGGCCGGCGTTCCCGAACGGGCCGTTCTACGTCAAGGGGCTGTCGCTGCACGGCTTCGCCATGTTCAACGTCACCCCGGACGAGCAGCGGGTGTGCGGGATGGATATTGCGCAGTCGCTCGGGCAGGGTAAGATCAAGGCGGTGATCGGCGCCCGCTTCCCGCTGGCCGACGCGGCGAAGGCCCACGAGCTGCAGGAGGCGAACACCGGCAAGAAGGCCGGCACCCTGACCGGGAAGATCGTGGTGCTGCCGACCGCGTGACCGGCGGGGGATGTACCCGGGCGAAAGCCCGGGGACGGCCGTCCCCGGGCTTCTTACATCCGAGGTTTGCATGGTCCGGGTCGTCGGCGCGGCGGTCGTCCTCCTCGCGGCCGCGGCCGGGCTCGTCGCCCAATCCGACGGCCGGCCCGCCACCGCCACGTCCGCGGCCGCCACGTTCTCCGCCCTCGCCCCCGGCGCCGGCGGGTTCAAGGTGCTCCCCGCCGACGCACCCCTCCGCGCCGGCGACCTCGTCGTCGCCCTCCCCGGCGCGGCCGCCCGCACCGCCAACGGCGCCGTCACCCTCCGCTCGTTCGCCGACTACGACGGCCGCTCCCCGCTGCCGATCCTCGAGACCGCGTTCACCCTGAACGACGCGAAGGACGCCGACCTCGACGTGACCCTCGACCGCGGCCGGCTCGACCTCACGAACACGAAGCCGGCGGGCGCCGCGACGGCGGTCGTCCGCTTCTGGGACCAGACGTGGACGGTGGCGCTGGACGCCCCCGGCACGCGGGTGGCGTTCGAGCTGTCGGCCCGGTGGCCGGCCGGCAGCCGGTTCAAGCTCGCCGAGCCCGGCGCCGCCGCGAAGGCCGGCCCCGTCGCGCACCTGTTGTGTCTCGTCCTCAAGGGCGACCCGACGGTGAAGGCCGGCACCACGACGGTAGGGCTGGCGGCGCCGCCGGGTCCGGCGCTGATCGAGTGGGACAGCGTGGAGGGCGTTCAGGGTCGGCCGCAGCGGCTGGAGAAGCTGCCGGACTGGGCCGACCCCGACGCCGGCCTCTCCCCCGCGGGGAAGAAGACGGCCGCGGCGGTGGAGAAGTTCCGGGCCGCGCGCGCGACCGACGCCGTCGCCGCGTTCCGCACGTTCCTCGAATCCGCGGACCCGGCCGAGCAGCGGGTGGCGCTGGTGACCGCCGGCGCGACCGACGAGCTCGACCTGATGGCGAAGGGGCTGGCGGAGGCGAAGACGCAGGAGGAGTGGGACTTCGGCATCACCGTGGTGCGGCACTGGCTCGGCCGGTGTCCCGGGCAGGACCAGAAGCTGTACGCCCGGCTGGTGCGCGCGTACACGCCGGCGCAGGCCCGCATCGTGATGCAACTGCTGATGGGCTTCTCGGCCGACGACCTGCGCCAGCCGGAGACGTTCGAGGTGCTGATCGACTACCTGACGGACGACGTGCCGGCGGTGCGGAACCTGGCGGCGTGGCACCTGGTGCGGGCGGTGCCGGGCGGGCGGGCGATCGGGTTCAAGCCGGGCGGCACGAAGGCCGAGTGCGAGGCGGCGGCGCGCGAGTGGCGCCGCCGCGTGCCGCCGGGCCAGTTGCCGACGCCGGAGGAGAAGAAGTAGGGGCGGAACGCCCCCGCCCGGCGAGCGGCGCGGCGTCAGCCCGCCGGTGCGTACCCGTTACTTCAAGCCGGTGGTACGCACCGGCGGGCTGACGCCGCGCCGCTCGCCGCGCCGACCGTGAAGAACCTCGCGTCCGCCCCCCGCGTGGGCTACAATGACCATCACCTGATCGACCCCCCCGTGCGGGAGGCTCCCATGACCCGGCTGACGCGACTGACGGTCCTCGGCGTCCTCCTCGCCACCCCTGGCGTGGCCCCGGCGCAGTTCTTCGGCGGCGCCGGCCGCGTGGGCTTCCCCCGGCCGCCGCTCGGTGGCGGGCTCTACCCGCGGCTGCCGAACGTCGCCTTCGCCCAGCAGTACCGCTTCGGCCTGAACACCGGATTCGGCTCGTACAACGTCGCCCGCACGCTGTACGGCCCGGCCGGGTACTACTACTTCGCCCAGCAGGGGAACTCGCGCAACTCGTACCTGTACCCGGCCGCCGGCACCGGGTACATCACCGGCGGCGTCGCCAACCCGGCGCTGGCCGCCGCCCAGGCCGAGCTCGCCCGCGCCCAGCAGGCCGCCGGCGCCGCCATGTCGGCCAAGGGGGCGGTCCACGAGCAGTGGGCGTACGAGAAGATCGGCGTGCCCGGCGTCAAGGGCGTGAAGCTCGGCGCCGACACCCCCGAGGCCGTCGCCAACGCGCTGGCCACGACCGACGAGCGCGAGATCGCCACCGGCGAGCCGCTCAACCACATCCTGATCGCCGCGTCGGTCGCCGAGAAGAAGGCCGGCAAGGTCGAGTCGGCGTTCCTGCCGCCGGACCTGCTGGCGGACCTGGTGTTCACCGGCCCGAAGGCCGACGCCGTGAACCTCCTCCGCAAGGGCGGCCGGCTCGACTTCCCCGCCGGGTTCGACACCCCCGTCCTGGCCGACGCGCGGGCGGCTCTGGAGCGCGAGTTCACGGCCGTGGCGTCGCCGGTGCTGCTGGGGAAGGCGGCCGAGGCGGCGCGGGCGGTGAAGCTCGAAGCCGCCGTGGCCGAGGCGCGGAAGGCGCTGGCGCCGCAGGTGCGCGAGATGAGCTTCGAGGACGCGGCCGCGGCGCGGCGGTTCCTCAACCAGCTCGACGCCGCCGCCCGGACGTTCAAGATGCCGGGCACGGCGGGGCTGATCGACCCGGCGTGGCGCGTGGAGGGGACGAACGCGGCGGGGCTGGTGAAGCACCTGACGCGGCACAACCTGCTGTTCGCGCCGGCCGTGCCCGGCACCGAGGACCGCTACGTGGCCGCCCACCGCGGGTTGGCGACGTACCTGTTCGGACTCACCGAGGCGCAGAAGAAGTGAGAGCGCGTCGGAAGCCCGGGGACGGCCGTCCCCGGGCTTTGCCCCTGATTACTCGTCCAGCCCCGCGGCCCCGCTCACCGCGGGGTCGTAGGGCTCCCGCCACTGGAGCACCTCGATCCGGTTCCCGTCCGGGTCCGACACGAAGAACCGGTCCGCCCCCGGGATGAGCGTCGTCTCGCGCGTCTCGACGCCGTGCCGGGCGAAGTGCCCGCGGGCCGCGGCGGCGTCCGTCACCCGCAGGCAGAAGTGTCGCGGGCTCACCGTGTCCGGCTCCGGCTTCTTCAGCAGGTGGAGGGTGTGGCCGCCGCCGAGGTCGAACCACAGGGCCACGAAGTCGAACGTCCGCGGCTTCGGGATTTCCGTCAGGCCCAGCACCCCGGCGTAGAACCGGCGCGCCCGGCCGACGTCGGTGATGAGTACGGAGACGTGATCGATGTGGGTGACGACGAGCCCGGACATGCGGCCCTCGGGGCGTGGGGTGGTGTCGGTATGGTAGCCCGCAAACGGCCGGCGGCCTGAAACGGCGCGGCCGGGGGGGCGTCATCTTGGCGATGGGACCGGACGAACTGGCCGAACTAGTCGACCGGCACGCCGCCGCCCTGGTGCTGTACGCCCGGCAGTGGTGCGGCAGCCCCGAGGACGTGGTGCAGACCGCGTTCCTCAAGCTCGTCCGCCTTCGCGCCCGCCCCGACAACCTGGTACCCTGGCTGTACCGGGTGGTCCGCAACGGGGCGATCGACGCCAGCCGGGCCGCCCGCCGCCGGGTGCGCTACGAGACCGCCGCCGCCGACCGCGCCGCCCCATGGTTCGCGCCGCCCGACGACCCGACCGGGCTGGACGCCCGGGCCGCGGCCGACGCCCTGACGAGCCTCCCGGACGAGACGCGGGAGATCGTCGTCGCCCACCTGTGGGGCGGCCTGACGTTCGAGCAGATCGCCCAGACGCTCGGCTCGTCGGCCGCCACCTGTTACCGCCGGTACGCGGCGGGCCTCGCCGCCCTCCGCCTCAAACTCGGTGCCGAATGCCCGACCCCGACGTGATGAACCCCCCGCTGCCGCCGGCCGACGCCGCCGTCGCCGCCGCGCTGGCCCGGCTGCGGCCGGCGCCGGCGCCGCTGGACCGCGACCGGCTGATGTTCGCGGCCGGCGCCGAGAGCCGGCGGAACGTGGTGCGGCTGTGGCAGTTCGCGGCCGGCATCCTGATGGCGGCCGGCTTCGCGGCCGGCGTCCTGTACGCGCAGTCGGCGCTGCGCGAGGTGCCCGCCGTCACGGCGCCGCGGTAGCCGCCATGACGCACGTCCGCCCGCCGGAGGAGTTCGACGCCCCCGACCGTTCGCTGTTCCTGGCCGGCGGCATCACCGGCACCCGCGACTGGCAGGCCGAGCTGGTGGAACTCCTGGCCGACCTGCCGCTGGTGCTGCTGAACCCGCGCCGCGAGAACTACCGGTGGGACGACCCGGCCGCGGCGGAGGAACAAATCCGCTGGGAGTTCCGCCACCTGCGGCGGGCGACGGCGGTGGCGTTCTGGTTCCCGCCGGAGACGCTCTGCCCGATCGCCTTGTTCGAGCTCGGCGGCCAGGTCCGCGCCGCCCACCAGCCGCTGTTCGTGGGAACCGACCCGGCGTACGCGCGCCGGTCGGACGTGGACATTCAGTTGCGGCTCGCGCGCCCCGAGGTGACGGTGGCGGACACCATCGCGGCGCTGGCGGCGCAGGTGCGTGCATGGGCGGGTGCGTAACCGCCCGGCTCGGGGCTTCGCCGCTCGCGGCTTCGCGCTGCCAAGCGCGAAGCCGCGAGCGGCGAAGCCCCGAGCCACCGCATATCATCTCCCCCATGCGTACCACCCTCGTCCTCGCCGCGCTCCTCGCGCCGCTCCCCGCCCGCGCCGCCGAGCCGTTCGCCGCCGTCGACACCGCCGTCGAGGCGGCGCTGGCGCGGAACGACTGCCCCGGCGCCGTCGTCCTCGTCGTCCACCGCGACAAGGTCGTCTTCCGCAAGGCCTACGGCAAGCGCGCCGTCCGCCCCGCCGCCGAAGCGATGACCGCCGACACCGTCTTCGACCTCGCCTCGCTCACCAAGCCGACCGCCACCGGCACGTCGATCATGCTCCTGATCGAGCAGGGGAAGCTGAACCTCGCCGACCCCGTGGCGAAGCACTGGCCGGCGTTCGGGAAGTCGGACGTGACCGTCGCGCACCTGCTGCTGCACACCAGCGGCCTCACCGCCGACAACGCCCTCTCCGACTACGCCGACGGCCGCGAGAAGGCGCTCGAGCGCGTCGCCGCGCTGAAGCTCGAAGCCCCGCCCGGCACCCGCTTCCGCTACAGCGACGTCGGCTTCATCGTGCTCGGCGAGCTGGTCGAGAAGCTCGGCGGGCTGCCCGTCGATCGCTTCGCCAAGACGCACATCTTCGACCCGCTGAAGATGACCGACACCGGCTACCGCCCGGCCGGCGACATCGTGAAGCGCGTGGCGCCAACCGGGCTGCGCGAGAAGCTGACGATCCGCGGCGAGGTGCACGACCCGCGCGCCTTCAAGATGGGTGGCGTGGCCGGGCACGCGGGTCTGTTTGGCACCGCCGACGACCTCGGCCGCTACGCCCGCATGCTCCTCCGCGGCGGCGAGCTCGACGGCGCCCGCGTCCTGAAGGCCGACACGGTGAAGCTGTTCACGTCGCCGCGCGAGGTGCCGGCGCAACCCGCGAAGGGGAAGGAGGACCCGCCGGCGCAGTTCCGCAGTTACGGCTGGGACGTGGACACGTCGTTCAGCAACCAGCGCGGCGACGCCTTCCGCCGCGGCGAGGGTTTCGGCCACACCGGCTTCACCGGCACGAGCCTGTGGGTGGACCCGCGGTCGCAGACGGCGGTGGTGATCCTGACGAGCCGCGTCCACCCCGACGACAAGGGGAACGTGGCCCGGCTGCGCCGCGAGGTGGCGAACGCCGCGGCCGCCGAGGTCGGCGCGAATTGAACCGTCGGCGGAAAGCCCGGGGACGGCCGTCCCCGGGCTTTATCCCTGGAGGTGCGCCGTGGTCCGCTGCCTCACCCCCTGCGGAAGCTCGGCGGCACGCGGCCGGTGTGGATGACGGAGTGGTGCGCCCGCAAGAAGGACGCGACGCCGGGGATGACCGACTCGGCGGTCGAGTACGGGCTGGCGCTGAGTGACGCCTTCGCCGGCGGGGTGAACGTGTTCATGGCGTACGACTGGGTGTACCCGCCGCGGGACAGCGGCGAGGGGCTGATCCACGTGAACTGGGGAAACGACTACGTGCTGACGAAGCCGTACCACCTGTTCCGCCAGTGGTCGGAGCCGCTGGTGCCGGGGATGAAGGCGGCGACGGCGGGGTGGACGGGCCGGCTGTCGGCGGGCGTGCGGGCGACGGCGTTCGTGGCGGCCGACGGCGGCTCGGTAGTGGTTCACGTGTTGAACGCGCACGACAAGGACGCGCCGGTGTCGTTGCAGCTGACCGGCCGGTGGTCGCCGACCGCGGCGCGGACGCGGACGAGCGTGCGGGAGGACGTGGCAGCGCTGCCGCCGCTGACGGCGACAGCCGGTCGGTTCACGGACGTGCTGCCGGCGAAGTCGCTGACGACGTACCGCGTCGAGGCGGCGGGGAAGTGACGGTGCGGCTCGGGGCTTGTCAGTCGGGTCGAGTCTTGGCGGCCCAACCGACGAAGCCTTGAGGGAGACTCCCCGGCGAGCCGCCGCTCGGCGGTTACGACACGGGCAGCTGGAACGGCGCGAGCCGCCGGGCGACCTCGTCGGCGGGGAGGTTCTGCACTTCCAGGAAGCTGCGATAGTTGTTGAGTGCGACGTCCAGGTTGGGGAGCGGGTGCCCGATCGACACGCTGACGCGATAGAGGGTGCTGATCGCGCGGCGGTAGAGCGGCTCGGCGTCCACCAGACGGCCGGTGTCTCGGAGGAGTTGGGCAAGGTTGTTGAGGCGGAGGGCGACGGACGGGTGGTCGGGGCCGTAGGCCTTCTCGTCGATCGCCATCGCCCGCCGCATCAGCGGCTCGGCGTCGGCCAGCCGGCCGGTGGCCTGGAGGAGCTGGGCCAGGTTGCTGAGGCGGAGGGCGACGCTCGGGTGGCCGGGGCCGTAGGCCTTCTCGTCGATCGCCATCGCCCGCCGCATCAGCGGCTCGGCGTCGGCCAGCCGGCCGGTGGTAAAGAGTAGCACAGCCAGGTTGTTGAGGTCGATGGCGACGGTCGGGTGGTCGGGGCCGTAGGCCTTCTCGTCGATCGCCATCGCCCGCCGCATCAGCGGCTCGGCGTCGGCCAGCCGGCCGGTGTCCTGGAGGAGCGAGGCCAGATTGCTGAGGTGGATGGCGACGGTCGGGTGGCCGGGGCCGTAGGCCTTCTCGTCGATCGCCATCGCCCGCCGCATCAGCGGCTCGG
>Ga0190275_10001942_pt1 | contig 15083 bp, 13 predicted proteins | sample Popmic550T_FD_133745 | JGI IMG/M metagenome (GOLD analysis project Ga0190275, IMG submission 133745) | Populus adjacent soil microbial communities from riparian zone of Yellowstone River, Montana, USA - 550 T | ecosystem: Environmental > Terrestrial > Soil > Riparian zone > Trees stand | place... | reverse complement strand
CTGCGCAGACACCGATACCGGCACCGCGGTCCGTATCGCCGACCGGATCCGGGACGCCGTACGTCAACCACTCCCAAATGTTCCACCGGACCTGCTGACGGTGAGCGTCGGCGTCGCGATGTATCACCCGAACGGGCAGGGTAATCCAGACCCGGACGCGATTATCCGCAACGCGGACACCGCCATGTATCGGTCGAAGCGGGACGGCAAGGATCGCAATACCGTGGTCCAAACATGAACCTGCGATCTTGGCAAGAGATTGGCACAAGAGTTGCCGCGGCTGCCGTTCGTGCTCGTTTGGGGGTTCACCGACTGGCGACGTACGCCCAGGCCTTGGCGCCGGAACGAAGGAGTACCTCGATGCGGGTGTAGTCGGCGACCTCGTAGCGATCGGCCGCTGACAATTCCACTTCCGTGAGAGTCATTACAGTGCCGACTATCTCGTCGTCGTCATGGCCGGTGGCGACCGCGATGGGATGCTCGGCGCTGCCGCTGACGCCGATGACGCCCGCAGTCGTGATGGTCAGCCTGTCGAGCCGGTAGCCGGGCAGGGTGTCCGGTGTGCCATCGAGCTCCCGACCGAAGTTCGCGAGCTGCACGCCGCGTTGCCGCAGGGTGCCGTAGGAGAAGAGGGGCAAAGTCATCGATCGAAGTCCTCCGTGCTCAAGACAATGTCGCGCGGAGTTGCCGGCGCGATGTGACCCCTAGCTTCCGGAAGATCTTTCTGAGGTGGTAGTCCACGGTGCTGGGGCTGAGGAAGAGGCGTTCGGCAATATCGCCGTTGGTTCCGCCCTCGGCGGCAAGACGAGCGACTGTCCACTCTTGTGGCGTGAGATCTGCGACCTGGTAGGGCGCGCCCTGGTGCGCTGTTACCCCGAGCGGAGCGAGTTCGCGGTCGGCTCGTTCTGCCCACCCAATAGCGCCCTGCATATTGAAGATCTCCGCAGCTGTTCGGAGGTGTGTCTGCGCCTGGTTGCGGCGACGGCGTCGACGGAGCCACTCCCCGAGTGCGAGATGCGCACGCGCGATGTAGAGCGTTGCGTCGGCTTTCTCGAAATGATGGATCGCACAGCGAAATGCGGTTTCGTTGTCGTCCCCGAGGAACGCATCGGCCCAACAGAGAAGGCCGGCGTATGTTGCGGTAGGCAGGCGTGCCCCACGGGTCTCGATGACGTGCCGGAGCTTTTGTGCGTGAGTGATCTGCCCCGTCCTTGCAGCGATCTCGATCAGATCGCCCAGTAGGAAGCCGTCCGCTCTAGCGGGATCAGCGGCGAGATCAGCTGCCAGGGTGGCTGCCTGGGTATATTCACCGGACGCCATGCGATTGCCGACCCAGGCACGCCGCCACTGGTCGATCCCGGCGCCGTACCCGATCCGTGCGCATTCCGCGACGTTGCGGCGTAATTCCGCGGTCTCGATCGGAGGGTTGGATGTCCAGCCTCGAATCGCGGCGCGCGTCGCCACCAGGGGCGGGTGGTCCGTCGGGTAGCCAATGAGGTTCAGCAGGACATCGGTTTCGTCGTAACGGGTCTGCGCGGCACCAAGGCGGCCGGACTGCAGATCGAAGTTACACCGGAGCCCAATGACATTGCAGAGGATGTATCTGCCTGCACCGGCACGGGCGGCCGTTTCGACGGCCGCCATGATCCGGTCGCGCGACAAGTCGTCGAGGAGCAGTCCGGCTGCGCCGACCACGCCGGCGAAACCCGTCAGGTATTCGGGGTCGGAGGTGACGTCATGCGTGTAGGCGTCGACTGCTGCGCGATAGGTTTCCACTCCGTGATGGGGGTCCCCGACCAAGAGCTCGCAGAGGGCGCGAACGGAAAGCGCGACAGGCTGGGGATCGCCGTCTTGCGAAAGCGGCAAAAGGGATCGTGCGATATCGGTGTCGTTTGTCGAACCGGTTTGCGAGTGCGAGTGCCAGGCGGAGCGGATTGCCATACTGCCGCTGATCAGTGCGTCCCGGCGGCGGCCACAGCGTTCGAGCATGTCGCTGACCCGCAGGAACGCCGCAGCACGGCCGACGAAGGCGTCATTGGCCAATGCCTTGATTCTCAGATCCTCGGCCATCAACTCGATTGTCAGACGTCCCGGTTCGTCCAGTACCGTGTCGTCGATCTCTGCTAGCAACCCCTTTGCCTGGGCGATTGCTCCTGCCCACAGTGCCGCCTGGGCGGCGCGCAGCAACCGCATTGCCCGTCTGCCCGGCGGAGACGCGTGGGCGGAGCGGATGAGCAGATCAGTGCGTGCCGCCACGTTTGCGCGCGCCTTCGCCGCGAATGCCGCGGCTTCCAACTGATCGGCGAGGGCAGCGTCGACGCCGTCGATGGCGGCGGCGCGGTGGAGCAGCGATCGCGTTGTCGCGCCATGACTATGCGCTGCGCGGCTGAGGTGGTGATGCGCTGTGCGACGTTCCTCTCGGGTGGCCGCACCATAAACGGCGGATCGAATCAGCGGATGGCGGAATGTGACGCGATCGGTGATGGCGACGAGGTTCGCTTGCTCGGCGGCCGTGGAAGCAGGCGGCGGCAGCTCGGCGTCCACGCCGGCCGTTGCGACCAGAGCGAAGTCGCCATCAGGCTCAGCGGCGGCGAGCAGCAACCAGCGACGGGTATCCGGGGGAAGGCTCAATATCTGCCGCGCATAGTGCTGCTGCAGGTGGGTGCCCAGCGGCACCGGATCGGGCAGGAGTGCTGTTCCATCGACCTGGCGTCGGGTGAGTTCAGCCCCAAGATCAAGTAACGCCAGTGGGTTTCCCCCGGTGGCTTCGGCGATCCGCTCCGCGACGAGACGCTCGACCGGCCGGCCGACGCCCCTTTCCAGGAGGTCGATGGCCGATGCCAGGTCCAGACCGGGAAGGCGACGTACCGGCCAACCGGTCAAGATATTCCGGGCGTCGTGATGGGGGCGACTGGTGAACACCAACGCCACCCGATCGGCCAGGATGCGGCGAGCGACAAACGCCATGGTTGCCAGCGAATCATCATCGACCCAGTGCGCATCATCCACCCATACGAAAACCGCAATGGTTTCACTGATGTGGGAGAACAAGGAAAGTAACGCCATCCCGATCGAGAGGCGATCGCCGACAATGCCCGCTTCGAGGCCGGTCGCCACCAAGAGCACCGATCGGTGTTGCGCAGGAAGCTCTTCGGCGGCAGCTCGGTACGCAAGCACTATTCTTTGCAACGCGGCAAAGGGAAGATCAACTTCGGCCTCGACGCCAGCGATCGACACGACGGCAAAGTCCGCTGCAATCTTCCTGGTGGCTGCATCCAACAGGGCAGTCTTCCCGATGCCGGGATCACCCTCGATGATGTTGGTCGAGCTGCGCCCGGAGCGTGCCGCCGCGGCGAGCGAGATCAACCACGCCAGTTCAGATGTGCGCCCCAGAAGCGCACGTCCAGCCATGAGGTACCTCCCGCGATGGGGATTCGAGCAAGATGCGAACCCGTTTGGATCATATACGTCTATATACGTCCACTACAAGGGTGATGTGCCAGACCGATAGGAGCAGGGTTCGGGTTTGCGGCGGCTGGCACGCAGACCGTGGCCGGCGTCGTTTCGGGGTGGCGGATCGCAAATCGCCCGGCCGCGCTCGGACCGGACTACCGGGGACCATGCAGAACGCGTGATTCGCCTGCCGATTTCACTCGCCACAGTCGGAACACCTCATCTGACAGCGAAAGGAGACGGACATGGGTTTCGTCACCACCGAGGACGGCACTCGCATCTTCTACAAGGACTGGGGTCCCGCCGACGGACCAGTCGTGTTGATGAGTCATGGTTGGCCACTGAACTCCGACGCCTGGGAAAGCCAGGCCCTGTTCCTGGCCGAGAACGGTTGTCGGGTGATCGCGCACGACCGCCGTGGGCACGGCCGGTCGACGCAGACTTGGGCCGGAAACGAAATGGACACCTACGCCGATGATCTCGCGATTCTCATCGAGACGCTCGACCTGACCAACATCACGCTGGTCGGGCATTCGACCGGCGGCGGCGAGGTCGTCCACTACATCGGGCGATACGGCTCGGATCGCGTCTCGCGGGTCGTCCTTGTCTCTGCTGTTCCACCCCTCATGCTCAAGCGCGATGACAACCCGGATGGACTGCCGATCGAGGTGTTCGACAACCTCCGAGCAGGGGAGCGGGCGGGTCGCTCACAGCTGTACCGGGATCTCGCCGATGGTCCGTTCTTCGGTCATAACAGGCGCGGCGACATTCCGCAGGGCACCAGGGACGCCTTCTGGTACCAAGGTCTGGCCGCCGGTCACCGCGCCGCCTACGAATGCATCGCCGCATTCTCGGCGACCGACTTCCGGCCGGACCTCGCGAAGATCGACGTCCCAGCGCTGGTCATCCACGGTGACGACGACCAAATTGTTCCGTTTCAGGTCGGTGGCGAGCGATCGGCGGGGCTGATCGAGGGCGCGAAGTTGATCGTTTACGAGGGCGCTGGTCATGCCCTCCCGGATACCGACAAGGAGCGTCTGTCCGACGACCTCCTCACCTTTGTTCGCTCCTGACAATTGACGCGTGGAGGAAGAAATGAATTTCGAAAAGGGCAGCCAGCCACCCATCGTCCTCATTCACGGAATGTGGATGACGCCATCGAGCTGGGACACCTGGGCGCGCCGCTTCCGGGACAGGGGTCATGAGGTGCTGACCCCCGGGTGGCCGGGTATCGGTGATCGCACCCCGACCCAGGTGCGACAGGACCCGAAAGACCTGGAGGGTGTCGGCCTGCTCGACATCGTCGACCACTACGAGGCTATCGTCCGCAGTCTGCCCACCCAGCCGATCATCATGGGCCACTCGTTCGGTGGGATCTTTGCGCAGATGCTGGCTGATCGAGGCCACGGAATCGCGGTGGTCGGTGTGGAACCCGCGAATACCGCCGGGGTATTGACACTTCCTGCCTCGACCCTGCTCACGGGTTTGCCGGTGCTGGGCAACCCGTTCCGCAAGAACGGGGCCAGTCAGATCAGCAAGCGGCACTTCCACTACACGTTCGGTAACGATCTCACCCGCGCCGAGTCCGATGTGGAATGGGAGAGCAGCGCGATACCCTCATACAACCGCGTCTTCTTCGAGGGCGTGCTGTCCTTGCCCAGGGCTAAATCAGGGATCACCCACGTCAATTATCAGAAACCTGATCGAGCACCAATACTTTTGATATCTGGTGAAATTGACCATGTCGCGCCACCGGCGATTCAGAAGGCGCTGGAAAAGAAATACGCACAAGGTCCGTCCCTGGTGCATCGTCGGGAATTCCTCGGGCGAACGCATCGAATTGTCAGCCAGCGCGGCTGGGAGGAAGTCGCCGACTTTGCTCTCGACTGGTCGTTGCGCCTTGGCCTCCCGTCTTCCGTTCACAACGATTACAAGGAGGTGACTCCATGACCACCACCACCAACCCGGCCGGATATACCTACGGGCAAGCGGTTGTCGCCCCGTCTCCGGTCTCGTTGCAAGATCTTGGAGAGTTGAAGAAGTCGATTCTCTTCACTGATGACGACGTTGCCGCACTCGCCCGGGCGGGTGAGGTCCTGCTTCCGCAGACAGATGAGATTCTCGAGGTCTGGTACGGGTTCGTCGGATCGCACCCACATCTCATCGCGACATTCGCCGGTCCCGCTGAACAACCTGATCCCGTTTACCTCGCGGCCGTCCGTCAGCGATTCGGCAGGTGGATCGCCGACCTGTGCAACCGAACCTACGACCAGGAGTGGCTCGACTATCAGGAGGAAATCGGCTTGCGCCACCATCCGGTGGGCAAGAACCGCACAGATGGCGTGGAGTCGACCTCCGCCTATATCCCGCTGCGTCACCTCATAGCTTTTATCGTGCCCATCACACTCACCATCCGGGAGTTCCTCTCCGACGGCGGTAGGACGACTTCCGCGGAGGTGGACGCGATGTACCAAGCCTGGTTCAAGGCCGTCACCCTCACCGTCGCCCTGTGGGTTCGCCCGTACAGCACCGAACTGTGGTGACAACGGCCCTTTGCGTGTCAATGTCGCCGCACGATGGAAGACATGCTCATTCGTGACGGCGGAATCCACACATCTGAACATTCGAGCGGGCGATCCCCCTCGGTGTAGGTGATCTGTTCGATGTGCAAGAGCGGGGAACATTCTGGGACGTCGAGCACTCCGGCCAGTTCGGGCGACGTCAGAACTGCCGCGATAGTCCTGCGACTGAGCACGAGCTCGAGTCCGAAGTCCTGTTCCAGAACTCGGAACAGGCTCTTGTGCCCAAGCAAGTCCGCGGAGAGTCCTGGGCATTGTTCACGAGAAACCCAATTCCGTAGGAACATCAAGGGGCTCCCGTCGCTGCCGCGCCGAACTCGTTCGAGCTGCCAAACGGAATCTCCGGCGGCGATGTCGAGCAGACCACTGATTCGCTGATCCGGTTCGACCGTTTCGAACGCGACGAGAGTGGTGGTGTAACTGATTCCACGCCGATCGAGGTCTTCGGCCATCGACCTGAGCGGATCGCTGTAATCCTGTTCGGCTCGGTGATCAGCGACGAATGTCCCGCGTCCCTGAACTTGGCGCAAGAGCCCTTCGTCGATCAGTGTCTTCAAGGCCCGGCGGATCGTTCCACGGCTGACCGCCAACTCGGTGGCGAGGTCCGCCTCGGCGTGCAATTTGTAATGCTGGGGCCACCGGCCCGAGCGGATGTTCTTGCGGATTTGGTCGCTGATCTGGTCGTGCAGCGGCTCTGCCGTAGAGCGTTCCAGCGGCCCCAGCGCAGCATTAGGCATTGCTCTGCTCATTCTCTGATCGACAGGCTGATGGCAGCTGGTGAGTCCGCCCGTGGATGGCCGCCCGCAGTTCACGTGTCACGTACTCGGGATCCCGGCTTTGCCAGATCGTTCGACCGTAGACAGCCCCGGCCACTCCTGCGTCCAGGCAATGCTCGAGGACCGACCGGGTCTGTGCCAATGTGGAGCGGGGACTCCCACCCCGCAACAGCACCGGAACCGGGACCGCGTCAACCAGGTCGCGCATTGCTTCCGGTGCGGGTGTGCAATCAACCTTCACCAGGTCAGCACCGAGCTCGAACGCGATCCTCGACGCATCGACCATTGCTGACGAGAAGAGCTCGGGGCGAACATCTTCGGATTTGACCATCACTTCGACCATCAATGGCAGGCCGAGCTCCGAGCACTCATCGGCGACCGCGCCGACCATCTCGGCGTGTGCGGAACCGATCCTGGAATCGCGTAGATCGTGAACGTAGAAGACCACAGCAGCGTCGCCGGCGGCCCGCGACACCTGCCTGGGGGAGGCCCAGCGCACCGAGACCGGCACAACCTGTTGCGATTCGTCGGACACGCTCGATTGGTCAATGCGCAGGACAAGCCCGACCTCGGGTGCCGAGGCGACCTCCGAGTCAAGCTCCCGAACCGATTGCAGGCCGATTTGCAGTGCGTCCGTCCCCCCTTGCCAACTCAGCCGCGCGAGCGCTGGAATCGCCGCCAATGTGCCCCCGGCTGTTCCGACGGAAACCGCATGGTCGAACCCGACGATCAGAGTGCGAGCATCGCCGCCGAACAGTCGCGCCAGCCGCCTGGAGTGCCCGACGGCGTGCGTGCTGCTGATGCTCATATCGAACTGCCGCTGCGGGGAGCCTGGTTTGACGTGTCGGATTCCTGGGCCCGATGGTGCCGGATCAGGGCCGAAAGATCGTCGCCCCGCGGATACGACGACTGGGTGCCCCGACGTGCGACAGAGTCGGAGGAGACTGCAACCGCCAGACCGATCGCCTCGTCAGCGCCCCATCCGGCCGCCAGGGCGTAAGCAAAGCTCCCGCAGAACGCGTCCCCTGCACCAGTTGTATCGATCGCCTGAACTGCGGGCGCTTCGAATCGCTGGATTCGACCGTCTTCGCGTATGTAGTCTGCGCCGGCCTCGCCGAGGGTGATCACCAAACGCACATCCAATTGTTCGGCGAGAGCTACTGCATCCAACCGATAGTCGCCGGGACGCCGACCGAATTCGCCTTCGTAGAGCAGCGCGAATTCCGATTCGTTGGGGATCAGCCAGTCGGTCCTGGCAAGGATTTGCGGATCCACGGCGGCCGCCGGTCCGGGATTGAGCACGGTGATCGCCTGCGAAGCCTTGGCGTGATCGAAAGCCCGTCGGATTATCCGTTGCGGCACCTCCAGCTGGCTGAGAACCAGATTCGGCGTCGGGTGGGCCCTGAACGCTCGATCGACCTGCGCCGGCGTCATCCAACTGTTTGCACCGGCGCCCAAGACAATCCGGTTGGCGCCGTTGTCCTCCACCAGAATGTTGGCTACACCGCTGTGCGTGCCATCCACCTGCTCGATGAACTCCGTGTCGACCCCGAACGCCTGAAAGTTTGCGATCGTGTCACGTCCGAACGAATCGGAGCCGACGGTGTTCACCATGGTGACATCGGCGCCCAGCAGGCTGGCCATCACCGCCTGATTCGCGCCCTTACCGCCGAAGCCCTGGGCGAAATCTGCGCCGAATACGGTCTCGCCCTGTTGTGGCATCCGCTCGAGATACGAAATGAGGTCGATCATCGTGCTGCCAACGCACATGATCGACGGGGACGTCGAACGAATCATCTCGGGCCTCCACAGCGAATGTCGCGACCGCCGGACGACTTTTCACCGACTATATACGTTTATAGACGTTCGGTCATCTGGGCCTCAGTGCCTCTCGGCCCAACTGGTGAGGCGCGGCAGGCAGAACTTCTCGTCCTCGCGAGCAGACTGCCGATCGGATGAACGAGGCTTGGCCTGACTATTCACCGGTGGCCAGGGCCGTCACCGCGCTGGTGACTCCAGCCGCCACGTCCTGCAATGCTTTTCGCATTTTCGCGGGTGCCCATTCGTCCTGCGCGAGATGTTTTGCGCTGGCCTTCTGCGCCTTGCGGTCATCGGTTGGCACCGTCTTGTGCAGCATGCCGCCGGCGAATAACAGCATGACCAGGACCGCTGTTTCGGGTTCGGGTCGGGCGCTGCCGTCGAGCACGCGTTGCAAGTGGCGCCGGACCTGGTCTGCTCGTCGTCCGTCCAGCGTGGGCCAGGACGAGACCGGGAACACCCAGAGAACCCGCCGTGGGGCGGCACTGACGATCCGGTCGGCGGTGAGCCGGCGCAGCACAGTGTCCTGCTTGACCAGCGTGCGAACGACGGAACTGGGTCTGTTGCCAGGTCTGTCGATCAACTCCTGCAGGGCGGTGTCAAGCAGTTCGTCGCCGACCGGGACGGTGGATCGCACGACGAGCCGGCCGGCCTTCACCGATTCCCCTTGTCCGGCAACGTCAATCCGGCCGTGCAGTATCAAGTCGGACAGCACCGCGCCACCAAGAATCAGATCGGTGTACCCGCCGCTCATGACCTTGCCGTCTGAGCGCAGCAGAATGAGCATCAGCTTGTCAGCCAGCGGAAGACGATCCGTTGTCATCGCGCTCCTTTCTGCTATCCAGTCGGGGTCGACCGCGACGAGGGACAGGCGCCGCTCCGGTCGGTGCCCGGCCGGCCTCAACCAGGGCTCGGCGCAGCAACATCTCCACCTGGGCGTTGACGCTACGCAAGTCGTCCCGTGCCCACCTGGCGAGCGCGTCATGGACAGCCGGATCCAACCGGAGCAACACTGCGTGTCGCTCCGGTGTGGACCGCGAACTCGCTCGTTCGGTCACTGATCAGGTGTAGAGGCTGCCGGTGTTGACCACCGGCGTCGCTCGCTGGTCTCCGCACAGGACGACCAACAGATTGGAGACCATCGCGGCCTTGCGTTCGTCGTCGAGGACCACAACGCCATTGTCCTCCAACCGGTCCAACGCCATCTCAACCATGCCGACCGCGCCATCGACGATCCGACTTCGGGCGGCGACAACGGCCCCCGCCTGCTGACGCTGCAGCATGACCTGGGCGATCTCCGGCGCGTAAGCAAGGTGGCTGATCCGCACCTCGATGATCTCGACGCCCGCGACGGCGATCCGCGCCGCGACCTCGTGCGCCAGTTCGTCGGAGACCACATCGGTGGAACCTCGCAATGAGGTGCCGTGTTCGGAGTTGTCATCATATGGGTGCGTGGTGGCCACGTGTCGTAGGGCAGCCTCGGACTGCACGGCCACAAAGTTGTCATAGCTTTCGACGGCGAATGTCGCCTTCGCGGTGTCCGCCACCTGCCACACCACGATGGCAGCGATCTCCACTGGATTGCCGTCGGCGTCGTTCACTTTCAACGCGTTGGTCTCGAAGTTCCGCACCCGGACCGACACCCGACGCCGGGTACTCAGCGGGACCACCCAGGTCAGGCCGGACCGCCGGACAGTGCCGGTGTAACGGCCGAAGAACTGCACCACCCGCGTCTCCCCAGGTGCGATCACCATCAACGGGGTGGCGAGCAGGATTGCCAGCACCACGCAGACCCCGCCAACGGTGAAGTACAGACCCATTCCCGACTCGTCGGCAATCGCGGCCTGCGCGCCGAGCACGATCTGCCAGATTCCGATGCCGAGAAGGATCAGCGCGAGTAGGAGGGCGAGAAAGCCGCTGACCGCCCAGGCACGGGTCTCGTGTACCTCGACCCGGGTTCCGTCGTGCCCAACCGGTCGGCTGACCAGCGGCTCGACCTCCGGGTCCAGCGTGACGTCATCGGAATTCCGGTTGGCTGCAGTGCTTGTCTCGATCATGGGTGCCCTCCCGACATACTCAAGTGATAGCTAAGTGATATCACATTTTTCGTCCGAGGTGGTTCTGGAGTGCGGGGGGTCTCAGGTGTGGGGGATCGCGCGGAGGGTGTGGTCCAGGAGCATTGCAGTGGTCAACAAGCCGACACCGCCGGGTACCGGGCTGAGAGCTGCGACCCGGCCGATGACAGCGGCGTGATCGACATCGCCGACCAAAGTGCCGGAGGCGCTGAGGTTGAGCCCGACATCGATCAACACAGCGTCGGGGTGGACGTGTTCACTCGCGATCAGGCCGGGATGCCCAGCGGCTGCTACCACAATATCGGCAGCGCGGGTCATCTCGGCCAGATTGGTGGTGTGCCGATGGCAAATCGTCACGGTGGCGTTGCGTTGCAGCAGTAGGTCGGCGATTGGCTTACCGACCGCATTCGAGCGGCCGATGACGACTGCATTCTTGTCCCCGAGTTGGATCGTGTGGTGGTTGAGCAGAGTGACCACGGCGCGGGCGATAGCCGGGGCAAAGGCGGGCAGATCCCGCGCGAGTCGTCCGGCGCTGAGCGGGTTGGCGCCGTCGACGTCCTTGGTGATGGTGATGGCATCAGTAAGGGTGTCCGCCTGGATGCCGGACGGAAGTGGTGTCTGCAGAACAATTCCGTGCACCTGGGGATCGTCGCTGAGATCGGACAGAGCCCCGCGGATGTCCGTCGCCGACACGGTCGCTCCCAGTGCGATAGACCTGAGGCGGATACCGGTGCGGTCGGTGGCCCGGATGAGATTGCAACCCCCAATTTCGGAGGCCCGCCGCACGGCTTGTGGCCGCGGACACACCCTGGAAATCGGAAGCGGCACCGGCTGAGTTTCACCCACCACTGTCCGGTTGCGATCAGAAGGGGTCTGAACGCAGTGGCCCGTAAGCCTTCCGATATGCCCGCGGACCAAGGATTGGGGCGCCAACGGCGCGCAGCCACGTCGGTAATCGTGCCAATCGAGACATTTTGTCGGTGGCGGTCTGCACGTGTTCGACCCGGGCGCGGCGCGCGCGTTCGAAGGCTTCCCCGGCCGTCGACCAATCCGTTTGCCGAGCCAGCACGTCGGCCAACACGAGTGCATCCTCCATGGCCTGCGCGGCACCCTGCGCCCAAACAGGTCCGGTGGCGTGGGCAGCGTCGCCGATCAGCACGAGTCGACCGCTGTGCCAGGTGGGCAGTCGCACCTCCTCGACCAATGCGTGGTGCATCTCGCCGAACCCGGCGCGCAGCGATTCGATGGCCGTCGTGACCGGAGCGGGGAAATCAGCGAAGGTGTTGGTCAGCCAACCGGGATCGGAGCCCGTTGGTTCACCGCGGATGCTGGAGGCGTAGCCGTACACCTCACCATTCCCGACCGGGATCATCAGGAAGGTCGCCCGGGCGCTCGACCAGGTCGTCCAACAATCCACGCCAGGATTGCCGAGGACGAAGCGCCAGCTCGACTGGGTCATAGCTGACCGGCGAATGGCAGAGTGGCTGTCGGCAATGGCGGAACGCAGGGTGGAGTGCACTCCGTCGGCGGCCACGACGAAGTCCTGCAGCGGCACATTGCCATCGGTCGTCTGCACGGCGACCCGACTGCCGTGCGGCCGGGCCGTGAGGACTTCGGTGCCGTGCAGAACCGTCCCGGTGGGTGGTGTCCGCAAAGCCGTCAGCAGATGACCATGTCGCAGGCAAAGGGGTGTGCCGACCTTGCTCCAGAATGCGGCATCGTCGGTGCTGAACAAGAGCCGCCCGGTGCTGGTTCGATACTCGCGGCGGCTGACCGGAACTCCATATGCTCGGGCCTGGTCCAGGACTCCCAGGTGGGTCAATGCCCGCACGGCATTGCCGGGGAGGTTGAGCCCCATTCCCAGAGTAGTGGTTGAGTAACGCCTTTCGACAACGGTGCAGTCAATGCTCCGCTGACTGAGGGCGCGTGCCAGGGCCAGGCCGGCGACACCTGCACCCACTATCAGTACCGACGGACCCACACTGACCTCATCCATGCACGGCGGACCATGGGAAACAGGATCATGGGAAACAACGGGATGCATTCAACGCGAAAACAGCTTTGGTGTCGACCGAGTCGCTCAACGCTTCAACCCCCACCCGATCGTCAGCGGCGCAGTAAGCACGGCGCAGGTGGCCTCCCCGGCTCGCTCCCGGATCAGCCCGTCCAGCACCTGCCGTACCGTTGCCTGTTGGGCGTCGGAGAAGTCGCTCAGGATCATCCCGACAATGGGATTGCTGCCCCGCATCCAGTTCCAGCAGCCGTCCCCGTCGCAAAACTCGACTCTTTCCACTAACCCAGTATGAACATGCACATCGGTCAAACCGGCGGCAGATAATCGTGCTCGCATGACGTCCGCTTCCGATACCTGAAACTCCAACGGTGGTGGATCGTCCGGCAGTCCATCGAACCCGGGGACCACCGCTTGGAGCGCCGCAATGAACAATTGCAGGGCCTCGAATTTTTCTGGGTCACCGTAGGCGATCACCAATACGCGCCCTTGTTGTGCCGTCACCCGCGCCATCTCGCGGAGCGCCCCGATCTGGTCCGGCATCAGCATCACGCCGAATTGCGATCCGGTGACGTCGAACGAGTTATCGCTAAACGCCAGGTTGTGGGCGTCCATCACCCGACCCTCCACTGCATCGAGTCCCTCGTTCCGCGCCCGGTTTTCCAGGCGTTCGATCATCGCCGGGGACCAATCAATTGCTGTTACTGCGGCGCCGAGCCGGGCCGCGGGCAGCGACAGACCGCCGGTTCCTGCGGCGACGTCAAGGAAACGCTCGCCAGCCTGCAGGCCGACGATCTGCAATGCGTCGAGCGCGAACGACTCTTCACCTGGAGTAACGAAATCGTCGTAGCCGGCCGCAATAGCGTCCCACGCCTCGGCTGGTGCAACGTGCTGGTCGTCGATCGGCACCGTGCCTTCTTGGGTCGTCATTCAAGTTCCTCTCATGAGCGCCCGGCGGGCAATTGCCAGCGAGTGGAGGCGACCATTTCAGGCAATCAAGATATGCAGCCGCGGGTGCCCACCACATCGGGCGAATCAATGACTTCGCCAATTCGGGTGGGTAGATTTACCTACTGAAGGCCGCACCTACAGCAGGTGCCTCTCGTGTGCGTACGCGGTGGCCGCCGATCGAGACCGAACCCCGAGCTTGCGCAAGATGCTGCTGACATGGGTGGCCACCGTCTTCTCGCTGATGAACAATCCGACCGATATCTCTTTATTGGTGACGCCGGTGGCCAGCAGTTGCAGCACCTCCACCTCGCGGGACGTCAATCCCGCTACGAGACCCACTGCTTCGCTGTCCGGCTGATTGGCGCCTAGCGGCACCGCTGACCACGCTCCCAGCTTTTTCAGTTCCGACTCAGCCGCGTTGAGTTCCAGCATCCCGCCGTGGTGGTTGCCCAGTGCTCGCCGCGCCGTTCCAATCAACACCCGAACGCGGGCGGCTTCGTACGGAGCACCCAGCGCGGTCCATCCGGTCCATGCCTGCCGAAGGACGGGCTGTGCGCTTCGCGGCTTCCCCTCGGCGATGAGCACCGATCCGTTCGCATGCGCGGCCATAGCCGAAATGACCGGCATGTTCGGGGCCATGAATTCGGCAAGCTCATTGGCGGCCTGTCGCGCTGTGGTGATGTCCGAAGCGGCCAGGCTGATCTCGACCAAGGGCCCTAGCAGAGTGGCTCGCGCGACCGGGTCGTCCTCGGTTCCGGCAACGGCCTGCCTGATCGAAGCAACCGCCAACTCGAGCTGACCCTTGACGAGCCAGAGCAGGGACAAACCGGGTTGCGGCTCTCGTCCGCACGCGCTCGCCCTGTGGTACGCCGCCTCCGCCTCGGCGAACTCTCCCCGGACTCGGTGCAGTTCCGCACGGATGTAGTGGGCGGAACCGAGCGCGGGATGAACCCGCGGCTCGGACAGCGCGTCACATGCCCGGCAGGCTTCCGCCGCGGCCTGCGACCACAACCCACCGAGGAACAGCAATTCCGCTCGATGCACCAGGCATTGCCCCTGATAGACAACAACGTCGGGTTCCGCAGCACACCATCGCGTGAAGGCTTCGGTCCATTCCCTGGCACGCCGGATGTCGAACACGTCGTGGCATCCCTCGATGACGGTGCAATAGAGGTCACCCAGCACAGTGGGTGAAACCTCGGCAGCGGACACCATTGACATCGCCTCGTCCAGCAGCGCGAGGCCCGCACGGACCTCACCCCGTTTGATCAGGCAGCGGCCCTTGCCCACCCGAGCCAGCGCCACCAGCTCGGCATTGTGGAAGCGGTCACCGATCTGGTCCGCCGCTTCGAAACCCGATGCGGCGCCATCGACATCACCCTCCACCACCCGGCGCAGAGAATCGACATAGCCGAGCAGG
>Ga0190275_10001941_pt1 | contig 15091 bp, 17 predicted proteins | sample Popmic550T_FD_133745 | JGI IMG/M metagenome (GOLD analysis project Ga0190275, IMG submission 133745) | Populus adjacent soil microbial communities from riparian zone of Yellowstone River, Montana, USA - 550 T | ecosystem: Environmental > Terrestrial > Soil > Riparian zone > Trees stand | place... | reverse complement strand
GCGCGTCCTTGCATGTCTGCGAAAAGACTGCACCATCAGACCCCGGGATCAAACACTAAGACGAACAACACGATGTGGACGCCGGCCACCTGCCGACGGCCCGGCCGAAGGTGTCGGCCGTCAAGACGGCTTGTGACCTGATCCTCGACACTCTCGCCGAGCGCGGCCCGCTGTCGCCGCGGGACATCGCCAGCGCGACCGGGCGCACGGTGACGGCGACCAACAAGAGCATCAGCACCTTGTACGCCGCGGGCAAGATCGTGAAGCCCGACGGCAGGGTCGGCACGTCGAGCCCGTGGGCGCTGCCCGGCACGACGACGGCGCCGGTGGCCGCCCCGCGGCTCGCGGACCTGCGGCCGAACCCGGACCTCGACGCCCTGTTCGACCCCCAGCCCCCGCCGCCGCCGGGAAAAGCCTCGGCCTTCGCCCCGGAGCGGACGGCGGCGGAGGCGAGATCGATGAGCCAGCAGGTGTTGCGGCTGCTGGCGTCGGGGCCGCAACGGTTCCGGGACATGAAGCGGGTGCTGAGGACGAGCGACAGCACGCTCGGGACGGCGCTGCGGCGGCTGGCGGACCGGAACCTGATCCGCAAGCAGACGCCGGACGACCAGTCGAGCCCGTGGGAATCGACGCCACAGGCGGCCGCCGTCGGGTGAAGCGCCCGCCGCTGACGGAGGATCAGCGGGCACTCGTCGCGGAGAACACCGGGTTGGCGAAGGCCGTGGCGAACAAGTGGGCGAAGTACGCGAACGACTGGACCGACCCCGACGACCTGGTCAGCGAGGCGCTGGCCGGCCTCTGTCGGGCCGCACAGACATGGGACCCCGCGAAGGGGGCGAAGTTCTCGACCTACGGCTGGTGCTGGGCCGAGCAGAACGTCCGGCGGTTCCTCAACGAGGAGCGAGGCCGCGGGGTGAACATCCCCGAGCACCGGCGCGACGTGCAGATCGGTGTGGCGGGGTTCGGGTCGATGGGCGACGAGGCCGGCGACTTCGCCGGCCTCATCCCCGACCGCGGGCCGGACCCGCGGGAGGCGCCACCAGCCGAAGCGACGGTGTGGGATGCGGTCGAGTGGATGCTCGACGACGAGCGACAGCGAAAAGTTCTGCGGGCGAGGTTCGTGGATGGCCGAAAACTGGACGACATCGCCGCCGAGTTGGGCGTGAGCAAGGAGCGAATTCGGCAGATCGAGGTGAAGGCGCTGGCCGAGCTGTCGGCCGAGAAGGAACTGCTGGCGGAGTTGCTGGCGGGATGAGTCCGCCCCTGCGTTGGGGGCGGAGAGGAACCGCGGCGGGGTGATGGGAACCGGCCTGAGAAACTGACCCCACACCACCCCGCCGCTGACACCACTACCGAGGTATCGCGTGACGAAGACCATTCTGGCACGGAAGCGGACGATGGCGAAGCAGCCGAAGAAGCTGCAGGCTGCGGTGGCACCCGCCCAGGCAGCGGCTGCCCTCCACCTCCCGGCTGACCTGATGATGGCCGCCTACCGCGACATGATGCGGGCCGTGCGGTCGTGGGTGAGGCTCACCCACCCCGACGACCTCCCCAGGGACGACATCGACCGCGACAACGACCTCTACCACGAGACGGTGACCATGCTGAGCGTCACGGCGTGGTCGCAGGCGGGCGGCGGCCACGACCTGATCCACTTCCACCTGGAGCCCGGCGACGACCAGCGGCACGCCGACTTCAGCAGCCTCATGCGGGACACGCCCGAGCACTGCGTGTTCTGCCACGGGGACCGGCTGGCGGGAGGGGGCCGGCCGTGACCGCCGACCAGGCCCGCGCCCTCACCCGCAAGGCGGTCAAGGCCGCCGCCGACGCCCAACTGGTCGAGGCCAACCTCGACCGGTGGTTCGGCGGCATCCGGGCGGCCGCGCAGAAGGGCGCGAGCTTCTTCCTGTTCGAGGTGACGCCCGGCGCTGCCCTCGACGAGTGCTGCCGGCAGATGCAGGAGGCCGGCTTCGTGGTCGGCGAGATCAGCCCCGGGCCGTCGGGCACGGTCTTGGTCGAGACCTCGTGGTGATAGTGCCTGACCCCAAACCCAACGGAGCCGACCGTGAAGACCGCCGACCCGCCGTTCCTGCTGATGCTCAACCTGCACCCGGCCGAGAGCAACGCCGACATCCTCGACCGGATGCGACTGGCGAAGGACGCCCGGGAGCGGGGCACCGCCACCAACATCGTCTGCGTCATCGACACGTTCGACGACGACCCGCGGGAGATCGAGGACATCCCCGAGGCCCGCGCCTTCGTCCGCCGACTCGTGGCCCTCGGGTTCCCGGCCTACCTCGACCTGATCCCGTCGGCCGACCCGCGGCTCAACGGGGCGCTCGGGGCCGCCGAACTGATCTGCATGGCCGCGGGCAAGTTCCCGCTCCCGGCGGGTGCGGTCGGCCCGGCGATGGTGGACGAACTCAACGCCGGCATCGCCAACGCCCGGCGGATCGCCACCGCCGCCCTCGGCCCCCTGGTGGACCGGCGCGGGCGGTAGGATGCAGAACCCCGCGCCGCCCCCTGGACCGGCCGCTACAAGGCCCACCGGAAGTACGCCCGGTGGGTCGTCGTCGGCACCGTGCCGACGCACCGCGAGGCCGTCAACCTCATCGGCTCGTTGTCGAACGGGGACTGGTGGCCGAGCGACCGACCGACTCAACCCGAGACGGAGGCCGACGCCCGTGAAGATTTACCTCGCCGGTAAGGTCCGCAAGAACTGTTGGCGGCACGACGTGGTGCCCGCCCTCCGAGGGGCCATCCAGCCCCCGGGGAACGGGGACTGCCGCGCCGGCGCCGGACACGACGGCGTCATCGCCCTGCCGCCGGGGTTCACGTTCCCGGTCATGCCGAACGCAATCTTCGGCGCGCACGACTACGTCGGCCCGTTCTTCGTCAGCGACGACCACGGGTGCTTCCACGGCCAGGACACGCACGGCATGGCCTGCACGGAGGCGCGTGAATTGGTCGGCGTCTGCCTCGCCGCGGTGATGCGGGCCGACCTGGTGTTCGCGTGGGTGGACGCCCTCGACTGCTACGGCACCGTCACCGAGCTCGGGTTCGCCCGCGGGCACGGGAAGGAGATCGTGGTCGCCGGCCCCGAGCGGTATCGGGACATGTGGTTCCTGTACGCGATGGCGGACCGGACGAACTTCAGGGGCACCGACCCGGCCGTCGCCCTCCGTCACGCCATTGACACCGCCGGCCGACGGGAGGTCGATTCGCGGCCGGCCGGCCGCTTCGACGACTGACCGACTCGACCGTCCCCCACACCATGAACGCCACCGACGGACCCCGCTGATGCCGACCGACCTCGCCGACCCGCCCGCCGTCCCCGGGGCCGACACCGCCGCCGGTACGGCGTGGCGAACCGCCGCCCCCGAACTCGTCCTGTGGGCGCTGTCGCGGTTGTTCAACCGCGACGACCGCTTCGGCGCCTACGGCTCGAACGGGCCGTACACCGCCCCGGGTAAGACCTCGGGCGGGGCACGCCCCGGCGTCGTCAACGAGGCGTTGCTCCGGCGCCACTTCACCGCGACCGGTCGCCACGGCGTGATCGGCGCTCACACCCTCTGCCCCCGGGCCGACGCGACGCCGAGCGTTGGGGGGTGGGCGGCGGCCGAGTGGGACACCCGCGGCGCCTACGCCCTCCACCCCGAGGGGGATTTCCGCTCCCGGCTCACCGACTGGATTCGGTCCGAGTTCGTCCGCCTGTGCCTCTGGCAGCTCAAGAAGTGGCACGAGGAGGAGGGGGCGGAGAAGGACAAGCCCAAGACGCACAAGGTCACGACGCAGCTCGTGACGAACGTGATTCAGGCGCTGCGCGGCATGACCGTGTTGTCGTCGTTGACGGAGGCGCCGGCGTGGATCGACGGGGGGACCGGCCCCGACCCCGCCCGGCTGCTCGCCATGCCGAACGGGATCCTCGACCTCGACGCCGCGGCGGCCGCCGACCCTGATTGCCTCCTGCCGCGCGACCACCGGTTCTTCACCACGATCGCCGCCCCCTTCCCCTACAACCCGAACGCCCCCAAGCCGGTCCACTGGCTGAAGTTCCTGAACGACATCTGGGGCCACGACCCGGAGTCGATCCTCTGCCTTCAGGAGTGGTTCGGCTACGTGCTAACGACGGACACGTCGCGGCAGAAGATTCTCTTCGTCATCGGCCCCACCCGCGGCGGCAAGGGCACCATCGCCAAGGTGCTGACCGCGATCACCGGCGCCGCGAACGTGGTGACGCCGACGCTGGGGTCGCTGGCCGGCCCGTTCGGGTTGGAGCCGCTACTGAACAAGACGCTCGCCATCATCTCCGACGCCCGCCTCAGCGGCCACCACGACGCCAGCAGCATCACCGAGACGCTGTTGAGCATTTCGGGCGAGGACGACCAGACCGTGAACCGCAAGCACAAGCCCGCCGTCGTGGGCCGCCTCCCGGCCCGGTTCGTCCTGTTCTCGAACCTCCTGCCGCGGCTGGTGGACACGTCCGGCGCGTTCGCCAACCGCCTCAGCATCCTGCGGCTCACCAAGACGTTCAAGCACAAGGTAGACCGCGGCCTCTTCGGCCGCCTCCGCACCGAGCTCCCGGGCATCCTGCTGTGGGCCATCGCCGGCCTCGACCGCCTGCGCCAGCACGGGGAGTTCACCCAGCCCGCGAGCGCCCGGCCGCTGACGGACCAGATGCGGACGCTGTCGTCGCGGACGGGGGCGTTTGTCGAGGAGCGGTGCATCGTCGGCGGGCCGGAGCTGAAGGTGATGAAGGCCGAGTTGTACGCCGAGTGGTGCTCCTACTGCACGAGCCACGGGGTGAAGGAACCCGGCACCGAGGAGACGTTCGGCCGCGACCTCTTTTCGACCGTGGAGAACCTCAGCACGACGCGGTTCCGGGTCAACGGCGAGCTCCGCTGGCACTACACCGGCATCCGCATTCGGACCAGTTCCGACCCGATCCCGGACGACCCGGACGCTCCAGCCGAGGACGAGCTGGAGGGCACGACGGTCCCGTCCGGCCGCCGCTACACCGACCCCGAGGACCGCCCGCGCCAGCCCACTCGCCCCGCCAGCGCCGAACGGTACGCCGATCACGACTTCCCCCTGAACCCCGCCTGACGGCGAGATCACCGGCCCCTTGCCCCGTCCCCTACCCGCCTCACGGCGGGTTTTTTTGTTCCATGCAGTCGCGTTTGCCGCATGGAACAACTCGCCTTTCGCATGGAACACTTCGCCCTCATCATGCCCCTTTACCCCACGTGGCGCACTGCGGATCGCATGGAACACCCGGAACATAGGGACATGACGTTTGAATGTTCCACGCCCGTGCTAGGCAAAGCTCGATGATCGTGGACGCCGCAAACCCTTGCGGCGCAACCCAAACATGCCGCTGTTCCGGGTGTTCCATGCTTATTCCTCTTATGGGGTGGGATGAGAGAGAATGAACAAGAGAGGGGGAGAGAGGAGGAAGTACAGCGCGCATAGGTAAATAAGGGGCGCCGAATCATGGAACACCCGGAACACTCGCCACCCCTTGCCTCACCGGGATCGCTGCTATGATGGAGTGACCCCGCGTTGTCACTCACCCGCGTACCCGGCTCCGGCCGGAGGTACTGACATGGCCGAACCGAACACCGAGCCCGCGCCGCCCTTCGACATCCCGACCCTCACCAGGCACGTCTGCGGCGCGGCGGTCATCAGCTCGAAGCACGAACCGGTCGGCCGTGTCGCCACGGTCTCATGGAGTTCACAAGCCGGCTTCGTCCTTCACCTCGAAGGCGAGCCCCGGCACACCAGCACCGGGCCGAACTCCGGACCCGGTCAGGCGCTGCGGACCTGATTTCCCTGGCCCGACGCTCTAGCCGTGTCTGTACTTTCTCGGGTCCTTCCAGACCACCCCCGCCCCCTAATAGGGCACACCGAACAGTCCGGGGCACATAGAAACTAACGCCCGCCCGAAGTTGCACCCCCGACGAGGATCGGCGACATGGCCCGCCCGGTGAAGTTCAACGCCGCTCCGAAGCCCGCCAGTGCGGGCGCGCGTACCTCGTTCGCCGGCGTGAAGGCGCGGGTGAAGGCCGCCCGCGGCGGACCCCGCGGGGGGAAGGCCCGGGGCGGGACGCCGAACAGCGGCGGGGGCGGCGGGTACACCCCGAGCAACGACCCCATCCCGGACTGAGGTGCGGCCGTGGCGAGCAGCAAACGAGCGAGTCGCAGGCGTCGTGGTGCAGTTGACCGGGCGCGGCGTCGGTGGTTCCGCCAGCGGGCGCCGTTGCTGGGGCGGACCTTCGGGGAAGGCTGGGACCAGAAGTGAGGTTCACCGCCGCGACACTGCCGTTCGGTGGGAAGGTGGTGTTCGGCCGGGCCGCGGTCGCCGAGGGGGCGCCGGCCGGTCACCCGGCCGGGCTGCGGGGGAAGGCGGCGGCGCGACACGCCCGGGAGGTGAAGCTCGCCGCGGACCTGTGCCCCGTCCTGCCCGAACCCGGGGAACACGTCCACTGCCTGATGACGGGGTTCTTCGGCCTCGCCCCGGTGATCGCCGACGTGGCCGCCCGGACCAACCCCCGCGCCGTACGGATCGCAACCCTGTGCTGGTCGGCGCGGAACGTGATCGACCTGGCCGGGATGATGGAGCGCCGCCACGCGGTCGGCGACCCGCTGACGCTGACGCTGGTGGTGTCCGACTTCTTCCGGCAGCACAACAAGGACCTGGTCGAGCACACCCGCGCCCAACTCGCGCCGTTCGGTGGGGTGCGGATCGTGCCGTGCCGGTCGCACGCGAAGGTGACGACGTTTGACCTCGGCCCCGGGGACGGGTTGACGTTCGAGGGGTCGGCGAACCTGCGGACGAACCGGAACGTCGAACAGCTCACCATCATCCGCGACCGTGTCACCCACGACTGGCACGCCGCCTGGATCGACCGCTTGGCTGGAGCCGCCGCATGAGCGCCGACACTGTCGAACGACTCGCGGCCTTCCGCCAGGCCCATGCCGGCGCGAAGTTCGAGACCCACAACGGGGCGTGGTACGCTTACAACCCGGTGACCCGGTCCCTGGTGGGAGCCCTGTACCCGAACGGCCAGGCGGTGAAGTACACCCCCTCGGCCGCCTTCCTCGCAATGGTGACGACATGACACCGCGAGACGCCTTCATCGACCGCGTCCTCTCCCCGCTAGGCGAAGAGTGGGTGCGGGAGCACATGGACGGGAAGCCGGTCCTTGACCAGAACGGCAGAACCGTCGGCAAGCTCGAGTTCACCGGTGCGACGCCGTGCGGGGACGGCGTGTCGCTGGGCTTCACGATCCGCCCAGCCGCCGCCGAGCCCCCGGCCCTCGACCTGTCGGCCTACGGGGGGTCGGTCGAGGGAGCCGCGGCGGCCGGCCGGAGGATCCTTGCCGACAGGCAGCGCGCGGCTTTCGGGCCGTGCGTCGGCATCGTCAATTCCGTCGTGACGGGGCCGGACGGCGTCCCCGTCGTCAGCGGCCGCCTCACCGACGAGGCGGTGAACCTGGTCGGCGACCTGCTGCGGGACTCGAACCCGTGGCGCGACCGGTTCGACGTGATCGCCAGCCCGATCGGTTACACCAACACGGGCGGCGGGACGACGATCCCGGCGGACCTGACCGTCGCCGACCTGGTCGCCACGATGCAGCAACTGGCCCCGCCCGAGCCCGAGCAGGTCATCATCACCCCATCGCTCGACGAGCTCCGGGCCGTCGTGCCGTTCGAGGCACCCAACGCCATCCAGCGCCGCAGCCCGACCGACTTCCGCACCACCGACGGCGTCCGCGTCGTGGTGACGAAGCTGGCGGACCGCCCGCGGCTGGTGCCGGCGTCGTGGGTGGATCGGTTGGTGCCGTCGCCGATGGCCGCCGTGTTCGACGAGTTCGCCGCGTTGCAAGGGTACAGGTATCGGCTAATGCAGGACGCCGCAGCGAACGCCACCCGACCGGTCAAGCCGCCCCTCGGCGTCATGCCGGCGCACCTGTGGCGGGAAGATCACCCGCAGCCGACCGTTGACGACCGGTGCGACCGCGTCGTGGCGATGCGGGCCGCGAGCCGCCGGTACGTCGAGGCCGGGCGGGAACCGCTGCCCGAATGGGCTACCGAGATCGAGGAACACGCCGCCGCGTTGCAGTCGGGGTTCGTGGACGGGGTCGAGACGTTCCTCGACCAGCTCGACGCCCTGGCCGACAGCCCCGAGCCGATCGTGGTGGTGGAGGGGCCGCCCGATGCCGCCCCGACCCCGTAAGCCCACGAAGAAGCCCGCCGCCAAGAAGCCGGCCGGCAAGAAGAAACACACCCCGCCGCCGCCCTCCGCCGTCACCCCCGAGCGGGTCGAGATGGTGCTGAGGGTCCGGCTGGACGGGGCGCAGTTCCACGACGTGCGCGGGTTCGCCAACGACACCGACGCGGACGGCAAGGCCGACGCGGCGCGGGGCGGTCCGGCGTGGAACGTCACCGACGACGACGTTTGGCAGTTGATCGACCGGGCCGACGCGCTCACCGTCAGCCGGGCCGAGCAGAACCGGGCGCGGGCCTACGCCATGGCCGTCGCCCGGCGGGAGGCGTTGTACGCCCGCGCCCTCAGCGCGGGTGACTACAGCGCCGCCCTGGCGTGCCTCCGCGACATCGCCCAGCTTCAGGGGACGTACCCGAAGGTGGCCGAGCTGGTGAAGGTCATCAAGGAGCAGGCCGCCACCCTGACGGAGCTGGAAGCCGACCGTGACCGACCTCGACTCACTGACGGCAACGGCGAGGAAGCAGGCGCAGAAGGCCCGCCCGGCGAAGCCGTCGCCGGCGGCGAAGCGGAAGGCGACGAAGCCGGCGGGTGAGGCCGAGCGGAACCGCCTGACCGCCCGCGCGCGGGAGCGTCAGGCCGACGTGAAGGAGATCGGCCCGCTGCCGCCGGTCGCCGACCCGGCCCGCCGCGAACGCTGCCGCACCTCCCTGAAGTCATTCTTCACCACCTACCTCGCGGCCCGGTTCCCCCTCCCGTTCTCGCGGGACCACGACAAGGTCATCCGCAAGCTCGAGCGCTGCATCACGAAGGGGGGTCAGTTCGCCAACGCCATGCCCCGCGGGTCGGGTAAGACGACGATGGTGGAGGCCGCGATCGTCTGGGCCATCGTCTACGGTCACCGCAAGTTCGTCGTCACGCTGGCCGCGACCGGCGACCTGGCCGACGAACTGGTGCAGTCGGTCAAGGACGAGCTCGAAACCAACGACCTGCTGCTCGCCGACTTCCCCGAGGTGTGCCACCCCATCCGCCGCCTCGAAGGGATCGCCCAGCGCGGGAAGGGCCAGACCCTCGACGGCGAGCGGACCCGCGTCGGGTGGGGGGCGGGCGAGTTCCGCCTCGCCTACATCCCGGGCGCCGCGTCGTCCGGGGCCGTCGTCGAGGGGCGCGGCCTCGACGGCGCCATCCGCGGCCGCAAGAAGTCCGTCCCCGGCGGCCGGCAGATGCGGCCGGACCTGCTCGTCCTCGACGACCCCCAGACCGACCTGTCCGCCCGGATGCTCGGCCAGACCGAGGCCCGGGAGCGGCTGATCGAGGGGGCCGTTCTCGGCATGGCCGGCCCCGGCAAGACGGTCGCCGCCGTCATGCCCTGTACCGTCATCTGCCCCGACGACCTCAGCACCCGCGTGCTGCGGAAGCCGCAGTGGAACGGCGAACGGACGCAGCTCGTGGACAAGATGCCCACGAACCTCGACTGGTGGAAGGGGGAGTACGCCGAGGCCCGCCGCGAGTCGATGACGCGGTTCGGGGACGGCCGGTTGGCCGACGCGCTGTACGAGCGGAAGCGGGCGTTCGCCGACGCCGGGGCCGACATCCCCTGGGCCGAGCGGTTCGACGCCGAGACGTGCGCGAGCGCCCTGCAGGAGGCGATGAACTGGCTGATCGACCGGCCGGCGTCGTTCTGGGCGGAGGCGCAGAACGAGCCGATGAGCCTGAACCCGGAGGGGGAGGCGCTGGCCCTCTCCCCGACGCTGCTGGCGAAGCGGCTGACGGGCGTGCCCCGCGGGGTGGTGCCGCGCGGGTGCGGCCGCCTCACCGCCGGCGTGGACGTGTCGGAGTTCCTGATCTGGTGGGTGGTGACCGCGTGGGACGACGGGTTCGGCGGGTCGGTAATCGATTACGGATGCTGGCCGCCGCAGGGCCGGACCTACTTCCGCCAGGAGGAGGCCGCCCCGTCCCTCCGCGGCCGGTTCCCCGACCAGCCCGTCGAGGCGGCCGTCTACTCCGCCGTCAAGGCGACGCTCGCCGAGGTGATGGGCCGCGTGTTCCCGACCGAGGAGGGCGCCGACGGGATGCAGGTCGAGCGGTGCCTCGTCGATTCGAGCGACCAGACCGCGACGGTGTACGACGCGATCCGCGCGAGCGGGCACAAGGGCGCCGTCTGGCCGTCGAAGGGGTTCGGGTCGAACGCATCCCGCACGCCCGTGGGCGAGTGGCCCGAGAAGCCCGGGGACCGCCGCCGCGGTCAGGATTGGGTCTACGGCCCGACCGCCGGCGCCGCCCCGCGGCTGCTGCTGAAGTTCGGCGCGAACGAGTGGAAGTCATTCCTTGCCGACCGGTTCCGCACGCCCGAGGCCGCCGCCGCCGCGCTCCGCCTGTTCGGGGACGACGAGTTCGTTCACCAGCTGTTCGCCGACCACTGCGCGGCCGAGACGCCGGACCGCCAGCGGTCCGAGACGACGGGCCGGGTGGCGACCGTCTGGACGCAGCGGCCCGGCCGGCAGAACCACCTGTTCGACTGCGCCGTGCTGTCGGCCGTCGCCGCCTCGATCGCCGGCGTGCGCTGGTCGGCCCGCGCCGCGGCGGGTGACCCGAAGCCGGCCCGCGCCCGCCGGTGGGTGGACATCGACGAGTTGAACCGCGCCGCCGGCCCCGGGGTGAACTGATGGCCCGCCCCCGGTGGATGAAGTGTGACGGCCGCGTCTGCGGCGGCTACCGCCTCTTCGAGATCGTCAAGGCCGCGCAGCCGGACGGCCGGCTGACGCGGGTGGCGACGTGCAGCGCGTGCTGCGAAGAGAAGCCGTTCGGGATCTGCTGCCCGGAGTGCGGGGACGTGCGGTTCAGGACTGTCACGACCCGCCAGCGGGCCGGCGGCATCACCGTCCGGTTCAAGCGGTGTCACCACTGCGGCCACAGCATCAGGACGAAGGAAGTCGTCGAGAGCTACAGCACATGACCCCACCCGCCCGGTCACGGAGCCGTGTTTGTGTGCAATGGCCTTCATAACGCACCCTGTTAGCCAACCAGCCCGGTCTGAAGTGCGTCGTCGAGCCGGCGGCGGGCGTCCGCCGGGAGTATTGACTAGGGGCAATGTTCCGGCTACTGTCGTGGTCGTGCGGCCGTTGTTATGCAGACCAGGCTAGTGACGTAAGGCCGCGAGATGCAGACGTGCAGAAGTGATGGTTGAACTAACCCGCTTCTGGAGGACAGGTGACTCGCCGACCCCACAAAGCAAGTCCACCCAGCCGTACTTTATGCGACGCGGCTACCCAGCCGCGGCGGACACCGCATAGCCATCCACCGCGTCGCATAGTGTCTATGGCGTTCTGCCGCGGGTTGATCAAGTCGTTCGAGGTAACTCAATGAGTGACCCGCAAAACGCAACGTGCCCGAAGTGCAGTTCGTCCTCTGCGTGGAACGGGACGCGCTGCCAGCACTGCAACCCCGACAACCCCGACCCGCACCCGCCTGGCTCCGCGAGCCACCAGGCTGAGAAAACGATCCGCGTCTTGGTGGTCGAAGAAGCATCGGTGATGGCGTGGAGATCGAGGTTGAAGGAGTTCTCTAGGTACGACCCCAAAGGGTATGAGGCGGCCAACTACCTTCGCTGCCGGGACGCATGTGACACCTTCCCTGGCGAGGTGGTCGAATTTCACGTGTCGCCGACGACCCCCGTCGCCGACCTCATCCTCCGGTACGTCGGCGAACACCCCCGGACCTACAAGCGAGACGAGCTTCGAGCCGCCGCGACCGCCCCGGACGTGAGAGTACGCCCCTTTTGGCTGCCGAGGGAAACGCTCGCCGAGGAAGAACCACTCGACCTCGCGGTCCAATTGGCGGCCGGCGCGCCTTCCCTGGCGCTGGTCTGCCCGAAACCAGGCGAACGTCACCCAGGCCTGAAGTGGACGGGAACGGTTGGGGAAGCCGGATTCGACGACGGCGATGCCCTGTTGCTCCGGCGCACGTCGCCGGCCGACCTTCTCTCAACAGCGGCAAGCGTTATCGTTGAGCGAAGCACACTGCGTTGTGTGAGGACAGTTCGGGACGCCGCCCAATTCTTCAATCTTGTCCGAGACTCGGACCTGGGTGCCCCAAGTTCGGACGGGCGGGACTACGCCCGGTTCGGCCATCGGCAGAAGGTCATGCTGCTCTACACCGAAGACGACGTGCATGTCGCGTCATACGTCCGAACGCACTTTGACATGCTCGATAAGGCGTCAGGCGAACTCTGCGACGTGTTTTTCATCGAGGATCCAGATGCAGTCCGGTCGTCCGGATTCTGGAAGAACTTCCTCTCGCCGAGGTTCTACGCCGCGTGGAGAGTGCTGGGTTGGGCGCACTCCCACCCGTACAATAAGGAAGAAGTTTACACCATCGCTGGCCGGCTCGGCGTCCCGTTCGACGCGCTGCCTTGTGCGGCGGTCATAGCTCCGAACGGCCGGAGGGCCGCCGAAACGGTGCCTCTTGGGCAAACACTAACCTCTGACTTCCGACAACTCTTCGCCCGGTTCCAGACGACTGTGGCGTCGGTCCCACGGCAGGCACCGCGTCCGTTGGGATGGGCGTCGATCGGTCCGGGCGCGGGCCCACAAGCACCCGACCCAGAGCGGCCAGTGTGCTTCCTCAGCCACTCGTCGGCCGACAAAGTGATCGTCCGAGCAGTGGCGGTGGCGCTTCACAGTCTGGGGTTGGATACATGGTTCGACGAGCGGGAGATGATCGCCGGCGACTCGATCACGACGAAACTAGAGGACGGGCTGAAGGCGGCGACAGCGGTGGTGATATTCCTGTCGGCGAAGTCGCTCGCTTCCCCGTGGGTGAACGCCGAGATTCGCGCCGCGATGCACCAGCAGATCGTGGCGAAAAAGTACAGGGCCATTGTCCCCGTCCTGCTCGACCCGTGCGACGTCCCGCTGTTCCTTCACGACTACAAGCAGATCGGCCCGGAAGCCACCGCCGAACAGATTGCAGATGAAATCAAACGCGCGGTTCGGGTTGCTTGCTCGGAGAGAGTATGAGCGCCGAGCCAGGTGCTACAGCAGACGGCGGGGACACGGCGGCTTTCCCAGGGTCATAGCTCACTCGCCCCCCCCCGTCGCTGCTGAGCTTTTTGTTCTCCACTTCCAGACGCCTCCGGTAGGTGCGTCCGCACCTCCGAAAATCGGCCCCCCGTACTACCTGCTGGACCATTCCGCCCGCGACCCCCTCACGCCGCCTACCGCTTCCGCCCGCCCGAGCGTTTAGTGGGGTGTACCTGCAACACACCCGCGGAGCGCCACCGTGCCGACCCCGGACCTGGGCGCGGACATCGCCGAACAGGCCGTCGATCCGGTCGCGTCCGGGTCGGACGGCCAGACCGCCAGCGGCCGCCCGATCGGCGACATGATCGCCGCCGACAAGCACCTCGCGCAGAAGCGGGCCGGGCGCCGCCGGATGCGGGGTATCGCCATCACCCAGCTCATCACGCCGGGCACCCTCGACGACGGCGGGCGGGTCACCAGCTTCGACCAGCCGGGGGGCTACTACTGATGTTCGACTGGGTGCGTAACGCATGGAACCGTGTCGCCGGCGGCAGTGCCGACCGGGGCCGCGTCCGCGCCCGCTACGAGAACGCCCTCACGACGCCGGAGAACGCCCGGCACTGGACCGGCGCCGACTACCTCAGCGCCCGCGCCGCGAACGACGTGAACACCCGCCGCCGGCTCAAGACGCGGAGCCGGCACGAGACATCGAACAACCCTTACCTGTACGGGATCGTCGTCGGCAACGCCGACGACCTCGTCGGCACCGGCCCGACCGTCCAGGTGCAGACCGACAACGCGGGCTACAACCGCGAAGTCGAGCGGGTGTTCAACGAGTGGGCCGCCGAGGTGAACCTCGTCGAGAAGGTCCGCACGTGCAAGCTCGCGCGCACGATCGACGGCGAGGGGTTCCTCGTACTCAAGACGGCCGAGTCGCTGGACAGCCCGGTCAAGCTCTACCCGGTGGACATTGAGGCCGACCAGGTGACCGCGGGCACCGCCCCGGCCAACCTCTCGGACATGTGGATTGACGGGCTGGTGCTCGACAAGGTGACCGAACAGCCGACGCACTACCACGTCCTCGGCCGGCACCCGGGGGACTTCTTCCTCCCGGACTTCGGGAGCCTGAAGGCCACGAAGGTCGCCGCCCAGCACGTCATCCACTGGTTCCCGAAGATGCGGCCCGGCCAGGTCCGCGGCGTGCCCGTGTTCACGCCGTCGCTCGACCTGTTCACCGAGATGCGGGCGTTCCGCCGGGCCGTCGTCCGCGCGGCCGAAACCGCGGCCGACTTCAGCGTGCTGCTGGAACAGGAGCTGGGGGCCGCCTACGAGGGGGACGACGAGGACGGGACCGGGGCGCCGAACGACGGGCTGAAGCCGTTCAGCAAGACGCCGATCACCCGCAACATGTTCGTCGCACTCCCGCCCGGGTCGAAGATGAAGCAGATGCAGGCCGCCCACCCTGCGACGACCTACGAGATGTTCCAGGAAAAGTGCCTGTGCGAGGCGGTCCGGCCGCTGGCCTACCCGCTCAACCTGGCGCTGGGCAGCAGCCAGAAGTTCAACTTCAGCAGCGCCCGCCTCGACCACATCAACTACCGCTCGGGGCTCACCGTCGAGCGCGGCGAGTGCGAACGGGTGGTGCTGAACAAGGTCTGGCGGGCGTGGTGGGAGGAGGCCGTCCGGGAGGGCGCCGTCCGCCCGTGGAACGGCATGCGGCCGCCGCCGATCGTGTGGCACTGGCCGGGGTTCGAGCCGCTGGACCCGGTGGCCGACGCCAACGCGGACAGCATCCGCATCGCGGCCGGGATGCTCACCTGGCAGGACTTCTGGGCGAAGCGCG
>Ga0190275_10001940_pt1 | contig 15094 bp, 11 predicted proteins | sample Popmic550T_FD_133745 | JGI IMG/M metagenome (GOLD analysis project Ga0190275, IMG submission 133745) | Populus adjacent soil microbial communities from riparian zone of Yellowstone River, Montana, USA - 550 T | ecosystem: Environmental > Terrestrial > Soil > Riparian zone > Trees stand | place... | reverse complement strand
TGGGTGAGCTGGTCGAGCGGAGCGAGCGGGTGACGTGGCAGTCGCTGTTCGGCGACGCCGCCTCCATCGCCACCACGCTGATCACGCTGATCCTGTTCGTCAACATCATTCTCGCCATCATCACCATGTTCCGCGAGCGCCGCGAGCCGAGCTCGCTGTGGGCCTGGATCCTGGTGATGTTCTTCGTGCCGCTGCTCGGCTTCGGCCTCTGGGTCTTCGTCGGGCGCCGACTCAGCAAGGAGAAGATCTTCGCCAAGCTGGAGGGCTCGGGGATCGACTTCGACGAGCTGACCAACGAGCAGAACCGGGCCCTCACCTCGGGCACCCTGGTCCCGGCGAACGAGGTCGCTCGCCGCAACGTCCACGTGGTGGAGCTGTTGGTGAGCGACGACGGCGCCAGGTTGACCGAGGACAACGCGGTCGAGGTGTTCCACGACGGCCGGGAGAAGTTCGGCCGGCTGCTCGCCGACATCGCCGCCGCCACCGACCACGTACACGTCTACTACTACATCTTCCGGGCCGACCGGCTCGGCTCCCGGATCCTCGCCGCCCTCACCGAGCGGGCTCGAGCCGGCGTGGAGGTGCTGATCTTCTGGGACGCCCTGGGTGGGCGCGACGTCGGCAAGCGGGACCTGGCGCCGCTGCTGGCCGCCGGTGGCAAGGTGGCCGTCTTCTTCCAGAACCGGGTGCCGTTGATCAACCTGCGGGTGAACAACCGGACCCACCGCAAGCTCGTGGTGGTGGACGGGACGATCGGCTACATCGGCGGCTTCAACGTGGGTGACGAGTACCCGGGAGAGAAGCCCAGGTTCGGGTACTGGCGCGACACCCACCTGCGGCTCACCGGCAGCGCGGTCGCGGGCATCCAGACCCGACTGCTCACCGACTGGAACGCGGCAGCGGCTCCGGCCGACCGCGTCACCTGGCGCGATGGCTACTTCGTGGAGCCGATCGATGCGCCGGGCCGGGTCGCCTTGCAGATCGTCTCCAGCGGACCGGACTCCGACTGGGAGCGGATCAAGTTCGGCTACATCAAGATGATCGACTCGGCGCGTCGCTCGGTGTGGATCCAGTCGCCGTACTTCATGCCGGACTTCGCCGTCCTGGATGCACTCAAGATCGCCGCCCGGTCCGGGGTGGACGTCCGGCTGATGATCCCGGACAAGCCGGATCACCTGCTGGTCTACCCGGCGACCCTCAGCTACGCCGACGAGCTGGCCCAGGCGGGTGCCCGGGTGTTCATCTACCGCAACGGCTTCCTGCACGCCAAGACCGTGCTGGTGGACCACGAGATGGGATCGGTGGGCACGGCCAACATGGACTACCGCAGCTTCCGGCTGAACTTCGAGGTGAACGCGTTCTTCTTCGACGCCGATCTCGGTGACCGGCTGCGCGACATCTACCTGGACGATCTGACCCTGTGCACGCCCTTCGATCGCCGGGCAGCCTTCGGTAACCGGTACCTGTGGGCGATGAAGGAGAGCGTCTCGCGGCTGGTCAGCCCGCTGCTGTGAGCGAGAGTGCGCTTCGACAAGCTCAGCACACGGACCAGAACGTGCCCTGAGCCCTTCGGCATGCTAGGAGAACCCTGTCGAAGGGCGAGAGGTGCGCTGCGAGGAGCTCAGCAGACGTCTAGGGTCGGGACGTGGATGAGTACCTCGCGCTGAACCGGGCCATGTGGGACGAGCGCGCCCCTGCGCACGCCGCGTCCCCGGACTACGGCGTGGAGCGCTACGTCGCCGACCGGGAGCACCTGTCCGACGTGGTCCGGTTCGACCGGCCCCGCCTCGGTGACCTGGCCGGTCTGCGCGGGGCTCACCTGCAGTGTCACATCGGCACCGACACGCTGTCACTCGCCCGGTTGGGCGCCACCATGTCGGGCTTGGACTTCTCCGAGGCCTCCGTCCAGCTGGCGCGCAGCCTGGCCGAGAGCACCGGCACGCCGATCGACTACCACGTCGCCGACGTCTACGACGCGGTCGAGGTGCTCGGCGCACAGGCGTACGACTTCGTCTACACCGGCATCGGTGTGCTGTGCTGGCTGCCGGATGTGGCGCGTTGGGCACGGGTGATCGCCGGGCTGCTGAAGCCCGGTGGCCGGTTCTTCATCCGGGAGGGGCATCCGGTGCTGTGGGCGACCGACCTGGACCGGCTGGACGGCTCGCTGGTGGTCGACTTCCCCTACTTCGAGCGCACCGAGCCGACCATCTGGGACGAGCCGGGAACGTACGTGAGCACCGAGACCGAGTTCGCGAACACCCGCTCGGCGGAGTGGAACCACGGGATCGGAGAGATCCTCACCGCGGTGCTCGAGGCAGGCTTGACGATCACCGGCTTCGAGGAGCACCGCAGCGTGCCGTGGCAGGCGATGCCGGACATGGTGGCGGGCGAGGACGGCGAGTTCCGGCTGCCGGAACGGCCGGACCGGATGCCGTTGACCTACACGCTGCAAGCCGTCAAGCCAGGCTGAAACCCGGCAGGGCCCAGCGACGTGCCCCACTAGGGTGGGAGCATGAGCAGTTCACGCGTGTTGACCGCCGTCGCGTGGCCGTACGCCAACGGCCCGCGCCACATCGGTCACGTCTCCGGATTCGGTGTCCCTTCCGACGTCTTCTCCCGGTACATGCGGATGAGCGGCCATGACGTGCTGATGGTCTCCGGCACCGACGAGCACGGCACCCCGATCCTGGTCCAGGCCGAGCGCGAGGGACTCAGCAACCGGGAGACCGCGGACAAGTACAACCGGGTCATCGTCGAGGACCTGCAGGGGCTCGGGCTGTCCTACGACCTGTTCACTCGCACCACCACCCGGAACCACTACCGGGTGGTGCAGGACGTCTTCAAGGGCCTGTACGACAACGGCTACGTGGTGGCGAAGCGGGCCTTCGGGGCGGTGTCGCCGTCGACCGGCCGGACCTTGCCGGACCGCTACATCGAGGGCACCTGCCCGATCTGTGGCTACGACGGCGCCCGCGGTGACCAGTGCGACAACTGCGGCAACCAGCTCGATCCGACGGACCTGATCAACCCTCGGAGCCGGATCAACGGTGAGGCGCCGAAGTTCATCGAGACCGAGCACTTCTTCCTCGATCTGCCGGCGCTGTCCGGATCGCTCGGGAAGTGGCTGTCTGAGCGGACCGACTGGCGGCCGAACGTGCTCAAGTTCAGCCAGAACCTGTTGGAGGGTCTGAAGCCTCGGGCGATCACCCGCGACCTCGACTGGGGGGTGCCCGTGCCGGTGGACGGCTGGCGGGATCAGCCGATGAAGCGCCTGTACGTCTGGTTCGACGCGGTGATCGGCTACCTGTCGGCCTCGGTCGAGTGGGCCCGGCGGACCGGTGACCCGGAGGCTTGGCGACAGTGGTGGGAGGATCCGGAGGCCCTCGGCTACTACTTCATGGGCAAGGACAACATCGTCTTCCACACCGTCATCTGGCCGGGCATCCTGCTGGGTCACAACGGCCAGGGTGATCACGGCGGCCAGGTCGGTCCGCTCGGCGAGCTCGCGTTGCCGGACGAGATCGTCTCCAGCGAGTTCCTGACGATGAGCGGCTCGAAGTTCTCCACCTCGCGCGGCCAGGTGATCTACGTCGGTGACTTCGTCCGTGAGTTCGGGCCGGACGCGCTGCGCTACTTCATCTCCGTGGCCGGGCCGGAGAACCAGGACACCGACTTCACCTGGGACGAGTTCGTCCGTCGCAACAACTTCGAGCTGGCCAACGAGTGGGGCAACCTGGTCAACCGCTCGGTGTCGATGGCGCACAGAGGTGTCGGCGCCATCCCCGAGGCGCTGGATCTGCGTGACGTCGACCACGCCCTGCTGGGCGCGTCGAAGCAGGCCTTCGACACCGTGGGCGCGCTGCTGCGGCGGAACCGGTTCAAGCAGGCCATCGGCGAGGCGATGCGGGTCGTCGGCTCAGCCAACAAGTACATCTCCGACAACGAGCCATGGAAGCTGAAAGACGACCCGGCTCGGCGGGACACGGTGCTGCACACCGCGTTGCAGGTGGTCTCCGACGCCAACACGCTGCTGACGCCGTTTCTGCCGCACTCCGCCCAGAAGGTGCACGAAGCCCTCGGCGGTGATGGCGTATGGGCCGCGCAGCCGGAGATCCGTACCGTCTCGGAGGAGGACGGCCCGGATTACCCGGTGCTGATGGGCGACTACGCCGGCGAGCAGGCCCGCTGGGAGTCGACGCCCATCGAACCGGGCAAGCCGCTGGCCAAGCCGTCGCCGCTGTTCGCCAAGCTGGACGAGAAGCTGGGGGAGACCGGCCCGGACTTCGCCCGACTCGACTGAGCCGGCCGCCGGACGGTGGTCAGCGCGGGGTGACCTTGTAGATCGCGTCGTCGCCGCCGTTCGACGTGGTCAGGTAGAGGTCGCCGTCCGGACCCTGCTGCACCGTGCGAACCCGTCCGTAGCCCTTCAGGATGGTCTGCTGCGCGGTGATCTTGCCGGACTTGCTGACCGTGAACAGCTTCACACCCTTGCCCTTCAACATCGCCACGACCAGGCGGCCGTTCCACGACTTCCAGCGCGCGCCCGACAGGAACGTCGCGCCGCTGGTCGCGACCGTCGGGGACCCGGACCGCCACTTGGCGCGGTACGCCTTCTTGTAGCGCGACCTGTCGGACATCGAGCGCTTCTCGTTGTAGCCGGGTGTCGGTGACCAGCCGTAGTTGCGGCCCTTCAGGATCCGGTTCACCTCGTCGTCCCGGGTGGGACCGTGCTCGGCGCTCCACAGCTGGTCGTTGCTCGATCGGAACGCCAGCCCCTGGACGTTGCGGTGCCCGTACGTCCACACGTACTTCGCGTTGCCACGGCGGGAGTAGAACGGGTTGCTCTTCGGCACCGAGCCGCTGCTGCGGATCCGCAGCACCTTGCCGCCCAGAGACTGCAGGTTCTGCGGGTTGGTTCCGGTGGCTGCGTCGCCGGTGCCGATGTAGAGCATGGTCGAGGAGCGGAACCGTAGCCGGCACCCGGAGTGGCGGCCCGACGAGTTCAGCGGGATGCCCGTGAGCAGCACCTTGACCTTGACCGCCCGGGTGTCGGCGGTGAGCCGCCACTTCCACACCTGCACGTCGTCCGCTCTCCCGTTCGCCTTGGCGACGGCGATGCAGGTGTAGAAGTACTTGTTCGTCGACGCCTTGGGGTCCGCGACCAGGCCGAGCATTCCCGACTCGCCGTGCGCGTACACCTTCGGCAGCGCCATCGACACCCTTCTCGGCGCCGCGGACCCCCGCTTGGACCAGATCCCACCGGCTCGCTGGTCGAACAGCAGCAGCGAACCGACCCAGGTCACGTCCCAGGGGACCGACAGCTTGCCTGCCACCCTGGTGACAGTCAGCCTGGGTGCCGCGGCCTCCGCCGGAGGGGTCACGATCCAGCCGGTCAGCGTGACCAGGGCGGCGACGAGGGCGATCAGGCCGGTGCGAGCGACCTCGCGGGCAGGTGCGGACATGCAGACTCCAGATATTCGTGCGGCCCCGAGCCGGGATCAGCGTAGACCGTCAGCCCGGCACCTGTCCGACGGCGCACCAGGCGTGCGCCTCGAGGGTGAACGCGCCACTCGGGCTGCCCAGCAGCTCCAGACCGCGAGCGCGCACCCGAGCGCGCTGCTCGTCGTCCATCCGGTTGTACTGGGCCCCTACGGGTCCGGCGCCGCCGGTGAAGGACGACCACCAGTCGTCCGCGTCGGCGTAGTCGGCGGTCGCCGTCAGCGAGGACTCGGTCACCTCGCGCAGGCCCGCGGAGCTGAGCAGCTCGGCGAGCTGACCGCGATGGCGACCGAACAGCTCGGCCTCGCCGCTGGCCGTGCTGTCCACGCTGAAGACCGCCTGCCAGAAGCTGGTGATCAACGGCATCCGCTCGATCTCCCAGAAGCACAGTCCGACCGAGCCGCCGGGGACGGTCACCCGACGCATCTCCGCCGCAGCGCGTCCCGGGCCGGCCAGGAAACCGGCGATCAGCGACCCGAGGGTGGCGTCGAACGCGTGGTCCTGCCACGGCAGGTCCTCGGCGAAGCCCTGGCGGACCTCGACGCCGGGATGTCTTTCGCGGCAGGCGGCCACGAAGGTGGGTGAGGGGTCGATCGCCGCCACCGACTCCGCGCCCAGCCGTCGGACGAGCTCGGTGGTCAAGCCGCCGGGGCCACAGCCGACGTCCAGCGCCCGCTGTCCTGCGGCGATGCGGGCAGCATCGGCGAAGGCCACGCCCAGCGTCGGCAGATAGCGGCCCATCAACCGGTCGTACGCTTGAGCGGCGACCGCGAACAGCGGCGAGGACGGCTGTTCGGACACGACTCTCATCTCCCCGAGGGCGCCGCGCAGCAGGGCGACGCCGCAGTCCGGACACTAGTCCCCGGCCGGGCGCCTGGCCAGGAGATCGGAGTAAGATCGCCGGACCTCCGGGGCCGGGAACGCGCAGCGAGCGAGGATCCATGGCACGACGCACGACGCTGGTCGGGCTCGGGCTGATCGGTGCCCTGGTGGTGAGCCTGCCGTCAGCGGCTCCGATGCGGGAAACAGCCGACACCGCCCGTTGGAGCGTGGGCGTCGAGTCCTGGGTCACCGACCTCGACACCGACCAGCGCCTGGAACGGCAGCCGGTGCAACGCTGGCAGCGGGCGGCCAGCGGCGACGATGCCATCGTGATCGACCCGGCCAGGCGCTACCAGACCATGATCGGGTTCGGGGCGTCGATGACCGACTCGTCGGCGTTCGTGCTGTCGCAGCTGCCGGCCAGCACCCGGAAGTCGATCATGACCGAGCTGTTCTCTCCGACCGAGGGGATCGGGCTGTCGATGCTGCGGCAGCCGATGGCGGCCTCGGACTTCGCGGTGCAGCAGGCGTACTCCTATGACGACCAGCCGGCCGGCAAGACCGATCGCGACCTGTCCGACTTCAGCATCGCCCATGATCGCGCGTACATCCTGCCCAGGCTGCAGGAGGCGTACGCGATCAACCCGCAGATCAGCTTCATGGCCAGCCCGTGGAGCGCGCCGGGTTGGATGAAGGACACCGACTCCATGATCACCGGGTCGCTGCTGCCCACGTACCACCAGGCGTACGCGCAGTACTTCGTGCGGTTCATTCGGGCGTACGCAAAGGCGGGCATCCGCACCGACTACGTGTCGATGCAGAACGAGCCGCTGTACGAGCCCGAGGACTATCCCGGCATGGGCGTGATGCCGCCGCAGGCCGCGACGTTCCTGAGCGGACACCTCGGGCCCGCTCTGGACGAGGCCGGTCTGGACGACACGACAATCCTGGGTTACGACCACAACTGGGACGTCACCGACTACCCCGAGTACCTCTACTCCGATCGTTCTGCAGCCCGGTATGTGGCCGGCACCGCCTGGCACTGCTACGACGGCGAGGTGCCGGCCCAGTCGGTGTCGCACAACAACTACCCGCACGCGCAGTCGTTCTTGACCGAGTGCTCAGGCGGGGAGTGGCAGGGCACCCGGGACGAGGCCTTCGACCTGACCATGGACTCGGTGATCGGGGTGCCGCGCCACTGGGGTCAGTCGGTGATCTTGTGGAACCTGGCGCTGGACCAGCGCAACGGTCCGTACATCGGCGGCTGCGACACCTGTCGCGGCGTGGTGACGGTGAACACCGAGACCAAGGTGGTGACCAAGAACCTGGACTACTGGGCTCTCGGCCACGCCAGCAGGTTCGTCAGCCCAGGAGCGGTCCGGATCGGTTCGTCGCAGCCGGCCGGATCGCCGGTCAGCAACGTCGCCTACCGCAATCGCGACGGGTCGCTGATCGTGGTCGCCCACAACCAGGGCCACCAGGCCCGGACGTTCGACCTCGACGTGGGTGACCGGCAGGTGACTGCGACCCTGGCTGCGGGGGCGGCGGCGACGTACCGGTTCCGTGCCCCGGAGCGGCTCGGGCCCGTCGGTGATCTCGGATGGGTGGATCTGGACTACGGGCGCGGCCCGGCTGGCAGTCCGGCCGGTCGGCTCACGGCCAGCGTCGGGCCCGAGGTGATCGAGGCCCTGAGTCAGGTGCGGCTGACGGCGGGATGGCTCGCGTACTCGTTGCCGTACGGGGCGCAGCTGGCGCCCTCCGGGGCGGCCAGCGACCTCGATCGGAACGACTGGGAGCTGACCGCCGACAACGTGACGCCGACCGAGGACGGTCCGCCGGCCAACATGCTGGACGGGAAGGAGGAAACCCGCTGGAGCTCCGGCGAGGGTCAGGACACCGACATGAGCCTGACCGTCGATCTCGGCCGCCCGCAGACGTTCACCGAGCTCTCCCTCGACGTGGGCGAGAGCTCCGGCGACTACCTCCGGTCGTACGTGGTGCAGGTGTCCGGCGACGGGCAGCGCTGGCGGTCCGTCGCCCGCGGCCCGGGTCGAACCGGGGAGATGATCATCGCGTTGCCCGAGACGATGGCGCGGTACGTCAGGATCGCCAGCGCTGCGCAGTCGGGCAGCTGGTGGACGATCACCGAGCTCAACCTCCGTCACGCCGAGCTGGCCACCGGACCGGGATCGGCCGGTCGTGACCTGATCCGCGACGGCGGCACCCTCAGTGACGGCACGCGGGTCGTCGGCTACTACAACGAGGGCAGGGAGGCCCAGACCGTGCCCTGGCCGGTCGGCGGCTTCGGGTACGCGTACCGGCTGCCGCCCACCGCGACGGCGACGTTCGTGCTGCTGACCTGTGACACTAGCCTCGCTGTGCGCTGTGCGGTGCCCGGCGGCTGACCAGCACCGAGCACGGTGCGGAGTGCTGCAGCTTCTGGGCGGTGCTGCCGATCAGGATGGTGGAGGTCAGACCGCGGGCGCCGGCGGCGACCACGATCAGGTCGGCCGGCAGCTCCTCGGCGACCTTGATGATCTCCGATGCCGGCGAGCCGCTACGCAGTCGCCGGCTGACCGGTGGGCCCCAGCCCTCGAACTCGCTCATCAGGGCCGCAGTGGCGGCGCGCGCCTCGGCCTCGAAGCTGAGATCAGCGGCGTTCTCCGACGACGGAGGCGGCCGGTGGCTCAGCTCGTTGTCGAAGGGCACCACCGCCAGCGGGCTGACCACCGCGACCACGACGATCTCGTCGATGGCGCCCGGGTCGGCCAGGATCTTGAACTGCTGGGCGGCCACCAGGGACGCCTTGGAGCCGTCTGTGGCCACGATGACCTGCATGATCAGACCTCCATGTCGTCCATGTCGTCGGCGTCGGGTAGCCCGACCTTGGCGCCGTGCCGTTTCTTGCTGAGGGCTTCGGCCAGGTAGAGCACGAAGCCCACGGCCAGCAGCCCGGCCACCCACAGCAGCGATGACGGGTCGTCGATGATCACGTACGCCAGCAGCAGGATGTTGCCCACGATGCCGACGTACAGCAGGGGCGTGTTCGCCCGGTAGGTGTCCTCCCGATCGTCGGTGCCGCGCAGCTTGAGCGCGGAGACGATCACCAGGGCGTAGATGAACAGCAGGAACACCACGGTCACGTTGGCCAGGGTGGAGACGATGTCCAGCTCGGGATCCACCAGCTTGAGCAACGCGCCGACACTCAGCAGCACGGCGACCACGATGCCCTGGAAGATCAGCGCGACCCACGGGCTGCGTCGGGTGGGGTGCAGGGTACGGAACATCCGGGGAAAGATGTTCTCCCGTGACATCCCGTACAGGATGCGCGACTGGGTGACCACGCACACCAGCGTGGTGTTGGTGATGGCCGTCATCGCGATCAACGCGAAGAGGATGATCATCATGCCGACCGGCAGCGGCAGCACACCGGCCCGGATGACCTCGAGCAGCGCGGCCGGCGACCCGGCCAGGGTGTCCACCGGAACCACCAGGGCGGCGCTGATGGCCACCGCGACGTAGATCACGCCGGCGGCGATCATGCCGCCGATCAGGGCCCGCGGGAAGGTCTTGGACGGGTTGATGGTCTCCTCGGCCACATTGGCGGCGTTCTCGAAGCCGGTCATGGCGAAGAAGGCGAGGGCGACGCCGGCGATGATGGCGAAGATCGGGTTGCCCTCGGCGTTGAACTCCCCGAGGGTGCCCCAGTTGGCGTTGCCCTGGAAGACGTAGATGACACCGATCAGCATGACGATGATCAGTCCGGCCACCTCGACGAAGGTCATGATCATGTTGACCACCACCGACTCGGTGATGCCGATGTAGTTGACGGCGGTCAGGAGCAGCACGAAGACGATGGTGACCAGGAGCGCGGGCGGCAGCTCGAAGAGCTGACCGAAGTAGCGGGCGAAGCCGCTGGCCAGCGAACCGGAGGCGGCGAAGCTGGCCGAGAGCATGCAGACGGTGATCAGGAACGTCAGCATCGGCTTGCGGAACGCCTTGTTCACGTAGAGGGCGGCCCCAGCCGCCTGCGGGTACTTGGTGACCAGCTCGGCGTAGGCCAGGCCGGTGATCGCGGCCACGCTGACACCGGCCGCGAAGGCGATCCAGAACGCACCGCCCACGGCGGCCGCGACGGCGCCGATCAGGACGTAGATGCCGGAGCCCAGGACGTCACCGAGGACGTAGAAGAACAGCAGCCGGCCGGTGATCGAGCGTTTGAGCTCGCTCTCGGGATGATCGGCTTCAGCGGTGTGTGGTGCGGTCGTCATGGGCTATCTGCCTCCTAGCGAACCAGCGAGCCCTCAACTTAACAGGATCATCCTCAGATGGCACTACGCCGAAACGGGTCGGCCGGGTACACGCCCATGATCTTGACGTCGGTGGTGAAGAACCGCAGCTCCTCCAGCGCTCGAGCCAGTCCGACGTCGTCAGGATGTCCGTCGACCTCAGCCAGGAACTGGGTGGCCGTGAACTCGCCGTTCACCATGTAGGACTCCAGCTTGGTCATGTTGACCCCGTTGGTCGCGAACCCACCCAGCGCCTTGTACAGCGCGGCCGGCAGGTTGCGGACGTTGAAGATGAAGCTGGTCACCACCGGCCCGTTCCCCGGGGGAGCCTCGACCAGCTCCGGCGACAGCAGGACGAAGCGGGTGGTGTTGTGCTCCTCGTCCTCGATGTCGCGGGCCAGCACCTCCAGCCGATAGATGTCGGCGGCCAGCGGCGGCGAGATCGACGCCTGGGTGACGTCGTGCGCCTCCGCGATCTCCCGGGCGGCCCCGGCGGTGTCACCGGAGATCAGCGGGGTCCAGCCGTGCTCCCGGATGATCTTGCGACACTGGCCGAGCGCGTGGACGTGGCTGTGCACGGTCTTGATCGACTCGAACGTGGTGCCCGGTACGCCCATCAGATGGAAGCGGATCCGCAGGAAGTGCTCGGCGATGATGTGCAGGCCCGAGCCGGGCAGGAAGTGGTGGATGTCGGCCACCCGACCGGCCACGGAGTTGTCGATCGGGATCAGGGCCAGATCCGCCTCGCCGGAGTCGACGGCGGCGAACACGTCCTCGAAGGAGGCGCAGGCGAGGGCCTCGGCCGCCGGGTAGTGCTGGACGCAGACGATGTGGGAGTTGGCGCCGGGCTCGCCCTGGTAGGCGATCCGCTGCCGGTTCAACGCACTCACGAGGACCTAGTGTGCATCGTCTGCTCGACCACCCGCAGGGCTTCTTGCAGGCTGACCGGTCGACAGCCGAGAGCCAGCGACCTCGTGCGGACGGCGGGCTCGGCGCGATAGAGGGCCAGCCCGCGCCGGATCAGCACCCGGACCGGCTTGCGGCGCTCGCGGACGTCGCGGACGAACCGGAGCAGCATGGTCAGCAGCCGGGGGCGGTCGAGGTAGAGCGCGTCGCCGAGCACGCCCGCCTGCTGGCACGCGGCCACCAGGTCGGCGGCGAAGAGTCCCTCGGCCACGAAGCAGCCGGAGCCCTCGAGGTCGAGGCGTCGGCGACCGGTCCGGCGGCTGGTGCCGATGTCGTACGTCGGCACCGACGCCTCGCCCACCGTGCACAACGTGACGATCGACCGCATCGCAGCCTCGGTGTCCCAGCTCGCGATGTCATCCCAGTCGACGATCCCCAGCCGCCGTCCTGAGCCCTTCGACAGGCTCAGGAGAACCCCTGTCGAAGGGGTCCGCGGCAGACCGGGGTGATCGAGGTCGCGGTAGAAGTCGTCCAGCACCAGCTGCGGGCAGGAAGCCAGCCGAGCCACTCGGGACTTGCCGCTCCCGGACGGGCCGGCCAGCAGGATGACCAACGCCGGTGTCACCTCAGTAAGCGGTCCCGCCGGCCAACGACAGGGCACCCGTAGGGTGCCAGACCGTCTTGACCTCCAGGAACGCACGCAGCCGAGCCGTGCCTGGTGCTGCCGCGAAGTCAGGGTCGCCCTTGGGCCGGTAGACCCGCTTCACCGTGTCGGAGGCGGCCTGCTCGAGATCTGCTGCGAGGTCGACGCCGCCCCCGGTCAGATCCAGCGCGTCCACGTCCGCGTGGGCGGCCAGGTGCGGGCCGATCTCGGCCGCCGAACCGGTGAGCACGTTGACCACGCCGCCCGGCACGTCGGAGGTGGCCAGCACCTCAGCGAAGGTGATGGCCACGTACGCCTCCGGCTCGGCCGCGACCACCACGCAGGCGTTGCCGCCGGCGATCACCGGGGCGATCACCGAGACCAGGCCCAGCAACGGCGCGTCCATCGGCGCCAGGACGGCGACCACCCCTGTCGGCTCGGGCGCGGAGTAGCAGAAGTAGGGCCCGGAGACCGGGTTGGCCGAGCCGAAGACGGCCGCCAGCTTGTCGGTCCAGCCGGCGTAGTGCACCAGCCGGTCCACACTCGCGTCGACCTCCGTCCGGGCGGCCGACTCCTTGGCTCCGCCGCGGATCAGCAGGTCGACGAACTCGGCGTGGCGACCGTCCAGCATCTCCGCGATCCGGTAGATCACCTGGCCGCGGTTGTACGGCGTCGCGGCCGACCAGCCGCCGAGGCCCTTGCGGGCGGCGACCACGGCGTCCCTGGCGTCCTTGCGGGAGGCTCGCGCGGCGTTGGCCAGCAGCCGCCCGTCGACGTCCCGGAGCTGGTAGGTCCGACCCGACTCCGAGCGCGGGAACTTCCCGCCCACGTACAGCTTGTAGGTCTTCGGCACGGCCAGGTGAATCATCGACGGCCCTTCCTGCCGGTGATCACCGGTTCGTCGTCGGTGTCCAGGTAGGCGGCCATCCCGGCCGGCCCGCCCTCCCGGCCGAAGCCCGACTCCGAGTAGCCACCGAAGGCGGCGGTCGGGTCGAACCGGTTGAAGGTGTTGTCCCAGACGACACCGGCCCGCAGGCCCGCGGCCATGCCCATGGCTCGGGATCCCTTCTCGGTCCACACGCCGGCGGACAGCCCGTACGGGGTGTTGTTGGCCTTGGCCAGCGCCTCGTCGGGCGTGCGGAAGGTGAGCGCCGTCAGCACCGGGCCGAAGATCTCGTCCCGGGCCACCCGCATCGACGCGCTGGCGGCGGTGATCACGGTCGGGGCGAAGAACCAGCCCCGCTCGGGCAAGGGGCACGGCGAGGTCCACACCTGTGCCCCCTCGTCCCGGCCGGCCTGGGTCAGGCTGGTGATCCGCTCGAGCTGCCGGGCGGAGTTGATCGCGCCGACGTCGGTGTTCTTGTCCATCGGGTCACCGACCCGCAGGGTCTCCACCCGGTCCCGCAGCTTGGAGAGCATCTCCTCGGCCACGGACTCCTGCACCAGCAGTCGCGACCCGGCGCAGCAGACCTGTCCGCTGTTGAAGAAGATGCCGTTGACGATGCCCTCCACGGCCTGGTCCACGGCGGCGTCGGCGAACACGATGTTGGCGCCCTTGCCGCCCAGCTCCAAGGTGATCTTGCGGCCGGTGCCGGCGAGGCTGCGCTGGATGGAGCGGCCGACAGCCGTCGACCCGGTGAAGGCGACCTTGTCCAGGCCAGGGTGGTTGACCAGGGTGGAGCCGACGTCGCCGGCGCCCGGCACGATGTTCACCACGCCGGGTGGGAGGTCGGCGTCGGCGATGATCTCGGCCAGCACCAAGATCGACAACGGGGTCGTCTCTGCGGGCTTGATCACCACCGTGTTGCCGGCGGCCAGCGCCGGCGCGATCTTCCAGGCCGCCATCAGCAGTGGGAAGTTCCACGGGATCACCTGCCCGGCCACCCCGAGCGGGCGAGGGTCGGCGCCCAGCCCCAGGTGCTGCAGCTTGTCGGCCCAACCTGCGTGGTAGAAGAAGTGCTGCGCCGCGGTCGGCACGTCGAAGTCGCGGGTCTCCTTGATCGGCTTGCCGTTGTCCAGCGTCTCCACCACTGCCAGCTCGCGGGTGCGTTCGGCGATGCCGCGCGCGATCCGGAACAGGTACTTGCCGCGCTCCGCCCCGGGCATCGGCTGCCACACCTTCTCGTACGCGCGTCGGGCAGCGGCGACGGCGCGGTCCACGTCGGCGTCCTCCACGGTGGAGACCGTGGAGAGCTGCTCGGCCGTGCCCGGGTTGTAGGTGACCAGGTCCTCGCCGCCACCCTCGACGAACGTGCCGTCGATGAACGGCAGGTAGCGGTCCTTGATCGCACCGATGGCCGCCGACTCGGGTGCGGGGGCGTAGTCCCAGTCCACTGCAATCTCCTCAGTCGAGTGTCACGTAGTCGGGTCCGGAGTAGTGCCCGGACAGCTGCGTCCGCCGCTGCATCAGCAGGTCGTTCAGCACCGAGGAAGCGCCGAAGCGGAACCAGTACGGGTCCAGCCACTCCGGGCCGGCGACCTCGTGCACCGCCACCAGGTAACGGATCGCATCCTTCGTCGTGCGGATCCCGCCGGCCGGCTTGACGGCCCGCTGCTGCCCCGTCTGGTCGCGCCAGTCCCGGACCGCCTGCAGCATCACGTGCGTCACCGGCAGGGTGGCGGCCGGACTCACCTTGCCGGTCGAGGTCTTGATGAAGTCCCCGCCGGCCAGCAGCGCCAGCCAGGAGGCTCGCCGGACGTTGTCGTACGTCGCCAGCTCGCCGGTCTCCAAGATCACCTTCAACCGAGCGTCGCCGCAGGCCGCCTTGACCTGCCGGATCTGGTCGAACACCACCCCGTAACGGCCGGCCAAGAACGCGCCCCGGTCGATCACCATGTCGATCTCGTCGGCGCCGGCCTGCGCGGCCAGCCGGGTGTCGGCGAGCTTCACCTCCACGCTGGACCGACCGGAGGGAAAGGCCGTGGCCACAGCGGC
>Ga0190275_10001939_pt1 | contig 15095 bp, 11 predicted proteins | sample Popmic550T_FD_133745 | JGI IMG/M metagenome (GOLD analysis project Ga0190275, IMG submission 133745) | Populus adjacent soil microbial communities from riparian zone of Yellowstone River, Montana, USA - 550 T | ecosystem: Environmental > Terrestrial > Soil > Riparian zone > Trees stand | place... | reverse complement strand
TCGACGCCGCCACCGACGTCGACGGTGAGGGTGACCACCTCGTGGCCCTGGGTTTCGCGCAGCCACGGCACGGCGACCGAGGTGTCCAGCCCGCCGGAGTAGGCGAGCACGACGGTTTCGCTCATGCCTCACCTCCGGCGGCCGCAGCGACGGTGGCACCGGCCTGGCCGATGAATGCCTCGAGCCGGCCGCGGAAGCGGCGCATCGCCGCCGCATCCGTGCAGGCAACGAAGATCGTGTCGTCGCCGGCGATGGTGCCCACCACATCGGCCCAGTGCGACAGGTCGATCGCCGAGGCGATGGCGTTCGCCCCGCCCGGCGACGTGCGCAGGACGACGAGCGGAGCGGTCTCGCCGATCGTGAGCGGCAGGTCCGCCAGCAGGCGGCGAAGGCGGCCCTCGGCGGCTCCGGCGCCATCGGTCATGTCGTCGGGAAGCAGGTAGGTCAGCCGTCCGCCGCGGAACCCGCGAACGACCCCGAGGCTGGCGAGATCGCGCGAGATCGTCGCCTGGGTGACCTCACCGCCACGCGCGCGGAGGGCGGCCACCAGCTCCGCCTGGGTGTGGACCCCGCCGGCGGCGATCAGCCGCCGCACCTGGTCCCTTCGCTCGTTGGTTCCCATTCGTTTCTCCTTCACCGGTATCAGCCGATTCCCGCCACGGCGGCGGCGGTCACGGTCGTTCCTGTCGTCACACCGTCCAGCGCCGCACGCACGGCCCCCGGACTCCGGCCATCCACGATCGCCACGCGGCAACCGGCGCGCGCGGCGGTCACCGCGGCGCGCAGCTTTGGTCTCATCCCACCCGATGCGGTCTCGTCGGCGAGCAGGCCCTCCGCCTCGTCGGCGGTGAGCGTCGCCACCGGGTCGCCGTCGCGCAGGACGCCCGGCACATCGGTGAGCAGCAGCAGCCGCCCGCCACGAGCGGCGGCGATCGCGCCGGCCACCTCGTCTGCATTCACGTTGAGCAGCTGCGAGCCGTCGCCGCGCGCGATCGGCGCCACGATCGGCACGTGGCCGGCGGCGGTAAGCGCTGCCAGCAGCCGGCCGTTGACGTCGGTGATGCGCCCGACCTCGCCCAGGCGGGGATCGAAGCGTTCGGCTCTCAGCAGGTCGCCGTCGACGCCGCTCATGCCGATCGCATCGACGACGCCGCGGGCAGCGAAGGTGGCCACCAGCCGGGCGTTGACGAGGCCACGCAGGACCGCCACCACGATCTCGAGCGTCGCCGGGTCGGTGACCCGCAGGCCGTCGACGGTCTGCGGCTCGACGCCGAGGCGTCGCGACCAGTCACCGACCTCGGTGCCGCCGCCGTGGACCACCACCCAGCCCGGCTCGGCGCGTTCGACGAGCACGGCCAGCGATGCCGCGTGCGCACCGGCCGTGCCACCGAGCTTGATGGTGACCGCGGGACTCGTCACGTCGTGTACTCGCTGTTGATTGCGACATAGGCGGCCGACAGGTCACAGCCCCAGGCGGTGCCGCTGCCCGTGCCGTCGGCCAGGTCCAGGAGGAGCGGGACCGTTGCGCCGCGAAGGATCCGTCGCGCGCGCCGCTCGTCGAACGCGAGCGGGCTGCCGTCGTAGACGGCAACGTCGCCGATGCAGACTCGCATCCGCTCCGGATCGAGACGAACTCCGCTGCGACCGGCGGCCGCGGCGATGCGGCCCCAGTTGGGGTCGGCGCCGTGGACGGCCGTCTTGACGAGCGACGAAGCCGCGACGGTGCGCGCGATGGCGCGGGCGTCGGCATCGGTGGCGGCGCCGCTGACCGTGACCTCGATGAGGTGCTCCGCGCCCTCACCGTCGGCGGCGATCGCGATGGCCAGCGACCGGCAGACCCCCTCGAGCGCATCGGCGAAGATGGCCATGTCGGCGCCGGTAAGCGGAGGTCCACCGGCCGCGCCGTTTGCCAGCACGATCACGGTGTCGTTGGTCGAGGTGTCGCCATCGACCGAGACCTGGTTGAAGGTGCGCACGACCGCCGGCCGCAGCAGCGACCGCAACGTCGCGGCATCGATCGGCGCATCGGTGGTGAGGAAGGCGAGCATGGTCGCCATCTGCGGGTGGATCATGCCGGAGCCCTTCGCCATCCCGCCGATCCGGAACTCACGGCCATCGGCCAGGGAGGCCGAGACCGCATGCTGCTTGGGGCGCGTATCCGTCGTCATGATGGCCCGCGCCGCCCGCGTTGAGGCAGCCCGCGATCGGCTCAGGCCGAGTGTCGAGACCGTGGCAAGCATGGCGCCCACCGGCAGGCGCGAGCCGATCAGGCCGGTCGAGGCGGGGAGCACCTCGCCGGCCCCGCAGCCCAGGCGTGCGGCGGCGGCCGCCACGACGGCGCGCGCGTCATCGAGCCCGGCCGCACCAGTCCCCGCGTTCGCGCAGCCGGCGTTCACAACGACTCCGCGTGTCGGGCCGCCGGTCGCGAGCGACTCCTCGGCCAGGAGGACTGGCGCCGCCCGCATCTGGTTGGTCGTGAACGTCGCGGCCGCGCTGGCCATGCGATCGGACGCCAGCAGCACGAGGTCCGGGCCGCCGGACTCGCGGATGCCCGCCTCGCCGATCCCGACCGAGAAGCCCAATGGGCTGGTGATCCCGCCCGGGATCGACGCGGCGCTCACGGGTGCACCCCCAGCGCCGAGAGGCCGGCGGTCTCCTCGAGCCCGAGCGCGACGTTCATGTTCTGGATCGCCTGTCCGGCGGCGCCCTTGCCGAGGTTGTCGATCACCGAGATGACGACCGCGCGTCGCTCGGCCACCCGGCGGCCGTGTACGAAGGCATGGTTCGACCCGGTCGTCTGCTTCGTTGCCGGCGGCGCGTCAAAAACGTGGACGAATGGTTCGCCGTCGTAGGCCATCCGCAGCAGCGAGGCGAGCGCCGCGTCGTCGAGGTCGTCCGACAGGGTCAGGTAGCAGGTCGCCAGGATGCCGCGCGACTGCGGCACGAGGTGAGGCACGAAGGTCACGGGCAGCGAGGCTCCCGCGTCGGACAGGAACTGCTCGATCTCGGGCCGATGACGATGCCCCTCCAACCCGTACGCGCGTGTCGACTCGGTGAGCTCCGTGAACAGGTAGTCCGCCCCGGCGCCGCGCCCCGCGCCGCTGATGCCGGACTTCGCGTCGACGATCGGGTCGCCGGCGAGCAGGCCGCCGCGTGCGAACGGCACGAGCGCCAGGAGCGCGGCGGTCGGGTAGCAGCCGGGGTTGGCGACCAGCTTCGCGCCGCGCAGCGCGTCGCGGCTCCACTCGGTCAGCCCGTAGACGGCGTCTGGCAGCAGCTCCGGACACGGGTGCGGAGCGCCGTACCAGGTGGCGTAGGCCGCGGGGTCCCGCAGCCGGAAATCCGCGCCGATGTCGACCACGGTCACGCCGCGCTCGAGCAACCGTGACGCCAGCGGGGCCGACGCGCCGTGCGGCAGTGCGAGGAAGGCCACATCGACCTCGTCAGGCTCGTCGTCGCGGAAGACCAGGCCGAGTGGTGCCAGGTGGGGGAGCTCGTTCGCCAGCGGCGTGCCGTCGCGCCCGCGCGCGTGGACCGATGCGATCACGGCCGACGGGTGCCCGGCAAGCAGCCGCACCAGCTCGCCGCCCGCGTATCCGGCTGCGCCGACCACTGCAACGCGTATCGGCGCGGTCATGTGGCCTCCTCGCGACCGAGCCGTTCCCGCATCGTGTCGAGCGCCGAGCGAACCCGTTGCGGCGCGGTTCCGCCGTGGACGTCGGCAGCGGCGACCGACTCCTCCAGGGTCGGCATCGGCGCGCCCTCGAGCTCGGGAAGCGCTGCCTGGAGTGCCGCGTCGGGAAGCTCGGCCAGGTCAACGCCCGAGGCTTCCGCCGTCGCCACCAGGTGACCGATGCGCCGATGGGCCTCGCGGAACGCGACACCCCGCGCCACGAGGCGGTCGGCCAGGATCACCGCCCGCGCATGACCGCCCTCCGCGGCCGAGCGCATGCGATCCCGGTTGAAGGTGACGCCGGCCATGACGCCGCGCATCACCTCGGTGCACAGCCGCGCGGAGTCGACCGCGTCGAACATCGCCCGCCGCGTCTCCTGGAGATCGCGGTGATACGCGAGCGGCAGGCCGCGCACCAGCGACAGCAGGACGACGAGGTCGCCCTCGACGCGTGCGGCCCGTGCCCGTACCAGCTCGGCGCTGTCAGGGTTGCGCTTGTTCGGCAGCATCGAGCTGCCACTCGAGAAGGCGTCGTCGAGCCGCGCGAAGCCGACGTATGGCGTCGACCACAGGACCAGCTCGCCGGCCAGCCGCGAGAGGTGGCCGAGAAGGATGGCGAGCGCCGCCACCGTCTCGATCGCGTAGTCGCGATCGGAGACCGCGTCGATCGAGTTGTCGGTCACCCCGCCGAACCCGAGCTCGGCCGCGACGCGATGGCGGTCGAGCTGCAGCCCCGAACCGGCGACCGCCCCGGACCCGGCCGGGGATCGGTCGGCCCGTGCCGACGCATCGGCCAGGCGTCCGGCATCACGGTCGAGCATCTCGACGTACGCGAGCAGGTGGTGCGCCAGCACGACGGGCTGCGCCGGTTGGGTGTGCGTGTGCGCGGGGAGGATTGTCTCTGCCTCCGTCTCGGCTCGGGCAAGCAGGACCGACTGCAGCGCGCGCACGGCGCCGATCAGGCCGGTCGTCGCCGTGGCCAGCCAGCGGCGCTCGTCGGTCACGATCTCATCGTTCCGGCTCCGTCCGGCCTGGAGCATGCCCCCGAGCTCCGACCCGACCGCCTCGATGACGGCTGCCTCCACGTTCATGTGGATGTCCTCGTGCTCCGGGTGCCAGGCGAACGAGCCGTCAGCAAGGCGGCGCGCGACTCCGACAAGCGCGTCGTCGAGCCGATCCGCCTCGGCCTGGCCGAGCAGCTCAAGCCGGCGAAGCTCGGCAACGTGGGCGCGGCTGGCGGCGACGTCATGGTCGGCCAGCGGCAGGTCGATCTCGAGCGACCCGGACAGCGCGAGCGCCGCATCGGCGGCGGGGGACTGGAAGCGACCGTCCCACAGGGCGGCCTGGCGCGAGGGGTTCACTTGAGTATTCATACACGCTGATGCATGATCATGCAACCGTAGCGAAACCTTCGGCGGCGTCGCACCCGGTCGGCGCGGGTCCAAATCGGCTAGAATCCACCTCGGTCCTTTAAGACCGGCACGGTGATGCCGGGAAGGAGCACAGGTGCAGACCATCCCGAACCTTGAGCAGCACTCCGAGGCGCCAGCCGCAGGCACGCGGCCGGTGCCTCGTTCGGCGCCCGGGCTCGTTGCGCTCGAGGGCGGCCGGGTCCAGCGGGGCGTTCTGCGCGGCGAGATCACTCCCGCCGAGGGCGATCTCATCTTCACCACCGCCGCCACCGGCTGGGGCGAGATCCTGACCGATCCATCATATGCGGGCCAGATCGTGGTGCTCACCCACCCCATGGCGGGCAACTACCGGATTGCCTCCTCGGAGCTGGAGTCGAGCCGAGTCCACGCTCGGGCGCTGATCTGCTCGCGGCTGGTGACGCCGCCCGCCGGGCCGGGCATCTCGCTCGAGGAGCTGCTGATCGGGGCGCGCATTCCGGCCCTCACGGGGATCGACACGCGTGCACTGACGCTCGAGCTTCGGCGAGGGATCCTGCGTCGGGCGGTCATCCGTCCGGGCGCCGCCACCGATGGCGCCGCCGTCGCCGAAGCCCTCGGCATCGCCCCGTGGGAATCCGTCGACCACGTCGCGGGAGTCGGGACGCGAGATCGGTACGTCGTTGCGCCCGACGGCGCGCGGACCGCGCGCGCGACCCTCGTCGACTACGGCGTGAAGCGCTCGCTCCTCGCGGCGCTGGCGGCGCGCGGCCTGGAGATCACCGTCCTGTCGCCGGATGCCGGGGCGGCCGATGTGCTCGCCACCGAGCCCGACCTCATCGTCCTGTCGCCGGGACCAGGCGATCCATCCCGCATGGAGGCGCAGATCGCGGCGACGCGGGCGCTCGCCGCAAGTGCGATCGGTGGCGGGCCGCCGGTCCTGGGCATCTGCCTAGGCCACCAGCTGCTTGCCCTGGCTGCCGGCGCGCTCACCCATCGCCTCAAGGTCGGCCACCACGGTGGCAATCACGCAGTCTTCGAGGCCTCGAGCGGCAAGGTCGACATCGGCGCACACAACCACGAAGTTGCCGTCGTCGACGGGCCGGCCCTCGAGGCGGCGGGGTATGCGGTCAGCCACCGGGACCTGAATGATGGAACGGTCGAGGGCTTGGTGCACTCCAGCGGCCGGATCGCATCGGTCCAGTTCCATCCGGAGGGTGCGCCAGGCCCGATCGATGCGTCGCGCGTCTTCGACGTGGCCGTGAGGCGTGCTCTGGGATGACGATGCCGCACAAGGTCCTCGTCATCGGCTCCGGTCCGATCCTCATCGGCCAGGCGGCGGAGTTCGACTATGCGGGAGTGCAGGCCTGCCTGGCGCTGCGCGGCGAGGGCGTCGAGACGATCCTGGTCAACTCGAACCCGGCGACGGTGATGACCGACCCGGACGTCGGGGGCACCGTGCTCATCGGCCCGCTGACGCTGTCGTATCTGACGCGCGTGATCGAGGAGCATCGGCCCGATGCCCTGCTCCCGACGCTCGGCGGGCAGACCGGGCTCAACCTTGCGGTCGCGCTCGACGACGCCGGCGTGCTCGATCGGTACGGCGTGCGCGTGCTCGGCACCCCGCTGGCCGCCGTGCGGGCGGCGGAGGACCGGGGCGGGTTCCGGGACCTCGTAACCGGGATCGGCGAGCCGGTCCCGGAGAGCGCCGTGGTGGAGAGCGTCGAGGACGGGATGCGCTTCGTGGAGGCGCTTGGTGCCCCGGTCGTGGTCCGTCCGGCCTTCACGCTGGGCGGTGGCGGCGGGGGCTTCGCCGAGACGCACGCCGAGGCGCGGGTACGCATCGCCGCGGGACTGGCCGCCAGCCCGATCGGGCAGGTGCTTGTCGAGCGCTCGCTGCTGGGCTGGTACGAGATCGAGTTCGAGGTGCTGCGCGACGCCTCGGACACCACGATCGCCATCTGCGGCATGGAGAACCTCGACCCGATGGGGGTCCACACCGGCGACTCGATCGTGGTGGCGCCGATCCAGACGCTCCCCGACACGGTCGTGCAGCGCCTGCGCCGATGCGCACTGAAGATCGTTCGCACGCTCGAGCTCGAGGGCGGCTGCAACGTCCAGCTTGCGGTCGCCCCGGACGGCTCTGACTACCGGGTCATCGAGGTCAACCCGCGGGTCTCCCGCTCGAGCGCCCTGGCCTCGAAGGCAACCGGCTACCCGATCGCGCGGATCGCGGCGCTCATCGCGCTCGGCAGGCGGCTGCATGAGATGCCGAATCCGGCGACCGGCGGCAACAGCGCTGCGTTCGAGCCGGCCGTTGACTACGTCGTCGTCAAGCTGCCCCGCTGGCCGTTCGACAAGTTCCCGGGGGCCGACCGCACGCTCGGCGTGCAGATGAAGGCGACCGGCGAGGCGATGGCCATCGACCGCGAGTTCGGACCGGCGCTCCTCAAGGCGATCCGATCGTTGGAGCCGCGCGGCCGCGGCTGGCTGTGGGAGGACCCCGCCTGGGGGCTGAGCCACCGGCCGCCTGCCGACCTGGCCCGCTTCCTGGCTGCCACCGACACGCGGCTGTGGCGGATGATCGCGCTCCTGCGACACGAATGGGCCGATGCCGCGGCGCTGGCCGCCGCGACCGGGATAGCGCCGTGGTTCACCGAGCGGCTGGCGGAGCTGGTGGACGCTGAACGCCGCCTGGTCGGTGCGCCGCTGGACGATGCCAAGCGTGCCGGCTTCGGCGACGCGGACATCGCGACCATGTCGGGCGTGCCGTGGGCCGCCATCCGCCGCGCCCGGGTCCGATCGGGGATCCACCCCGCTTACCGGCGCGTCGACACCTGCGCCGGCGAGTTCCCGGCCGAGACGCCGTACTTCTACTCCAGCTACGCCGATGCGGAAGTCGCGCCGCCGGCGGAGCGCCAGAGCGTGATCGTGGTCGGGTCGGGACCGATCAGAATCGGACAGGGCATCGAGTTCGACTACTGCAGCGTCCGGGCGGCCTGGGCCGTTCGCGAGATGGGGCTCGACGCCGTCGTCATCAACAACAACCCCGAGACGGTGTCGACCGACTACGACGCGTGCACGCGTCTCTACTTCGAGCCGCTCGACACGGAGAGCGTGCTCGACGTGATCGACCACGAGCGAGCGCTGACCGGCACGCCGCCGATGGTGGTGCTCACGTTTGGCGGGCAGACCGCCATCGACCTGGCGAAGGACCTCGCCTATGCGGACGTGCCGATCGCCGGCCTCACCGCCGAGGCGATCGAGATCACGGAGGATCGCGAGCGTTTCGCCGCGCTCCTCGACGAGCTGGGAATCGAGGGGCCGCGTGGGTCGCTGGCCGCCGACGCCGACGGGCTGCGGGCTGCCATCGAGGGGCTTGGCGGCTTCCCGGTGATCGTCCGCCCGTCGTGGGTGATCGGGGGCCGTGGGATCGCGGTGCTGCGCCACGGCAACGACGTGGATGAGTACCTGGCGACCGATGTCGGCTGGCCGCTGCGGGTCGATCGGATGGTCGAGGGCATCGAGCTGGACGTCGACGCAATCTGCGATGGCACCACCTGGGCGGTGCCCGGCATCCTCGAGCAGATCGATCCGCCGGGGGTCCACTCGGGCGACAGCGTCGCCGTCCTCCCGCCGCAGCGCACTGCGCGCGCCGTGCAGGAGCTCGCGGCCGAGGCAGCCGGGCGAATCGCGCTTGCCCTCGGCGTGCGTGGCGTCCTCAACGTGCAGATGATCGCGGCCGGCGATCGCGTCGTGGTGATCGAGGCGAATCCACGCGCCAGCCGGACCGTGCCGATCGTGGCAAAGGCCACCGGCCTCGACGTGGTGGCGGCCGCAGTGCGCTGTGCGCTGGGCTGGTCACTGTCGGAGGCCGGACTCGTGCCGGGTCTCGCGCCGGATGGACCGCGCGTGGCGGTCAAGGCGCCGGTCGGGTCGCTCTGGCGGCTGCCGGGAGTCAGCGCCGAGCTTGGTCCCGAGATGCGCTCGACTGGAGAGGTACTCGGGTTGGCGGCGACGGCTGGCGAAGCCACGGAGCTTGCGCTGGAGGCGGCGGCCGCCCATCGGGGTTGACCATCGAGACTGAGAGCGGCAGGCATGAAAATGAGGTGCCGCCGAGCTCCAGTACGGAGGGTCCTGGAACCCGACGACCCCCAAAGAAGACTCCGAGAGCGTGATCAACGCGAACGAGCGAAGCCGCAACATGTCGCGTCTGGCCCGAGCTTCCGTCAGCGACGGGCTTCCGCTCGATGTTCGACGCCGATCAGGGTGCTCCCGGTGTCTACGTCGTTAACTGTAGCAAGACTCGTGCCGATCGTCAGGCGTCACCGCCGCCGGCGACGTCCCGTCTGCTGCGCGCTCAGCTGGGTCTGCCGACGGCGCAGGTAGCCGCCGTACCATCCGCCCAGGAAGCCGAGCGCCGACTGGTAGAGCCCCTGGAGCACGAGCTGACCGATCACGGTGGTTGGCTCTCCGAACGTGTCGGGCGTCGCGCCCTGCGACGAGAATGTGAACAGGACGATGGCGGTGGCGATGACGAAGCCGAGCAGCGCAGCCGCCACCCCGAACAGCGCCGGCCGTTGCCAGCCGAACCAACCAGCTGCGATCAGGCCAGCGAAGAGCACGAATGTGCCGAGCAGGCCGATGACCCCTGCCGCGTAGCTGAACGACGCGAGGAACCCGACAAATGCGACCAGGCCCGGCACGATCCACGCGAGCGGGTTCTTGCGCAGCAGGTAGAGCCGTTCCGTGATCGGGCGCAGCGGGCCGCGCCCGGTATAGCCGTCGAGCGGGTCGGGTCGCCCGGGGAGCGCCGGAGCAGGCGGGAACATGCGGTTCAGGAATCCGCCGCCCCTCGATCGTTGTTCGGGCTCGGGCTCGGCGTCCTCTGGCTCGACGAGCTCCCCGCGGGCGGAGAGCCTGGCTCGCCGACGCGCTTCGGCTCGGCCTGAGGCGGATCGTTCTTCGTTGGACATGGCCGCCGATTGTACTGTGCGCGGAGTGCACGGTAATCGGCCGCTAAGCGGGCGGTAAGCGTTCGGGATGCATCCTGCATCGGCCTGCGCCTCCGCCGCGAGGTGTCTGCCGTGTCCGTTGCCCACTCGATCGCCGCTCCGTCGCGCCGTGCCGCGACGCTCATCCGCATCCTGGCCGTCTGTCTGCTCACCCTCGCGTATCTCCCGTTGGGGAGCATCGATCGAGCATCGGCGGCGGCGGTCGACCACCTGGTCGTCAGCGAGGTGGTGACCGGCGGAGCAAGCGCGAGCGATGAACTGATCGAGCTGTACAACCCGTCCTCGGCGTCGCTGCCGCTCGAAGGCCTGGAGCTCATCTACGTCACGGCCACCGGCGCCACGGTCAGCCGGCGGGCGGCGTGGAGCCTCGGCGCCGCGGAGATGCCACCTGGCGGGCACCTGCTGGTCGCCAACGAGCTGGGCATCTTCGCGCCGATCGCCGACGCCCTGTACGCCAGCGGGATGGCTGCGACCGGCGGCAGCGTTGCAATCCGCATCCAGGGTGCGGCCACTGCGGTCGATGCCGTCGGTTGGGGGACCGCCACCAGCACCTGGCTCGAGGGTGGACCCGCCGTGGCGCCGCCGGCCGGCGCGAGCCTCGAGCGACTGCCCGGTGGGTCCGCGGGATCGACCGTCGACACCGACAGCAACGGGTCCGACTTCAGCGTGCGGCCGGTGCCCGATCCGCAGAACTCCGGGTCGCCACCCGTGCCGGATCCGACCCAGCCAAGCCCGACCCCGACCCCCGCGCCGACCGGGACCCCCGCGCCAACGCCAACCCCGACGACGTCCGCCACGCCATCGGCCACGCCGGGGCCGACCGGCACGGCAACCCCGACGGCGACACCCGGGCAGACCCCGATTGCGATCGAGGCCGCCCGCGCCCTTCCCGACGGCACCACCGTGACGGTCGTGGGGCATGCGCTGACGGGCTCCGACTTCACCGACGGCGGCGGGTATCTCGCCGATGCGAGCGGCGGGATCGCCGTGCTGGTCGAGGGAGGTTCGTTCGCCCGCGGGCAGCACCTGGTCCTCAGCGGGGTGCTCGACGATCGCTTCGCGCAGCGGACGATTCGGGCGAGCAGCGACGACGTCACCGCCATCGGCACCGGCGACGGCCCTGCGCCGTTCGAGTCGGCGACGGGATCGGTCGGGGAGTCCATCGAGGGACGCCTCGTCCGGATCCAGGGCGCCGTCGGTGGAAGCCCCACCACACTCAGCGGCGGCCTCGCCTTCGAGGTCGACGATGGCAGCGGGCCCATCCGCGTCGTCGTCGGCACCGAGACCGGCGTTGGTACCGCCGGCTGGTCGGACGGCGCCGCCGTCCGCGTCGTCGGCGTGGTCGGCCAGCGCGACTCGACGGGGACCGGAGTCTCCGGGTACCGGGTGCAGCCGCGTGGAGTGGCCGACGTCGAGCTGCTGCCCGCCCCGACGCCGACGCCATCCGCAAGCGGGTCGCCAGGCCCGGAACCCACGCCCACCTCATCGCCGATTGATGGCAACGTCGTGTCGATCGCCGATGCTCGGGCAGCTGCCAAGAACGCGCGGGTCACGGTGCGCGGCGTGGTCACGCTCGCCTCGGGAACGGTCGACGCCGGCTCCGCCGTCATCCAGGACGGCAGCGGCGCCATCCTCCTGCGGCTCGGAGATGAGGCAGGGAAGGTGTCGCGCGGCCAGCTGATCGAGGTGGCAGGCGCGCGATCGACGAAGAGCGGGATGGAGACGTTGCGCGTGTCGGTGGCTCCGCGCGAGCTCGGTACGGCTGCCGAACCGACCGCGCGGACGCTTCGCAGCGGCGATGCGGCCGAGGCGGCCGAGGCGCAGCTCGTGCTCGTTCGCGGTGCGGTGGTGGCGTCGGCACGAACGGCCTCCAGCGGGACGGTCAGCTTCGAGATCGACGACGGCAGCGGCCCCCTGCGGGTCGTGTTCGGCTCCAGCCTTGCCGCGGACGACGACCCGTTCGAGGCCGGTACCTGGATCGAGGTCCGCGGCGTGCTCGGCCAGGAGACCACGGGCGCCCAGCCCCTCCGCGGCTACCGAATGTGGCCGCGTGATGCGGGCGACGTGCGAATCCTGGCGGCGGCGACCGGCGCGACCGGCGGCAGCGCTGCGGGCGCGGGCGGCACGACCGATGCGGGCACCCTCGCGACAACGGCGTCGCTTGCCGCGGTCGGCCAGTCCGGCCTCGCCGACCTCCGAGTGGGAGCAACGCTGGTGGCATCGGCCTGGCCGGAGCTCGGTGTTGCCGGCCTCCTCTGGGATGGCACGCGCCTCCTCGGCATCGCGCCCGAGTCGGCGGCGGACGTCGAGCGAGTCACTGCCGGCCATGCGCCGCCTCTCTCACTGGAGCTCGTCGGCTTGCGAGAGCTGGCGCACGGCGCACGCGCTGGCGTGGGCCTGGTGTCGCTCGGCGGCGGCGTGGACGACACCGTCCCCGGTTCGGCCGAGCCGGCCGCTCCCTCACCGACCATGCCGGCTCATGGTGAGGCGCCGAGCTGGGTCTCCCTCGTCGGCCGGGTGACGACCGACGGGGGACGCCAGGCCATCCAGGTCGCCGGGACACGGATCGTGATCCAGCGACTCTGCAGCGGCGGCGGTCGCCTGCCGGATGGGACGGCCAGCCTCGTCGGCGTTGCCACGGCCGATCCGCCGCGGATCATCATTGCCTGTGACGGGGCGCGTCCCGCGCCCGAGCTCGCCCTCGCGGCAGCCGCAGCGGCCCGGTCCGTCGCCGCCGAGCGGTCCGGCCGCGCCGGTCGACCTGGCCGCTGCGGACGCATCAGGACACCGGCTGCTCGCCGCGGCGCTGCTGGCGCTCGGCGTTGCGATGCTCGTGGTCGCCGTCCTGATCGGCCGGCGAGTCGACCCAGGCGAGCCGGCGGAAGCCGTTCCTGACGACCCGGATGCCGAGGAGGAAGCGTCGGGGCCGCGGCTTGCCCTGGTCCGCCTGCCGAACGAGCACGGCCCCTGAGTGAGCGTGCGGCGTATACTCCCGCGCGTTCACGCACGAGGAGGGCGCTTGTCCCAACCGACCAAGGCGGACGCGCCGATGACCGGGAGCCGTCAGTACCACATCGCCCTCGAGGCAGGGGAGCTGGCGGAGTACATCCTGCTGGTCGGGGATCCCGGCCGGGTGGCGAAGGTGTCGTCACGCTGGGACGCCATCGAGCTGGAGCGCAGCAATCGCGAGATCACCACGGCCACCGGCACCTACCGCGGCATGCGCGTCAGCTGCATGTCGACCGGCATGGGCACCGACAACGTGGAGATCGTGCTGGCCGAGGTGATGGAGATCGCCGAGCGCCCCACCTTCATCCGCGTCGGATCGTCGGGAGCGCTCCAGCCGGAGATCGAGCTCGGGGACCTGATCGTATCGACCGGAGCGGTCCGTCTGGAGAACACGACGGACTTCTACGTGCACCCCGGATTCCCCGCAATCGCACATCGCGACGTCGTCTGGGCCCTCGAGCAGAGCTGTCGAGAACAGGGCTTCAGGTACCACGTGGGGCTGACCGCCACCGCGAGCGGGTTCTACGCTCCGCAGGGACGACAGATGCGCACGCTCCCAGTTCGCTATCCTGAGCTCGCAGAAGAGCTTCGCCGCCAGCGTGTGGCGAATCTCGAGATGGAGTCGTCGGCACTCTTCGTGCTGGCACACCTGGCGGGACTGCGGTCAGGGACCGTCTGCGCGGCCTACGCGCAACGGACCGACGGCACGTTCCTGGAAGGCGCGGCGAAGGAGGCCGCGGAGGCACGCTGCATCGATGCCGGATTGGCCGGCATCCACCTGCTCTGGCAGGTCGACGCCGATGGTGGCGAATTCCTCGCCCACCGCGGAGGATCGCTCGACCGACAGGCGGGGGGCTCTCAACTACCGTCCGGCACCGCGCCGGCGACCAAGGGAGGCAAGTGAACCGATGGCGACCGAAGCCTACTGCGTCAAGTGCAAGGCAAAGCGTGAGATGCAGAACGAGAACAAGATCACGATGAAGAACGGCAAGCCGGCGACCGAGGGCCAGTGCCCGGTCTGCGGCACCAAGATGTTCCGGATCGGCGGCTGATCGCCGCTCGCAACCACTCGAGAGGCGCGCCGGCTGCCGGCGCGCCTCTTTTCGTACCCGGCGCGGGCTAGAATGGGCGCCACGTGGACGAGCTCGCCGATCGGCCGGTCCTGGCGATCGACTTCGGAGGCACCCAGATCCGCGCGGCGCTGATCACCCCTGACCTTGCCGTCAATGTACGGCGTGCCGTGCCCACGCGCGACGAGGAAGGGCCTGATGCCGTCGTCGCCCGCATCGCCGAGGTGGCCGCCGGGGTTCTCGCCGACGCCCGTGCGGCCGGACTGCCGGCCCCCATTGCCGTCGGAATTTCCGCACCGGGCCCGCTCGATCCCTGGCGCGGAGTCGTCATGGCCCCGCCCAATCTGGCCGGCTGGCACGACGTGCCGCTGGGGGCGCGCGTCGCGGAGGCGACCGACCTGCCGACCTTCGTCGAGCGAGACACCAACGTCGCCGTCCTGGCCGAGTGGCGCTACGGCGCGGCGCGCGGAGCACGGACCGTCATCTACGTGACCGTCTCGACCGGGATCGGGGGCGGCCTGATCCTCGACGAGCGCCCGCTGATCGGGCCGGACGGCACGGCCGGGGAGATCGGTCACATCGTCGCCGACATCGATGGCCCGCGCTGCGGATGTGGTCGCATCGGCCACGTGGAGGCGATGGCCTCCGGCACCGCTCTCGCGCGGGATGCGCGAGCCCTGATCGACCGAGGCGGCTCTGCACGCCTGGCGGAACTGGCCGCGACCGGCGCCGACGTCGACGCCGAGCTGGTTGCACGCGCCGCCGACGAGGGCGACACGGCGAGCGCCGACCTGCTCGGGCGGGCCTGGTCCGTCATCGGCGCCATGTGCGCCTCGCTCGTCAACGTCCTGAACCCCGACATCATCGTCATCGGCGGCAGCATCGCCGCGCACCGGCCGGAGCTTCTCGACGTCGTCCGCGACGAGATCACGCGGCGCGC
>Ga0190275_10001938_pt1 | contig 15096 bp, 17 predicted proteins | sample Popmic550T_FD_133745 | JGI IMG/M metagenome (GOLD analysis project Ga0190275, IMG submission 133745) | Populus adjacent soil microbial communities from riparian zone of Yellowstone River, Montana, USA - 550 T | ecosystem: Environmental > Terrestrial > Soil > Riparian zone > Trees stand | place... | reverse complement strand
CAGAGAAGACTGCCAATGCAAACAGACAACAGCAATATCAACACAGACACAGACAGGCAATACAACGCCTGCGTAATACTAATAAAAAAGAGACCGGTAGTGTAACTTGGCATGGTAAGATGACGGGCTGGTATGAGAGGTGAATATGACGAGATGGGATGAAGGGCTGGTATGGCTGGGGAAGATGACGAGATGGGATGACTTGGCCGATATGACTGGGAAACTAACGGGCCAACTTGGACAGCGAATTTGACCGGCAAAGAAGCTGTTATTCTACCGGGAGCAATTTACATACCGGGAGACTTTCATTATACTGGAGACTCTCATATACCGGAAGACATTTTATTCTACAGCACCGGAGACATATTCTACCGGGAGGGTTTCATGTTACACCGGGAACATATTCTACCGGGAGCAATTTACAGCACGGGAGACATTTCACTACACCGGACACTTTTATTCAACCGGGAACATTTTATTAGACTGGGAGAGATACACTACACCGGAAGACATTTTATTCTACAGCGCCGGGAAATTTCTTTATTATACAGGAGACATCTACTGCACCGGGAGACTTTCATGTACCGGGAGACTTCTTTATTCTACCGGGAGACATTCATGTACCGGGAGAGTTTTATATACCAGCGGAATATTTTATGCTCTACCGGAGACATTCATATACCGGAGACATTCATATACCGGAGACATTCATATACCCATCATTTGATATTGTACCGGGAGCGATCCGGGAGTGACAAGAGCCGGGAGAGAGACGGGAAGAGATGCAAGACATGAGCTGGGAATGTATCACGCGATACGGGAGAGGTATGATATGCGATATGAGACGGGAATGTACGATATGAGCCGGGAGAGATATCAGGTGACACGGAGGAGATATGGGGACGCGAAGGATGTACAGGGGAGGGATGCAAAAGCAAAGTATTAATATTACTGGAGAGGACGGGAGATGTAGCAGACAGAAAGAGAATAAGACGCGAACTCAAAAACAGATAGGGAGAGAGCACGGGAAGAGGTGCGGAAGTGGAGGGTTAAAGGGGTGTTAGGCGGGATATTACATAGGAGAATGGGAAGGACGGGAGAAGGGTAAGCGAGAGTAGATCAACAGGAACTGACGAGATGGTATAGCGAGATAAGAAGATGAGCTGACACGACTTGGCTAGCACGACGAGACAAGAAGACTGGCTAGCATCGCGGAGAACTCGGCTGGGAAGCCTGGGCAGCGAATTTAACGAGATAAGATAGAGAAGAGATGTTATGGCGGGCTGATATGGCGGGGAAACTTGGTGGCTGGTATGGCGGGCTGGGATGAGAAGCGAACTTAACGGGCTAACTTGAACAGGTAACTTGATAAGCAAACATAACGAGATAATATGACTGGGGAAGCTGACGAGAGAGCTTGAACGCCGAATTTAACAGGCTGACATGGCGAGCGCAGCGAGGCGTACAGGAGAAGGGGACGGAAAGGAGGGTGGATGGGTGTTACTGGGAGATGGAGATGGAGAGAGACGGTAAGAGAAGACTGACAATGGATACCTGACAATGCACAGCTGCCAACAGCAGTACCAACACAGACACAGCAACACAGCAATATCAACACACAGACACAGAGACAGGCAGCACACCGCCTGCTGCAGTCATCTCATAGGCTGCAAAATAATAATAAAAAAGAGAGCGGTAGTTTTTTACAAAAAAGTAGAGAAAGTTTTTATGCAGTATAGAGAGATGCGAGAGTAGCATAGCTGGGGAACTTGGCATGGTAAGATGACGGGGTGGATAGAGCAGGAAACTTGAACAGCTAGCATGACTTGGCGAATTTAACGCGCTAATTTACGGGCTGACATGACTTGGCAAACTTAACGGGCGAAATGACAAGACACTATTACCGGCAGGCTGTACAGGAGAGAGGGATGGAAAAGCAAGATATTATTAATATTACTGGGGGGAGATGGAGAGGACGGGAAGAGGCGGGGAAGTGGCGGTTGGAAGAGGGTGTTTGGGTGGCAGGTTGAGTAGGAGAACGGGGAGATAAGTCGGGAAGGAGAAGAGACGGGAACAGCTGGGAAGAGAAGAGACGGGACAGGAAATATCCAACAAACGGAATACACCGGGAACGAGCCGGGAGAGATAAGACGGGGGGAGAATGAGAGAGGGGTGCAAAAGCAAGATATTAATATGGGAGCATAGTACTGACAATCGGCAATACAGCTACCGGTCTGAAATTTCATCAAGTATTATCACCTATATCATCTACAAAAGAAAAATAATTTTAATAAGGGATGACAAACTCAGGCAACGGACAGACTCAGGCAAAGACTCAACGACCAATATGGCGCCGGCAGCAAGCAACACCCGGGGAGCAACAAACAACCCATAGTGATCATGAACAGTCCTGATCCAACATACAGCGGAAAACCAGAAGAAGCCTGGAAACCTGGATAAAGAAGATGCAACAGACACTAATCTACCAGCAAACCCATTGACAGAAACGCAGACCAACACGGCGTCGACAGCAAACAACACCCGGAGAGCAAGCACACAGCAGCAGCCTATTCCTGACTCCCGAGCTCATTCAGGTTCTACGAGACAACTTCAGTCACCCAAACGCCTCCAAGCGGCAAGAGATCATAAGACAGTTCAAATGGAGAAAGGACGTCTTCCTGACAGAGCAGCTCTGGGAACTGCGTTTGAAATGCCAGGAACAAGAAATCGAGCTCCACAGCATCTTCTGCCAGCTTATAGTCTCACTGGTGCCAGAATGGCTCTACGACAAGATCAAGGAGACGCTACGCGCAGACAACTTGCCGATCAAGGAGATCGATCTAGAATTTCTGACGAAATGCATCAGCTTGATTGACATGGAGACATGCGACGAAGAAAAGTACAGAGGCAAGAACAGCTTATCAGAGCACCTCACGATCGCAAGAAGCAGCGAAAGAAGCAGCTCAAAAGGGAAAAAGAAAAAAGCAGCTCTTTCCTGCGAACTACACGGATAGTGCAAACACAGCACAGAACACAGCAGAGAACACAGCACAGAACACAGCAGAGAACAAGAGAAGAGGATAAAAGAAACGGGCATGCCCAGAGCCGAAGAAACACGCGACGCACTCCGGGAAGCCGCCCTTTTGACTACACCAGAAACAGCCTCGGAGCACTTGCAAGTCGAAGTTTCAGAGAAAGACCGTCACAGGACAGCCTTCACCTGTCCCATAATGGAACAATGGAGTTCAACAGAATGCCATTCGGTCTAGCCAGCGCACCAGCGATCCTCCAAAAAGACGCGAACGAAATCTTCCGACAGGAAATCAGCAAATTCGTAGGGTCTACATCGACGGCATAGTGGTATACTCGAACAGTCCGAAGAACACGCGAAACATCTCGATATAGTACGCGGAGAAATCAGAGCCGCGAAGAGCCGCGAACACTCGTTAAACCCGAAGAAAAGCAAACTCTTCAAAGAAAAGTACTATTACGGGCAACGCCATCTCCGAAGGGACCCTACAGCCGGATCCTGAAAAAGTCGACGCAGTCAAAACTTCAGCACGCCCCTCGATAGACCTTCACTGGAATCTTTCAGAGGCGTGGTGAGTTTCAGCGCTTCCTACATCCGCGACCTCTCGAGAACGGTGCCCCAATCAGCTGATCAAAAACACAGAAAGGAGAAAGCACCATCTGGACAGAGGAGGCAGACAAAGCGTTCGAAGAGACAACGTCTCCAATCTGCAGAGACACTTTTCGAAAACAGCCAGACCTCGGCAACCCATTCCACCTGACCACCGACGCACCAAAGGCAGGAGCAGGCGCAGTTCTCTCACAAACAGGGGAAGCGGAAAAGAACACGCCATTATGGGCACTGCGGGCCAGGGGTGTTTAAGTGGATAGTTTTTGGAGATATCTTTTAGTCCTTGGTATGCAGTCTACGGGTACAGCAGAGCTTTTTCTACCGCACAGAGAAACACCCTCCTACAAAGCAAGAATTATGGGTTATGGAGTTGAAGAGGTTCAGAGTGTACCCACCAGGAAGACACTTCTTTTTACGAACAGACTGCACAGCACTCACCCATCTAAAGCCTCAAAGGACTCAGCACAGCAGCACAGATGGAGCGAGTCACAGATGGAGTACGACTTCACGCCCGCACACAGAAGACGCAAGAAACTATACAGATGCAGTCTTTGCTGCATGGCCAAAAGCCTAGAAAACAAAACAAGGTGTTGATCATTGCGGACGTGGATACACAGCAGAAGCGTCCGAAGTATGGAGTTCAACAGGAAACAGCACTATCATGGGCTAACATGATCAAAGGATGCAAGGCATGTAAGCAAGATGTAGCAAGATGTAGCAAGATGTAGCAAGATGGAGGAAAACGAATCACGTCCAAACACATCCAAACACACACCGATAATCACAAATCAAACATTTGAACTACGGAAAATAGATGCGATCGGACCGTTACCATCGTCGAGCGGAAAAAGACTCATACTCATTGCAGTAGACCGTTTCTCAAACCCATGGCTACTAGGGCAGCGGATTCCAAATCTGCGGAAGAAGTCCACAACTTCGGACTATCGCAAATAATCAGTATTTACGGAATGCCAAGACGCGTTCTATCAGATGTAGGTAAAACTGATTCAGAGCTAGGAACAGCCACGACACCAGTTGGACATTCTACACTTTAGATAAGAGAAACGCACGTCTAGAGAAGGATCACAGGGAATTCTTAAAGGACACGCCAAGGCACCACACGGATACAAATCAGCGGTCCAGTCCTTGTTTACCTTGTTTACCGACCAGGACCAAATGCAAAGAAACTTGGAACACTCTGGGAAGGTGGAGTCAGAGAGAGTGGAGTCAGAGAGAGTGGAGTCAGAGAGAGTGGGTTCAAAGAGAGTGGGTTCAAAGAGAGTGGGTTCAAAGAGAGTGGGTTCAAAGAGAGTGGGTTCAAAGAGAGTGGGTTCAAAGAGAGTGGGTTCAAAGAGAGTGGGTTCAAAATTCGAAACAGATTTAACGACCACTCATTTACCGTGACAAAGATAACAAGAACTTTAGAGTCAGTCGCTCTTTCATAAAAAAGACGACCTTGCAGCACAGTACTGACAGTCGGGAATACAGCTGGCAGTCTGAAATTTTACCATCTGTATAAAGAATTCAAATTCAAATAAACATGACAAACTCAGGCAACGAGACAACGACCCACAATAGTATTACTGGAGAGGAGGAGAGAAGACTGCCAGGGAGACACAGAGAGAGGCGGTAAGAGACTGCAGGAGAAGAGACGGTAAGAGACTGCAGGAGAAGAGACGGTAAGAGACTGCAGGAGAAGAGACGGTAAGAGAAGAAACTGGAATAGGAGACCGACAATGCACAGCTGACAACAGCAGCACCAACACAGATACAGCAAGACACAGACACAGAGACGGGCAATATACCGCCAGATGCAGTCTTGTACAGCCTGCGTAATAATAAAAAAGGGTTTGGTAGTTTTTGGAGAAAAAGTAGAGAAAGTTTTATGCAGTATGGAGAGGTGCGAGCGCAGCGAGAGTAGCTTAACGCGAAACTGACGAGAGAAGACCACGGGCTGGTATGAGGGGCGAATATAACAAGGTGACATAACGGGCTGGTATGACTGAGGAAGTTGGCGAGCAAAGCGAGGGTGTGCGGAGAGTACAGGACGGGAGACGTATAACGGGGATGTAGGAGATATTATGGGACTGAAGGGACTACCACGGGGCTAACGGGATTACCACGGGGCTGCAAGGAGAGGCTTATTACGGGCAGCGCGTACACCAGCCGCGCCTGGTAAGTGGAAAATTGTAATATTACAGGGGGCAGGAGGAGAGTAAAACTGGGAAGTTGGAGAAAGAGATAGGCAGAGAGGACGGAGAAACGTGGGGAAGTGGCGGTTTAAAGGGTGGTGTTTGGGAGGCAGGTTGAATAGGAGAACGGGGGAGAGGGGCGGGAGAGATGTGATGTGAGATATGAGCACAGCACGCCACCATGCCGGCAGATGCAGGCTGTACAAGACTGCAAAATGTTAATAAAAGAGACTGGTAGTGTTTGGAAAAAAAGTAGAGAAAGTATGATGGAACATAGAGAGATGCGAGCGTAGCGAGAGTAACATAACTGGCGAACCTGGCGTGGTAAGATGACGGGCTGGTATGAGAGGTGAATATGAAGAGATGGGATGAAGGGCTGGTATGGCTGGAGACATAACGGAAAAACTCAAGCAGCGAATTTGACCGGCGAAGAAGCTGTTATTCTACCGGGAGAGATTCATACACCGGGAGAGTGCTATATTCTACCGGAGACATCTACTACACCGGGAAACATTCTACAGCACCGGGAGAGATACACTATACGGACACTTTCATATTACACCGGGAGCCATATTACACCGGACACTTTTACTCTACCGGAGACATCTACAGCAGCGGACACTTTCATATACCGGGAGACATTTACTCTACCGGGAACATTTCATTCTGCACCGGAGACATCTACAGCACTGGGAGAGTTTTATACACCAGCGGAATATTTTATATTCTACGGAAGACATTTTATACTCTACCAGAGACATTTCATTCTACCAGAGAACTTTCATACCGGGAGACATTCATTACACCGGGAGACATATTACACCGGGAGACATATTACACCGGAGAGTTTCATACCGGAGACATTTGATATTCTACAGCAGCGGGAAACTTCTTTATTCTACCGGAGACATTCATATACCGGGAACATTTTATTCTACAGCACCGGGAGACATTTCATTCTACACCGGAGACTTTCATATCCGGGAGGCATACACTCTATTCATAAACACTTCATCTACCCTAACTTTCATGCCGGGAGACTTCTGCAGCACGTACCATTCACCGCGCAGCCGTAAGTAAAATAAAAAGAGCAGAGTCGAACCACGCAGCAGGCGAGCAGGAGCAGGGCGCGAACCAGCTGGGCCAGCAGGGGAACTTGGCAAGCATCCACAGCTGTAGAAGTAGAGATATTGCGGAGATGGGGTGGAGAGAGGTGGAGATGGGGTGGAGAGAGAGGTGATATGAGATATGACAGGAGATGGGATAAGCCGGGAAGATATAATATGAGATATGCGATACGAGACGGGAGAGATATCACATGATATGGAAAATCAAAAAATCAAAAAGCAAGATATCGAAGCTGGAGCCGAATTCGGAAGCGCGCGAAAATGACATGGGAAGAAACAACCTGGGCATACGTGACATGAAACAAGAAGATGCGAGAAGAGATATGATCTGTGAAGGAGCCGGGAATAAGCCGGGAAGAGCCGGGAAGGAGAAGAGACGGGAAGATGTGAGCTGGGAGAGATATGATATGCGATATGACACGGGAAGATGTGAGCCGGGAACGAGCCGGGAAGAGAGATAAGACATGACAGGAGCGGGGAAGAGATATGAGAAGAGACGGGAGAGATATATGAGCCGGGAATGTACATGAGATACGAGAAGAGCCGGGAAGAGACAATCCGGGAAGATGTGACATGCGATATGAGACGGGAGGAGGAGAGAGACGGGAGACGCGAGCCGGGAAGAGAACCCGGGAGAGATAAGACAAGCCGGGAAGAGCTGAGAATGGTTAGTATGGGGCGGGAAGATATGCGAGATGCGATATGAGCCGGGAATGTACGTGGCATGGGGCGGGAGAGCCGGGAATATGTAATATGAGCCGGGAAGAGCTGAAGTGTATATGAGACGGGAAGAAGCCGGGAATGTACGATATGAGCCGGGAACAACCCGGGAGAAGAGCTGTGAAGAGAGACATGAGCCGGGAACAACCCGGGAGAGATATGAGATATGGGACGGGGGAGAGATATGACCCGGGAAGAGCCGGGAATGACATGACAAGAGCCGGGAGAGACATCACGTGATACGGGAGAGATGTGAGATATGACACGGGAGGCACATCACCTGAGTCACAGATACGGAAAATGAAAAAACAAAAAGCAAGATACCGCGACTGGAGGCGAACCTGGCAGTCTGGTAGTGCGCAGGAACAGCAGAGGCGGAAACAACCTGGGCACATGGGACGAGAGCTGGAGAAGACGGGAGAGACATGGGCTGAGAAGGAGCTGGGAATAGGCCGGGAGATATGATATGATACGGGAGAGACAAGCTGGGAAGAGCCGGGAGAGACAGTACGGAGCGAGAAGAGCCGGGAGAGAAGCGCTGACACTATCACCACCAGCACCAGAACAGCCGGAAAAAGCGAGCCGAAAGCGAGCCGAAAGCGAGCCGTACTTTTTCGAAAAAAAATAGCAGAGAGTTTCGGAGAGAGAAGGCTGGAAAAGATCCGGGAGCCAGGAAGAGCTGAGAACAAGCCGGGAAGAGCCGGACAAGAGATATGCGATATGGGATACGAGAAGAGCCGGGAAATCAGCAAATATACAACCCGGGACAGGCCGGGAGAGATATGACACGGGAAGAGAGACAGCTGGGACGGAAGCCGGGAAAAGCCGGGAATATATGATATGAGCCGGGAGAGATAAGATAAGCCGGGAAGAGACAGGCTGGGAAGAGCCGGGAGCCGGGAGAAGATGACACGGGAAGGAGGCGGGAAGAGGCAGGCTGGGAAGAGATAAAAGTGGGCAGGTGGAGAAAATAGATGGGGAGATTGAACGGGAAAAGGTGCGGAGCTGGCGGTTTAAAGGGGAGGGTGGGTGGTGGTTTAGTTAGGAGAGCGGGGGAGAGCCTGGAATAACCGGGAATAACCCGGAAGATTGACAGACAGGAGGCGGGAGAGAGTAAAATTGAGAAGTTTGAGAAAACAGATGGGGAGAGAGGACGGGAAGAGGTGCGGAAGTGGAGGGTTAAAGGGGGTAGCGGGAGGTAGGTCACTTAGGGAAGTGGGCGGGAAGAGCCGGGAGAGAGGTGGAGAAGACAGGACAGGGGACGGGTGGGTGTATGAGCCGGGAGAGGATGAGCCGAGCAGGTGACGGCATAGAGACGGGTGGGTGTATGAGCCGGGAGAGGATGAGCCGAGCAGGTGACGGCATAGAGACGGGTGGGTATATGAGACGGGAGAGGATGAGACAGGCTGGAAATGACATGACACGGGAAGAGACATCCACCCACACATCCACCACACATCCGACCACACACCCACCAAACCACACCCCCCACCATTTTCCACCCCACACCACCACCCCCCGTCCGGCGCCCCTTTTCGCGAAAACCCCCCTCCGGCGCCCTGCACCTGCAAGCCAAAAGAGCACGCGCCCGTGTACTGTGGGGGCGCCGAAGCGCGGCCAATGCGCATCGCGAAATACTGCGCAGTGCTATATTATGGGGAGGCGAAAGCCGAAACACGAGCGCGCGCAGAGACAGCACGGCAGAGAGCGGAGCAGCACCAGCGGGGAAGGCAAGCAGCAGCGGAAGCAGAGGCCGGCCGTGGGAGCCGCGATGAGCAGCGTGGTGTGCGCAGGCGCCAGAGCGCCGGTGCAGCGTGGGCAATAAGAACTCCCGCCCGATACGCAACGCACGGCCGCGCGCGCCTGCGAGCACCATGCCGCTGGTCGCAGTAAGTGTGCGCGCGGAGAAGGGCCGACGGCCGCGCAGCAGGCACCCATATCATATCGCGCGATGCAGCGCGGCCCCGGGTCTATCTCTGCGCGCCGCCCACGCCGGGCACTCTACCACACGTTACCACACGTCACCCACACACACACCACGGCGCCAGGTTGATTCTGCCTGACACAGACGCTGGTCTTGAGGACTAAGCCATGCACGTTAGCGCGCGCAAGCAAGCAGCGAACGGCTCAGTAGCGCAGTCTGGACCGACTTGGCAGGAACGGGCGGACATCCGAGGAAACCTTCGGGCAAGACGGCGTACGGACGCGGGCCTCCGCAGGGACGCCAGAGCAGCGCGCAGCGCAGCCAAACGGGAGACTGGCCCATCAGCTAGAAGGTAGGGTACGGGCCTACCTTGGCGGCGACGGGAGACGGGGAACAGGGGTTCGGTTCCGGAGAAGGAGGCTGAGAGACGGCTCCTAGGTCCACGGACCGCAGCAGGCGCGCAACTTGCTCACTTCCCGGGGGGAGAAGCAGCGAGGAGACGTACACGGAAGAGCGCGGGCAAGCAGCGGCGCGCGAAAGCGACTGGAGGGCAAGTCTGGTGCCAGCAGCCGCGGTAATTCCAGCTCCAGAAGCGTCTGTGGCGGATGCTGCAGTTAAAACGCCCGCAGTCGGGCAGGGCGCCCGTGCGGAAAGCGCGCGGCTCGAAGGAGAGCAGAGCACGGGACGCGGGCGAAGAGAGGCGGGCAGGGGCCGCCGGATTTGGCAGCCAGAGGTGAAATTCGGGGACTTGCCGAGGACGGGCAGAGGCGAAGGCGGCGGCCAGGGACGCGCTCGTTGATCAGGGGCGAAGGCCGGAGAATCGAAGACGATTAGAGACCGTTGTAGTTCCGGCGGTAAACGGTGCCGACAGGGGCGCCTGCGGCGGGGCCGCGGCGGGCGCCTCGCGCGAAAGCGAGTGCGCGGGCTCTGGGGAAAGTATAGTCGCAAGACGGAAACTTAAACGAAATTGACGGAAGGACACCACCAGGAGTGGAGCATGCGGCTTAATTTGACTCAACACGGGGCAGCTTACCGGCGGAGGGAGCCGGGGGGATCGCGCGGAGATTCGGCAGAGAGTGGTGCATGGCCGCTCCTGGCCCGTGGGGTGACCTGTCTGGTTGATTCCGCTAACGGGCGCGATCCGCGGGCGCGCTGCAGACGGCGCGCCGACGACCGGCGGGCAGCCGGGGGAGGGCGGGCGATAGCAGGTCCGTGATGCCCTTGGAAGCGCCGGGCTGCACGCGTGCTACAGTGCGCGCAGGAGCGGGCGCCCGAGAGGGCGGCGCGGAGGAGCGCGCGGGGGACGCCCGGGCGGAACCCCGGGCCGAACGCGGAATTCCCAGTACCCGCGGGTCACCAGCCCGCGGAGACGGCGTCCCTGTCCTTTGTACACACCGCCCGTCGCTATCTGAGATGGGCGCGCGCGGTGAGCGGCGCGGGAGCCGCCGCGCCTAGATTGGATAAAAGTCGTAACAAGGTTTCCGTAGGAGAACCTGCGGAAGGACCAGTGGGGGGTGGAGAGGTGTGAACGAGGTGTGGTGTAGGTGGGGTGTGGTGGTGTAGGTGGGGTGTGGTGTGGTGGTAGGTAGCCAAGCGGAGCGCAGGCTGTAGACAACGAGGTAACCCTGCAGGTAGGCATTCCCGAGGTCATCCTATCTGCCACCCACCCACCCATGCACCTACCCACCCACCTATCCAACCAATACCAATACCAATACCAATACCAATACCAACCAAACACAACACACCAAACCACCACACCACATCTGGGGACCCCTTGGCTGTCCAGGCGAGGAAGGGCGCAGCGCACGCGACACGGCGCAGCTGTCCCCGAACGGGCGACTGCGCGGGCGCACCCGCGGGACGCAAGCATGCCAGTACGCGGAGGAAAAGAAACGAAGACGGATTCCCGGAGTAGCGGCGAGCGAAAGGGGAGGAGCCCGCGGCGAACCGGAGGGGGTGTGCAGCGGCGGCGCAGAAGCAGCGCGAGGCTGCGCCAGAGAGGGTGCGAGCCCCGTGCGCGCGGCGGGCGGGAAGAGTAGCCGCGCTTGGGCGTGCACGGCGAAGGGTGGCGCGGCGCACCGAAGGCTAAACACGCGGACAGGCCGATAGCGGAGAAGTACCGCGAGGGAACGGAGAAAAGACGCGCGCGAGCGGAGTGAAAAGGCGCGAAACAGGCGCGGAAGCGCGCGCGGCGCGGGCCAGCGCGCGGCCCGTCTTGAAACACGGACCAAGGAGCGCGCGGCGCGCGCGAGCGGAACGCCGGCGGCGGAGGCGGCGGGCGCGGCGCGGCAGAGCGCTGCGCGGGAGAGCGCGCGCCGCGCGGCCCGAAAGGCGGTGAACTGCGCCTGGCGCGGGCGACGCCGGCGGCGCCGGCCGAGGCCCCGAGGGGGCCTGACGTGCAAATCGGTCCCGGGAGCGGGGCGCAGCGGCGAAAGACCCATCGAACCGCCTGGTAGCTGGTTCCCGGCGAAATGTCCCGCAGGACAGCCGCCGCGGGCGCGCGGCGCGCGGTAGAGCGGACGAGGGGCGCCTCGAACTGCGAACGCGCGCGCGGCGCCGCGGCGCGTGGGCGCGCGCTGGTAAGCAGCGGGCGCGAGGCGGGCCGAACCGCGCGCACGGACAAGGGGCCGCGGGGGCGCACACAGCGGAAAGCCGCGCGCGGGTGGGGACAGCAGGGCGGTGGCCCTGGAGGTCGGCAGCCGCGAAGAAGCGTGTCGCAACGTACCTGCCGAACCCGCGCGCGCTGAAAAAGGAGGGCGCTGCACGCCCCCCCGACGCCGTGCCCGGCGCCGCGGGCGCCGGAGTAGCCGGGCGGCGCGCAGGCGGGGAAGCGCCGCGGCAGCGCGGCGTGGAGCGGGCGCGCGCGCAGATCTTGGAGGGAGTAGCGCACTTGGGCGCCAAGGGCCGACGAGGAGAAGGGTTCCCGAGGGTCCTCGGGGAGAGCCGGGCCTAAGCGGCGCAGGCCGCGCCGCGAAGGGGAAGCGAAGCGCCGCCCGGGCGCGGCAGCGGAGCGCGCGCCTCGACGCCGCGGGCCGGCGCGCGCGGGAGGGCATCCCGCGGCGGGGCGCTCGGACGCGTGGCGCGGCGAAGAGGCCGGGGCGGCGGGCCGCGGCGGGTGAAAAGAGGCGCGCGGCGGAGGGCGCCCGTACCGAGACCGCAGCAGGTCTCCGAGGCGCGCAGCCTCTGGCGCGGGGCAGCGCAGGTAAGGGAATTCGGCAAAACAGACGCGTAACTTCGGGAGAAGCGTTGGCTCTGGCGGGCCAGAACCGGAAGGCGGGGGAGTCTGACTGTCTAATAAAAACATAGCCTCCCGGAGCCTCGGGAGGTGCGGAGGGGAGGTGAGTTCTGCCCAGTGCCCAGAGAGTTACGGCGGGGCGAGCCGCGCAAGCGCGGGTAAACGGCGGGAGTAACTATGACTCTCTTAAGGTAGCCAAACGCCTCGTCATCTGATTAGTGACGCGCATGAATGGACGAACGAGATTCCCGCTGTCCCTACCTGTGTCCGGCGAAACGACAGCCAGGGGAACGGGCCTGGGCGCGCAGCGGGGAAAGAAGACCCTGTTGAGCTTGACTCTAGCCGGCGGCGGGCGGGCGCCGCGCGCGCGTAGCGGAGGGGGGAGCGGAAGCGGCATGAAACACCCCCGGCGCGAGGCGGCCCGGCCTGACCGGAGACGGGACGCGCGGCGGCGGGGAGTTTGGCTGGGGCGGCACGGCTGCAAGAGGAGAACGCAGCAGTCCAGAGGCGGGCTCAGCGGGGCGGGAACCCTCGCGGAGAGCACAAGGGCAGAAGCCCGCCGGAGCGGCCGGAGCGCGCGGCCGCGCGGGGAAACCCGGGCCTAGCGATCCCGCGGCGCCGCGGGCGCAGAGCTGCGGGTGGCGGAAAAGTTACCACAGGGATAACTGGCTTGTGGCGGCCAAGCGTCCACAGCGACGCCGCTTTTTGATCCTTCGATGTCGGCTCTTCCTAGCGCTGCGCTGCACCGGGCGCAAAGCGTGGGATTGTTCACCCACCAACAGGGAACGTGAGCTGGGTTTAGACCGTCGTGAGACAGGTTAGTTTTACCCTACTGCAGCGTGGCGCGAGCACGCGCGCGGCGTACGAGAGGAATCGCGCGCGCGCCCCTCTGGCGTGCCCTGCGCCGCGCGGCGCGGGGGGGTGCTACGGGCGGGGCAGGACGGCTGAAGGCCTCTAAGCCGGAAGGCCGGCTCAGGCGACCGGGAGGGCGCGCAGACGACGCGGGGGGCGGCGGCTGTGCGCGCGCGAGCTCAGCGAGCCGCTGAGGCCGGCCGCCCTGATCCTTATGGGGGTGTTGTGGGGTGTATGTGGGGTGTATGTGGTGTGGTGCGCAGCACCAGTGATTATGGTGCGCAGCACCGTGGTGTGTGCTGGTGTGCGCACCAGTTGGATAGGTGCTACGCACCGTGGTGTGTGCTGGTGTGCGCACTAGAGCCGTGACGACGTGACGATCAAACGCAGCGGGGGGAGCTGGGGTGAGGTGCAGGGGGGGCGTACTCTTCGCTGCCCAGTCGAAAAGGGCAGTAGTGCCCGACCGCCCTTCGGGGCGGGTATACTTTTATATGTTAAGATCTTGGTGAGGGGGTGTGGTGATGTGGTGGTTGGCATGGGTTGGAATGACGAGCGCAGCGGTGGTAACATACGCGAACTTGGCGAGCGGAGCGAGGCTGTCTATGTGGGGTGTGGTAGGTGTGGTTGTTATGGGGCGGAGAAGCAACAGCGGGTAACCCATAATATGGCACTTGCGGGTAGAATAGATGGGGAAGTGGGGCGGGAAATTATGGGGAAGTGGCGGTTTAAAGGGGGGTGTGTTTGGGAGGCAGGTTGATTAGGGAATGGGGGGTGGGTGTTTGCGAGCGGAGCGAGTGTGTAAATAAAAAACTTTTAAGGGAGAAGGATGGGGAGTAACGGGTGGGGGAGGTGCGAGCGCAGCGAGGGTGGGGTGGATGTGGTATGGGTGGGTTATGGGTTGGTATGGGTTGGATGCGAGCGCAGCGAGTGGGTAACATAACGCGAAATTGCGAGCGGAGCGAGTCTGTGTGACGGGAAGGTTGAGAAGAGAATAAAGGGGTTGGTAGTTTTTTGAAAAAAAGTAGAGAGGGTTTTGGAGAGGTCGGGTAGAGAGGTTAGTTAGTATTATGGGTTAGTATGGGTTATGGGTTAGTATGGGTTATGGGTTAGTATGGGTTATTATTATGGGGTTAGTTATTATGGGTTAGTATTAGTATTATGGTTAGTATTAGTATTATGGGTTAGTATTATGGGGTTATGGGTTAGTATTTAGTATGGGGTTAGTATTATGGGTTAGTATTATGGGTTAGTATTGGGGGTTAGTATTATGGGTTAGTATTATATTATGGGTTAGTATGGGTTAGTATGGGGGGGGGTTAGTATTGTTAGTATGGGTTAGTATTATGGGTTAGTATTGGGGGTTAGTATTATGGGTTAGTATTATGGGTTAGTATTATGGGGTT
>Ga0190275_10001937_pt1 | contig 15099 bp, 13 predicted proteins | sample Popmic550T_FD_133745 | JGI IMG/M metagenome (GOLD analysis project Ga0190275, IMG submission 133745) | Populus adjacent soil microbial communities from riparian zone of Yellowstone River, Montana, USA - 550 T | ecosystem: Environmental > Terrestrial > Soil > Riparian zone > Trees stand | place... | reverse complement strand
GCCGCCGAGCCCGCCCAGCAGTCACGCCGGCGCCCGACCACGACGCTCAGGGTCAGGAACACGAGCTTCGGGCGGATCCTCGTCGACGGCAAGGGCAGGGCCCTCTACCTCTTCACCCGCGAGTCGTCCACCAGGAGCCGCTGCTACGGGCAGTGCGCCGTCGCCTGGCCGCCCTTCTTTGCGCGGGGGAAGCTGCGTGCGGGAAGCGGTCTGGACGCCGGCAAGCTCCGCTCGAGCCGTCGCCGGGATGGACGCAGGATCGTGACCTACAACGGCCACCCCCTGTACTACTACGTCAGCGACCGCAAGCCGGGACAGGTCACGTGTCACAACGTCGTCGAGTTCGGCGGCACCTGGCTGGTCGTGAACCCGGACGGGAACGCGGTCTCGTAAAGGGAGCGTCCCCGGCGCCGCATAGTGGCGAGCGCCAGTAGCGCCCGCGGATTGCGGAGCGCCGCGACCAGCAGCGCCGTTGGGTCGAAGAACGAGACCCGCTCCGTCACCACGCCGTCCACCTGAGTGAAGCGATCGGTCACGTGCAACCGCAGCGGCCGGCCGCCGAGGGTGCCCTGGAGATGGAACTCGATGAAGACGGTTCGCTCGTCGCCGCGCCAGTCCAGCACGTGGGCGTGCACGTCCGGCATCGCGGCGAACAGGGTCGCGATGTTGCGGCAGAAAGCGTCGTGCCCCCTGTGGGGCTTGACGAGCGGCTGCACCATCCGCGCGTCAGGCGCCAGCCGCGGCACGATGTGACGGCAGAAGGACTCATAGGCCGGATTGCGCCAGCCCTCCGTGAACCAGGCGACGAGCTCCTCCGCCGACGACGCCCGCTCGGTGGCGGCAGCGTGGCTCATGCCGCGGCGGGGACGTGCTCGGCGAGCTGCTGCTGGAGCGAGAGCGAGTCGACGTAGGTGTCCTTGCGGGCGATGCGCCCGCCGTCGATCAGAAGCACGTCGACGGCGTCGAAGCGCACCTGGCGTCCGCTGGGGGCCGCGGTGGTTGAGTCCGGCAGGTCAATGGGCGTCGCGAGCGTGGCCGTCACAGTCCACCGCAGAGTCACGTGGTCCGGGCCGATCTGGACGTCCTCGGCGGCAAAGTGGATGTCCGGCCACTGCTCGAGCGTGGCCGCGAACGCCTCGCGCACGGCCGCCGATCCCACCGCCTCGGGAGCGCCGGCATGCAGGTGGAAGACGCTGCCCGGAGTGTGCTCGGCCATGATCGCGTCGAGGTCGTGATCGTTCCAGGCTGCGCCGTAGCGGTCGAGCAATTCGGTCACGTCGCCGGGAGGAGTGGCAGGGGTCATGGGGCCTCCTTCAAAAGGTGGAGATACATACAGCCTGTATCTACATACAGGCAGCATGTTATTCGCTGGTCGGCGCCTGTCAAGTCACCACTGGAAGCCGCCCTACCGGTCGGTTAGGGTCGCGGCGCGCGGGGCGCGCGTCGGTCGTCCCGGCAAAACAAGGGGGAAGGGGCACGTATGGCTCCACGACGGCGATCGTCGCGCTGGGCGACAGCTTCTCTTCAGGGGCGGCGGGTGCGGCCGCGAACGTGACAGCGGCCAGTGCAAGCGCGAAGGCGAAGACCTTCGACCTAGTGACGCAGACGGCGTAAGAGAAAGAGGACCGAAGGAGGCCCCATCCGGGGCCTCCTTTGCGTCTCACGGCTCGAAGCGATATCCGGCGCCCCGAACAGTCTCGAGCCGGGCGGCGCCGATCTTCCGGCGCAGGTAGCCAACGTAGACGTCGACCACATTCGAGCTGGGGTCGTGATCGTATCCCCACACGTGGGAGAGGAGCTGCTCGCGGCTCAGCACCTGGCCGGGGTGCTGCATGAACGTCTGCAGCATCGTGAACTCCCGCGCGCTCAGCTCGACCGGGTGCCCGTCCACCGCCACCCTCCTAGTGCGCGGGTCCAGCACCACGTTGCCGGCCCGCATGACCGTCGGCTGGGCCGTGCCGGGCTCCGCCCGCAAGCGTGCGCGGACCCGCGCCAGCAGCTCCTCGAAGCGGAACGGCTTCGTCACGTAGTCGTCCGCACCGCGCTCGAGCCCCGCGACCTTGTCCTGCACGTCGTCGCGTGCGGTGAGGATGATCGTCGGGATCCGCTGGCCGCGGACGCGCAGGTCGTTCAGGACCTCGAACCCGTCCTTGCCGGGCAGGCCGAGGTCGAGGATCAGGAGGTCGAAGTCCTCGTCGTTCGCCATCAGCGCAGCGACTGCGCCGTCGGCCACCACCGTGGTGACGAACCCGTTTGCCTTCAGTCCCTTTTCGAGAAACGAAGACAGGCGCGGCTCGTCCTCGGCGATCAGGATCCGGTTCACTGGAGCGACACCTTCGGCGGCTCCGTCGGCACCACGATCGTGAAGATCGCGCCGTGCCCGTCTCGGCTGGCGACTTCGATGCGGCCGCCGTGCGCGTCGATCACCGCCCGCGCGATCGCCAGGCCCAGCCCCGCGCCCTCTGCATTGCGCGCGCCGTGCTCGAAACGCGCGAACCGCTCGAAGATCAGCTCTCGCTCGCTCTCGGGGACCCCAGGGCCCGAGTCGATCACCCAGATCCGCGCCTCGCCGGGCAGGAACGCGCTCCCCACGCCGATTCGATCCCCCTCGGAGGTGTGCTCGGCCGCGTTGCGCGCAAGGTTCATGACGGCCTGGGTGAGACGCTGGCGATCCGCGGTCAGCCGCCCCGTGCCCGTTCCCTCGAGCCGCCAATCGCGGGGTGCGAGGGCGCTCGCCTTCGCCAGCAGCTCTTCGGTCAGGACATCCAGGTCGACGTCCTCCATCCGCAGGAAGTCCGGCCGGCTTGCCTTCGCCAGCAGCAGCAGGTCGTCGACCAGGCGGGACATCCGGTCGAGCTCGTCGGTCACGATCTCGATCACCTCCGCGCGCTCCTCGGGGTCGTCGCCGAGCAGCTCGAGATGGCCGCGGATGACCGTGATCGGGGTGCGCAGCTCGTGACCGGCGTCGCTGATGAATTGCTTCTGCGTCCCGAATGCCTCCTCCAGCCGAGCGAGCATCGCGTTGAACGTCCGTGCCAGCTCGGCGATCTCGTCGTTGCCCTCGACCGCGATCCGGCCGGTGAGGTCCGTCTCGGTGATCGAGCGCGCCGTTTCCGTCACCTGGCGCAGCGGCGCGAGCACCCGTCCCGCGACCAGGAACGCGAGCGCGGCGACAACCACGAGCACCGCCGCCGACACGCCGGCAGCCACCTCGACGGCCTCCGTCACCTCTTCCTCTTCCGCGGACAGGGCGACCGTGACGAGAAACGTGCCACGCGGCCGGCCGCGCACGTCGACGGGCACGGCGAGGAAGCGAGTCTCCTCGCCGCCTCGACTGAACTCGCCGCGTTCCACGCCCGCGACGCGGCCGAGGTCGAGAACCTGCTCCGAGGGCTCCAGCCGCACACCGGGGGCTGCGGCGCTCGAGCGGTAGGGCTTGCCATCCAGGAACGTGTAGAACGCCTCGCCCTCGCCGGGGACGTTCCGTGACAGGAACACGTCGAAGATTGCGCGCACGTCGCCCCCGAACGGCCTTCCGTCGAGGGGATTACGCCCCACGCGCACCAGACGGCGAAACTCCTCGACCTCCTGTGTGAGCGAGTCGTCGACGCGTTCGCCCACCCGCGACAGCAGGATCTGCCGCTCGAGCAGGAATGTCGCGAGGGTCGAGAGGGCGAGCAGTGCGATCATCGATGCGAGGATTCGGACACGGGCGCTGCTCAGACGGCCGCGTCCGATGCCGGCAGTGGTGTCAGTCGTCTCCGTCATCGTCGTCGCCCCGGTCGTCCCCATCATCCCCATCATCCCCGTCATCGTCCCCGTCGTCCTCGCCGGTTGCGTCTGGGGAAGGGGCAGGTACGGGTTCGGGGCGAGAGGGATCCGGCCTGCGGTCGTCGCGACCGCCCGCGCGGCCGGGTGCGGACTCCGGGCCCGGCGGCGCTGACACCGCGGGGGGCGGCGCCGGTTCGAAACGGCGCGTCGAGGGGTCCTTGCGGGGGGTTCGAGATCCCTCGGGCGGTCTCGGGGATGCGGGTCGAGCCCGATCGGGTCGATCGCTGCTGCGGCGGGACTGATCCGGGTCGACGGTCACAGGCGGCACCGGACCGGGCTCCGAGGCCCGGACAAGCGACGTGACCGCGTACACCGTCCCGCCCCCCACGAGGGCCGCGACCACCAGTGCCACGACACGCCGGCCCATGCCGAGCAGTCTCGGCCCGCGGCATGGGAATGGGCTGAGGTGAACGTGAGAGATCTCTTATCCGTTGCTCGCCACGCTCCCGGGCGGCGGCCGGGTCGTACATGAGAGAGATCTAACCAACGCCTCACCACCGGCTCATGCCTGGCGGGCACGCTCTGAGTCATCGAACGAAAAACGACATCAGCAGGAGGTGAGTAGGTTGGCCTTTTACGCAACCTATCCGGCCGCTCGTGCCGTGACAGCGGCCTCGAACAGCGGCAACAGCAATTCGAACAGCGGGGGCGGGCGCCGCCGGCGTCGGCGCCGACGCCGGCGGCGGCGCAACAGGCGTCGTCGGGGGTCGAACACCTAACCTGTCGTAGCGACCAAGCCAGAAACGGCCCCGCTTTCGCGGGGCCGTTTTTCTGTAACCCTCCCGGTGACATGTGATGCGGCGAATACGCGACCGTCTTAGGCCATTGCTCATGCCGTCCGGCGAGGGGGCGCTCGTCGCCGCGACCCCGCCGGTGTCGGTGCGGGAGATCCTGCGGCGCTTCTGGCCGGACGCGCGGCCCTTCCGCCGCTGGATCCCGCTCGGGCTGGTCTTCATCGCGCTCGGCGCCGCGATCGAGACGGCGGAGATCTGGATCTTCAAGCTGGTCGTCGACGACGTGCTGGTACCGGGCGATCTCGGTCCGCTGGTCTGGATCGCACTCCTGTACGTGGGGCTGACGGTGGCCGGCGGGCTGATCTCGTTCGCCGACGACTACCTCGCCACCTGGCTCGGCGAGCGCTTCCTGCAGCGGATGCGCAGGCGGCTGTTCGCGCACGTCCAGAAGCTGTCGCTCGACGTTCTCGACCGCCGTCGCCTCGGAGACGTGATCGCCCGCCTGACCAGTGACGTGCAGGCGATCGAGAGCTTCGTGCTTTCAGGCGTCGCCGACGCCCTCTCGGCGATCCTGCGGATCCTTTTCTTCTCGGCCGCGCTCTTCTACCTGCAGTGGGACCTGGCGCTCGTGGCCCTGATCGTGACGCCGCTCTTCCTGGTGGTCGCCCGGCGCTTCTCGAGGCTCATCAAGCACGCTTCCCGCGAGAAGCGCCGGCGCTCCGGCTCGCTCAGCGCCGTGGCGGAGGAGAGCCTCGGCAACCAGGCGCTCGTGCAGGCCTCGAACCGCGAGGCCGCGGAGCTCGAGCGCTTCGAGCGCGAGAACGAGGGAATGATTCAGGCCGAGCTCGCCTCCACCCGCATCCGCGGCCTCTTCTCCCCGATGGTTGCCCTGATCGAGCTGGGGGGCGTGATGCTGGTGCTGATCTTGGGCACCGTGGCGGTCACCGAGGACCGGCTCACGCTGGGCGGCCTGCTGGTGTTCATCACTTACCTGACCCAGCTCTACGGGCCGGTGCGCGACCTGGGCTCGCTGTCGAACACGATCTTCAAGGCGGCTGCCGGCGCCGAGCGTGTGATCGAGCTGCTTGACGAACAGCCGCGGATTAGCGACAAGCCCGACGCCAAGCGGCTCGGCCGCGCGCGCGGCGTGGTCGAGCTCGAGCAGGTGTCCTTCAGCTATCCCGGAGCCGAGGACGCAGCGCTCGTGGACGTGAGCCTGCGGGCTGCCCCCGGCGAGACCGTCGCACTCGTCGGGACGTCGGGAGCAGGCAAGTCGACCCTCGCCAAGCTGCTGCTCCGCTTCTACGACCCGGACACGGGTGCCGTGCGGCTCGACGGCCACGACCTCCGCGACCTCGAGCTGGTCTCGCTGCGGCACAACATGGCGATCCTGTTGCAGGAGACGCTGGTGCTGCACGGCACGGTGCGGGAGAACATCGCCTACGCGCGGCCGGACGCGACCGGCGAAGCGGTTCGCGCCGCCGCGCGTGCGGCGGGGGCAGACGTCTTCATCGCCCAGCTGCCCGACGGCTACGACACCGACGTGGGCGAGCGCGGCCGCCGCCTCTCCGGGGGTCAGCGCCAGCGCGTGGCGATCGCCCGCGCGCTGCTCGCGGATGCTCCCGTCCTGATCCTCGACGAGCCGTCGACGGGCCTCGATGCGGAGGCACGCTCAGCGCTGCTCGAGCCGCTCAGGCGCCTGATGCGGGACCGCACGACGATCGTGATCTCTCATGACCTGCTGACCGTGCGCGACGCCGACCAGATCGTGGTCCTCGAGGCCGGCCGGGTCGTCGAGCGCGGGCGTCATGCGGAGCTGATCACCGCGGAGGGACCGTACTCGCGGGTCTGGGCCCTGCACGACCCGGAGCGGGCCGAGACCACGCCGCTGCCCGATCAGGCGGTCCCGGGATGAGATGGCCGCGGGGACCGGTGGCGCCGGGCCGGGAGATCGCGCCGGGCTATGAGGTCATCGAGCATCTGCGCCGCGGCAAGGCCCTCGACGTGTACGACGTCTGGAGCGAGGAACGGGCGTGCCGGTGCGTGGTCAAGGCACTGCGGCCGGGCCGGGTCCGCGACGAGAAGTCGCGCCGCCACGTGCTGGCCGAGGGCCGCCTTCTGTGCAGCTTCACCCATCCCCACATCGTGCGTGCGTACGAGGTGCGGGAAGAGCCGGTTCCGCTCGTGGTGATGGAGACGCTCGTGGGGGAGACCGTCGCCCACATGATCGAGGAGCGCTGCGTTGAGCTGACGGTGGAACAGCTCGCCCAGCTCGGTCTCCACCTCGGGTCGGCGATCCGCTATGTGCACGCTCACGGCTACCTGCACCTCGATCTCAAGCCCTCCAACGTGATCTCCGAGTGCGGGAGGGCGAAGCTCATCGACCTCAGCGTCGCGCGCCCGCCGGGCGAGGCGCCTCCGGGGGTGGGTACCTGGTGCTACCTCTCGCCGGAGCAGGCGCGCGGCGGTGAGCTTGGACCGCCGGCCGACGTGTGGGGCATCGGGGTAGTGCTGTTCGAGGCAGCCACCGGCAGGCAGGCGTTCGACGACGACTCGGAGGCGGCGGACGACGAGTATCCACAGCTGACAGAGACCGTGCGCCGGGTGGAGGAGCTCCGCTCCCTACCGCGCGACTTCGGGGACCTGGTCGCCGCGTGCCTCGAGCCGGATCCCGCCGCCCGGCCGACTCTGGCGGCGCTCCTGGCCGAGCTCGAGTCACTCGCGGGGCTGCCTGAAGCGGAGCGCCGACATACCGGGCGCCCAGGCTGATAGCGACGTCCCAGCGGGGCGGGCCGGCTTTCCGGCCCGCCCCGCGGCACTACGTTCAGGCGGTCACTCGATGTAGCCGGACTCGCGCAGGTAGGCCCGCGCAACCGCGCGCGGCTCCTCCCTGTCGACGTCGACACGGGCGTTCAGCTCCTGCATCACGCGCTCGCTGAGGCCCTGCTGGACCAGCTCGACCGTCTCCTTGAGGCCGGCCCCTGCCTGGTCCGCCGCCGCCTTGCTGGCGACGAAGGTGACGTTCCCGGGCGGGAACACCTGCTTGTCGTCCTCGAGCGTCACGACGTCGTCCCGCGTAGAGAGCTGGGCGTCCGTCGTGAAGATGATCGACAGGTCGGCCTGACCCTTGTCGAGCACGTCGTAGCGCAACCCGATGTCGACCGGCGTGAACTTCTGGAACCTGAGGCCGTAGTCCTGCTGAAGCCCGACCAGGCAGTCCAGCCGCTGGCGGCACTCCGGCGATCCGTACAGCGTCAGGTCCTGGGACTTCCCCTCCAGGTCCGAGACCGTCGTCACTCCGAGCTCGTCGGCCTTCTCCTTCAGCATGCCGACTGCGTTTGCGCTCGTGAACGGGGTCGGCTCGTAGGCAACCAGGCCCTCCTGCTCGAACTGCGCCTGTGAGTCCTCGACCGCCTGCTGGGCATCCTTCGGGATGTCCTGTGGCTGTACGTCGAAGAACGAGGTCAGGGCCGTGCTGGTGTACTCGGGGTAGGCGTCCACGTCGCCGCCCTTCAACGCCCTCAGAGCGATCTGCTCAGAGCCGAGGTTGAGGTCCTTTTTCACCTCGTAGCCAGCCGCTTGCAGCGCCTGGGCGTAGATCTCGCCGAGGATGAACTGCTCGGTGAAGTTCTTGGACCCGACGGTGAGCTGCTTGCCGGCGTTGTCCGCGTTCCGTTCGATGACCTTCGCGCCGGTGCTCCCGGTGTCGGTGGAGCTGTCGTCGTCGCCACACGCCGCGAGCAGGACGGCGCACGCGAGCGCGGCAACCGCCGCCAGCAGTGCAGGTAGATGGCCGCGTCTCATGTCGCGCTTTCTCCTCGTTTCTCGACCGGCTCCGGGCATGCCTGCGGCCCGGGTTGACCGGCCGGATGGGTCAGGGGACCGCAAGCCTATATGTGATCGCCCAGCGCGAGGCCGCGCGGCACCGACAGGCGCTGCAGCCCCGCAAAGGCCGCCTCGACGCAGAGCGCGAGCAGGGCGACCAGGATCGCGCCCGCGAGGCGGCCGTCCTGCCCGTACACGTTCGCGCTCAGGATGTAGTCGCCCAGCGTCAGCACGCCGGCCAGAGGCGCGATCGTCGCGGTCGCGACCACGTTGACGGCGGACGTCCGGATGCCGCCGAAGATGCTCGGCAGCGCGAGCGGCAGCTCGATGCGTCGCACGACCTGCTGGGGGTTGAGGCCCATCCCGCGGCCTGCGTCGATCACGTCCCGGTCCACCTGCCGCACTCCCACGTACGTGTTCGTGAGGATCGGAGGGATCGCGAGCAGCACGAGCGCGAGCGTCACGTTCGTGAACCCGACGCCCAGGTAGGCGACGAAGAATGCGATCAGCGCCAGGCTCGGCACCGCGCGGCCGATGTTGGAGATGCTGATCGCGAGCAGCTCTCCTTTCCCGGCGTGCCCAAGCGCGAGCCCCGCCGGAATCGCGACCGCGCATGCCACGCCGATCGCGGCGCCGCTCACCTTCACGTGCTCCCATGTGAACTCGAGCACCTCGGCCGGCCCACCCACCTGCACGCCGCCGGTCTGGGCCTCGCGCGTGTTGAAGATGAAGTCGAACGCCTCTGAGAAGTCCGACAGGAAGCCGAGCGGGAGGTCCACCATCATGCGGGCTGCGCCCTCCGCCACGGTGTCATCAAGCGCTGGACGGTGAGCAGGACCACGTCGAGCACGAGGGCCAGCAGCACCGCCAGACCTCCGGCAGCGACCACACCGGTCTTGAAGGTGATGTTGCTGCCGGTCACGATCTGCTCACCAAGCCCGCCCGCCCCGGCGAACACGGCGAGCGTCGCAAGCCCGACTGTGGTGGTGGTGGCGATTCGCAGGCCCGCGACGATGTCGGGCACGGCCAGCGGCAGCTCCACCCGCCACAGCAGCTGCCGATCCGTGAGCCCCATGCCGCGCCCGGCGTCGCGCGCGTCCGGTGGAACGTTGTCGAGTCCCGTGATGATGTTGCGGAAGATGATCTGGAGCGTGTAGGCGGTGAGCGCGATCAGCGCCGTGGTCGTGCCCCGGCCGGTGATCGGCAGCAGCAGGAAGAACACGGCCAGGCTCGGCAGCGTGTACAGGACTCCTGTGACACCGACGATCGGGCCGACGATCCACCGCCGCCGGCGCGCCAGCAGCGCCAGCGTGAACGCGATCACGAAGCCGCATGCCACCGCGGCGACGGTCAGGAACAGGTGCTCGGCGAGCGGGTCCGTGTAGCGGTCGAAGTTGTCGACGATCCAGCCGGGGCAGAAGTCGTTGCGCGCGATGCAGCTGTCGCCGCTGCGCTCGCGGATCTCGACCTGCGCCAGCACCGTCAGGCGGTGGCGCGCGCCGCGGGGTCACTGATGTGCTCCGTCGCGCTCGGTGAGTTCAGGAAGTGCGAGATGATCTCGACCGAGAGCACGCCCGCCAAGCGTCCCCGCTCGTCCACCACCGGCCCGTACTGCGTGTCCGACTGGAGCAGGTCCGAGAGCGCGTCACGCAGGACGTAGTCGATCTCGATCAGCGGTTCCGCGGCCGAGTCGGGTTTGGCGGGCACCGTCTCCTGGACCAGGTCGCGCTCGGACATCCATCCCACCGGCCGGCCCTCGCCGTCGACGACGAGCGGGTGCGGCAGGTCCGCCTCGGGGATCCGCCCGCGGACCGCCGCCGTCGGCTCGCCCACCTGCGCGAGCGGCGCCTTCCAGAGGTCGATGTCCCGCACCCGGATCAGGGCCAGGCGCTTCAGCGCCCGGTCGGCGCCCACGAAGTCCTCGACGAAGTCGTTCGCTGGATTCATCAACAGCTCCGCCGGCGAGGCGTACTGTGCCAGCACCCCGCCCTTCTGCATGACGGCCACGCGATCGCCCATCTTGATCGCCTCGTCGATGTCGTGGGTGACGAACAGGATCGTCTTCCGGATCTCCGCCTGGAGGCGCAGGAACTGGTTCTGGAGGCGTTCCCGGTTGATCGGGTCGATGGCGCCGAAGGGCTCGTCCATCAGCATCAGCGGTGGGTCCGCGGCGAGCGCACGCGCCACTCCGATCCGCTGGCGCTGACCCCCGGACAGCTGCGCCGGGAAGCGGTCACGCATGTCCGCCGGCAGGGAGACGAGGTCGAGCATCTCCGCCACGCGCCGTGCGATTCGCGCCCGGTCCCACCCGAGCAGGCGCGGCACCACGCCGATGTTGTCGCCGATCGTGAGGTGCGGGAAGAGGCCGATCTGCTGGATCACGTACCCGATGTCACGGCGCAGCTCGGCCGCCGGGCGCGTGCGGATGCTGACACCATCGATCAGGATGTCGCCCTCGCTGAGCTCGATCATGCGATTCACGAGTCTCAGGGCGGTTGTCTTGCCGCACCCCGACGGACCGACGAGCACGCAGATCTCACCGGCGTCCACCGTCAGGGACAGGTCCTCGAGTGCGGCGTCGGCCTGGCCGTGGTAGCGCTTGGTCGCGCTGCGGAACTCGACCGATGACGCGGCCGTGCCGGAGCTCGAGGGGCGATCCCCTGCCACCGGGCGGATGCTAGCGCGGACAAATTTCCGAGCGCGTCGGCGAATCCGTGATTAGTCTGGGCTTCGGATTCGTAATCGGCGCCCCGCTAGGCGCCCCTCACATAGTCACGGAGGACTCATGGCACCCAGGGGACCACGGATGGTCAACCTTGCTTTGGCATTGGCGACAACGCTCGCCTGCCTGTTCGTTCTGTTCACGCCGGGCGCCGGCGCAGTCACGCTGCCCGCCGGGTTCGAGCAGACCACCGCCATCTCAGGGCTGACCCGCCCGCAGGATGTCGAGCTCGCCCCCAACGGCCGTGTGTTCGTGGCCGAGAAGACGGGGATCATCAAGACCTACACGAGCCTCGCCGACACGACCGCCACGGTCGTGGCGGACCTGCGTGGGAAGGTGCACAACTACGGGAACCGCGGCCTGCTGTCGATCGTGGCGCATCCGTCGTTCCCGGTGCAGCCCTATGTGTACGTCTATTACACGCTGGACGCGCCGATCGGCGGCACGCCGCCGGTGTACGGGAGCGCCACCGGGTCCTTCGACAACTGCTCCAAGGCGACCGGCGGCCTGGACGAGAACTGCGTGGTCGGTTCGCGCATCTCGCGCCTGACCATCTCCGGAGAGACCATGAGCTCAGAACAGGTCCTGGTCGAGGACTACTGCCAGCAGTTCCCCGCGCACGCGTCGGGTGGCCTGGCCTTCGGCGCAGACGGGAACCTGTATGCGACCGGCGGCGACGGCTCCACCTTTGCGTTCTGGGACTACGGCCAGGCCGGCACGCCGGCCAACCCGTGCGGGGACCCGCCGGGCGGCGTGGGCGCGAATCTGACGCCTCCGACCTCCGAGGGCGGGCGCCTCCGGGTCCAGGACCTGCGCACCAGCGGGGACCCGGTGGGTCTCGCCGGCACGCTGATCCGCATCAACCCCTCGACCGGCGCCGGCGCGTCGGGCAACCCGCTCGCGGGCAGCTCCGACGCCAACGCCAAGCGCATCCTGGCCTATGGGTTCCGCGACTCCACGAACGTCGCTGTCCGGCCGGGCACCAACGACATGTGGCTGGTGGACCGCGGCGGCGGATACTTCGAGGAGATCAACCGCGTGTCGAGCGCAAGCTCGGTGCGCAACTTCGGCTGGCCCTGCTACGAGGGCTCCGCCATCCGCAAGCGCAGCGACGACCAGGGCCTGAACATCTGTGAGGGCCTGTACGCCGCCGGCAACGCCGACACGGACCCCTACTGGGCGTACGACCACGAGCTGCCGGTACACCAGGACGAGAACTGCGAGCAGGACGTGAACGGCTCGCCGCCCGGCAGCACGCTGTCAGGCCTGGCGTTCTACCCGGCCGCCGGTGGCTCGTTCCCGCCCATGTACAGGAACGCGCTGTTCTTCGCCGACCGCCTGCGGAGCTGCATCTGGGCCCTGATGCCTGGCACGGACGGGCTGCCCAAGAAGGGCAGCGTGATCCCGTTCGCCGGGCTGGCGCTGCGCGCCACCGACCTGGAGGTGACCCCGCAAGGTGACCTGCTGTACGTGGACCAGCGCAACGACGTGGTGCAGCGCATCAGCTATCTCGTCGCGAACAAGGCCCCGACCGCCGTCGCAACCGCGACTCCGGTCAGCGGTGTGATGCCGCTCGCCGTGACGTTCAGCGGGCTCGGCTCGACCGACCCCGACGCCGGAGACGTGCTCACCTACGCGTGGGACCTCGATGGTGACAACCTGCTGGACGACTCGACTCTCGCCCAGCCCACGTTCACCTACGAGAACCCCGGCACCTACACGGTCACGCTCCAGGTGACGGACACCCGCGGCGCGACCGCTCTGGCCACGGTGACGATCACCGTGACCGACAGCGGCCTGCGCACGCTGCGGTTCTCGCCGGTCGCGGACTCTCGCGTCGAGTCCGGCAACTCGGGCACGAACTACGGCACCTCGAACAAGCTGCGCACGGACGGCAACCCGAAGGTGGAAAGCCTCCTGCGCTTCAACGTCACCGGCATCGCCGGCACGGTGCAGAGCGCGAAGCTGCGCCTCCGCGCCCTCGCCGACGGTACCGCCGACGGCCCGGCTCTCTATACGGCCGCAAGCGGCTGGACGGAGACGGGTGTGAAGTGGTCCAACCGGCCCACGTTCGGCGCCACCGCGCTCGGCGACAAGGGCGCCGTGGCGGCCAACTCCGCGATCGAGTACGACGTCAAGTCGCTCGTGACCGGAGACGGGGAGCTGAACCTCGGGCTCCGGCAGCCCGGGTCGGACAGCCTCGAGCTCGCATCGCGCGAGGACACCACCGGTGCGAAGCGGCCGGTGCTCGAGGTGACATATGCGCTCCCGACCCCGGACCCTGATCCCGACCCGACTCCCGACCCGACTCCGGACCCGAAGCCGGGCCCCGGTACCGGGCCGCAGACGTCACCGTTCGTGACGGTCCCGAGCCTCCAGGCACCGGTTGCCGGCACGGCGCCGACGCTGGCGCTGCTGGGGGCCCGCACGCAGAAGGTGCTCAAGCAGCGCGGCGTGATCGTGCTTGCCAGTTGCGCGGCACCCTGCACGCTGACGGCCTCGGCAACGGTGTCCCTCGCGGGTGCCAGCCGGTCCCTGAAGCTCAGGGGCATCGTGCGGCAGGCGGCAAGCGGCAAGCAGGTGCGGTTGCGGCTCGCACTCTCCAAGAAGACGCTCCGATCGATTCGGCGCGCCCTCCGGAGAGGCGTGAGGCTGACCGCGAAGGTGACGGTCGTCGCGACGGACGCCGCTGGGAACTCCAGCAAGTCCACGCGCAGGATCAAGCTGCGCCGCTAGTGCCGGGAGAAGAGGCGATCACAGAGCAGCAGCTCGCGGCATACGAGCCGGTCACGACCAGCGGTGCTGCGCTGAAGGAGCGGCTCGAGGCCGCCACCAGCAGCGCCGAAGGGCCCGCCGGCGACCGTCGCGTCCTGCGCTGAAGCAGCAATACCGGCAGTTCAGACGAAGAGCCCGCGCGCGTCGCGGGCTCTTCTGCGTTACAGGGCCAGGTGCGGGTAGTCGCGCTCGACCAGCTCGCGGTACTGCCCGAACACCGGCTTGGTGATCGGGATCAGCTTCAGCGCGGCCTTCACGTCACCGCCGCTCTTGATCCGGCGCCGTGCGAGCGCGACGGCGACGTTCTCCTTGCCCTGGAAGTATTTGTTGGCGACGTCCGAGTCCATCGTCATCTCGACCTGCGGCTCCCAGTCGACGTCGTCGGACCACTCCCAGCGCAGGTTCTGCTCGCCTCCGGAGTCATCGTAGGTGATGTTCACGACCGCGTCCTGGTCGGGGAACTCGAACCGCTGCGGGACGCGCGCCTCGCGCAGCTTCGGGCCCATCTCGGGGTCGGTGCTCATGATCGTGAACACCTGGTCCATCACCTCACGGAACTCCGCCGAAGAGTTGAAGGCCGCCATCGCGGGCCGAGTCTACCCGTGCGGCCCGCGCTACTCCAGCCGGTGAAGCAGGCTGTCCTGCTGCTGTCGCTCGACCTCCTCGACCGTCAGCTCCGGGTCGCGGGCATGGGCATGGCTGACCTCGGCCGCCGACGGCAGGGCCTCGGCTGCCGGCCAGGTCGCCGGGTCCCACAGCTTCGAACGCACGAACGCCTTCGGGCAATGGGCGTAGGCCTCCTCGGCCTCGACCACGATCGCGGTGCGCGGCGGTTTGCCGACCGGATTCAGCTCGGCCAGCACCGCGGGATCGGCGGTCACGCAGGCCGGCCCGTTGATCCGCAGGGTGGTGTCGCGCCCGGGGATCACGAAGATCAATCCGGCGCTGCCCGTGGCGACCACGTTCGTGAGCGTGTCCAGGCGGCGGTTGCCGGTCGCATCGGGGATCGCCAGCCGGTGCTCATCGAGCACGGTTACGAACCCCGGCGGGCCGCCTCTCGGCGTGACGTCGCAGTGGCCCTCGGCGGAGTGGGTCGCGACGAACACCATCGGCGAGGCTGCGATCAACCGGCGGCACATCTCATCGAGGTGGGCGACGTCCTTTTTCAACGCCCGCGTCATCGGCTCGCCGTACAGCGCACGCAGCTCGCTC
>Ga0190275_10001936_pt1 | contig 15103 bp, 7 predicted proteins | sample Popmic550T_FD_133745 | JGI IMG/M metagenome (GOLD analysis project Ga0190275, IMG submission 133745) | Populus adjacent soil microbial communities from riparian zone of Yellowstone River, Montana, USA - 550 T | ecosystem: Environmental > Terrestrial > Soil > Riparian zone > Trees stand | place... | reverse complement strand
GGTTGATAGAATGCCTCGTACCAGACGCCTTCCGAAGCAAGCAGAAGGCGCATGCCAGCGCTACTATGGCGTACTTGTGTATCAGCGTTCTCTTCATGGTTTTTCATCGAGCGCGATTATATAAGGCAAACTTCACATCATTTCGTTATATCTAGACGATCAAGTCAATCAATTGTTAATTAAAATTTCGAGAAAGTTAATACGTGTCTAACTTGCCCTGTCCATATCTCTCTGCGTCTTACAAACAATGCTCGGCTAGGCGAACTCTGAAACAGTGAAAAGTAGCTCTAATTTTCCAGCTCCATCCAATCTGTGTTTCCCGATGAAGTCTTTTCGCCTTTGGGCTGCAACCCTCTCTTTGTAACAGACCGCAGCATCGAGACCTTTTCCGCCGACGTATGAACGCGCACATATTCGAAAACTTTAATTTTCCCATATGGAACAGACAACACAAGCAATTACAAGCACCATTTTGAGCAAAGACATTGTGGCAGTGGTGAAAGACTCTTGCCCGTACTGTGTGAGTCTTAAAAGTGCGCTAACTAGACTTGGGCTTCTCAAACGCGCTCTTTTTATCGGCGAAGCAGATAACCTGTTCGCAGAGCTCAGATCCGCCGTGAAAGACAAGTTTTTGCACAAAACAGTACCTGCGGTATTTATCAGAGGAAGATTCGTAGGAGGATACGACAGCTTCCAAAAGATCGAAAAGAGCGTTTCAAATCTTCTCTCTCTTCCGTTCCTAGATAGAACGCTAGTTTTGACAAAAGAAGGAGTGGTGCACGCCTCCACTTAAGTAAAAGCGCGTAGCAGATTGTGAATGGAGTGCGGGGTGTTATGTTAGGGCGACTTTGGTGGTACCATCCAGCAGCAATCCTAATATCACCATCCACCAACAACCCTATCACCAACTATATTCTTACAAATACTCCACGGCAGTTATGTTTATTTTAATACTCAAGTCTACCGCAGCTACATCAAATAAACAGCCTACTCTCAGATATCTAAGACCCGCCATTTCCAAACGTGTTTTGGAGAATCTTTGCAGCCTGCTGAGATATCAGATTATCTTCCGAAAAAACGCAAGATGCAATCTCCTTCAGGAACTGCTTATTGAGGACGTTCTGGATCTTCTTCTCAAGAATCTGCTCAAGCACATAGGAGACAGCTTCTCTCTCAAAATGCGAATACGACATTCTCTCCATCCTAATTCCCGTGTTGTATCTCTTCAACAGGTACAAAGACCACTCCACAGCCTCCGGCTGCATCTCTTCTCTCCTGCTCACAATGTCGCAGAGTATCTTTGAGCTTTCCAAATACAGCGCATGCAGGCTGTTTTCCAAGGACGTTCCCCATATCTCCAGTATCACCTCGTAAATACTTCTCAAGGTCTCTATTTTCACTCCTCTCACAAGCCTTTCAAGAAACCGAAGATACTCCGACATGCTTCTCTCCTCTTCCTTCATTGCCTCAACGTAGTTCGCATTTTCCGAAATAGCCCTCAGTATGTTTCTGTTCTTCTGTCCGGACGGTTTTCTCACATCCGAAGGAGCGGCGGTCGGGGACGCAAGCCTCGTGCCATTTACAAGCCCCAGAATCTCTTTGGACGCCCAGACTATCTGCGACGGTATTTCTCTCCGTGTCTCCAGCCTGAAAATGTTCTTCAGCGTGCTCAGCGCCGCAGCCCAGTGGTGCGGATACATCTTCTTAGAAGAATGGAACGAGACAAGAACTTCCACCACTTTCCGGTGTATCTCCTCGGAGCACTCCACCGCCTTAAGCTCTCCCACCAGAGATCGCATGCAGTAGATAACGAACTCTATCGAAAGCGCTTCGAGGCTCTCTCTCGACAGCTTTATCCACTCGATCAGCGTTTTTATCCGAATGCTCGGAGATGTTGCGCTTCCCTCTTCTTCCAGCGCGCAAACGGCCTCGAACTCCAGAAAACTCGTTTTTGGCTCATCGTGTCTATCGCTGCACCTCAGCAGCGCGCTGATACTCCTGAAAAAAGCTACTGGCTCGTCTCCGCTTGGCTCAGGCTCCGATTTCCCGTACGAGAACTTCAGTATCTGCAAAATAGTTTCCGGAGGCACTTTTTTGCCCCTGCTGTACTGGCACGCCTCGGAAACCATCCCAAAATAGGACTTCCAGTAATCGCGCCCGGTTATTCTCGGCAGCCCCGCCCGCAGCGTAGACACAAACGCGTCCTCCATTCCCGGGTCCTGCGAAAATCTTATCAGTATCTTGCAAAAAAGCCTCCACAGCCCTTTAAACCCAACGGTTTTTTTTATCTGATCAAAATTCTCGAACACCATCGAGGACACCGCAAAAAGTATCCCTTTAGCGCTCTCCTCAGATCTTCTGCCTGTTTCTTCGACAGGGCTGCTGCACACCTGCACAATGCACGCTCCCATGTTCCTGCACGGACACGACTCTCCCCCTCTGATCTCTTCTTTTTCATCGCTGTACTCTTCGTCGTACTCTCCCGAGTATATTTCTCTGTATTTCGCGTACACTGCTGCCCCGAGAAGCCTTTTCATAAATACCTGCACGAGAGGCCTCCAGTCCAGCTGCCCTTTTTCTCTGCAGTAGCAGATAGACTCGATGATCTGTGATATCGCCGAATCTCTCATGTCGTTTCTCGTGTCGTACGCCATCGCGCAGAGAACACACAGAGAAATGTGCCACACGCTTCTTTTAACCTCTTCGGGAACTTCGCTGGTAAATATGTGCTCTGTCAGCTCCCGAATGCACTTCAGAGACTGGAACGATATGTTATCCTCTCTGATAGTTACGCAGAACACGCAGAGGAGCCGAGCGGTGCCGATAAGACACTCGCTTGGCAGCACTGGGAGAAGCCTGTCGGTAACTACCTGCGCTATGTCGAACACTGTCCGGTACAGATTTGGAGACTCTATCGCCAGCGACATAATTTCGAAGACTATCGCCCAGGACCCGTGGAAGTTTTCTCCGGAGACGCGCACCCCAAGCGACAGCGCCATGAGAATCTCCTTCAGAATAGCCTGTCCCTCTTCTCTCGCGTAGAAAAACGAGAACACCGATTGCAGCTGCTTGAGAACGATCTTGTGCGCTGTTTCGGACATTTGAGATATGAAGTAAGTTCCCAAAAAAGACGTTGTGAGATCGCAGGATCCTTGCACGTCCTTCGCCATCTCTTTCTCGTTGAAAACTTTCGATATTAGCGTCGAGAACTCGTTTTCTAATCCGTCGTCTATTCTGAACACAAGCGCTAAAAACAGCTCGGAGCTTCTCTTACAAGACATGTTCTTGGCCTTTGACGCGCCCTGTATCGCTATTTTCAGGTCTTCTGTGGTGTATTTTTCGAGCTCTGCGGTGAGTTCTGTCCATACCGGGTCTTCTGGGGTGGCGTCTTGGATTTTGAACGTGAGATTGAAAAACTGCGGCCAAATTGTGAGGCCTCCTCTGTACTTCATCATCACGTCGCGCGCAATCGAGTAGAACACCTTTGGGTTTTTTTCGGCGGCGTGGAACATGAAGAAGCCCAGCCTGTCCCCTTCCGGTAGCGCAGACATCTCTAAGAGGCTATTTGCTGTTTGTCTGATGTTTTTTGCGATATTCAGCCCGTTTCTTATTGTTTCCAGGTTAGATATTCTCTCCAGCGCTGTCTGGTAGTACGGGATAAATGTTCTGACCATTTCGTAGAGATCTTCGTTAGACTCGTTTTCGCTGCGCTCGCTGAGCTCCTGGCGTATCTCTTCGATTGTTTTCACGATCTTGAAAAACTTCAGAGATGAAAGATAGCTCGCATCCGTTGGTATTTCCGTTCTATTTATCTGTTCGATGTACAGGATGTGTGGTTGCACGAGTTTTTCTGCGGGAACGCTCTCTTCTATGCTGAATATTAGATCGCACAGCTCTGGGCTGCTTTTGCACAGCTGCTTGACTATTTTATACGGCAGCTGGTACGCGAGCTCTTCTTTGACCGTTTGGAGCTGCAGCTTCTCTCTTTTTTCCATGACCGTTCGGAGTATGTTTGTGATCTTTTCTGTGGACTGGAAAATGCTCGAAACGGCTTCTCTGAGGATCTGCAGAGTCCTCGTTGCTTCTGGATGCGTTTTCTCCTCTAGATTCTGCAGCAGCGTGACGAGCGTGTGTTCGAGGTGGTCTTCTAGCTCTGTGTTTTGGAACGCTGCTTTTCCCTCGCATACGCACACCAGCAGCACGTCGAGCCCGAAGGTATTGCCTTTTTGCGGCTTTTCGGTTGCTGCCGTGAGAATTCCTTTGCAGTCCTCCACTGCCTGCGCTTTTTCCTCTCCCTTTAGGAGTAGGGGCCTTTCAAACACCGCGGCAGCCACCTGGCACATGATCACCACCGACGTGTTGACCGACTGGTTTCTCGACTTCTCTGCGAGCTTCGCGCCTATTCTGAAGAGGTGCAGCACGTCGCCTCCTCTAACAAGCGTTGGCTCCTGAACAAACGGCAGGAGCATTTGGAGCGCCTTTATTCTTACCTCTGGGTAGCTTTCAACTATCTTGTCTAGCCCTTTGATGATGCCCTCGACTGAGTCTGGATGCACAGACCCGCACGCGATGATTTTTTGGACTACGCTAACGCACTGCAGAAAAGACTTGTTTTTTGTTGAGAGCTCGAGCAGCGCCCTGACAAACGGCGCCTGCACGTCTTTTGTGGCCTTGGCGTAGTTTGGAAAATTCGCGTCGTCTCCAGCGTACATGCCTAGCTTCTCGTACGCGTCTTCGGCCGCTTTCTTCAGCGTGCTTCCTTTTGGCGTTTTCTCCCTCATTACAGCCTGAGCTGCTTCTTTCATCTCTGTTTGCATTTGAACCATTGCGAATTTTAAAAAAAATCTCTCTTATGGGTGAAAACCGTTAAATTTTGAAAAGATTGGCAGATAGATAAAAGGAGTATTTGAAGTGGGGGGTGGTGCAGCAGCGGGGTGATGATGTAGCGGCGTGGTGTAGCAGGGTGATGTAGTAGTGCAATGATGTAATAGTGTAATGATGTAGCAGTCCAAGGTGCAGTAATGTGGCACTCCAATGGCGCGACAGTGCAACACTCCAGTAATGACTGAAAGATACAAGTCAGTATTGGCTTTCATTTATTCAGTACACCTACGTGTCATAGCGTGCATTAGTCATACCACACATTCATCATAACATTCACTCGTCATACCACACATTCGTTATAACACGCACTCATCATAGCTTGCATTCGATATACCACACATCACTCATACCACACATTCTTCATACCAACCGATCATTAACTTTGATATCTAGGAAATACTAGGTGCTGTTGGCTGCCATCACTATCCTCACCACTACCGCCAGCATGATCACCATCACCATCATCACATGTCTGCTATCACCATCCCCACCAGCATCACCACCACCACCCACCAACGCCATCCTCTTCTATATATGTGCAGCACTCGGTACATCCCACAGAGCTGCCAGCTTACGCCCTCATGTGTTTTCTGAGCTGATCTGAAAACGCAACGTCTTTTTTCTTATTAACACACAGCAAAGATAGAACTGCGCTCCAGTGCTCCTTGTCGATTCTGTAGTACGTCTCATCCACCGTGTAGAAAAGCTCAGTCCCGATCATCAAAAACACAACACCCCCGTACGATCCGATTTTCGATCTTGCAATCTCCGGCGCGTATTTCAGGTCCAGCTCTGCCAAAAGCGCTTCCGACTTTGCGAGCGCCATCTTCACGCCCTCTTCTGGCTCCGAGATCCCGATCTCGTCTCTGAGCCTTTTTACCTCAAATGAGAGCCCCACTCTTTCCCGCTCTCTTTCCCTCAGCTCCTCTATCTCCGTTTCAAAATACGTCCTGAATTTGATTCCGAGCATGCATATCTCGATCAGAAGCGAAATCACCAGCACCCTATCTGCCGCCCTTTCTTTCTCGTCTTCCACCGCTGTTTTCCACGTTGCAAACTCGTTTGTGGGTATTTTCACCCCGCACCCGCCCTCTATATCGTATATGAAGCTTTTTATGTACTCTTTCCACGACTTGCTTGCCATCTCCTTCGCAAACCACTGCACGCGCGTAAATCCCGTGCTCTCTTTCTCCTTCTCCTCTTTAATAAGCCCGTAGAGGCTCTCCATCTCGGAATTTCCATATACGGTATCCGCTGCAGACTGTATCAGCTCGTTAAGTCCGTCTTTTCCGGACTTTCTCCGCTCGTGCGATATCGCCCTCAGAAGCTTCGTGTGGATGTTTATCGACAGCTTCTCGGTGTAGTCTTTCGAAAACAGCATCTTTACAAAGCTGTCTAGCGCGAATCTTTCTATTTTGAAGAAGTCGTGGAACGCGTACAACATGCTGTACACTGCAAGTATCTTTTCGTTCATTTTCTGCTCGCACAGCGGCGCAGACCAGATTTCGCGCTGGATCGCGAGAATCTTCGACGTCTGCTCCTCGACGCGCTTTTTCTCTATCATTTTCGCCTCTTTCATCTTCTCTTCCGTTGTTCCCTGCCAGCTGCCCTTTTGCTCTGCGTGGGGAGCGCTATCTTCCGGCTTGTACGCGTAGGCGACGTGTTCAGAAGACGCTGGTTTTTTCTGTCCCTTGAAGATGCCGAGCTCCTGCACTGCGTTTCCGACTACCACGCGGCCTAGCGGCGTTTCTCTCGTGACGCTGAGAAGAAACAGCATCACTTCGTTTTTCGACGCAGAGTCTTTTCTCATTAGCTCGTCTGAGCGTATTTCTTCTTTTTGCGGCACTTTTTGGTTATCGTCGTAGACTTCAACAATGTATCCTGATTCTGTCTTTTGAACTACGCAGCCTGTGAGCTCTTTTTTCTTAATGAAGACCAGCTCGCCTTTGAAGAACTCGCTTCTTATCTTTTCGGAAATTCTGTTGACAACTGTGCAGAGCGAGTTTGTCGGATGCACCAGAAAATAGGATATGACAAACTTTCTTAACGCAGCGCTCTCTATCATGAGAAATTAAAATTTAAAACGGAGGTTTATAATTAATTATTTTTGGAAGGGTATGGCTGGGGACAGGAGCTGCGAGGTGGATGGGGGCCGGCCGGAGGGAGGCCTTCGCAGGAGCGATGAGGACAGAGAGGTGATTGAAAGGCTGAAAACAGTTGAGAAAGAAATGGGAAAAATAGCAGACACTCTAAGCACAGAGTACAACTACAGCTTTGGAGACCCTCTTGTCGACAGCGAAAAGTATCCGAGAAGCGACATAGACGTGTACAACATAAGCAAGACGCTGAGCAGATATAAAGAGATGCAGCGGACATGGAAAGACCTGAGAAGTCGTGTGGAAGAGAGAATACTGGAGATATATGGGAGAAAAGATGGCGGTGGTGGTGAGAGTGATGTTAATGTAGGTAGTGGTGGTGCAGATGGTGGTAGTGACGGTAATGCTACAGATAGTGGTACAGACAGCCGTAATGGTGGTACAGATGGCCATAATAGAGGTAGTCTTGGTAACGGTAATTCTGCTGATCAGTAAACAGTGGTGATAATAAAAGTGTAGAATACTAGACAGCTGAAGCATCTTCGCAGGGCGTGGGCGTGTAGACCGTTGGCATATTGCTGCCAGATCAGAGATATCGAAAAGGTAAAGAGGCCTTACGAATTGTCGCATGTCCTAAAAGAGCTACTGCCAAATGGCTCGCGGTAGACATGTCTGAAATACTAATGAAAATCAAGGGGTATTTTGGCTGTACAACGATTGGCCTGCATATGCGCCAATAGCAAGTGCTGGAGTGTGCCGGGTAAGTGAGGGGCACCCTCCCGGCTTTATTCTTCAATAAACTATGGGTGGTATTGAGGATAAACTATAGGTGGTACTGAGAATGAGCTATGGGTGGTACTCAGAATGAGCTGGGACCATTACTGGCAATAATAAGCTATAACTGGTACCCACAGCTATCAGTAAATTACTCTGCAAATAACGCCCAACCCCTCTTTACCCCTTTTTTACCCCTCTCTGCCCTTTTTTGACAGAACCTACGCACGTAACTGCATCTCTGGATACTGTTGGCTAAAAGCCCTTCTTCACACAGCGTCCTTTCCGGTCTTTCTTTGGGCCTCGTGCTTGATAATCGCATCGGTAGTTTTTTTACGCGCTATCGCCGCTGACTGGCTGTTTTTTTCCTTTTTTGGAAATCGGTTGCAAATATTTAAAAAAATATTTTTTATCACGCAATGAACAAAATAGAGCTGAGAAACTACAGCAGAAAGACAAAAGACGGGTTCTATCTTCTGAAGAACGTGAGCATAGGGCTTGAAAAAGGAAAAGTAACGGCGCTGATCGGAATCAGCGGAGAGGGTAAAACCACTCTTATGGAGAGCATTGTCGGCCTCTGCAGCCCGAACCACAGAACAGAAGGGGGCATATACATCAACAGAAACGGGCAGATGCTCAGGCGAAGAAGAACAGAAAACTGGTTCTACAACGTCAACTATCTGCAGCAGTTCTCGTCGGACTACAAAAACATGCCGGTGGGAGTGCTGCTGCGCTCGATCGCCACGTGCTTCGACAGGCCCGAGGAGAAGCTTGCAGAGCTCATTGCGAAGCTGCGAATGGAAAAGACCGAGAAAACGCTGTTCCGCCACCTCTCTGGAGGAGAGAAAAAAAGAATCATGCTGATAACGGGATTTCTCAGCAAAAAAGACGTTTGCGTGTGGGACGAGCCCCTCACCGGTCTCGACACGGAAATGGCCAGAACCATTCTGACAATGCTGCGAAAAGAGAAAAAAACGTATCTGATATCGGTCCACCAGCTGATGGAAGACTTTGCAAAGCTCATCGACAACGTCGCAGTGCTCTGCCAGTCCACGGTCATATACTGCGGAAGCCTCACAGACGTGGTCGCGTACTTCACGCAGCAGGGGGTAGTTTTCCCAAAAGAGACGTTCTATCTGAACTACATCACGCAGCTCTGCGCCCACAACTCGATGTGCGAAGCGGACACAAGAAACATCGAAATATTCCACAACTTAGTCCATATGAAGACCACCGAGAAGACAAAAGAGCAGACAAAGATCAACGACAGAATGAGAAACACGTTTTTGGTCATTCCAAGAAAGGTAAAGTTCGTTAGGGTAAAGGAGATTCTGAAGCGCTCATTCTACTTTGATAAGAAGTTTATCGGCAGCTCTCTGTTTTTCGAGATTTTCGTGCCGTTTATGCTGGTCAGCATCATGATCGCGTTCCTCTGGTTCGTGCAGATAGTGCATCCTTCGCCAAGCGTGCCGGAAATCCTCGATAGGTTCAAAAACGCCGGCGTAAATGACGAGCTCACCCTCAAGAACGTAAAAGGCCTTCTTATGTTCGTTCCAATTATGAAGCTGTGCGTGTTTGTCTCGTTCATTCTGCTGTACTCGGTAAAAACGGTTACAAATTTGTCAGATGCAACGTACTACAAGCTGTGCGTGCAAAACATAACGGAAAACCAATTCTCGGTTGCAGAGTATCTGATAGCGAACCTGCTCGAGTGCTTAGTGCGAAAACTCGTAATTCCCTTCTTTGTGATGCTGTACTTCCTTATCTTCGAAGAGTACGTTATGTATAACGGATACATCAGAGAGTCTGGGCTCGGTCTTTCGGGAATGCTCGGAGTGCTGGTCACCATCTTCCTGGCGTCCTGCTCTATCTTCATACAGTCGACAACGGTGCAGCTGTGGCCGTCGGACTCCAGAATCAGGCTCACTTTCTCGTTTGTCTATTCGGTGCTTACATCGTACCTATTTATATTCATCTTTTTCAAGGAGAGGATTGCGACTCCGTTCAAGCCTCTATTTGGAGGGCTGGTTAAGCTTTCTAACCTGTACGTTAGGATGTTCAGAAATGAGAAGGTCAGAGAGTACATTAACAAGGGGCTTTTGGCGCTTCTCAGAGTCGCGTGCATGTCTCCTGTGATGGTTATTTTCGACTTTTTCACCAATCTGCTAACGCTCAGAAAAACTATTCCGCTGGAGCTGAACGCGAATATTCTTACGCCTCTGAACGCGATACTCAGCCCGTGGTGGGACGTTACTCCAACGGATGAGGATGTAGAGTTCGATCCAGACTTTGAAATGGCGAAAAAGGAGACGGAGATAGCGAACGCGATAAAGGCTTCGCTGCTTTCTGATGGAGGTCTGAGGCTGCAGGCGATCCCGCAGATTCTTAAGACAGGGGAGCCGTTGGTTCTTACCCCTTGGAAAAACCTCGGGTACTTTTTCCTTATCTCTTTTGGGATACCTATATTGCTGCTGCTTGCGATGACTATCAAGTGGTACAGGAAGGTACAGCCGAGCATCAGGTAGAAAAACACGGAGAAAATGGAACTTTGCGAACTTCTGCTTTCTAGATTGGTCTTCGGGACGCGGTGGTAGGGCAGGGTCTCCCTGCTGCGGTTCAGAATAAACAAAAATCAAATTCAATAGTGGCGGTTATTTAGTGTAGGTGTGGTATTGGTAGTATAAGATGTAGACTTGCTGAGAAGTACCCCTGCAACTGCGTCCTATTTATACTAAAATTTTAGTCTTTTTTAGCTTCATGATGATAAACAGAGCGGGAATCTCCCTGACAAATCAGAAATGATGAATGCTTGTCTTCTGAAAGCTTTTATATTAATCTCTTGCAAAAACAACATCGTACCACCTTCTAAACGCGCCCTTCCGCGTTATACCAACGCCTGCAAACTAGAGAATATTTCGACATCTTCATTGTCACCTGGGCCACTGTTATCACCTGAGTTGCTGTTACCATCTCAGTATTACCAAGTAACTCGCTGTTATCACCTCACCCTCCCACTATCACCACCACACCACCACCACATACGCTCTTTCAATTACGAGCCGTTGTAGTTCGGGTGCAGGTGGATATGTTGGTTTTCGTGCTCGTAAAACACTCCTTCTTTGTAGATCAGCTGGCTTACCACCCCAGAAAGCTTTTCGTGCATTTCTTCATACTCCTGTTCTGTTGCGATCTGCTCTTCGTTCTCCTCGATGTATTCTCGGATCAGGTCCTCCTTTGTTATGCCGTGCTCATTATTTCCCTTCATCTGTGCTATGTACACCAGAGATGACGTTATTTTGATATACTCGTCGTAGGAGATCGAAATCTCTTTTTCCCCAACCACGTCGCTTATCGTTATCTTGATGTCGTCTGTGATGATGTTCATGATAGAGCTTGAAATAAGCGCGTACGCCTGCTCCACGCACTCTACAGAGACGCTCTCAAGCCCGTAGATCTTTGCAACCGCTTCGCTCAGCCTGATAATGCTCTCGAGCTGTCTCGGCGTCGGCGAAAACGAGTGGTTTGTGCTGTTTTTCCTAAGCTCAAGATACTTCTCCACTATTCTCCTTTGCGCCTCCTCAGATATCGCAGGTCTTCTCATTTTTGCCGCCTTTATAAAAATTTTGATATCTTCAACCGTAAAAAAAGACTCGCTCCTATCTGCCTCCGCTCCAAACCCCATGTGGTTCCTCAAAATGTGCTTCGAAATAATCTGGTCGTGTTCCACACTCACCGTATCCAGCAGCACAAAAAACAGATCGAATCTCGACATGATCGGAGGACTCAGCCTCACGTTCTGTCTGAGCGTCTTTCTCATGTCGTACCGCCCCTTCACCGGATTAGCCGCCGCCAGAATGCTCGTACGCGCTCCCAGCGTCGCATGTATCCCCCCCTTTGCCACCGTAATTGTCTGCTGCTCCATCGCCTCGTGGATCGCCACCCTGTCCCTCTCGTCCATCTTATCGAACTCATCGATGCAGCACACTCCGCTGTCGCTTAGCATCAGCGCTCCCGCCTCGATGCTGAACTCTCCCGCCTCATCTCGGATCACGCTCGCCGTTAGTCCTGCAGCGCTGGAACCCTTCCCGCTGGTGTATACCGCTCTTTCCAGGAACCCCGTCGTTTGCTTCAGAAATTGAGATTTCGCTGTACCGGGATCTCCAACCAGAAGAACGTTAATATCTCCTCTTAAAAGTATCCCCTCCTCTGTTTTTTTTGAGGTACCCCTCACAAGCATCAGGAGAATCGCTTTTTTCACGTTCTCGTGTCCACAGATCGATGGAAAGAGGCTGTTGGCGAGTTTCTCAAGGAGGTTCGGGGTCTGCTGCATTCTTCCCACCTTTAGCTTCTCGAGCTGCGAAATTCCCGCCTCTTCGGACGCTGCGGTTTTTTCGATTAGCGACGTGTACGGCTTGTCCTGCGCTCTTGAAACGGATACCGCAACGAACGCTAATTCGTGGTTAACGCCTTTTCCCTGCGCGGTTTTTCCTCTCGCTGCTTCTGCTTCCGGTAGTTTCGTAAGTCCCGTTTTCGCGGTGTTGCTGTGCCCGAGTGCGTCTCTTCTTGTGGGCACCGACATGAGGTACCCTGTGAAAATGAGCTGGTCTCCGGGCTTCGCTAGCTCCACTAAGTCACCTCTTAGCACCACCTCCACTGTTCTGGGGATAACGTGCGCGTCCTCTATTTCTCCAACGGGCTCCTGGACCCTTATCTTCTGCCAGTCGCAAAAAACGCTCTCTTCTATTAGCAGCTTGAATTTCGCTCTGTTCATGCATATCGGGTTGATGCACTGCGGGGGCTGCCTGTTTCTTCTTTCCTGTGAGATTCCCCTAACTACTGCTCGGCACTCTGCGCACTCGAAAGAGCCTTCGATTAGTTCTGGCTTTACCTGCGCTGTTCTTGTGACTATTCCTGAGACCGAAACGAGCTGGTTGAGAAGGTGCGTTTTTAAGTCTCGCACGGAGTACACCACGTCTAGCCCGTATATCGAACACGAGAAGGTCTCTTTTCTTCCGCGTACTCCTTTTTCTGTAAATTCCGGGCAGTATTTTCCCACAACCTCCTCTATTGCCCTGGACATTTCCTTTTCCGCCGTTACAAAGTTCCTTTTTATGGCTATTGCTAGATTTTGGCTGAATTGAAGGAGGTCGTTATAGTTCACTGGCACGTCTCTTCGGTCTTCCTCTACCGTTTTCTTGATCTCTTCGACGTGTCTCTTCTTTTTTCCGTCCTCGTGTTCTAAAAAGCTGAGAAACTCTCGAAAGACCTCTGACATGGCGAAATTAAAAAAGAAATTGTAAAATGTTATAGGCGAAGAAGATGGGTGGGTGATATGTTAGGATTGGATGGATAGGTGGAGATGGCTGCTATTTTAGGAATAAGTGTGCAATGATGTCCGATATGTTAGGAGTTGCAGGCTAGCACTATCACTACCACCTATCTCCACCTATTACCATCAAATATCCCCAACTACTACCAACTACCACCGCCACCAAATATCCCCAACTACCACTGCCACCACTACCAACAGCACTAACTCGTCCCTCTTCTAAGAGGCTCCCACTGGAATGCCAAGAACCAATGAAAAACAGAGAAGATAATTGGGACTGTTTGTGCGCTGGGCGGTGATTCGCTGGATACTCCGTTATATACGCTGGGATTTTTACACTTATGAAAACAGGAGAACAGAGATGGGGAATCGGAAGAATGTTCCTGTGCATCCTGCTGCTTATAGGCATTATTATAAATGCGTTTATGGCTCTTTCCAAAATAGCGGATACTAACTTGTTTGCGAAAGAAACAGAGTCTGAATCAGATGTATCAGGCGAAATAGAAGAAGAGAGCGGTCATCAATATATCGGAACAAAAGAAAAGCGAAGTGAAGACCGAGCAAAATTGCTTTTTGAAGAAGTTTGCTCTTTTCCTCGCGATACTGTTAGAATACGCATATCTAAAGATAACATCAAGGAAAAAATCGCAGAATGCGAAAAAATGTCCGCAGAAAGTACAAAGAGTGTCTACTTAGTAGGAGAAAACGAAGGCATCAAGCTAACAGAAATAGACAGATATGACTTTCATAAACTTATTTTGGCCCTTGGCAGCAACAAAAATCTCTTCATATCTGGGCTTGCCTATTCAAAAGAAGATGCGGGCGCTACTCGGGCAGAAATCTACCAAAAGTCGGTTCCCCCTCCCTCCAGAGGAAAGCTCACAGATTTCAAAAATCTTGGCTTCAAAAACGGATCGCACGAGCTCGTGTCGGATGTTCTGTTTATGTTCAAGATCCCGAATCTAACTGACCTAACGCTATTCGAGACACCCATTTGGGACTTAGATTTCCTTGGATTGGATGAGTACAACTATCTCGAAACCATTAATATCATAGACCCTCCAAATCTTCGGAAAATCGACCTAGATATCCTATCTAATCTCAAAAACATCAAAAAAATCGCTATAACGAATGGCATCAGAGAAAATATAGATATACAAATGGAAAGGCTTTTGGATCTTCTAGCTAACCCCGATTTAGCCATAATCATCGACTTAGCCGACCTCAAAGCTATACTCCGCATGTGCAGAAAAAGAAGCCTTAAGCTAAAAGTGAATCTTGACTACTTAGGTATTCACATTTCTCAATACAGAGACCTGCAGAGGTTCATGAACGTACTGCATCTTTACAAAGACGTTATTGAACCAGATGAACTATCACATATTGAGGTATATTTATATAGAGACTCAAAAGTGGATATCACCCAACAGAAATTCGATATAAGAGAGTTTTTTGAAAAACTAAACCTCTCATCCCGCCCCTACTTAGAAGAGGAATACGAAGAGGTAGACAATTATTTGAAGTACAAATTAGATTACGTTAGTGAAAGTCCCAAATCACCTAAGAAATAAAGTTGAGAAGCTACCAACGCGCCTACGGATTATTCTAAATACGGTAGAGCTAGATGCAACTGTGCGCTTGTTTTAACGTATCTGCACACCCATGTCAAAAACACCACGTAAGAGCAGCAGTACCTAGAGGGTACAAAGGATTGGTAAGCTGCGACTAGTACCGGCAAAAGATATTCAGACCGGCCACGACTATTAGCCGCAGAGCCACCCCTGCATTACATTTACTAAAAATTACTCGCCTAAATACCCTACCACCCGGCACTATTAACAACCGCACAACAGCATCTCACAGTGCTATGCCAAACGATGAGTACTACCGCCTCAGCTGAGTGCAAAAAGTGCAGCACTTTGTGTTCCCACGCGGTCACCCATCGCAGTACTATCAAAGCTGTCACGGGCTTAACTTCGGAGATCGAACGGGATCCGGTGCTTACCCGAGCATATGGCCG
>Ga0190275_10001935_pt1 | contig 15104 bp, 7 predicted proteins | sample Popmic550T_FD_133745 | JGI IMG/M metagenome (GOLD analysis project Ga0190275, IMG submission 133745) | Populus adjacent soil microbial communities from riparian zone of Yellowstone River, Montana, USA - 550 T | ecosystem: Environmental > Terrestrial > Soil > Riparian zone > Trees stand | place... | reverse complement strand
GACGAACTGGAGGCCGAACGGGCCTTCCTGACCGAAGGCCGGGCGGCACTGGCCCGGATGTACCACGAGGTCGAGGAGCGTGATGTCCCGCTCATCGGTGGCGAGGACAACGACGAACGCTTCACCAACGAGGCGAACGAACGCGCCAAACGGATGCGGACGCAGGCGCTGCTCGACCTGCCGGACGTGCCGCTGTTCTTCGGCCGGCTCGACTACGAGGCCGGCGCGATCGAGGACATCGACCGGATCTACATCGGCCGCCGGCACGTTCACGACGGCAGCGGCACTCCACTGGTCATCGACTGGCGGGCGCGGGTGTCGGTACCGTTCTACCGAGCCACGCACAGCGATCGGCAGCGAGTCCTGCTCCGGCGGCGGTACGGGTTCTCCGAGGTCGCCGAGCTGACCGGCTTCGAGGACGAGCCGATGGTGGGCTCCGGGTATGCCGACCAGGCCGATGCCTTCCTGCGCAACGAGATCGAGCGCCCGCGGACCGGCCCGATGCGCGACATCGTGGCGACGATCCAGCCGGAGCAGGATGATCTGGTCCGTGCGCCGCTGCATCCGAGTGTCTGCGTGCAAGGCGCGCCCGGGACCGGCAAGACGGCCGTCGGGCTGCACCGCGTGGCGTACCTGCTCTACACCGAACGGGAACGGCTGAGCCGTGGCGGTGTTGTCATCGTCGGGCCGAACCGTTCGTTCCTCTCGTACATCCGCAAGGTGCTCCCTGCGCTCGGCGAGGTCGACGTTCGGCAGATCACCATCGACGAGCTGATCAGCGAGCCGGCCGTCGCGACGGACGAACCGGAGGCCGCGCGACTCAAAGGCGATGAGCGGATGGCCCGCGTGCTGCAACGCGCCCTGTGGTCATCAGTCGGTACTCCGGACAGCGGAATCCTGTACAGCAAGGGCTCTCAGCGTTATCGGGTGCACGACTATCAGCTCGCCGAGATCGTCTCTGCGCTGCGTGAGTCGACTCGGTACGCCCCCGGGCGAAACGCTCTGGCGCAGCGGATCGCGCACGCGGTACTGGTGCAGATGGAGCAGCGTGGCGAGTCGCCGGACGACCGTACGCAGAATGCGGTGGCTCGCTCGAAGCCCGTGCGCCAGGTGCTCGATGCGGTGTGGCCTCGGGTGGTACCGGAGCAGGTGCTCTGGCGGCTGTTTTCCGATGCCGACTTCCTGGCGCAGGCTTCCGGTGACGAGTTCACGGCTGACGAATGCGCGGCGCTGCTGTGGCCGAAGGCTCCTCGCTCGTGGAAGTCGGCGAAGTGGTCGGGCGCCGACACCATCCTGCTCGATGAACTCGAGGACCTGATCGAACGCAGGTCGGGTTCTCTCGGCCATCTCGTGCTGGATGAGGCGCAAGACCTTTCGGCCATGCAACTGCGTGCCCTTGGCCGGCGGTGTCGCACTGGATCGGCAACGGTGCTTGGCGATCTCGCCCAGGCAACGACTCCCTGGGCCGCGGGATCATGGGACCGCGTCCTCGGTCACCTGGACAAGTCCGATGCCATCGTGGCCGAGCTGGATCGGGGTTTTCGGGTCCCGGACCAGATCATCGACTTCGCGGCCAGACTGCTGCCACAGATCGCACCGACGCTCGGCGTCCCGCGTGGTGTCCGGACCGTCGCGGATGCACTCTCGATCGTCCCGACCGATGAGCCGAGGTTCACCGACGCCCTCGTCGCCGCCTGCAAGACAGCACTCACCGCGGAAGGCTCGGTCGCCCTCATCGCGGCCGATGACCAGATCTCCCGCCTGTACGACGTACTGTCCGCCGCCGGTCTTCATCCGGCGCTGCTGGGCGCGACCGAGGACGAGGACGAGATGGACACCGAACGCCTGGTCTGCGTTCCGGCGACTCTCGCGAAGGGCCTCGAGTTCGACGCGGTCATCGTTGCCGAACCGGCCCACATCGTCGCCGCCGAGCCGCGCGGGTTACACCGCCTGTACGTCGTTCTGACCCGCGCCGTCAGCTCCCTGCAGATAGTCCACGCGACACCATTGCCGAGCCTCCTGAGCTAGGACTTGCTCGTGGGCTTAGGGCCGGTCGATCGGAGGCTCCCGAGCCGGGACAGTGCGTCGAACCAGAAGCGCGCACCGGGCACCGTGGCCAGCACCATCAAGGCCCAGCCGGCCAGGACGAGTAGCAGCAGTTGAATGTCCTGGCCGGTCCCCTTGTCCGGGTCAGCGAATCCCCGCTGCTCGAACCAGTTGCAGGAGGCATCGGGCGTCGTACAGGCAGGGACAGCGCCCCAGCCGATGGGAAGCCCGGACCCGCGAACCTTCTGGATCTCCGTCCGCAGCTCGCTCAGGCAGTCGCCCGCATCCTTGCTCGCACAGTCGGCGGAGTTGGCGGCCTGACTGACCACCGTCTCCCGAAGAGCTTCGTCGGTGTAGAGCGATCGGGCGACCCCGATGGCATTGACGTTGAAGACCACCACCAGCACCGCCGCGACGCCGAGCGTGATCCACCGGACATGGCGCTTGTACCACCCGGTCACCCGGTCCATGTGGTCGTCGTACCACTCCTCCAAGCCTTCCCGGAGCTTGGCGATGTCGTCCCCGGCCTCGGCGAGCAGACTCAGCAGCGGCCGCTTCATCGGATTGTCGTCCGTCCAGCCCAGGACAACCGCTTTGACCTGCGCCACGGTGGTGGCCCCGGTCAGGTCCGGCACGAGCACGTCGAGGAACGACCGTGCAAAAGAACGACCGGACAGATAGGACGGCAGCTTCCTCCGGTCCGTCCTGCTCAGCTCGGCATTGCCCGCGCTGTCCGGCAGTACTCCGTGGTCGGCCGTCCGGGCGACCATCGGCTGCATCATCACCTGCGTCGCCAACGGCCCGTCCACCAGCGACCGCATGCCGCGCAGCAGGTACTCACCCCGCAACCCCAAGAACCGCGCGACCCCCTCGGTCACCACCGACACCACCACCGAAAGCCCCGCAAAAATCAGCAGCAACCCAATAACAGTCTGAATAACCAAGCTGTCCATGGGCAGCCATCATCCCGGCTTTCGACGATCTTCGAAAGGGTTGTCCGGATCTGGCGGAGCTAACTAATGTGCCGAGTGCGCGAGTTTGTGGCGCAAGGCAACTATTGACGACGGGGAAGGTGGAATCTCTTTTTATGGGACACATCGCACGGATGATCGCGGTGGCGGGACTGGCGGGCCTACATCCGCTTCGGCTATGGGGTCAGCCCGATCTACTCCCGTGAGGGCCAGACCTGCCCGGGCGGCGCCGCCTGCGCCGACGGCCACTACTTCTACTGGTGGGACTGACCTCACCCAGCAGAAGTAGAGGCCAAACGGTTCGTGATAGCCGGTGCGTTGACACGACGTGGTGTGCGTGTCTCACTGTGAGGGCCTGATCATGGGGGGCCATCATGTGGCGAGTCACGCTTCCGTACCTGCGGGGGGCTCTGAAGCGGTCCAAGCCGGCCGTTGCGACGGTAGTTGTCGGTGCCTTCGTCGCGGGCACGATCGCGACCGTCAAATCTCTCATCGAGTCGCGGATCATCACGGCGGTCGCGGACGTGGTGAACGGGAACGACCAAGGGTCGATCTGGTCACGTGTCCTCGGTGACATCGGCTCTGGCGACTCCGACTGGGTGACCGACCTGGCAAACCAGCTCCTCAGCGGTCTCTCGTTCCGCGGGGGCCTCGCCGTCTACGTGGCGGTCAGTCTGCTCGGAGTGCTGCTGGCGATCGCGACCACGAGCTCCCGGGAAGCCATTTCACGGCGCCTCTTCTCCGGACTTTTCGAAGCGGGTGTGCAGAACGCCTTTACCCAGTCGTCCGTGCCGATCGACCTGGAAGACGAGCCGGGAGGTATGGCCGGGGCGGTGCAACAGGGCGCTCGTGCCGTGTCCGGTGCCTACGCCTTGCTGGTCGAGGCGGGCCAGTACCTCTTCAGCCTGGCCACCATCGCCATCGTGCTGACCAACGTGCACCTCGGATTCGCCTTCCTGTGCTTGGCTTTCACTGCCGTCCTCGCCGTGATCAGCTGGGATCAGGGCCGGCGGCTGAACAACCGCCGGGAACAGTACGACGAACGCCGCCGCGAACTGTTCGGATTCACCAACGACGTGCTGGCGAACCGGGACGTCCTGCTGGCCCACGAGCGGAAGAGCCACTACGTCAACCGCCTTGGACGATCCAGTCACCAGCTGGGGACGATCGACAAGGATCTGTCCACCCGTGAAAGCGTCTACCTCGGATTGGTCAACCTGATCCAGGACCTGGGCCTGATCGCTATCCTCGGAGTCGTCCTGGTCGCTGCGGCCAATGGCGCCGACGTCAACGCTGTAGGAGATGCATACTTCTACGTCTCGTTGTTCACCCGGATCATGAGCCCGATCCGCAACATGCTCCACGGCTACGACAGCGTCAGGCGCTCACTGTCGACCTCCCGAACCTTGCTGCGCCTGCTCGCACGTGAGCAGATCGCCACGCCGCGGGCGGTTGCCGCGGCATCGAACGCCGGCCAGTCCTGGGAAGCGGAGTTCGCCCACGTCTCGTTCGCCTACGAGCCCGGCCAGCCGGTTTCGGAGCGGTGCTCCTTCGGCGTACCGACCGGCGGTGTGTGTTTGATCGTCGGCCGTTCCGGGGCTGGTAAGACGACGATCGCGCGGATGCTGCTCGGGTTCTTGACGCCGGACGAAGGCGAGGTGAAGGTCCGCGGCAAACCGGTGAGTGCCTGGAAGCACGACGAGCTGCTGACGGAGATGAGCTACCTGTCGCAGACCGGGCACGTCATTGACGGCACCGTCGGCGAGAACCTGTTCGCGTCCGAGCAGGCGAGCATCTCCGTACTGGTCCAAGCACTCCGGACAGTCCGGCTGGCCGCCACCGAGGCCGAGGCCCTCGACCTGCTCGAAGCGCAGGCCAGAAGGCTCTCCGAAGGCCAGAAACAGCGCCTGGCGCTGGCCCGGATCCTGGTCGACCAGGCTCCCATCGTGGTGCTGGACGAACCGCTGGCCGGGGTGGACGCGTTCACCTTCGCCGAAGTCCGGGGCCCGATGGCCGAGTGGATGGCCGATCCGGGCCGCACGGTGGTGATGGTGAGCCATCGACTGGAATTCGTGGCGGCCGCCAGCCACGTCGTTGTTCTCGGCGAGACCGGCGACGTCCTCGAACAGGGCACCCCGAACGATCTCCGCTCCAAACCAGGCGGAGTCTTCGCCTCGCTGCTCAACGCTGCGTTCGACGCCAATCGCTGAAAGTGCCCGTGACCGAGTGATCGGTCACGGGCACTTTGGGGGTTGGGGTCAGCTCAGGGTGGCGAGGGCGTCGTTCCAGGTTTTGGAGGGGCGCATGATCGCTGCGGCCTTGGTGGGGTCGGGCTGGTAGTAGCCGCCGAGGTCTGCCGGGTTTCCTTGCACGGCGAGGAGTTCGTCGACGATGGTCTGCTCGTTGGTGGCCAGGGTTTCGGCCAGGACAGCGATCGCCTTCGCCAGTGCGGTGTCGTCGGTCTGCTTGGCCAGCTCCTGGGCCCAGTACAGGGACAGGTAGAAGTGGCTGCCGCGGTTGTCGATGCCGCCGACGCGGCGGGTGGGGGACTTGTCCTCGTTGAGGAACGTCGCGGTCGCGCGGTCCAGGGTGTCCGCGAGGATCTGGGCCCGGGCGTTGCCGGTGGTCAGGGCCAGGTGCTCGAAGCTCGCGGCCAGGGCGAAGAACTCGCCGAGGCTGTCCCAGCGCAGGTAGTTCTCCTTCACCAGCTGCTGGACGTGCTTCGGTGCCGAACCACCGGCGCCGGTCTCGAACAGGCCGCCGCCGGCCATCAGCGGCACGACCGACAGCATCTTCGCGCTGGTGCCCAGCTCGAGGATCGGGAACAGGTCGGTCAGGTAGTCGCGCAGCACGTTGCCGGTGACCGAGATGGTGTTCTCGCCCCGCCGGATCCGCTCCAGCGAGAACTTGATCGCGTCCACCGGCGCCAGGATCTTCAGCTCCAGGCCCTCGGTGTCGTGCTCGGGCAGGTACTCGTTGACCTTGGCGATCACGTTCGCGTCGTGAGCGCGGGTCTCGTCCAGCCAGAACACCGCCGGGTCGCCGGTGGCACGGGCCCGGGTGACGGCCAGCTTGACCCAGTCGCGGATCGGCGCGTCCTTGGTCTGGCAGGCGCGGAAGATGTCGCCCTCGGCAACTTCCTGCTCGAGTACTACGTTGCCGTCGGCATCGACCAGCCGGACCGTACCGGCCTGCGCCAGCTCGAACGTCTTGTCGTGGCTGCCGTACTCCTCGGCCTTCTGCGCCATCAGGCCGACGTTCGGGACCGAGCCCATCGTCGCCGGGTCGAACGCGCCGTTCGCCCGGCAGTCGTCGAGCACGACCTGGTAGATCCCGGCGTAGCTGCTGTCCGGCAGGACGGCGAGCGTGTCCTGCTCGGAGCCGTCCGGACCCCACATGTGACCCGACGTGCGGATCATGGCCGGCATCGACGCGTCGACGATGACGTCGGACGGCACGTGCAGGTTGCTGATGCCCTTGTCAGAGTCGACCATCGCCAGCGCCGGGCCGTCGGCCAGCTCCGCGTCGAAGGAGGCCTTGATCGCCTCGCCGTCCGGCAGCGCGGCCAGCCCGGCGTAGATCCCGGCCAGACCGTCGTTCGCGGACAGACCCGCCTCGGCCAGCGCTTCGCCGTACTGCGCGAAGGTCTTCGGGAAAAACGCGCGGACCACGTGGCCGAACACGATCGGGTCGGACACCTTCATCATGGTGGCCTTCAGGTGCACGGAGAACAGGATGCCCTCGGCCTTGGCCCGGGCGACCTGAGCAGTGAGGAACTCGCGCAGCGCGGCGACGTGCATGACGGAGCTGTCCACGACCTCACCGGCCAGTACCGGGATCGACTCGCGCAACACGGTCGTCTTGCCGTCGGCGCCGGCGAACTCGATCCGCAGCGTGCCGTCGGCCTCGACCACCGTCGACTTCTCGGTCGAGCGGAAGTCGTCGGCGCTCATCGTGGCGACGTTCGTCTTCGAGTCGCCGGTCCAGGCGCCCATCCGATGCGGGTGGGTCTTGGCGTAGTTCTTCACCGAGGCGGGCGCGCGGCGGTCGGAGTTGCCCTCGCGCAGGACCGGGTTCACGGCCGATCCCTTGGTGCTGTCGTACCGCGTCCGGATCTCGCGCTCGGCGTCGGTCTTCGGCTCGTCCGGGTACTCCGGCAGCGCGTACCCCTGGCTCTGCAGCTCCGCGATCGCGGCCTTGAGCTGCGGGAGGGAGGCGGACACGTTGGGCAGCTTGATGATGTTCGCGGCCGGCGTCTTGGCCAGCTCGCCGAGCTCCGCGAGCGCGTCCGGGATCCGCTGCGCCTCGGTCAGGTGGTCGCCGAAGACGGCGATGATCCGTCCGGCCAGCGAGATGTCCCGGGTCTCCACGCTCACCCCCGCCTGCGCGGCGTACGCCTGGATCACCGGCAGGAACGAGTACGTCGCCAGGGCCGGGGCCTCGTCCGTGTGCGTATAGATGATGGTCGACTCAGTCACCGCGTATGTCCTCTGCTCCGTCGATGTCGCTCCCCGGCCACCCCGTGGAGGCAACCCCACCTTAATAGGCGGGCCGAGCCCTTCCGCGCCCGGCCGATCCGGTCTACATTCACGGGACGTGAGAGCGCTCTCACCCTCACCCGCATCCTCCGTGCTCCATCCGCCCCCTGGAGGTGGCCCCGTGAATCCGAGCCCAACAAGAACCCGCCGACGCCGTGCCCGCTGGCGCGCCGTCTGTGCCGCCCTCGTCCTGGCCCTGACCTCGACCCTCCTGGTGGGCGGCGTGGCGACGGCAGCCGACGACTACACCCAGTCGGTCACGTCGCTGAACGCGTCCCAGGCCCAGATCTCCTTCACCCCGACGACGGCCGCGGTCTACGTCGACGTCCACTACACGATCGCCGGGCAGGGCCAGCAGAACTTCCGGATGGACCTCAGCGCCGGCACCTGGCGCAAGACCGTGAGCGGACTCTCCACGGGCACTGTCATCGACTACTGGTTCACGTACGAGAAGAGCGGCCCGCAGTACGACACACCGCACTTCACCTACACCCACGGCGGCGGTACTTCGACCGTCGCGACGCCGACGTTCTCCCCGGCGGGCGGTCAGTACTCGTCCGCGCAGACGGTGACGATCTCCACGGCCACCGCTGGCTCCACGATCCGGTACACCGTGGACGGCTCCACGCCCACTGCGTCCTCGACGCTCTACAGCGGGCCGATCAGTGTGCCGTCGACGCGGACGGTCAACGCGATCGCCCTCAAGTCCGGCCTGACGAACTCGGCCGTCGCGAGCGCGGCGTACACGATCGGTACTTCGCAGGGCTGCCCGACGCAGCCGGACGTACCGAACTTCGGCCCGAACACGCGCATCTTCGACCCGAGCATGCCGGCCGCCACGATCCAGGCGCGGCTTGACGCCGACTTCAACGCGCAGAAGGACACCATCGCGCACCAGATGGGCAACGGGCGGATCGCGCACCTGTTCAAGCCCGGCGCCTACAGCGTGCACGACGACGTCGGCTACTACACCTCGGTCGCGGGTCTCGGCCAGAACCCCGGTGATGTGGTCATCAACGGCGCCATCACGGTCGACGCGTTCAACGAGTCCGACCAGGGCGTTGCTCTGCAGAACTTCTGGCGTTCCGCGGAGAACCTGGCCGTGAACCCGATCGGTGGCTCCAACCGCTGGGCCGTGGCCCAGGCAGCGCCGTTCCGCCGGATGGACATCCGCGGCAACCTGCAGCTCTACCCGGCCAGCTACGGCTTCGCCAGCGGCGGCTACATCGCGGACTCCAAGGTTTCCGGTCAGACCGCTTCCATTTCTCAGCAGCAGTGGTACACCAGGGACAGCAATCTCGGCAGCTGGGCCGGCGGCGTGTGGAACATGGTCTTCTCGGGCACCCCCGGCGCTCCGCCGACCACCTTCCCGAACCCGCCCGAGACCACCCTGGCCACCACGCCGGTCTCGCGCGACGTGCCCTACCTGTACCTCGACAGCGCGGGCAAGTACCGGGTGTTCACGCCGTCGCTGCGCACCAACGCCTCCGGCGCGAGCTGGGCGAACGGCTCAACCCCTGGCACGTCGATCCCGATGAGCCAGTTCTATGTGGTGAAGGCCGGCGACACCGCTTCCACCATCAACTCCGCGCTGTCGGCAGGTTGCCACCTCTTCTTCACGCCCGGCATCTACCACCTCAACCAGACGCTGAACGTGACGAAGGCCAACACCGTTGTCCTCGGCATCGGTTACCCGACGCTGATCCCGGACAACGGCGTCAACGCGATGCAGATCGCCGACGTCGACGGGGTCCGCGTCAAGGGTCTGCTGTTCGACGCCGGTACGACGAAGTCCGCGGCGCTGCTGACCGTGGGGCCGGCAGGTTCCACCGCAAGTCATGCGGCGAACCCGACCACCCTGCAGGACGTGTTCTTCCGGATCGGCGGCTCGATCGCCGGGCATGCGACGACGAGTCTGATCGTCAACAGCCAGCACACGATCATCGACCACATCTGGGCCTGGCGCGCCGACCACGGCAACGCGGGCACCTGGGGCTGGACCCAGTCCACCGGTGACACCGGAGTGATTGTCAATGGCAACAATGTGCTGGCGACCGGGCTGTTCGTCGAGCACTACCAGAAGACCCAGGTGATCTGGAACGGCCAGAACGGCAAGACGATCTTCTTCCAGAACGAGATGCCGTACGACGTACCGAACCAGGCGAGCTGGAACCGGCCGAGCGGCCGCAACGGTTATGCGGCGTACAAGGTCGGCGACCACGTCACCTCGCACGAGGCGTGGGGGTTGGGCAGTTACAACTTCTTCAACGTCAACCCGTCAGTGAACGCCTACAACGCCTTCGAGGCACCGGTCAACGCAGGAGTGCGCTTCCACAGCCTGTGCACGGTTTCCCTCAACTACCAGGGCACGATCACCCACGTCATCAACGACACCGGCGCGGTGACACCGCCAGGGACCGTACCGGTGAACGTGGTGAGTTACCCGTGAGCTGACCACCCAAGGCCGCCGGTCCCGTTGGACCGGCGGCCGCGGGTGGACTGGCGATGGGCAACAATCAGGGCGTGGACTTGACTGTCGCTGTCGGTTTGATTCTGGTGCTGGTTGTGGCCGGTACCACCTGGGGCGTGGTCGCGATCGTGCGGCGGCAGCAGTACATCAAGTCTCTGCGTGACCGGGGCTGGGCGTTCGTCAACAGCCCGACGTTCGAGACCGTGGCCAGGCTCGGCAATCCGCCGTTCGGGATCGGGTTCCACCGGCGGACCGATGATCAGATCGTCGGCCGGACCAGTACGGGCCGGCCGTTCCAGGTGATCGAGTACGGCTCCGAGCACTGGTCTGGCTGGGTTGGCATGGTCACGTTGTCCCGCCGGCTCCCGGAGTTGTGGATCACCGGTGGCCAGACCCATCCCCGCTTCGGAGTGGCGGTGACAGCGGTACCGCCTCCGGCGCAACTGGGTCCGGGCTGGCAGATCGGCGCACTCGTACCGGCGTACGCCACTGAAGTTGTCACCTCGCAACTGTGTGAGCGGCTGAACGCGCTGGCCGCTGGGCAACCTGGGGTGAACCTCAGCATCGACGGCGATCAACTGGTCGTGCTGGACCCACCCCGCAAGGAGGTCGAGCTCCTCGGTCCGTGGCTGGAGCAGCTCGCCGGTATCGCCGCGGTGATCGACGCCCTGCCGCTGGACCAGTGGGTCCAGCCGGAGCGGCCGCCGCGGCTGAGCTTCTACCGTCACCCGGACTGGTACTGGATCGGTGTCGACGACAGCCTGCTGCAAACCACTCCGGTGACCCGGGGCGGCCACGCTCACCGCACCAGCGAAGTGATCCGCGGCCGGGACGGTGACGGTCCGCCGTTCGTCGCCTTCAACCACCATTGGAAGACCACCCGCACCGAGACCTACACCGACAGCCAAGGCAATTCCCACACCCGGACCGTGACCGACAACCACCGTCAGGCGCTGCTCGGGTTCCAGCTGCCGACCCGGATGCCGCCGCTGCAGGTCGGCCCGAACGGGCTCGGGAGCAGCACCCTCAGCTTCGAGAGCGGTGCGTTCAACGAGCAGTTCACGGTCTACGCGCAGGACCCGAAGTACGCCTATGACGTGATTCATCCGCGGCAGATGGAGTACCTGATGGCGAATCCGGGGATCTCGTTCACGTTCGCCGACGACTGGGCCTGGTTCGCGGTCGGGGTGCACAGCCAGCCGACGATCGCGCACAGCTCGGTTTTCCTGCGCGGCTTCCTGGCCCGCATCCCACGCTTCGTCTGGCGCAACCTCGGTCTGGCCGAAGCACCGTACCCGCCGCTGGACGCCCCTGCGGTTCCGCGCGGCTGATTGACGATCAAGGCCCGGGGTACCGGCGAAGAGTGAAAGCTCTGACTTGGCAAGGTAAGCGGAATGTCGAATACACCGAGGTGCCTGACCCGGTGATCAAGGAGCCGACCGACGCGATCATCAAGGTCACGTCGTCCGGCATCTGTGGTTCAGACCTGCATCTGTACGAGGTGATGGCACCGTTCCTGGAGCCTGGTGACGTGCTCGGCCACGAGCCGATGGGCATCGTCGCCGAGGTCGGCTCCGAGGTGACCAACCTCGCGCCCGGCGATCGGGTCGTGGTGCCGTTCCAGATCGCGTGTGGCCAGTGCTACATGTGTCACCGCGGGCTGCAGACCCAGTGCGAGACCACGCAGGTCCGCGACCAGGGCATGGGTGCGGCGCTCTTCGGCTATACGAAGCTGTACGGGCAGGTACCGGGCGGACAGGCGGAGTATCTGCGGGTGCCGCAGGCGCAGTACGGGCCGATCAAGGTCTCGCCCGATCCGCCGGATGACCGGTTCGTCTATCTGTCGGACGTGCTGCCCACTGCGTGGCAAGCGGTCGAGTACGCCGAGCTGCCGCAGGGCGGGACGCTCGCGGTCCTCGGACTCGGCCCGATCGGCGACATGGCCGCCCGGATCGCGCTGCACCGCGGCCACCGGGTGATCGGCATCGATCTCGTCCCCGAGCGGCTCGAACGCGCCCGGCAGCGGGGTGTCGAGACACTGGAGTACTCCGACGACGTGGCCGAGGCGGTCCGCAACCTGACCGACGGGCGCGGTGCCGATTCGGTGATCGACGCCGTCGGAATGGAGGCGCACGGCTCGCCGGTCGCGAAGTTCGGCCAGAAGGTGGCCGGCCTGTTGCCCGGCAAGGTCCAGCAGAAGTTCATGGAGACGGCCGGCGTGGACCGGCTGGCCGCGTTCTACCTGGCGATCGACGTGGTCCGCCGGGGCGGCACGATCTCGCTGATCGGCGTGTACGGCGGCATGGCGGACCCGCTGCCGATGCTGACGCTGTTCGACAAGCAGATCCAGCTCCGGATGGGGCAGGCCAACGTCCGCCGCTGGGCGGACCAGATCCTGCCGCTGCTCGAGGACGGCGATCCGCTCGGGGTGGACGACTTCGCCACCCATCACCTGCCGCTGTCGCAGGGTCCGGCGGCGTACGAGATGTTCCAGAAGAAGCAGGACGGCGCAGTCAAGGTTCTACTGACTCCTTAGGAGCGCAATGCAACTGATCGACGCCACCCCGCTGAGCGACGAGGAGTTGCAGGGCCTCGACGCGTACTGGCGGGCGGCCAACTACTTGTCCGTCGGGCAGATCTACTTGCTCGCCAATCCGCTGCTCACCGAACCGCTGCGGCCGGAGCACATCAAGCCGCGGTTGCTCGGTCACTGGGGTACGACGCCCGGGCTCAACCTGCTCTACGCGCACCTCAACCGGGTGATCCGGCAGCGCAAACGTGAGCTGATGTACGTGATCGGGCCCGGCCACGGCGGTCCCGCGATCGTGGCGAACACCTGGCTCGAAGGCAGCTGGACGGCGACGTACCCGAACACCGGGCAAGACCTCGCCGGGCTGACCAGGTTGTTCAAGCAGTTCTCGTTCCCTGGTGGCATTCCGAGTCACGTGGCACCCGAAGTACCGGGGTCGATCAACGAGGGCGGCGAGCTCGGCTACTCATTGAGCCATGCCTACGGCGCTGCCTTCGACAACCCCGGTCTGGTCGTCGCGTGCGTGGTCGGCGACGGTGAGGCGGAAACGGGGCCGTTGGCAACCTCTTGGCACTCGAACAAGTTCATCGATCCGCGCCGCGACGGCGCGGTGCTGCCGATCCTGCACCTGAACGGTTACAAGATCGCCAACCCGTCGCTGCTCGCGCGGATCGGCGACGAGGAGCTGACCGCGCTGCTGCAGGGCTACGGCCATGAGCCTTACCTGGTTGAAGGTTCCGAGCCGGAGGAAGTGCACCAGGCACTGGCCGCCGCGATGGACACCTGCCTGGACCGGATCGACGAGATCCAGCTCGAAGCCCGTACTGCGGCCGATGGCGCGCCACCGCGGGCAGCCTGGCCGATGATTGTTCTCCGTACCCCGAAAGGCTGGACCGGTCCGCACACGGTCGATGGCGAGCCGGTCGAAGACACCTGGCGATCACACCAGGTGCCGCTGTCCGGCGTACGGACGAACGAGGATCACCTTCGCCAACTGGAGGACTGGCTGCGGAGCTATCGGCCGGAAGAGCTGTTCGAGGAGTCTGGCCGGCCGGTCGCCGGAGTACTCGAGTTGGCTCCGTCCGCGGAGTTGCGGATGGGGTCGAGTCCACACGCGAACGGGGGAGTGCTCACTCGGGATCTGGAGCTGCCCGCGGTCGCGGAGTACGCAGTACCGGTGAAGGCGCCCGGGGTTGAGGATGGTGAGCCGACCAAGGTGCTCGGTACCTTCCTGCGGGATGTCTTCACGGCCAACGATGCATACCAGAACTTCCGGATGGTCGGGCCGGACGAGACCGAGTCGAACCGGCTGTCGGCGGTCTACGACGCGACCGCCAAGGCGTGGAACGCGGGCCGCCGGGACACCGATGAGCATCTCGCGATCGACGGGCGGGTGCTGGAGATGCTCAGCGAGCACACCTGCCAGGGCTGGTTGGAGGGGTACCTGCTCACTGGGCGGCACGGGGTGTTCTCGTCGTACGAGGCGTTCGTGCACATCGTCGACTCGATGGTGAACCAGCACGCGAAGTGGCTGAAGACGGTGAACCGGCTGGACTGGCGCCGGCCGATCCCGTCGCTGAACTACCTGCTTACCTCGCACGTCTGGCGGCAGGACCACAACGGCTTCTCGCACCAGGATCCCGGCTTCATCGATCACCTGGTGAACAAGAAGGCCGAGGTCGTTCGTGTCTATCTGCCGCCGGACGCGAACACGCTGCTGTCCACGATGGACCACTGCCTGCGGACCCGCAACTACGTCAATGTTGTTGTCGCAGGCAAGCAACCGCAGCCGAACTGGCTGGACTGGGACGCGGCCGCGCTGCACTGTGCGCGCGGGATCGGCGTCTGGGACTTCGCCAGCAACGACGACGGTGAACCGGATGTCGTCCTGGCCTGCGCCGGCGACGTACCGACCCTGGAGACGATGGCGGCGGTCGACCTGTTGCGCGAGCACCTGCCCCAGTTGAAGATCCGGGTCGTCAACGTGGTCGATCTGATGCGGCTGCAGGACGCCAAGGAGCATCCGCACGGGCTGAGCGATCCGGACTACGACGCGCTCTTCCCGCCCGGCACCCCGACGATCTTCGCGTACCACGGTTACCCGTGGCTGATCCATCGGCTGACCTACCGGCGCAACAACCACACCGACCTGCACGTGCGCGGGTACATCGAGGAAGGCACCACGACCACACCCTTCGACATGGTGGTGCTGAACAACCTCGACCGGTACCACCTGGCGATGGACGTGATCGACCGGGTGCCGTCGCTGGGCAGCCGTGCGGTTTCGCAGCGGCAGTGGCTCGCCGACCAGCGGACCCGGCATCGCGCCCACGTCACCAGCTACGGGGAGGACCTGCCCGAGGTACGAGCCTGGCGCTGGAGTTCCTGACCTGATTGGTGACGGCGCGGGCGGGTACTGGATCGGGGTTCACAGTGTGGAACTTCCATGAGGAGGTACTGCGATGAGCACCACACCCGTTCCGCCCGTGCCACCGATGGGACCCGGGGGTGACCCCGACGACAACCCCGACCTGGTCGAGAGCGAGCGG
>Ga0190275_10001934_pt1 | contig 15104 bp, 13 predicted proteins | sample Popmic550T_FD_133745 | JGI IMG/M metagenome (GOLD analysis project Ga0190275, IMG submission 133745) | Populus adjacent soil microbial communities from riparian zone of Yellowstone River, Montana, USA - 550 T | ecosystem: Environmental > Terrestrial > Soil > Riparian zone > Trees stand | place... | reverse complement strand
GGTTATGCTGTGTCCCGGCCTCTCCGGTGCCCCTAAGTGCAAGGCTACCTGAACTTTACATCGTCAACACGCCCTAGTGCTCAGGGCACTGCGGGGTGTGAAGAGCGCGGCCCGTCGGGGATGCCATCCGGCATCCCGCGCTCTCGACCCCGCCCGCTGCCCCCGTACGCTCGGCGCGTGTCACACGCCACGCCACCCTCGGCAGGACGGCGGACCGCCGGCCCCAGCCCGCCCGGCTGAGTGCCTACGAGTCGGGCGTCGATGTTCGCACGAAGAGCGTCCCGGCCGCCGGCTTCACGCGGCGGCCGAAATCGCACCCCTCCCGGGGAGCGTTTTCAGGACGTTGAACCAGCGGATGAGCTCTTCCAGAAGCGAAAAGTTCGACACCGGACAAGTCGGGGGAGCCATATTTGACTTGGAGGCAATAGACCCCGGGATTACCGCATACAGAAGCGAAAGCTGAGGGGTTCGATTGCCGATGACGGCCGCGTAGTCGATTCCCTGGGGAAACACCAGCCGCTGGATCCGGATCTTGGCTTCCACCGGCCACTCCTGCCAGAGTTCGACAACCCGCGAGATGGCGTCGACGCACTCACCCACCACCTGCTCGCGGTCGTACCGCTCGAAGTCTTCCTGACCGTCCCCGAGGCGCGCGAGGCTGAGCGCCCCTTCCACCCGCTCGAAGTCCCGTTCCAGTTCCCCCAGGATTCCCGGTCTGTCGGCGTTGCGCTTCATCAGGGCGAGCAGCCGCGCCTTCTCCTCTTCCAGCCCGCCCGCACTCGCCCGGCCGGCGGATCTCTGGGCGGCGAGTTCCTGGAGTTTTGTGTCCCACGCCCCCAGGACGAGTTCCCGGAACAGCGCGAGCAGGGGTTCGGCCGGGCGGACCCTGCGGAGTAGCCCGACGAACGCCGCGTGGGCGTCCGCGCGGCTCACCCGGAAGCCGCAGGCCGGCTCCTTGCAGTCGTAGTACCCGAACGCCCGCCCGCTCCGGCCGACCGAGACGTAGCCGCGGGCCGTCCGCCCGCACCCCGGGCAGAGCAGGAACCGCCGCAGCGGGAAGTCGGGGTGGACCTGCCGGCGCGGGACAGGGGCGCCCACCCGCTTCTTGCCGTCGAGCACCCGCTGCAAGTCCGTCCACTCGTCGGGGGTGAGGGGGCCGTCGAACCTCGCCCGGACGAACGCCCCGTCCGTCCACTCGCCCCGCAGCAGCCCGCCGTAGACCGGGGCGCGGCAGATGTTGATCCACGTCTGCTTGCCGACCGGGTTCCCCCGGCTCGTCTGCAGGCCGCCGCGGCGCATCTCCCCGGCCACCTCGGCGAGCGTGTACGCCCCGCTGAGCTGCTTCTGCAGCCCGGCCCGCAGCAACTCCCACTGGCCCGGGTCGTCCGTCGGCAGCAGGACCGGCTTCCCGTCGCTCCGGGCGTTGCGGAACCCGGTCGGGGCGCCCCGGCACCAGTACCCCGCCTTCGTGAGGATCTTCTCGACGCCGATCGTCCGCTCGACCCGCAGCCGGTTCTCGAACCGGGCCATGCCGGCGAGGAGCGTCTCCATCAGCTCCCCGGTCGCGGACCCGTCGATCTGCTCGGTGGCGAACTCGACGCGGATGCCGTGCTTGGCCAGGACGCCCTTGACGGTGTAGTACGGCAGGACGCCCCCGCGGGAGATGCGGTCGACCTTCCAGAACACGACCACGTCGGTCGCCGCCCTGTCGGCGATCACCTGGGCGAGCGCGGACTCGAAGTCCTCCCGGTCCGGGCCGTCGGCCGACTCGGCGATGACGAACTCCCGGGCGAGCCGGTAGCCGCGGCGGCGGATGTACTCGGCGTTCCCGCGGCGCTGGTTCTCGATCCCCTCGCCCTCGTTGAGCTGCTTCTTCGTGGAGACCCGGAGGATGGAGACGGCGTTCTGGGGCATGGCGGGGTGAGCGTGCGCCTCCGCCGGGACTCATGGCAAGCAGATTCATGGCTTCTGCACGCGCTCCTCCGGCCGAGTCCGTCGGACACCGGCGTGCTTCTGGACGAAGCCGTCCACCAGTGTCACGGCGAACGCCTGGAGCGTGTCGCGGATCTCCGCCACGTCTTCGTCCGAGAGGGACGGCGAGCCGAGCAGCCGGCGGCAGTCCTCGATGCTCAGCACGGCGGGGAGGGGGGAACCGGGCGCGGTCCGCTCCCGCCTCCGATGTCCGGTTCGTTGCGTCCGTAAGGGCTCTTCTCGAATTCGATCTGGTGGGTCTGGGGCTGCCTGCCCCCGGTCCGGATGGTGACCCGGACGCGCCCGCCGGTCCAGGCATCTGTTCCTCCTGGCCGGTGGTCGCCGGCCGACCGCCGCTTGGCCCGCTCCCGGCGGGCAATACTCTCGTAGACCGATCGCAGTTCCCGCTCCCGGAGCGGCACCGCGTTCCGCGTGTTCCACTCCTTGAGCCCACCCCATCCCGCGGTCTCCCAGAACTCCTCCGGCAGCCGTGCCACGATGCCCCCGACGACGGACGCCGCGGTGGCGTTGCGCTGCCCCTCTGTCACACCGGCCAGCCGCTCGCGCCACCGACGCGACCAGTCGGAAGTGCCGCCAGCGGGTGGAGCGCCTTCGGCCGGGCGGCGGTCTTCCGTCTGGAACACGCCGAGCGCGTCGAGGATGCCGCGGACGGTGTCGAGGTCATACGGCGCGATCACGGACGCGTTGTCCATGAGCAGCCGGCAGAGGAACGGGCGGTCGGGGTCCTTGAACTGGAACGTGCCGGGGACGCGCAGCACCTGCGTGAGGAGGGCGGCATTCTCGTCGCCGCGCAAGGCCCGGACGAGGCGGCGGCTGACGGCCTGTGCCTCGCGGACGGCCCCGTCACCCCGTACTGGCTTCACCCGGAAGATCACGTGGAAGCCGTGTCGGGTTTCGGTCAGCCAGTGGGGCTTGAGCGGAAAGGGCAGCAGGTGGCGCGTGAGGTAGTCCTCCTTTCGGCGGTCGATCTCGGCCGGTGCCAGGCTTCCTCGCTCCGCCGGCGGGACGAGGTCGACGTCCACGCCCAGGTTCCGAAACGTCAGCAGCCCCTCCTTGGTCCGCGTCGTGCCGAACGCCTGGAGCGAGAAGCACACGGCGCAGGCGTCGCCCTGCTTGCGGCGGGCGGTGTCGGGGTCGAACCGCCGGGCGGCCAGTGCCTTCGAGGCGTCCCTCGCGGGAGTGTCGTCGAAGTACTGGACCCAGCAGCCGGGGTGGGCGGCGAGGAACCGGGCCGGCGCGGGCTGCGGCGACTTGCGGAGGGCGGCGAGCAGAGAGGACATCGGACGGGGGGAAGGAAGTCGCGGAGGGACGATCAGGCTTGCGGCTGCATGGGAGCCCGAGTCTTGAGCCGGCGGTGGGCGGCAAAGAGTCGGCTGGGTATCACGACCGTCGGCTCGTCGCGCCAGTACCGGCGCAGGATCGCGTGCAGCTGCTCGCTCGCGGGGAACGAGAACTCGACCTTCTTGGGGGCGACCCGCCGGCAGTTGGTGAGCGGGATGCCTTGGCTGAGGACGAAGGCCGCCAGGTACCAGTCGGTGGTCGTGTGCTGCGGGTCGGTCATGGGAGGACGGGAAAGGACGCCGACACAATGCGGCGCTCCCTCCCGCTTGCCCCTCCCGCGGTTCTTCCCGTTCTCCTCCAGAGATGCCCCGCCCGTAGCCAGTGGCGGGCCAGTGCGGCGACCAGCCCCCCTGAACACGCCCAATATGGACGGGGACGAGGTGGCGATCCGGCTGCGGGAACAAGAAGGCGATGCCCCCGCCGGTACTTGCTGCCGTGGCCGCGCGGAGCGACGAGGAGAACCGGCGGCGCGTCCGCGAGGGAGGGCTGCAAGGCGCACTAGCTGCCCTCAGCCACCAACTGGCGGAGGCTCTTGTGCTTCCCGCCGAGTTCAAGCGGCACAGGGAGGCCGACGTCGAGAGGGTGACGCAAGTGACCTCGGGTCTCGCAACCCCTAATGGTTCATCTTTAGTTTCCCGGCCCGACTTGAATCTCGCCCTGGTTCAGGCGAAGATAACCAACACCATTCCGAAAATCAGGGTGTCGGTTCTCGCCACGGACGTCGTCACAGGGACGCAGTCATGGGTCACCAACGACTCGGCTCGATCCCGACTTCTCGTCGCTGGGCAGATGTTGTCGAGGAGGTCGCGGGAGCGGGCACCGCTCAGAGCGGGGGGGCGGCCACGGCCGCCCACGCCATCCCCGACATTGCTGATCGAACGCTCCAAGCCGCGGAGGCGGGACTCGAGCGAGCCATCAACGACCCGGGGCTCCGCTTCACGTTTTACCTCCTGACACAAATCGTCCTCGCCGCGCGCGAGCAGGACTGGCGGGACCGCCTGCGACAGCTGGGCATCCAGCTCACCGAAGCTTCGTCGGTCTTCGAGTTCACCGCCGAAGTGCAGCGAGTCATCGACGACCACCTCCTGACGCACGGCGGCTCGACCGACACGAGCGAGATGGCCCAGCAGGCCGCCGGGGAGGCGATCGCGGAACTCACCGGGCCGAACTCGGTCACCCTGTTCGGGGCCGGGGAGGAAGAGCTCAAGGCGGCCGTCCGAGCATTGTCCACGAAGGCCGGGTTCTCCAACCTCGGGCAGCGGTTCTTCGGCTCGTTCATGACCCGGTTCCTGAACTTCTACCTCAGTCGAGTCACGGCCGGCCAAGTCGGCGGCAGGCTCGGCGGGTCGACAGGGCTCACCGAGTTCAACGACGCCCTTCGCACCCACTGCCTGCAAAGTGCCAAGATCGTTCACGACTTCTGCGGCGAGTGGTACTCGAAGACGGAATTCAAACGCGGGATCGACCTCGACAACACCTCCGGGTTCATGGCCGTGGCCCTGCGGAAGCTCCAGGCGGAGCTTCGCCGGCAGAGGGAGGGGTCATGATCCGCCCCCGCCTCTTCCTCTGCAGCGGCGTGACGGTCCCACCGAAGGACCCTCTCCGGTCGGGGCGGGTGGTGGTCGACTTGGCGACCACGGGCACCGACGCGAACGTTCACGTTCGCCTGTTCGACCTCGCCGAGACGTTCCTCCAGCTCCTGTCCCCGCGGCAGGAGGACGCCCTGGAGATCGCTGCCTACGTATACGCCGCGGATTGTGCGACGAAGCGTGGCGGGCAGTGGGACAACTCCGAGACGACGGAGCCGTGGCGGCGGGACATGACGTTCATCATCCCGGTCCGGGACCTGGCATTCTGGGACCAGGACGAAGTGAAGCAACTGCTCGCCCATGTGCTGCAGTTCCTCTCGGACGACACGTTCACGTTCGAGTTCCGACAGGACGCCCGTCACACCCCCCGGCAGCAGTACTTCGAGTTCAGCGAATCCCTCAACTGGGAATTCGAGGGCGTGGACCGCGTGCTCATGTTCTCCGGCGGGCTGGACTCCCTCGCCGGGGCGATCGACACCGCCGCCGCGGGGGGCAATCTCGTCCTGGTGAGCCACCGCCCCGTCTCCACGCAGAGCAGCCGGCAGACGGACTTGTTCGAGCAACTCCGGAACACGGCCCGGCGGCCGATGATCCACGTCCCCGTGTGGATCAACAAGGACGAGAGACTCGGCCGGGAGCCCTCCCAGCGGACGCGGTCGTTCCTCTACGCGACCCTGGGCATGGTCGTCGCGGCCTCGGTAAAGGCCGAGGGGGTCCGGTTCTTCGAGAACGGAGTCGTCAGCCTCAACCTGCCGGTCGCGGACGAGGTGATCGGGGCACGGGCCTCCCGGACCACGCACCCGCACGCCCTGACGATGATCGGCCGCCTGTTCGCTCGGGTCCTGGGGCGGGAGGCCTTCCCGGTCGACAACCCCTACCTCCCCAAGACCAAGAAGGAGGTGATCGAAACGATTGTGTCGAACGGCGGCGGCGGGCTGATTGCCTACACGTGCTCCTGTGCCCACCAGGGCATCTTCCAGTCCGGCACCCAGTGGCACTGCGGCGTCTGCAGCCAGTGCATCGACCGCCGGATCGCCATGCTCGCGGCGGGGGCGGAGGTACACGACCCCGACACCGACTACGTGATCGACGTGTTCACCGGCCCGCGGAAGGAGGGGTATGAGCGGAACATGGCCGTGCAGTACGTCCGCCACGCGACGGAACTCGGCCGGATGAGCGAGCCGCAGTTCGTCCAGAAGTTCAACACGCACATCACGCGGGCGGTGCGGGACTTCCCCCGCCAGGCCGAGGCGGCCCGGGAACTCATCCGGACCCACAAGCGACACGGCGAGGCGGTGCAGGGGGTGATCGAACGCCAACTCGCCCGCCAGGCCGGAGGGCTCCTAAACGGCAGGCTCGCCCAGAGCTCGATGTTGGCCCTCATCGGCTCCCGCGAGCACCTCGTCCCGAGTTGGACGCAGTACGCCGAGCGGGTCACCGTCCTCCTCCGGGCGGGCCTGCCCATTGCGTGCAGGAGCCACAAGCCCAAGGACGAGCCCCACCTGCAGGAGGTATGCGACGGCATCCTCAAGGCCCAGCACGACGACCTCGTCCGCGAGTTCCCGTTCATGCGGTGGGGGTCCGGGCTGACTAAGCCCGACTGGTCGGTGGAGGAGCGGACGCTCTGGATCGAGTTGAAGTACGTCCGGAAGAAAACCGACCTGCGACCGATCAGCGAGGACATCGCCGCCGACATCACCAAGTACGGCGACAACGGTCGCCACTGCCTCTTCGTGGTCTACGACCCCGGCCATTTGATCACGGACGAGAAGGCGTTCTCCGAGCCGATCGGGAGGCGAGAGGGGATGCTCGCCCGCCTGATCCGCTGAATGTCGCGTACACCCCGGACCCGCGAACGACCCACCCCGCCGAGTCCCACGTCGTACCGCGGCGACGGGAGAGCACCCCGGGACCCGAACCCATGACGTCGGTTTCGGGGTGATCGCCCGACGAATCTATCCGTTGCACCGCCCACCTGCCGGAGCAGTATCTGATGGCCCCGCTACCCGCCGCCGACCCACTGGACCAATCGCGGCCCCAGACCCTCCCGCAGCGTTCCCGGCTAACGCCGATGCCGAAGGCCGGGACGAAGTTCGAATGCCGACGAACTGACCTGCTCGCCGCTTGCCAGCTCGCCAACCTCGTCGTTCTGGCGAGCCAGCACCAACCCGTCCTCCGGAATATCAAGCTCGATGCGGACGAGACCCGTTGCAGGATCGAGGCCACGAACCAGGAGTACGGCATCCGCCTTGACGTGACCGGGGTCACCGTCTCGACCGGCGGACGACTCCTCATTCCCGCTGACCGCCTGACCGCAATCCTCCGGGAAACCTCCGACGAAACCGTGACTATCGAAGCCACCGACCGCACCACGCTGGTCCGGACGGGCCAGTCGGAGTTCGAACTGAACACCGAGGATCCGGCCACCTACCCGGAGGTGCCAACCCCCCGCCCGAAGCAGCACCACGCGATCATCGCCGGGCAGCTCCGCAACGCCGTCCACCGGACCCGCTTCGCCGCGGCCAAGGAGAGCGATCGGTATCCCCTCACCGGCACCTTGTGGGAGCTGGACGAGAGCGAGATCCGTCTCGTCGCCACCGACGGAAAGCGCCTCGCGTTTGCCAGGTGCGATGCGAAAGCCCACGGCGGGAACGAACCACCGGGTCCACCTCACATCGTCCCCGCCAAGGCGATGCAGCTTTTGGAGCGGTTGCTCACCGACCCCGAGGAGGTGGTAAAGGTCACCCTCAACGAGAACGAGGCCTTCTTTCGGGTCGGGACTGCAGTCCTCCACACCAGGCTCATCGAGGGCCGGTATCCCTCGTACCGGGACATTTTCCCCAAGACGAAGGCGGTCGAGATCCCGCTCCCGGTCGGTCCCTTCCACTCAGTCATCCGCCAAGCCGCCATTCTCGCCGACAGCGACTCCCTGGGGGTCGAGTTCAGCTTCACGACCCGCACCCTGACCTTGCACACCCGCTCCCCGGACGCCGGCCGCTCGAAGGTGGAACTGACGGTCGAGTTCTCCGGCGAACCGATCACTGTCGCCCTCGAACCGAGGTTCGTGGCCGACGTCTTGCGGACACTATCTGACGACCAGACTCTCACCCTGGAACTGACCGATTCGAAGAAGGCCGTCGTGTTCCGGCTCGGTACGGCATACGCCTACCTGATCATGCCATTGTGCTAAAGCCCAAATACCCCATCACGGATCAGTTCTCCATTAAACCTCGGGTGGCGAATCCCAACGGTCCCACCAGGTGGAGGCCCCGGTCTACGTCCGTCCCCTTCTCGCTCCGCCAGGCGCGCTTCCCGTCCACCGCCACGTGGACCAGCCCAGCCGCCTCGCACGCCGACGCCATCCACCGCTCGAACCGGTCGGCGAAGGCGTCCGGGTCGAGCCGGGGGTTGGGATGCCGTGGTCCAGGTCAAGGACTCGTGGTGAACAGCGCGCCGACGAGGAGAACCGAGAACCGGTGACCGCCGCTCGCCTCATCCTGCTCGACCGCTCACCCCTTGGCCGCCGGCGGCTCCGCCGGCCGTAGGCCGTGATCGCGCGCCAGCTCCCGCAGCCGCGCAGAGCGGCGGAGCTTCGTACGGGCATTCTTCGCGGACAGGTGCACTGCTTGGGCCGTGACGCCCGTCACGGTTTGTAGACCGGCTCGCGTGTTCACCGGCTCCCGGTCGATCCCGTACAGCAGTTCGATCGACCGCCGTTGGGATGCGGACAGGCCGGCCAGAGCCGCCCGCACCGCCGCCCGCAGTTCCGCCTCGTCCTCTCGCCGCTGGAGTCGACCCGCGTCGGCGGTCGGGTCGGGGCGGGCGACCGCGACTTCCCCGGTCGCGTCCCGGTCGTCGCCGTCCCGCCCCGCGATCCGGATCTGGCTGAACGGCCGGGGGTAGATCGCCCGCCGGCGCCGCGCGCCTCGGCGGATTTCCGAGAAGACCTTTCGGACCCGCCACGCCACCCAGGTCGTCGGCCGCCCGCGGGCCGGGTCGTACCCGCCCAGGTGGAGGAACACGTCGATCCGGACCTCGTTCGCGAACTCGGACGGGCTCATCCCTACCCGGGAGGCGAGCTTCGTGGCGAGCTTGAGGATCCACCCCTCGACCCGCGCGAGGAAGGCCTCGGCCGCGGATGTCGCCGGGGCGTCGAACTGGGAACCAGCCGGCACCGCTCGTAGCCCGCCGCCTACGGGAGGATGCCGGTGGTCTGCAGTTGCCGTCCTGATTTGCGGTCGGGCGGATGGCATGGGCGGGCTCGCTCTGGCTAACGGCCAATCGGCAAGCTGATCATAATACCCTAACCGTAGCACGGATCACAAGCACCGGGTTACCCGTCCTCGAGACGGTTCCGGTGTGGTGAGTTCGTCCTCCCTGCTCCTGAGTCTGAGTCGCCCGCCCGCCGAAGTCACTGACGCAAGCCGTAGGTGTGACCGTGGAGGTAGTCACCTCTGCCTGGGAAGGCTGGAGATGTCCGAGATGATTCACGCCGTGCCTCGCGGCCGGTGGAAGGGCGTGGCCCGGCGCTAATTGGAGTTTCACTAAATACGATATGTCACAATATTGATAATAATATCATTTTGGTCTGATAGACGGTTTGTTCCGGTTGATTTTTGCCTCGACCATGCGCACGCCACTGGGGATTCGGGGCGTTCAACACGCTCCACACCACTCTCTGGTTCCCAGCATGTCAACCCCCAGGCCTTGCGTCGCACGTTGCCGTTCACGCTCCGGTGGCGACGACTGACGGCGGTGCCGTCCAAATCCTCGCCGCAAGTACCGCTTCAACCAGCCACCACAGTGCGACCCGCCGTGCCGCCGGTAGACGGCGACTATGGTCAAGACCGTGCGGCGAGCCGGCTCTCGCCCGCGCCATCCACCCCGCGGCTCAACTGCCGCCGACGCACGGCGTGTCGGAGCGCCCGCTCGGCCGCGTCGTGCGGCTGCTCCGCCCCCGCAGCGGCTACACCGCTAGAGTTCCGCCACCGCCCGTAGTCGGTACCCGTCTGCCTTGTTGCTCGTGACGATGAGTCGGTCGATACCCGGCACGTACTTCCGCTTGATGCGGCTCTTGAGCTTCTGGCAGAACGTCGCCTCCTCGGTCTCGGCGCTGCCCCGGGCGCGCTTCAGCACCTCGCGCTTGAGGTCGGCGTAGGGCACGTACCGGTCGAGCTGGCCGGCCAGGCACTCCAGGAACAAGGCCTCCCGGCTGCCGACCGGGACCTCGCCGGCGATCATGCCGCCCACGCGCAGCGCTCCCGTCTCGCTGTCGTACCCGACGGCCCCCCGTACAGCAAGCAGGTCCGCCAGGTCGCGGGCGGCGAGTGATCCGTCCTCCGTGAGCAGTTCGACGAGCGGGAACCATCGTCCCGGCTTGTCTTCGGGGTCGGCCGCCTGCCCGTGCAGGACGAGCAACCGGACATATCGGCCGAGATGCCGGCCGGCATCCGCCGGCGGCACCCCGCCGAGGAGGCAGAAGCATTCGACCGATCCATCCGCCACGGTCCCGGTCCCGAGCTGCCAGAAGCCGTCACCGATCATGCGCACGCCACCGGTCAGCCGCAGGTGTGTCGCCAGGGCGCGGATGACGGACGCGCGGTCCACCGCCCACGCGAGCAAGTGCTCGGGCTCGACCGTACTGCGGCAGGACGCGCAGAGCCACCGCTCACCCAGGCGGTAGGGCACGCCGTCTGCGCAGTGCGGGCAACCGGGACTCGGGTGCATGCCGGGCTCCCGCGCGATGAAGCCGGCGTCCTGCCACGCGCGGACCGCCCCGCCGTGGAGCCCCTCGACGTCCTCCGCGGCGACGTACCCCGGAGAATCGGGATCAAGAAGGCCGAGGAGGAACTCGGTGCTCCTACGCATGGGTCAGACCCCACCGCTTCAGGCAGGCGCGGAAGCGGCCGGCGAGCGGGGTCTGGTTGAGGCTGCAGCGGTCGGGCCACAGCCGGATCGCGTAGTTCTTCCCGCGGCCGGCGACCCGCAAACGCACCTGCAACTCGGCGTGGCAGACGGTCAGGTCGGTGAGCGCGTCGGCCGTGACGTGCGTCCGCAGCAACCGCTCGATGGCGTCGGGTTCATCGGTCGCGAGCGTTTCGAGCTTCAGGAGCCGACGGGCGGACCGCTGGGGGTAGCGCAGGTGGAGCGACTTCACCCGGACCATTTCCATGTCGTCGGCGTCGGGCAGCGGGTGGAACGGCAGCTTCAGCCGCTCCAAATCGAAGGCCGGGCCACGCTCCGTCACGGGGGAACGCAACACGCTCTCCCCGAAGCACCGCAGCAGCTCGGCGACGCGGTCGGCCGATCGCAGGTGGGATTTGCAGAGGACCGACCCGTCCTCCGGGTAATAGGCGAACAGGATTGGGACGGCCGGGCGGAGGCGTTGTAGGACCTGCCGCCCGTCCTCGGCGAAGTGCAGCCGGTCGGCGACCTGACCAACGAAGCAGCAGGCGGTCGCCATGTGATGAGCCGTCACGGTGCAGAACCGACCGCTGCCCTCTTGAGCGCGGAAGAAGTCGCGAAGTGAGAGGGCGAGCGCGACGGCCCGACCGTCGAGGTCATCGAGCCGCAGCCCCGCAGGGCCGTTCGCGGTCCGCCACATGCCGGTTTCGGCGACCTGGTGGTGAAAGAACACGTCACGGAAGAGGTCGGGCTGGTGGAGCAGGAACCAGAGGGCGACCGGCGCACCGCGGGGCACGGTGTCCGGCGGCAGGCCGCCCGGCGGGGCGGCCTCCAGCAGGTGGGCGTTCCCGTCGCGGCCGCCCAGGTCGTTCACGGTCGCCAGCTCCAGCTCGACCTCGGCGTGGGCCTCGTGCGGCAGCCCGGCGAGTGCTGAGCGCCATCGCCCCGCATCGACATCGGCCCGCCGACCCGCATCGGGCTCGAACGGAACGCCGCGGCGCTCGCAGTAGTCGGCGAACACGTCGGTGCCGCTGACGCTGCGGAGGAAGGGGCCGGGGCGGAAGGGGCGGGAGAACATGGTCGAGGACTCACCATACCACGGGTGTCCGGTCGTCCACCAGCGGGCGTGAGTAAACCGTGTGCGCGAACCGCCGATGGGCGCGCGCCTGAGCGGAAAAATCAAGCGGGATCGGCGGCCGGAAAGCTGCCAGGTGGCGGCCCCGCCGGCTGACCCGGCCGGGGAGCGGGGCTAGCGTCCGGGCGTGGTGTCTCACGCCTCCCCGGGCCGGCCGGTCAACGGCAACCACTACGCCCGCGAGCGGGACGCCCGCGTCTGCTGGCTCCTCGACACACACCCGGTGACGGCGGCGATGCTCGTGGCGGTCGGCTGGTTCCCGAGCAAGAACAAGGCCCTCAAGCGCCTGCGGCGGCTGAGCGCCCGCAAGCGGGTCCGGCTGGTCGGGACGGTCTGCCGGAAGGCCGGCCGGCCCGAGCACGTGTACTGCCGGTGGCGGGTGAAGCTCGATCACCTGCCTCACGAGGTGGAGCTGACCGAGCTGTGCTTCCGGCTCCACGCGGGGAAGATCATCCGCGGGCCGGGCGCGGTGGACGCCCGGGTCCGCCCGGACGCCGAGGTGTGGATCGATGGGCGGGTGTACTACCTGGAGCTGGACCGCGGGAGCATGGGGTACCGGCAGGTCGAGGGGCGCTTCCGCACGTACGCGGGCTGCCCGCACTTGTCACTCTGGGTCTGCCCGACGCCCGAGCGGGCCGAGGCGCTGCGGGCGCGGGCCGGGGGGCTCCGGAGCACGGCCCTCTTCACGACGTGGGCCGAGGCCGTCGCCGACCCGCACGCCGCGATCTGGCGGGACGCCGCCGGCGGGTGTGCGGCCCTGCCCCGACACGCGGGCCAGAATGGGGGTCAATAACCCGGGGGTGACCGCCGACCTTTTCACCCACCCGGATGCGGGCGGGCGGCTCGTCATCGCCTGCCACGGGTGACACGGAGCGTGAGAGGCCCCTCTCGCGATGGCGTCACTCACACCGCCCGCGACCCGGGTGAGGGGTGACCGCGTCGCGGAGCCCGGTGGAGGCGCTCGCCGGGTCGGTCCCACAGGCCGCCGCCCACGGCGCGAACATGGTCACGTCGGCCACCGGCTCACCGCGGCCGGTCGAACCGGGCCAGGATCTCGTTCAACGCGGCCAGGTCGTCGCGCCCCGCCGACGCCAGCACCGCCTCGAACAGCACGCGCGCCCGCTCCCGCAGCGCCTCGCGGTCGTCCGGCGGCCGGGCCAGCAGGGCCGCCGGCGTCGTCCCCATGGCCCGCGCCAGCCGGTCCACCAGGTCGATCCCCGGGGCCGCCCCGCCGGTCTCCAGCCGCCAGATGTAGCTGACCGTCACCTCGGCCCGTTCCGCCAGCTCGGCCTGGGTCAGCCCGCGGGCCACCCGCGCCTCCCGCAGCCGGGCGGCGAACAGCCCGACGATCGCGGCGTGCCGGACGCGGCGCTTCGGACTTGCCATGGAAACCCCCGGGCATCATCGCCCGAGCCGGGGGACCACGAGCATTTACAGTACGCAGTATTTATTACTCACTATCGTGTTAGTAGAATGGCGCACGGACACCCCGCGCCGCCGGGCCGGGGCGCCCGTGCGGGCCACCCGTCCGTAGCGTGTTCAGCCATCCGGAGCCGTCGAACCCATGCGGGCGTTACCCCCGACCGCCGACCCGGGCGGCCACTCGCCGAAGCACGCCTGGGGCGTGATCGAGGATCCGGACGTGCTGCGGCAGGTGCGGCGGCGGCTGCGGCGGGCCGACCGGGCCGACGCCTTCCGGTGCCCCGACCTGTACGACCTCGCCTACCCCGGCTACCCCGGCGACGCCGCCTACTACCTCCGCCACGGCCGGGCCGGGGCCGTCCTCTACCTCGGCGTCGGCACCGGGCGGCTGTTCGCCCCCCTGGCGGACGCGAACCCCGAGGCCGTCGGGCTCGAGGCGTCCGCCGACATGCTCGACCACCTCCACCGGGCCCGCCCCGCGCTGCGGGGGCGGGTCGTCCGCGGGGACGCGGCCGCCGCCGACCTGGGGGCCGGCCGGTTCGACGCCGTCCTCGCCCCCTACTCCTTCCTCCAGTGCCTCGACCGGGCGGCCGCCTGCCGGGTGGTGCATAACGCCCACCGGTGGCTCAAGCCCGGCGGGGTGTTCCGCACCGACACGTTCTCCCCGTACCTCATCCCCTTCGCGGGCCGCGGGCTGGAGGCGAGCGTCCGGGCGTTCGCCGGCGGGACCCGGGTCGCCGTCTACGTCCGGTACGACCACATCCGCCAGCGGATGAGAGAGTACGCCCTGGTCGAGCGGCCCGGGGCCCCCGACCGCGTGCTGGGGATGGCCCTCCGCTACGACTTCCCCCGCCAGGTCCGCGTCCTCCTCACCCGCGCCGGGTTCGAGCCGCCGGGCGTGTCCGGCGGGTACGCCGGGGAGGCATTCGACCCGGGCGAGAACGAGGTCCTCGTGTACGAGGCCCGGAAGCCCTCCGCCGCCCGGGAGTCCTGACCCCGGCAGGCGGGCCACTACCGCGGGCCCGGGCGGCGTGCTATCGTACCGGCCGTTGGACCCCCGCACCCCGCCGACCCCGCTCCCCGAACGGCCGCCGGACGCCCGCCCCGGCCGGGTGTACGCCGTCCTAGCGGTGTTCCTCGCGGTCACCGCGCTGACCACGTACGCCCTCTACGCCAACACCCGGGCACTGTTCCGATGGGCCCTGGACGAGCGGCTCCGGGCGGTCGCCGCCGTCGCGGCGACCGCCTTCGACCCGGCCGACCTCGACCGCATCGGCGGGCCGGAGAGCGTCCCGACCGCCGCCTACCGGGCCGCCGTCCTCCGGCTCCAGCGGGTCCGCGAGCAGGCGCCGGACGTCCGGTACGCCTACGTCCTCCGACGGACGGCGGACCCGAACACCCTGGAGTTCGTCGCCGACGCCGACTCCCTCGACCCCGACCGGCCGGTGGACCTGACGGGCGACGGGGTGATCGGCCCGGACGACGCGCTGGCCCGCCCCGGCGACCCGTACGACGTCAGCGGCTTCCCCGCATTCCGCCGCGCCGCCTTCGCCGCCCCGTTCGTCGACCCGGACCTGGTCCGCGACCAGTGGGGGACGTTCCTGTCGGGCACGGCCCCCATCCGGGACGCGGATTCGGGTGAGCCGGCCCGGTACGTGGTCGGGCTCGACCTGGACGTGTCGGAGTTCCGGGCCCAGACCCGCCGGGCCGCCGGCCCGTTC
>Ga0190275_10001933_pt1 | contig 15105 bp, 14 predicted proteins | sample Popmic550T_FD_133745 | JGI IMG/M metagenome (GOLD analysis project Ga0190275, IMG submission 133745) | Populus adjacent soil microbial communities from riparian zone of Yellowstone River, Montana, USA - 550 T | ecosystem: Environmental > Terrestrial > Soil > Riparian zone > Trees stand | place... | reverse complement strand
GCGCTTCGAGCCGGAGGGCATCACCGGCAACCCGGAGATCCCCTTCGCCAAATCGCTGCCCGACTACATCATGCGCTGGGTCGCGAGCCGCTTCATCGAGGACACCGACACGCTCGAGGAACTGGGAATCATGACCTCGGAGGTGCGGGCCAAGCAGGAGGCGGAGACGACCCAGCTCGGCCTCGGGATCGCCACCGACACCGCCGGCCCGGCCAACGGCGGCGGCAACGGGAGCGGCGGCGCCAAGAGCGCGCCGGTGCCCGCGGCGGCGGCGATGACCGAAACCCCCCCGGTGGTGCCGGCGAAGATGTCGGGACTGGACCTGGGCCCCGCCTGCGAGCAGTGCGGCGGCATGATGCAGCGCACGGGCTCCTGTTACACGTGCAGCTCCTGCGGGAACAACACCGGCTGCGGCTGAGGCCATAGGACACGGCGCGTGGCCGCACCCGCGGCTTCGCGTCGTGCAGAGCACTGCCGCTTCGCCGCGTGCACGCCCCCGCTTGGTCCTATGGCCTCAGGGTAAATTTGGAATATGCATTTCTTGGCCGTCATCACGGCAACGCTCGCGCTCGCGGCACCCGCCGAATCGAACGTTGCCCCCTGCGAGAAGGCGATCATCGGGCATGGGTCGGCCGACTGGCGCAGCGAATCGCTGGCCGCCGGGCCGGTCGGGGTCAGGCGCCAGCCGCTGAAGGACATGTCGCTGGCGCGGGGCTGGTACACGACCAAGCTGCCGATCCTGGTCGAAGGCCGGGCCCCGGAGACGGTGACCGTCAGCGTGCCGCCGCGACTGCGGCAGCGGGTCTTCCTCCTCTACGGCAAAGTCCGCGACCGCGACGGCAAGCCCAGCTCCTCCTTCCGCAACACCCGCGGCTACGGCGAGACCGAGTTCCAGCCCTGCGGCAACAAGCCGCGGACGATCTGGCCGGGCGGCATCAAGGTCAAGGGCGACGAGCCGGTGCGCTTGCTCGTGAGCGCAGAAGGCGAGGCGGCGGTCCCGCTGCGCCTCGGGCGGCCACAAGCCTACGAACCGCGCTAGGAAATCGCCACCGCGGGGCAGCGTTACTCTTCGCCGCGCGCCTGGCGCAGTCGCTGCAAGTCGGTCAGGTCTTCCGGCCGTCCCGCGTGTTCCTTGAGAGCGACGAGGTCCTCGTAGCCCACCACCTTGACGACCAAGTCGCCTATCTCAGCCTCAATCGCACGGGGCGAGAGTTTCTCCCAGAGAGCATCCTCGCCAATCCACTGCATGACGTCGAAACGGCCCAGCCGGGTGCTCATCACCCAGTTGCCACCCAGCGCGAGCGCCTCCGGGTCCAACGGGTCGGGGAACTCCTCGTCTTCGAACTCCTCTGCCCCTTCTATCTGGGCATCCAGCGCCTTGAGTACCCGAGCGAGCTTCCCAAGGTTCCTGGGATCGGGCGCCGGCACCACGTCGACGTCCTTCGTCGCCCGCACGTAACCATGAAAGCCAACCGCAACCCCGCCGATGATCAGGAACTCGACGCCCTCCTGGGCGAGCACTCCGAGGATCCCCCGGATATCGAGTTCAGGCACTGCGCTGGCGACGTCCGGCCTCGGCCATCTGGGACATGAATCGGGATAGCTCGAAGACCTGTTCCGTACGCTGGGCTGGGGTGAGCTCCACGTAGTCGCGGCGCAGAGCGGCTCGCTCAGCCCTACCTTCCGGCGTCCAATTCCCGGTTCGCTTTCTGGGCTTCACAGCACTAACGGTACAACGAGGCCAAGAAGGTGGGGTGCTGTCAGCTGAGCACGACCTCGGCGTCGCGCCGGGGCGTCTCGGTGATGGCGCGGCGGAAGGGGCGCTCGGACTTGGGGTTGGCCGGGGCGATCCGGTGGCGCTTGACCAGCTCCTCGAGCACGACCGCCATCTCGAACTGGGCGAAGGCGGCGCCGAGGCAGCGGCGGACGCCGCCGCCGAAGGGGATCCAGCTGTAGGTGCCCGGCGGGTTGTCGAGGAAGCGCTCGGGCAGGAAGCGGTCCGGTTCGGGGTAGATCGCCGGGTTGCGGTGGACGAGGTGGATGCAGGGCGTCAGCGCGGCGCCGGCGGGGATCTCGTAGCCGCCGATCTCGACCGGCTCGGTCAGCTTGCGGATGACCAGCACGATCACCGGTCGTAGGCGCAGCGTCTCCTGGATCGTCGCCGTCAGGTAGGCCTCCTCCCCGGCCAGGACCTCGGCCCGCAGGCGCTCCAGCTTCTCGGGGTGGCGGACGAGGCGCTCCATCGCCCAGGAGAGGGCGGTGGCGGTGGTCTCGTGGCCGGCGACGAGCAGGGTCAGGAGCTCGTCGCGGATCTCCTGGTCGCTCATCGGACTGCCGTCCTCGTGGCGGGCGGCGACCAGCATCGAGAGCACGTCGTCGCGCTCAGCCAGGTCCGCGGCGGCGCGGCGCTCGGCGATCTCGCGGCCGATCAGCTCGTCGACGCGGTCGATGCGGCGACGGAGGGCGGGCACGCGCCGGACCCGGTTGGGACCGATCAGGACGACGGGCAGCAGCAGGCGCGGGTCGGTGGTGAGGTCGAGGAAGTCGCGCAGCGCCGCTCGCAGCGGGTCCAGGCGCTCGCGATCGTGGACGCCGAAGACGGTCTCGAGGATGATCTCCAGGGTGATCGCCTGCATCCGCGGCCGCAGCTTGTAGGGGGTGCCGGTGGGCCAGGACTCGATCTCGCGGGCGGCGATCTCGCGCATCTTCTCCTCGTAGCCCTGCATCCGCTCGCCGTGGAAGGGCGGCAACAGCAGCCGCCGCTGGCCGATGTGCGGCTTCTCGTCGAGGACCAGGACCGAGTTGTCGCCGAGGAACGGGCGCAGGATCTCGTTGCCCTCGCCGGCATGGAAGATCCGCGGGTCGCCGGTGAAGACCTGCTTGACGTGCTCGGGGTCGGAGACCATTACCCAGGTCCCTTCGTGGGCGATCCGGATCGTGAACATGTCGCCGAAGCGGGCCCGGCTCTGCTCCAGCATCCACTGCGCCTGCCGGGACCAGATCGCCGTCTGCAGCCCCCGCGGCATCCGCGGACCCGGGGGCAGGCCGGTTATGACATCAGTAGGTGCAATGGTCGATAGCGTAGCCTGGCACCGCCGATGGCCACGCTTCCGCGTCTCTCAGCAGCCGCCGAGCACCTGCTCCTGAAGCGGGCCTGCGGACTGCCGCCGCGGCTGCAGCGGCTGCTCTTCGGCAAACCGGCGAGCCTCGACGGGCAGAGGGTCGCGCCCGACATCTGGGCCTTCCTCCGGCTCGCCGCGCTGGGCGGGGAGACCTCGTACACGGGCGGGCTCGGGCCGCTGGAGGCGCGGGAGCAGAACCGAGTCGGGGCGCGGGCGGTCAACGGCCCGACGCGGATCCCGATGGCGCGGGTGCAAGCGCGGCAGGTTCCCGGCCAGGACGGGACGCCGATCCCGGCCCGCTTCTACGTCCCCGCCGGGCTGCCGGCGGCGGAGCCGGCGCCGCTGCTGATCTACTTCCACGGCGGCGGCTGGGTGATCGGCGATCTCGACACCCACGACGGCCTCTGCCGCTTCCTCGCGGCGGCGGCGGGGGTGTCCGTGCTCTCGGTCGATTACCGGCTCTCCCCCGAGCACCCCTTCCCGGCCGCGGTCGAAGACGCCTGGTCGGCCTTCGCCTGGGCCGCCGCCAACGCCGGCGAGCTCGGCGTCGACCCCACCCGGATCGGCGTCGGCGGCGACAGCGCCGGCGGCAACCTGGCCGCGGTCGTAAGCCTGCTGGCGCGGGCCGGCGGCGGCGCGATGCCGGCTCAGCAGCTGCTGATCTACCCGCCGACCGACTCGGCCGGGGACCTGCCCTCGCGGCGGCTGTTCGCCGAGGGGTTCATGCTGACCAAAGCCGACATGGACAGCTTCGAGAGCCACTACCTGCCGCCCGGCACCGACGCCACCGACCCCCGGGTCTCGATCCTGCTGGCACCGGACCTGGAGGGCCTTCCCCCCGCCTACGTCGCCACCGCCGGCTTCGACCCGCTGCGCGACGAGGGCGAGGCCTACGCGCTACGGATGCGCGAAGCGGGGGTCCAGGTGGCGCTGCGCCGCCATCCGGGCCTGATCCATGGCTTCGCCAACATGACCGCGATCAGCCGCAGCGCCCGCGGGGCGATGCTCGAGGCGGCGGGAGCGCTGCGGATGGGGTTGGCGGCCCATCGCTAGCGCGGGTCGCGGTCATGACCCGCTGCCGACCGAGGGGCCGGCGCTAACGGCACTTGCCGTCAGCGCCACCCTGCACTGCCTGACCGGCTGTGCGATCGGCGAGGTCGCGGGGATGGCGATCGGAACCGCCCTCGGCTTCTCGGACCCGGGAACGATCGCCCTCGCGGTCGCCCTCGCCTTCTTCTTCGGCTACACGCTGACCAGCCTGCCGCTGCTGCGCGCCGGGTTGGCACTGGGCGCGGTGATCCCGATCGCTCTCGCCGCCGACACGCTCAGCATCGCGGTGATGGAGCTGGTCGACAACGCGATCATGCTGCTCGTCCCAGGAGCCATGGACGCCGGCCTCGACTCAGCACTGTTCTGGGGCAGCCTCGCCTTCGCCCTGGTGGTCGCCGGCGCCGTCGCCGTTCCCGTCAACCGCTGGCTGATCGCCCGCGGCAAGGGCCACGCCGTGGTCCACCAAAAAATGCATTGACCGTCTCTGTCACTCGTATTGCAAGGACTCGAGCACGTCGAGCTTCGACGCCCGGCGGGCCGGCACGATCGCCGCGACCACGCCGAGAACCCCGGCCACGATCATCAGCACGACCAAGGAGCCGACGGGATAGGAGAGAACGAAGCCTTCGTCCTTCAGCGGCTGCGCGATCAGGGCCGCGAAGACAACGCCGAGGGCCATCCCCAGGAGCGCCCCGATCAAGGCCGTGATCACCGCCTCGTAGCGAATCATCGTCCGCACCTGGCGCCGTGACATCCCGATCGCCCGCAGCATCCCCAGCTCGCGGGTCCGCTCGTGAATCGAGAGCGCCAGCGTGTTGGCGATGCCGAACATCGAGATCACCACGGCTAGCGCCAGCAGCGCGTAGATCAGCCCCAGCAACTGGTTGATCGACTCTTCCTGGTTCTTCTTCAGCTCGGTCTGGTTGAGCGCCTCGGCGGTCGGAAAGTCGCGTTCGAGCAGTTTTTCCAGCCGCGCCTGCACCTCGTCTGCCCCGGTGCCGGGGGCGGTTTTGACGAAGTCGATCGTGTCCTGGGGCTGGTTGAAGTCGCGTGCCATCACCGCCGGCGTGACCACCGCCGAGCCGACCAGGCCGGCCTTCGTTTCGTAGGTGCCGGCAACTCGCAGTCGCGGCCGCGCGCCCTTCTGGCTCAGCAGCCTGAACTCGTCGCCTACCCCGAGGTCGTGCGAGGAGGCAAAGCCGTCCTCCACCAGCGCTTCGTCCTCACCGAGCGAGCGCAGGGTGCGCGGGCTGCCCTCGACCCATTCCAGCTCGAAGACCTCGCTCGCGTCCTTGGAGAGGCTGTTGACCCGCAGCTTCGGGCCGCCGCGCGCCTCCAGCCTCGCTTCGGTCGCGCGCAGCGTCGCGACCAGAGCGACACCTGGCACCTCGCGAGCGGCAACGGCGGCACCGGGTGGGATCGGCGAGAAGCCGTCGCTGTTCTGGATCACCAGGTCACCCTGGAAGGTGTCGTCGACAGCCTCGGAGATCGAGCTTTTGAAGCCGGCGGCGAAGACGGTGACGAAGGCGACCAAGGCGAGGCCGATCATCAGCGCCGCCGCGGTGATCGCGGTGCGGCCCGGGTTGCGCTGCGCGTTCTCGCGAGCGAGGCGGCCGATCAGCCGGCGCAGCCGCTCCAGCGGCCAGCCCGCGACAGCGGCGATCGGCGGCACCAAGCGCGGGCTGAAGAGGGAGACGCCAAGCACGATCGCCACCGCGCCCAGGCCCATCAGGCCGGCGGCGGCGTCGCCGTCGGTGTCGCCGAACAGGCCGAGCAGCAGCATTGCCAGGCCGCCGAGGCCGAGCAGCGCCGCGAAGGCGACGTTGAGGGCGCGGCGGCGGCGGCTGGTGCCGGGCACGTAGGCCTGCAGGGCGGCGATCGGCGGCACCCGGGTCGAGCGCAGCGCCGGGATCAGTGAGGAGAAGAGGGTGACGCCGACGCCGATCACGAGCGAGACGACGACGGTGCGCGTCTTCATCACCAGGTCGGTGGTCGGCAGGTCGATGCCGATCGCTTCGAACAGCGCGTTGAGCACGATTGCGATCAGGTAGCCGCCGGCGATGCCGAGCAGCGCGCCGAGCAGCCCGATCGCCAGTGCCTCGACCACGACGGTGCGCAGGATCTGGCCGCGCGAGGCGCCCAGCGTGCGCAGCATCCCGAATTCGGAGATCCGCTGGGCGACGGTGATCGAAAAAGTGTTGAAGATCAGGAAGGCGCCGACGAAGAGCGCGACGAAGGCGAAGACCTGCAGCATGATCGGCAGGAAGCTGAGGCTTTCGCGAATTTCCTCGGAGGAGCGTTCGGCGTTTTCGGCGCCGGTCTCGACCTGGACCGAGGAGGGCATCTCGCGCGCGATCCGCTGTTTCAGCAGGGGCGGCGGCACCCCGTCGGCGGCGGCGACCGAGATCTGGTCGAATTCGCCTTCCTTGCCGGTCAACCGCTGGGCGACCGGCAGGGTGACCTGGGCGATGCTGGTGCCGCCGAAGGAAGCGCCACCCAGCCTGGTGAGCCCAGCCAGCTCGAAGGAGACGGCCCTGGTGCGGCCGGCGATCTTGATCTTCTCGCCGAGCGCGAGGTCGGATTTTTCCGCCGCCGCCTGGTCGATCGAGGCTTCGGTCGGACCGCGCGGCGGGTGGCCCTCGACATATTCGAGGCCCTCGAGCGGCGGCGGCAGCGTCGAGGAGATGAACTTGGGGGCGAATTTTTCGCCGATCGCCTCGCCTTCGGAGTCGTAGAAGCCTCCCGGCGTGAAGATCGCGCCCGCCGCCAGCCGCACGCCAGGGGTGCGCTCCACTTTCGGCAGCAGCGCGGCGGAGATCGTCGGCGTTTCGCCGCTTTCCTGTTTGACCAGGTTCTCGGCGGTGATGACGACGGCGACGCCCTCGTTCGACTCCTCGAAGATCTCGTCGAAGGCGGCGAAGATCGTGTCGGTGAGGATGTAGGAGCCGGCCATGAAGGCGACTCCGATGACGACCGCGAAGGTCGTGCTGAGCGCGCGTACCTTGCGAGCCCAGAGGCTCTTGAGGCCGAGGCTAGTCAAGCTGCTTCATCAGCTCGATCACGTCGCCGGCGGTGCCAGGGGTTCCGTCCTGGACGATCTTGCCGTCGCGGAGCGTGATCAAGCGGTCGGCGTGGGCGGCGGCGGCGGGATCGTGGGTGACCATGATCACCGTCTGGCCGAACTCGTCGACCGCCTGGCGCAGCAGCGCCAGCACGTCCGCGCTCGCCTTCGAGTCGAGGTTGCCGGTCGGCTCGTCGGCGAAGACGACGGCGGGTTTGGAAACGAGAGCGCGGGCGACGGCGACGCGCTGCTGCTGGCCGCCGGAGAGCTCGGAGGGCCGGTGGGTGCGGCGGTCGTCGAGGCCGACCGTGCGGATCAGCTGGTCGACCCAGGCCTGGTCGGGCTTGCGGCCGGCGATCGAGAGCGGCAGGACCAGGTTCTCCTCGGCGGTGAGGACCGGCAGCAGGTTGAAGAACTGGAAGACGAAGCCGAGCTTGTCGCGGCGCAGCTTGGTCAGCTCGCCATCGTCGAGGCCGGTGATCTCGACTCCGTCGAGCTGCACCGTGCCGCCGGTCGGCTTGTCGAGCCCGGCGAGGATGTGCATCAGGGTCGACTTGCCGGAGCCCGACGGGCCCATGATCGCCGTGAAGCGGTCGCGCTCGAAGGCGGTGCTGACCCCGGCCAGGGCGTCGACCGCGGCGTCGCCCTCGCCGTAGCGGCGGGTGAGCTCGTTGGCGATCACGACCTGTCCGTTCGTACTCACTAATCGGCACCGTATCGAGATCAGGCAATAGCCTGCCGCCCGTGGCCTTGGCGGATGACTTCGACGGACTTCTGATCGACCTCGACGGTGTCGTCTGGATCGGCCGCGAGCCGGTTCCGGGCGCGATCGAGACCCTCGCCGCGCTGCTGGCGGCGGGCAAGCGGATCGTCTTCGTCACCAACAACCCGGCCAAGTTCCCGGCGGGCTACGCGGAGCGGCTGCGGGGGCTGGGAGTGGAGGTGGGCGAGGCGCAGATCGTCACCGCCGGCATGGTCGCCGCCCGCCTCGCGCGGGAGGCCGCCGGGCCGGACGGCACCGCCTTCGTGGCCAGCCGCGAGCCGCTGAAGGAGATGGTCGCCGCCGCCGGCGTCGCCGTGCTCGAGGGCGAGGCCGGGCGCGGCGCCGACGTGGTCGTCGTCTCCGGGCACCCCCACTTCGACTACGCGGAGCTGCTGACCGCGAAGCGCGCCCTCGACTCGGGCGCCGCCCTGATCGGCACCAGCCGCGACCCGACGATGCCGATGCCCGGCGGCGAGTGGCCCGGGACCGGCGCCGTCCTGGCCGCCGTCGAGATCGCCAGCGGGCGAACCGCCGAGATCGCCGGCAAGCCCGAGCGCCACCTGTTCGAGATGGCGCTCGCGGCCCTGTTCGCGAGCCCGGGAGCCGGCGGTGAAATGGAACCGGTGCCGCGCGGCCGCGTCGCGATGGTCGGCGACCGCATCTCCTCCGACATCGAGGGCGGCCGCCGGGCGGGGCTGGCGACGATCCTCGTCCGCAGCGGCACCGACAGCGAGGACGGAGCCGGCGCCGCGACCCGGCCCGACCACGTCGTCGACGACCTCGCGGCCCTGCTGCGGTGAGCGCGGAGGCCGCGCCGCCGATCACGCGGCCCGGCGCCGCCTTCGCCGGCATCTTCGCCGTCACCTTCTGCGGCCTGCTCGCGGTCGGTGCGGTGCTGCCGGTGCTGCCGCGCTACGTCGACGGCCCGCTCGGCGCCGGCAACGTCGCGGTCGGGGTCGTGATCGGCGCCTACGCGATCACCGGCCTGCTGCTGCGCCCCTTCGCCGGCCGCTTCGCCGACCGCCGTGGCCGCAAGCCGGCGGTGCTGGTCGGCTCGCTGCTGATGGCCGTCGGCGGCTTCCTCTACCTGCTGCCGCTCGGGGTCGGCGGCCTGATCGCGGCGCGGCTGGTCCTGGGCGCCGGCGAGGGCACGGTCTTCGTCGCCGGCTCGGCCTGGATCGTCGACTTGGCGCCGCCGCAGCGGCGCGGCCGCGTGATCGGCCTCTACGGGCTCGCGGTCTGGGCCGGGCTCAGCATCGGGCCGCTGCTCGGGGAGCTGATCCAGCACGGCGCCGGTTACACCGCGGTCTGGATCTTCGCCGGGGTGCTGCCGCTGGTCGGCGCCCTGATCGCGCTGCGGGTCCCCGACCCGTTCCGCCCGCACAAGTGGCTCGAGCACGAGCACCACTCGCTGATCGCTCGCGAGGCGGTGGTTCCGGGCGCCGCCCTCGCCCTCGGGTCGGCCGGCTACGCGGCCCTCGCCGGCTTCGTCGTCCTCCACCTCGACGCCCGCGGCGTCGGCCACGGGGCGCTGGTCTTCGGCGCCTTCGCGACGATGGTGGTGCTGACCCGCCTCGCCGGCGGCGACCTGCCCGACCGCGTCGGCCCAGCCCGGGTCGCGGTCGCCGCCGCCCTGGTCGAGGCGGTCGGGCTGACCACGATCGCCTTCGCCCAGAGCCTGACGGTGGCGATCGCGGGCGCGCTGGCGATGGGCGCCGCCTTCTCGCTGCTCTACCCCTCGCTCTCGCTGATCGTCGTCAACTCGGTCTCCGAGGCCCGGCGCGGCGCCGCCCTCGGCACCTTCACCGCCTTCTTCGACGCCGGCGTCGGCCTCGGCGCGCCGCTGGCGGGGGCGGCGGTGGCGCTGAGCAGCTACGAGGGCTCGTTCCTGCTCGGGGCCGCGATCGCGCTCGGCTCCGCCGCCCTGATCGCGGTCGCGGTCGCGCCCCGCAGCCGTGCTCTGGTCGCCAGCCGCTGAGGGGGGCGCAGTCGCCGGGGGAGCTAGCCGAGCGGGTTGAGGCCGGGCGGCGCCTCGGTCTGCTCGGCCGCCCGCAGCTGCTTGCGGTGGGTGCGGATCTCGCTCATGATCCGCTCCAGCCGCGGCTCCGCCGAGCTGTCGACGTGGCTCATCGCCGCCGCCACGCCGGGGTGGATCGCCGCGATCCGCTCGTGCATCGCCTGCGCCACGGCGCGGTAGCCGGGGTGACCCTCACGGCCCGAGCGCAGCTCGATCAGGTGCATCGCCTCGCGGGCGTTGAGGTCGAGCACGTAGCGGATCCGGTAGGCGAGGCTGAGCGCGTAGGGCGCCTGCTCGTGCAGGCCGGCGGCGCGCAGCCGCTCGTACTCGCCGCGGGAGACCTCGAGGGCGCGCTCGAACTCGTCCCCCGCCCCCGCTTCCCGCACCTCGTCGGGGACGCCGGCGCCGAGGTCGGGGCCGAGGCGCTGCCACTGGCAGGTCAGCATCCGGTGGCGCTGAAGGTCGCGGAAGGCGCCGTAGTCGGAGACGATCTCGAAGCGGTAGCGCAGCGCCTCGAAGCCGCGGCCGGGGCGGTGGCGGCGGTTGGCGCGGTCGCCGACCAGGGCCCCCAGCAGCTCGGCCCGCTCGGAGCGGTCGAGGACGTCGATGCGAGCCGTGATCTCGGTCTCCGGCACCGCCGCCGCCTCGAACAGGCAGGCGGCGAGCAGGTCCTCTTCGCTGCCGTCGACGTGGACCAGCTCGACCGCGGGGGCGGCGTCGCCGCTGTCGCGGCGGTCGAGCCCGAGCCGCGCGACCCAGCCCTCGGTCTGCTCGCGGCGCCGCTCCAGGTAGGAGATCCACTCGCCGCCGCGGTCGGGGCGCTCGACCCGGGAGACGAAGCTCGGCATCACCTGCTTCAGCTCGGCGAGGATCATGCCGCCGTACTCGCGCGCCTCCGGCAGCGGCGAGGCCATCAGCCGCAGGATCAGCTGCTCGTAGGCCTGGCCGGAGGCGTAGATGCCGACGTGGCTGAGCGTCGCCGCCGGCAGCAGGCCGCGCAGCAGGTCCAGGGCCTTGGCCCGGATCGAGCGCTGCCAGGCGCCCTCCGGCTCGTCGCCGCGCGGCCAGCGCTCGGCCGCCCAGCCCTCGACCTGCCGCAGCGAGCGCGAGTAGATCGCGAACAGCTCGTCCATCGCGACGGCGAACTCGGGGCCCATCTCGTCGTCGCGGTAGAAGCGATAGCCGCCGTCGGGCAGGGGCTGGTCGTAGGGGATGTAGCGGGTCGACTGCTCCAGGTAGGCGGCGAGGCGGCCGCGCTGGAGCAGCTTGGTGAGGACGTTCGAGACCCACTCGCAGGCGATGTGGGCGCCGCCGACCTGGGCGATCGAGTCGTCGCCGTAGCCGACGAAGACGCGCTCGTAGAGCTGCGCCGCGCGCTCGCCCTCGGCGTCGTCGAAGGGGCGGCCGGCGGCCGGCGCGTCGGCGGCGAACTCCTCCAGATAGAGGCGCCTGACGCTCCCCGAATAGCGCGAATAGCGGGCAAAAAGCGCGCCCTTGACGGTCTCCGGCAGGTTGACCAGGCCGAACACCGGCTGGTCGAGATTGGTGAAGTGCGGGGCGAGGACCGCTCGCTCTGCGGCGGAGAAGTGTTCAACCGGATAGCGCACCGGCGCATCGTAGTGGCGGCCGGAGACGATTGGGCCTACCCGCATATCCTGCGGGTATTGGGTACAACCCTACTTAGTTTCGATGATGGACAGATATCCCTACACCCCACCTGAGCCCGGCGGCCGCCGCCCGGTCGGCGCCGGCATCCTCGTCGCCGGCCTGCTGGCGATCGTCGCCGGCCTCCTCTTCCCGGTCCTGCTCGGCTCCTTTTCGCGGAGCCAGACCCTGGTGCTGGCCCTGATCGAGGCGGTCTGCCTGGCGGTGATCGCGGTCGGCGTCCTGCTGCTGGCGCGGCGGCTGCGCGCCAGCCACGCGGCGCTCTGGGCGCTCTCCCGCCGCGACGAGCTGACCGGCGTCGGCAATTACCGCAGCCTGCACGAGCGCCTGGCGGAGGAAATCGCCCGCCACCGGCGCCACTCGCGCGAGTTCGCCCTGATCCTGCTCGACCTCGACGGCTTCAAGGCCGTGAACGAGCGCCTCGGGCACCTCGAGGGCGACCGCCTGCTGGCCGAGATCGGGGTGGCATTGAGCGACGAGGTGCGGGCCGAGGACTCGGTCTTCCGCCAGGGCGGCGACGAGTTCGCGGTGATCGTCCCCGAGGCCCACTCCGAAGAGGCCGAGGAAGTGGCAGCGCGGCTGCGGGCCCGGGTCGCCCGCCGCGGCTTCGGCAGCGACGAGGAGCGGCCGGTCTCGGCCGCGACCGGGTTCGCGATGTTCCCCGCCGACGGTGCCACGGTCGAGGACCTGCTCAGCTTCGCCGACATGGACCTCTTCGCCGCCAAGCGCGACAGCCGCCCGGTCTGAGGGTCTGGGCGCCGGTTCGCGCGGCGACAGATTTGGTGCAGATTCGCGACATTCGGGTGCAGACACGGCGCAACTTATTGTCTACGGTGCCATCATGGAGGCGATGAGGGAAGCGTGGACCGACGACCGGCTCGACCACCTGAACGATCGGGTCGACGAGGGCTTCAAGGGGATGGATCAGAAGTTCGCGGAGGCGGAGAGGCGCGCGGCCGACCGCTTCGATCGAGTCGATGAACGCTTTGCACGGGTCGATGAACGCTTTGAGCAGGTAAGTCGTCAGTTCGAACAGGTAAGTCACCAGTTCGAACAGGTCAACTACCAGTTCGAGCAGGTGGACCGGCGCTTCGACAAAGTCGAATCCGGGCTGCATCGCATCAACGATCGCCTCGATTCCATGCACCGCATGGCGATGCAGTTCGGTGGCGGCCTCCTCGTGGTGCTGATCGGCTACCTCATCCAGCTTTAGGCGGCGCCGCCATCAGCTCGACCCGGTGGCCGCCGGGGGCGATCGCGTGGGCGCGGCGGGCGCCCCAGTGCTCGCGGCCGGGTCGGGTCTCGAAGCCGTGCTCGCGTAGGCGGGAGACGACGGCGTCGAAGTCGGGGACGACGACGGCGAGGTGGCCGCGCGGCGGCACCGCCGGCCGCGCCTCGTGCATCAGATGGATCTGGGTCCCGTCGCGCTCGAGCCAGGTGAAGCCCTCGGCCAGCGCCGGCGGCGGTTCGACCCGCTCGAAGCCGAGCAGGGCGAAGAACTCGACGGCGCGGTCGACGTCGGCGCGGTCGAGCTCGATTCCGACGTGGTGCAGGCTCACAGCAGGAGTGAGACTAGAGCGGCGAGGACGACGATCGCGGTCGACCAGGTGACGGCCTCGGCGGTGATCTCCATGTCGAGCCCGTAGGCGTGGGCGATGACCAGCGAGTTCAGCCCCGACGGCATCGCCGAGAGCAGGCGGTAGGCGGCGGGGAGGTCGATCAGCGGGGCCGCCAGCAGCATCAGCAGGGCGGGCACAATGGCCAGCCGGGTGGCGATCGTGAGCACGACCGGGCGGGTCAGGGGCGGCGGGATCGGCAGCTCGCCGTGTTCGGCGTTCTCGGCCAGGGTGGCGCCGACGGCGAAGAAGCCGATCGGCAGGATGGCGACGATCAGCACCTGCGAGAGGTCGACGAGGAGGTCGGGAGCGAGCGCCGCGGGCGCCAGCAGGCCGGCGATCGCCGCGTACAGCGGCGGGTTGCGGGTAAAGAAGGCGCCAACCCGCTGGCGCGGCGTTTCCCCCGCCTTGGTGCCGAAGGCGGCGCCGACCGCGAAGGCCCCGAGCAGCAGGCACGGGCCAGTAACCAGGACGTCGTAGAGGACGGCGGTAGGGAGCTCCTCGCGCCCAAGCAGCGCCACCGCCAGCGGATAGCCGAGGTAGCCGGTGTTGACGCTGAGCACGCAGCAGACGACGGCTCCGGTCTGCGGCCGGGTCAGCTTCAGGACCCTACTCGCCCCCCACCAGGCGATGAGGGCGCCGAGCGAGGAGGCGACGATGCCGAGGGCCAGCCCGACCCCGTGGCTGAGATCGATCTCGGCGGCGGCGATGTTGAAGAAGATCACCGGCGGCAGCAGCACGTAGAGCAGCAGCACCAGCGCCCGCCGCGCGGCCTGCGCCGCTCCCTGCGGCCAGCGCCCCTCGGACCAGACGCCGACGCCGACCGAGAGGACGATCGCGGCAGTAGTTAGAAGAACCCCCATCTATCGCGGTGAGTCTGACGGTGCCGGTACTAGCTGAGCAATGAGGCGCCGGCGCGTTCGGCAAACTCGACCAGGGGCTGCGGGATCACTCCGAAGAAGACCGTCGCCGCCGCGGCCAGCAGGGCCGGGCCGACCAGGTACCAGCGGCGGCCGGCCCCGGGGTCGACCGGGTCGGCCTCGGGTGCGGCGCCGGCGATCGCCGGGGTGGCCGCGAGGGCCTCGCCGGCCGGCCGCATCCACATCGCCGCCACCACCCGCAGGTAGTAGGCGAGCGAGATCATCGTCCCGATCGCGATGAAGACCGCGAGCCAGGTGTAGTCGCCCTCGACCAGGGCCTCGATCAGGTAGAGCTTGCCGATGAACCCGACCGTCGCCGGCAGGCCGGCCAGGGCCAGCATCGCGATCGTCAGCGGCCAGGCCAGCAGCGGCCGCTCGCGGCCCAGGCCCTGGACCGAGCGGATCGAGTCGCCGAACGGCGTCTCGCGCTCACGGGCGACGATCACGGTGAAGGCGGCGAGGTTCATGAAGGCGTAGCCGGCGAGATAGAAGACGAGCGAGCTGACCCCGGCCTCGGAAGCGACGACGACCCCGCCCAGCATGTAGCCGGCCTGGGCGACGCCGGAGTAGCCGAGCATCCGCTTCAGCGAGTCCTGGCCGAGCGCGCCGACGTTGCCGACCACGATCGAGACCGCCGCCAGCACCGCCAGCGCCGGCGCCCACTCGGTCACCTGAGGGCCGAGGGCGACGTAGAAGAAGCGCAGGAAGACGGCGAAGGCGGCGGCCTTGGTCGCCACCGCCATGAAGGCGGTGATCGGGGTCGGCGCTCCCTCGTAGACGTCCGGCGTCCACTGGTGGAAGGGGGCGATCGAGGTCTTGAAGGCGAGCCCGACCGCGCACATCGCGATCCCGATCAGGATCAGCGGGTCGCCGAGCAGGCCGTCGTGGGCG
>Ga0190275_10001932_pt1 | contig 15109 bp, 27 predicted proteins | sample Popmic550T_FD_133745 | JGI IMG/M metagenome (GOLD analysis project Ga0190275, IMG submission 133745) | Populus adjacent soil microbial communities from riparian zone of Yellowstone River, Montana, USA - 550 T | ecosystem: Environmental > Terrestrial > Soil > Riparian zone > Trees stand | place... | reverse complement strand
GTGCCGCTCCCGACCGAGAAGAACGTGTACTGCGTGATCCGCTCGCCGTTCAAGGACAAGGACTCGCGCGAGCACTTCGAGATCCGCACGCACAAGCGCCTCATCGACATCCATCAGCCCACGCCGAAGACGGTCGACTCGCTCCAGCGGCTCGACCACCTGCCCGCCGGCGTGGACATCGAGATCAAGCTCGCCTTCGCCTGAACTGACATGCCCGCCATCCTCGCCCGCAAGCTGGGCATGACCCAGCGCTTCCTCGACGACGGCCGCGTCGAGCGCGTCACCGTGCTCGAGGCCGGCCCGTGTCCCGTGACGACGATCCGGACGCACGAGACGGACGGCTACGAGGCCGTCCAGCTCGGCTTCGGCGCGGTGCGCGAGCGCGCGCTCACCAAGGGCGAGCGCGGTCATCTGCGCAAGGCGGGCGCCCCGCCGCTGCGCCATCTCGTGGAGTTCCGCGACGAGGTCGGTGAGCTCACGATGGGCGACACCGTGACCGTCGAGGCCTTCGAGGTCGGCCAGGTCGTGAAGGTCTCCGGGAAGTCGAAGGGCAAGGGCTTCCAGGGGACGATCAAGCGCCACAACTTCGACGCGGGCCCGAAGTCGCACGGTTCCCACAACGTGCGCGCACCGGGCTCGATCGGCGCGTCGGCGACCCCCTCCCGCGTCTTCAAGGGCATCCGCGGGCCCGGCCGCATGGGCGGCGGGCGCGTGACCCAGCGCGGCCTCGAGATCGTCGAGCTCATGCCCGACCGCAACCTGATGCTCGTCCGCGGCTCGGTCCCGGGTCCCAAGGGCGGCACCGTGGAGGTGCGCACCGATGCCTGAGGCCCCCGTGCTCGGCTCCGACGAGACCGTGACGCTCGACGACGCGATCTTCGGCGCCCCGTTCAACGGCCCGCTCGTGCATGAGGTCGTGCTCGCCGACCTGGCCGCGCGCCGGCGCGGCACGCACGCGACCAAGACGCGCGGCAAGGTGTCGGGCGGAGGCTCGAAGCCGTGGCGCCAGAAGGGCACGGGACGCGCCCGCGCCGGCTCCTCGCGCTCGCCGCTGTGGACCGGCGGCGGCACGGTCTTCGGGCCGCAGCCGCGCACCTACACCGTCAAGGTCAACCGCCAGGCGCGCAAGGCCGCGCTGCGCTCGGTGCTCTCCGTGCACGCGGCGCGCTCCTCCGTGAGCGTGGTCGACGCGCCCGGGTTCGACGCGCCGAGCACCAAGCGCGCCGCCGAGCTGCTCGAGGACCGCCGCCGCGGCGTGCTCGTCGTGCTCGGGTCCGACGAGGTGGCGGCGGCCAAGTCGTTCCGCAACCTCGCGGGCGTCTCCGTGGTGGAGGAGTCGCGCACCGCGGTGGCCGACATCGTCGGCGCCGCCCAGCTCGTGCTCTCGCGGGCCGCGCTCGACAGCCTCGTGCGCCGCGCCGCCCGCCGTGTCAGGGAGACCGCGTGATGGACTCCTCCCAGATCATCATCCGCCCCGTCGTCTCCGAGAAGTCCTACGTCCTCGCGACGGCCGGCAAGTACACCTTCCGCGTCCACCCGGACGCCCACAAGACGCAGATCCGGCAGGCCGTCGAGGCGCTCTTCGACGTGACCGTGCTGGAGGTGCGCACGTCGACCGTGCAGCCCAAGCCCAAGCGGCGCGGCTACACGTCCGGGCGCACCCGCGCGTGGAAGAAGGCCATCGTGCAGGTCGCCGAGGGCGACACCATCCCCGTCTTCCAGGGCCTCGAGGCCGACCTCTAACCGCCATGCCGATCCGCAAGCCCAAGCCCACCTCACCCGGCCGCCGCTTCGTCACCTACTCCGACTACTCGGAGATCACGAAGCGCACCCCAGAGAAGAACCTCACCGAGGGGCTCAAGAAGTCCGGCGGGCGCAACGCCCACGGGCGCAAGACCTCGCGCCACCGCGGCGGCGGCGCCAAGCGGCTGTACCGCATCGTCGACTTCAAGCGCCGCAAGGACGACATCCCGGCGCGCGTCGCGGCGATCGAGTACGACCCCAACCGCTCGGCCAACATCGCGCTGCTGCACTACATCGACGGCGAGAAGCGCTACATCCTCGCCCCGAACCGGCTGCGCGTCGGCATGACCGTGCAGTCCGGCACCGCCGTCGACATCGTCGTCGGCAACGCGATGCCGCTGTCGGCGATGCCGGTCGGCACGATCGTCCACAACGTCGAGCTCCAGCCCGGGCGCGGCGGCCAGATGGGCCGCTCGGCCGGCACGTCGATCCAGCTCATGGCCAAGGAGGGCGGCATGGCGACGCTGCGCCTGCCCTCGGGCGAGATGCGCATGGTGCGCGCGGAGTGCCGCGCCACCGTGGGCACGATCGGCAACGCCGACCACCAGAACGTGACGGTCGGCAAGGCCGGCCGCAAGCGCCACATGGGCGTGCGCCCGCAGACGCGCGGGACCGCGATGAACCCCGTCGACCACCCGCACGGCGGCGGCGAGGGCGCGACGCCGCTCGGCAACCATCCGCAGACGCCGTGGGGCGTGCCGACCATCGGCTACCGCACGCGGCCGAAGCGCAAGTCCTCAGACCGCTACATCGTCCGCGGCCGCAGGCGCGGGAAGAAGGGTGGCCGCTGATGTCCCGCTCGTCGAAGAAGGGCCCGTGGGTGGAGGAGCGCCTCATGGAGCGCATCCAGGCCATGAACGCCTCCAACTCGCGCCAGATGATCCGCACGTGGTCGCGCACCTCGACGATCTTCCCCGAGATGGTCGGCCACACCATCGCCGTCCACGACGGCCGCAAGCACGTGCCCGTGTTCGTGTCGGAGTCGATGGTCGGGCACAAGCTCGGCGAGTTCGCGCCGACGCGGCTGTTCCGCGGGCACGCCAGCGGGAGGATGCGATGAGCCCGACGACCCCTGGAGATCCCCAGAAGGGCCGGCCGGCCGAGGAGGAGCAGACCGAGCGCGCCGCTGCCGAGGCCGCGGAGCTCGCGGCCGAGCAGGAGGCCCAGCCCCAGCCCGAGCCGACGCCGTCCGCTCCTGGCGAGCCCCAGGCCGAGGGCACGGCCGCCGAGGTGACCGGCGTCGACAAGGCCGGCGCCGCCGCCGCCGCGCGCGCCGAGCAGACCCCCGCGACGACGACGGGCGACGACGCCGCGCTCGCCGAGGGCGAGGGCGCCGACGCCCCGACGGGTGACGCGACTGATCTCGACGCCGGCGTCGACCCCACGGTGGAGCCGCCGACCGACGAGGACCTCGCGGACGACGCCGACGACGACGTCGACGTGGAGGCCAGCGACGCCGGGCCCGCGTCCGGCGACGCGAGCGCCGGCGAAGCCGGCCGCGGTGGCGAGCGAAGCGAGACAGGTGCTGCCGGCCCGGGCACGCCCGACGCCGCCACCGAGGAGGGCGCAGCCCCCGAGGCCACGGAGCCGCGCGGGCGCCGCCGGCGCCGCCGCTCCGGGCAGCCCGCGGAGGAGGCGCCGCCCGCCCCGCAGCCCACGCGCCGCCGCGACCGGCCGCGCGATCCCGACGCCCCGGACGTGGTCGTCCGCGCGCAGGCGCGCTACGTGCGCACCTCCGCCCGCAAGGCGCGCCTCGTCTGCGATCACATCCGCGGCAAGGACGTCCAGGAGGCGCGCGCCATCCTCGCCTTCACCCCGCGCGCGGCCGCCAAGCCGTGGAGCAAGCTGCTCGAGTCGGCGATCGCCAACGCCGAGGCCAACCACGAGCTCGTGGGCGACGACCTGCGCATCGTGGCCGTGTACGCCGACGAGGGGCCCACCCTCAAGCGCTTCCAGCCGCGGGCGATGGGGCGGGCGACGCGCATCCGCAAGCGCACCTCGCACCTGACCATCCAGCTGACCGCGAAGGAGTCCTAACCCCGCCATGGGTCAGAAAGTTCATCCCGAGTCCATGCGCGTGGGGTACATCCACGACTGGAAGTCGAACTGGTTCAACGAGCGGCACTTCTCGGACTACCTCATCGAGGACGTCCGGATCCGCAACCACATCACGGGCAAGCTCGCGCACGCCGGCCTGTCGGACATCACGATCCGCAAGGACGCCGGCGAGGTGGAGGTCAACATCCACACGGCCCGCCCGGGCATCGTGATCGGCAAGTCCGGCTCGGAGGTCGACGCCCTGCGGCGTGACCTGCACCGCCTGACGGGCAAGTCGATCAAGGTCAACATCCTCGAGATCAAGCGCCCCGAGCTCGACGCGAAGCTCGTCGCCCAGTCGATCGCCGAGCAGCTCCAGAACCGCGTCGCCTTCCGGCGCGCGATGAAGCGGGCGCTCACGAGCGCGATGCGCTCGGGCGCAAAGGGCTGCAAGATCCAGGTCGGCGGCCGCCTCGGCGGCGCCGAGATGGCGCGCTCGGAGAGCTACTCCGACGGCCGCGTCCCGCTGCACACCCTGCGCGCGGACATCGAGTACGGCTTCTACGAGGCCCGCACGACGTTCGGTCGCATCGGCGTGAAGTGCTGGATCAACAAGGGCGAGATCATGCCTGCCGGCTACACCGGCGCCGACCTCACCTCGCTCGACGACCCGGGCCCGGGCCGTGGGCGCGACGACCGAGACGACGACCGCCGCGGCGGCCGTGGGCGCGGCGACGGTCGCGGCCGCGGGCGCGGCGGCCAGGGCGGCGGACCGGGTGGCGGCGGCCGCGGCGGCGGCGGCGGTGGTGGCGGGCGCGGCGGTGGGCGTGGTGGCCGCGGCGGCGGCGGTGGCGGCGGGCGCGGCCCGCGGCCGGACCTCAGCGGAGGGATCTCGCGCTGATGCTGTCCCCCAAGCGCGTCAAGCACCGCAAGCAGCACCGCGGCCGGATGGCCGGGCCGACGCGTGGGCAGAGCCGCGTGGAGTTCGGCGAGTACGGCCTCAAGACGCTCGAAGCCGGCTGGCTGACCAACCGGCAGATCGAGGCCGCCCGAATCGCGATGACCCGCAAGATCAAGCGCGGCGGCAAGGTCTGGATCAACGTCTTCCCGGACAAGTCGTTCACGAAGAAGCCCGCCGAGACCCGCATGGGCTCGGGCAAGGGCAACCCGGAGGGCTGGGTCGCCGTCGTCAAGCCGGGCCGCGTGATGTTCGAGCTGGCCGGCGTTCCCGAGCCGCTCGCCCGCGAGGCCATGCGCCTCGCCGGCCACAAGCTGCCCGTCAAGACGAAGTTCGTCATGCGCGACGACCTCCAGCACGACTGATGAAGGCCCAAGAGCTCAGAGACCTCGACGACGACGCCCTGCTCGACCACATCGCCACGGCGCGGCGCGACCTGTTCGGTCTGCGCCTGCAGCACGCGACGGGCGAGCTGGAGAACACCGCCGGCCTGGGCATTGCCAAGCGCAGCCTTGCGCGGGCGATGACGCAGGCGCGCGATCGGGGCATCGAACCCAGCGAGATCAACCATGGCTGACGAGACAGACAAGACCACGCCGCCGTCCACGGACCCGGTCACGGAGACCGACTCCACGGACGCGGTCACCGAGGCGACGCCGCCCGAGGCCCCGAGCGCCGAGGCGCCCGCGAGCGAGGACGCCGACGCCACGGAGACCACCTCCGAGGCTCCGGACGCCGCGGCCACGGAGGCCGCCGAGGCGGCTGCGGCGGACGCCGAGGCGACCGAGGCAGCCGAGGCGGCCGCGGATGACGCCCCCGCGCCGGTGGCCGGCCCGCCAGGCGAGCCCGGCCCGTCGCGCGAGGAGCGCCGTGCCGCCCGCGACGCCGCGCGCTCGCGCACCCAGCGCGCCGCGCGCACGCCCGAGGAGCGGGCCGCCGAGCGCCAGGAGCGCCGCCGCGCGACCGCCGCCCAGCGGCGCCGCTACCGCGCGCGCACCAAGGCCAAGGACGCCGAGCGGCGCGCCGCGCAGCCGGCGCCCGAGCCCGTCGAGGCCGCGCCCGCCGCCACCGGCCGGCCCAAGGTGCGCCAGGGCATCGTGCTCTCGGCCAAGCCGGACAAGTCGATCAGCGTCCGCATCGACATCGTCCGGCGCCACCGCCGCTACGGCAAGATCCTGCGCACCTCGACCACGCTGCACGCCCACGACGAGGCCAACACGGCCAACGAGGGCGACACCGTGCGCGTCGTCGAGTGCCGGCCGATGTCGCGCACGAAGCGCTGGCGCCTCACCGAGGTCCTGGAGCGGGCGCGGTGATCCAGAACGAGACCCGGCTGCGCGTGGCCGACAACACGGGCGCGCGCGAGATCCTCTGCATCCGCGTGACCGGCGGCTCCCGCCGGCGCTACGCGAGCGTGGGGGACATCATCACCGCCACGGTCAAGACCGCGAACCCGCAGGGCTCGGTCAAGAAGGGCGAGGTCGTCAAGGCCGTCATCGTGCGCACGAAGAAGGAGTTCGGGCGCACCGACGGCACCTACATCGCTTTCGACGAGAACGCTGCGGTGATCATCGACGCGCAGAACAACCCGCGCGGCACCCGCATCTTCGGGCCGGTCGCGCGCGAGCTGCGCGACGGCGGCTTCATGAAGATCGTCTCGCTCGCCCCGGAGGTGCTCTAGATGCGCATCCGCACCGACGACGAGGTGATCGTCATCACCGGCAAGGACAAGGGCAAGACCGGCAAGGTCATCCGCGTCGACCCCGGCAAGGACCGGGTCTTCGTCGAGGGCCTGAACATGGTCAAGCGCCACCAGCGCCCGCTGCCCGGCCGCCCGAACACGCCCGTCGGCGTGATCGAGAAGGAGGGTCCGATCCACGTCTCCAACGTGGCGATCGTCGACCCGCGCGAGAAGAAGCCGACGCGCATCGGCGTCCGCCGCAACGACGACGGCACGCGCGTGCGCTACGCCAAGCGCAGCGGAGCGGAGCTCGACTGACATGGCACGACTCAAGGACCGCTACCTCGAGGAGATCCGGCCGCGCCTGATGGAGAAGTTCGGCTACTCCTCGGTCATGCAGGCGCCGCGGGTGGAGAAGGTGACGCTCAACATGGGCGTCGGCGAGGCCAAGCAGGACTCCAAGATGCTCGACGCCGCGCGCGAGCAGCTCGCGACGATCGCCGGCCAGCAGCCGAACATCCGCCGGGCGCGCAAGTCCGTGGCCGCGTTCAAGCTGCGTGAGGGCATGCCCGTGGGGCTCACCGTGACGCTGCGCCACGAGCGCGCGTACGAGTTCCTCGACCGGCTGATCGCCATCGCCATCCCCCGTATCCGCGACTTCCGCGGCCTGAGCCCGCGCGCCTTCGACGGGCGCGGCAACTACTCGATGGGCGTCCGGGAGCAGATCATCTTCCCGGAGATCGACTACGACGCGATCGACCAGGTCCGGGGCCTCGACGTGGCCATCACCACGTCCGCCCAGACCGACGCCGAGGCGTTCGCCCTGCTCGAAGCGCTCGGCGTGCCCTTCGCACGCGAAGGCCGCCCGGCGGGCTTCGAGACCCTTTTCCCCGACCTCGTTGCGACCTGAGGAGTATGGCCAAGACCTCACAGATCGTGCGCCAGCAGCGCACACCGAAATACGCGACCCGCGGCTATTCGCGCTGCCGCCGCTGCGGGCGCCCGCGTGCCGTCTTCCGCAAGTTCGGCCTGTGCCGGATCTGCCTGCGGGAGCTCGCGCACGAGGGCTTCATCCCCGGCATGACGAAGTCGAGCTGGTAGCCATGAGCATGACCGACCCGGTCGCCGACTTCCTCACCCGGATCCGCAACGGCATCCTCGCCGCGCACGAGACCGTGGAGGTCCCGTCGTCCAAGCTCAAGGCCGAGCTCGCGCGCATCCTGCGCGAGCAGGGCTACATCGCGGGCTACCACGTGGAGCCTCCCGTGCCCGGCCGCGGAGGCGAGCGGCTGATGATCGACCTCAAGTACACTGAGTCGCGGACGTCGGTCATCTCCGGCCTGCGGCGCGTGTCGCGGCCCGGGCAGCGCAGCTACGTCGACGCCAAGCACATCCCCAAGGTGCTCGGTGGCATGGGCACGACGATCGTCTCGACGTCCCACGGCGTGATGACCGGCCACGACGCCCGCAAGGCGGGCATCGGCGGCGAGGTCCTCGCCGAGGTCTGGTAGCCACAGCATGTCCCGCATCGGTCGCAAGCCCATTCCCGTCCCCGCCGGCGTCTCCGTGACGGTCGAGCCCGAGATCGTCCGCGTGGCCGGTCCGCGCGGCGACCTCGCCGAGCGCAAGTCGCGCCTGATCGAGATCCGCCAGGAGGGCGAGGAGCTGCTCGTCTCGCGGCCCACCGACCGTGCCGAGCACCGCGCCCTGCACGGGCTCACCCGCTCGCTCGTGGCGAACATGGTCACGGGCGTCACGTCCGGCTACACGAAGACGCTCGAGATCCAGGGCGTCGGCTACCGCGCCGTCATGCGCGGTCGCGACCTCGAGCTTGCGCTCGGCTACTCGCACCCTGTGCCGATCAAGGCGCCCGAGGGCATCGAGTTCGAGGTCCCGACGCCGACCCGCGTGATCGTCAAGGGCAACTCCAAGCAGCAGGTCGGCGAGATCGCGGCGATCATCCGCAAGCAGCGCCCGCCCGAGCCCTACAAGGGCAAGGGGATCCGCTACGAGGGCGAGTACGTCGCCCGCAAGGTGGGCAAGCGCGCATGAGCGTCGCCACCCCCAACGCCCGCCGCCTCAAGCGGCGCCGCCGCGTCCGTGCGAAGGTCACGGGCGACGCCGCGCGGCCGCGCATCTCCGTCTTCCGCTCCAACCGCGGCATCTTCGCCCAGCTCGTCGACGACGTCGCCGGGCGCACGCTCGCCTCGGTCTCCTGGACGGAGGCCGAGTTGCGCGAGCTGCCGCGCATGGACCAGGCGCGCCGCGCCGGCGAGCTGCTCGCCGAGCGCGCCACGGCCGCCGGCATCGACGCCGCCGTGTTCGACCGCGGCGGCTACCAGTACCACGGCCGTGTCCGCGCGCTCGCCGAGGGCGCGCGCGAGGGCGGCCTGCGCTTCTAGTCCTCCCGCTACTCTCGAAGGAGCCCATGGCAGCCCCCGATCGATCCGTCTCCGCCTCCGGCCTCGACCTCCAGGAGCGCGTCGTGGAGATCAACCGCGTCGCGAAGGTGGTCAAGGGCGGCCGGCGATTCTCGTTCACCGCCCTGGTGGTGGTCGGCGACGAGAACGGCATCGTCGGGGCCGGCTACGGCAAGGCCAACGAGGTGCCGCTCGCCATCCAGAAGGGCGTCGAGCGCGCGAAGAAGAACCTGTTCCGCGTCCCGCGCCATGGTGCGACGATCACGCACCAGACGACGGGCATCTACGGCTCCGGCCGGGTGTTCCTCAAGCCGGCCTCGCCCGGTACCGGCGTCATCGCCGGCGGCGGCGTGCGCGCGGTGCTCGAGCTGGCGGGGATCCACGACATCCTCTCCAAGTCGCTCGGCTCCCAGAACCCGATCAACCTCGTCAAGGCGACGATCGCCGGTCTGCAGGACCTGCGGCGCCCCGAGGAGATCGCGTCGCTGCGCGGCCTGTCGGTCGACGCCGTGCTGGGCCTGGGCGGCCGCGACGAGCCGCAGAACGGCACGGTCGAGGCGGCCGAGGCCGAGGAGGCCGTGACGGCGTGAGCACGCTCGTCATCACCCAGCGCAAGTCCGTCAACGGCTCCAACGGCCGCCAGCGCGACACGCTGCGCTCGCTCGGCCTGCGCCGGATCGGGCACTCCGTCGAGCGGCCCGACTCGCCGCAGCTGCGCGGGATGGTGCACGCCGTGCGGCACCTCGTCGAGGTGGAGGAGCGCGACGCATGACCAGCGCGAGCGACCGGCTCGACCGCGACGATCGCGCGCGTGGTGCCACGCGGAGCGGACCGACGCGTGAGATCCCGCCCGAGGACATCGGGCTCGGCACCCTCTCGCCGGCGCCGGGCGCCCGCAGGCCGCGCAAGCGCATCGGCCGCGGGGACGGCTCGGGCCGCGGCGGCACGTCCGGCCGCGGGCACAAGGGCTACGGCGCCCGCTCGGGCTCCAAGGACCGCGCGCGCTTCGAAGGCGGCCAGAACCCGATCCACATGCGGATGCGCAAGCTCCGCGGGCCCAACAAGAAGATGTCGATGCCGTTCGAGCCGTTCCGGACGCATACGCAGCCCGTGAACCTCGCCGATCTCGAGGCCCGCTTCGAGAAGGGCGCGGCGGTCGACCCCGACGCCCTGCGCGCCGCCGGCCTGGCGACGCGGCGCGACGTGCCCGTCAAGATCCTCGCCCGCGGCGAGCTGAGCAAGCCGCTCACCGTGCACGCGCACGGCTTCTCCAAGGCGGCCCGCGAGGCGATCGAGGCCGCCGGCGGGACCTGCCAGGTCATCGAGGGCTAGCCCGAGGAGCACGTCGTGCTCGCGACGATCCTCAACGCCTTCAGGGTCGCCGAGATCCGCAAGAAGCTGGCCTTCACGGCCGGCATCCTCGCGCTCTACCGCCTCGGCTCCTTCATCCCCGTCCCCGGGGTCAACACCGAGGCGATCGAGCAGATCGAGGAGAACTACGCGGGCTCGAACATCCTCGGCCTGCTCAACCTCTTCACGGGCGGCGGCCTGTCCCGGATCGCGATCTTCGCGCTCGGGATCATGCCCTACATCACCGCCTCGATCATCCTGCAGCTCCTCACGGTGGTCTCGCCGACGCTCGAGAAGCTGCAGAAGGAGGGCGAGGTCGGGCAGGCGAAGATCACGCAGTACACGCGCTACCTGACCGTGGCGCTGTCGGCCGCCCAGGCCGTCGGCTACGTCTTCCTCTACCGCTCCCAGGGCCAGAGCGCCGGCGCGCCGGTGATCGACAACTTCTCGCTCGGCGCCGTGGTGCTGATCGTGCTCTGTCTCACCGCGGGCTGCGTCCTGTTGATGTGGATGGGCGAGCTCATCACCCAGCGCGGGATCGGCAACGGCATCTCGCTGATGATCTTCGCCTCGATCGTCGCCGGCCTGCCGAACGGCATCCAGGCCTGGTGGACGAACCCCGACCAGGTCTTCAAGGTCATGATGCCGTTCGTCGCGCTCGCCGTGATCGCCGCCATCGTCTTCGTGCAAGAGGGACAGCGGCGGATCCCCGTGCAGTACGCCAAGCGCGTGATCGGCCGCCGCATGAGCGGCGGCGGGCAGACCTACCTGCCGCTGCGGGTGAACATGGCGGGCGTGATCCCCGTGATCTTCGCCGCCTCGATCATGGCGATCCCGCCGACGATCGGCGAGCTCGTCCCCGGCATGGCCGCGGTGTCGCGCTTCTTCTCGCCCAACGACTGGGCCTACATCGCGGGCGAGACGGTGTTCATCATCCTCTTCACGTACTTCTACACCGCGGTCACGTTCAACCCGGTGGACCAGGCGGACAACCTCAAGAAGTACGGCGGCTTCATCCCCGGCGTGCGACCCGGTCGCCCGACGGCCGAGTACCTGGATCGCATCCTCGCCCGGCTGACGTTCCCGGGCGCGCTCTACCTCGCCGCCGTGGCGGCGCTGCCGACCATTCTCATCAACCAGACGTCGGCGAACTTCTACTTCGGCGGGACGTCGATCCTCATCGTGATCGGCGTGGCACTGGACACCATGAAGCAGCTCGAGGCGCAGCTCATGATGCGCAACTACGAGGGCTTCCTGAAGTAGCCTGCGCACGTGGCCGAGCTCAACCTCATCCTCCTCGGGCCGCCCGGGGCCGGCAAGGGCACCCAGGCGATGCGGTTGCGCGACGACTTCGATCTGCCCTACATCGCCACGGGCGACCTGCTGCGCGACCACAAGAAGCGCGACACCGAGCTGGGCCGGCAGGCCGCGAACTACATGGACGAGGGCAAGCTCGTCCCGGACGAGCTCGTCATCGAGATGATCCTCGACAAGATCGAGCGCGAGGGCGACGACGGGTTCCTGCTCGACGGCTTCCCGCGCACGATCGACCAGGCCGACGCGCTGGCCGACGCGCTCGCCGCGCGTGGGCGCCGGCTCACCGCCGCGCTGCTCATCGACGTGCCCGACGAGGAGCTCGTGCACCGCATCTCGGGCCGCCGCATCTCGCGCACGGGCCGCACCTACCACGTCGACTACGACCCGCCGCGGCGCGAAGGCGTCGACGACGAGGACGGCTCGCCGCTCATCCAGCGCGACGACGACAAGCCCGAGACGGTCCGCAAGCGGCTCGAGACCTACCACGACCAGACCGAGCCGCTGGTGGAGTACTACGACGAGCGCAACCTGCTGCGGACGTTCGACGGCACGAAGAGCCCGAACGAGGTCCACGACCACATCCGCGCGACGCTCGCCACCCTTCGGTTGGAAGAACGACTGTGATCATCAAGAAGAGCCCGGCGGAGATCGACAAGATGGCCGCGGCGGGCGACATCCTCATCCGCACGCTCGCGCTGCTGGCGGGCAAGGTCCGCCCGGGCGTGACCACGGGCGAGCTCGACCGCGCGGCCGAGCGCTTCATCCGCTCGCAGGGCGCGACGCCCGCCTTCAAGGGCTACCGCGGCTTCCCCGGCTCGATCTGCGCCTCGCCGAACCACATGGTCGTGCACGGGATCCCGGGCCCGTTCAAGCTCAAGCGCGGCGACATCCTGTCCGTCGACGTCGGCGTGGTGCTCGACGGCTGGGTCGCCGACGCCGCGCGGACGTTCCCGGTCGGCGAGGTCTCGGCGGTCGCCCGCCAGCTGCTGGCCGTCACCGAGGAGTCGCTGCACCACGCCGCCGCCCAGTGCGTGCCGGGCAACCGGCTCGGGGACGTCTCACACGCGGTGCAGGCGCACGTCGAGGCCAACGGGCTCTCCGTCGTGCGCTCGCTCGTCGGGCACGGCATCGGGCGCGACATGCACGAGGAGCCGCAGATCCCCAACTACGGGCCGGCGGGCAAGGGCATCGTGCTCCAGGAGGGCATGGTGCTCGCCGTCGAGCCGATGGTCACGGCCGGCCGCCACGCGGTGAGGATGGGCGACGACGGCTGGGCGATCTACTCCCAGGACGGCTCGCTGGCCGCCCATTTCGAGTTCACGATCGCGGTGACGGCCGCCGGGCCGCGGGTCCTCACGCCCTGGCACGAGGCGCAGGCCCAGGCCGCCGCCTGACCGGTCATCCGTCCGTAGGCGTTTGCTATTCTGCGCTGTCGCGCTCTGGCCCGACTCGGCGTCAGCGTGCACTCTGTCCGCGAGGTGGTAGCGGCGACCGCACGGGTCTCCAGAGCCGCCTCGTCTGGTCCAAAGCCGAAAGGGATCATGAAGGTACGACCGTCGGTCAAGCCGATGTGCGAGAAGTGCAAGATCATCCGCCGCCACGGCCGGGTCCTTGTGATCTGCTCGAACCCTCGGCACAAGCAGCGACAGGGGTAGGGAGCCAGACGTGGCACGCATCGCCGGAGTGAACATCCCGCTCAACAAGCGCGTCGAGATCGGCCTGACCTACATCTACGGGATCGGCCAGCCGACCTCCAACGAGCTGCTCGCGCAGCTGGGCATCAGCCCGGACACCTACGTGCGCGACCTCACGGAGGACGAGATCGCCAAGCTGCGCGACGCGATCGACGACCACGTCGTCGAGGGCGACCTGCGCCGCGAGCGCTCGCAGAACGTCAAGCGCCTGATGGAGATCGGCTCCTACCGCGGCCTGCGCCACCGGCGCTCGCTGCCGGTCCACGGCCAGAACACCAAGACCAACGCGCGCACCCGCAAGGGCCCCAAGCGCATGCAGGTCGCCGGCAAGAAGAAGGCGGGCAAGAAGTAGTGCCCGCCCCCAAGCGTCCACAGCGCGGCCGCCGCAAGCCGAAGAAGAACGTCCCCATCGGCCAGGCGCACATCAAGACCTCGTTCAACAACACCATCGTCGCCCTCACCGACCGCGAGGGCAATGTCATCGCCTGGGAGTCCGCCGGCGGCGCCGGCTTCAAGGGCTCCCGCAAGTCGACGCCGTTCGCCGCGCAGGTGACGGCCGACGCCGCGGCCCGCAAGGGCATCGAGCAGGGCATGCAGAAGGTCGAGGTGTTCGTGAAGGGCCCCGGCTCCGGGCGCGAGACGGCCATCCGCTCGCTGCAGGCGGCCGGCCTCGAGGTCACGGGCGTCAAGGACGTCACCCCCCAGGCACACAACGGCTGCCGCCCCCGCAAGCGGCGAAGGGTCTAGTTCACACCGCATGGCTCGCGATACCTCTCCTCAGTGCAAGCAGTGCCGCCGGGAAGGGCAGAAGCTCTTCCTCAAGGGCGAGCGCTGCCTGACCGACAAGTGCGGCGTCGAGCGCCGCACCTATCCGCCCGGCGAGCACGGCCGCGGGCGCCAGAAGCAGTCCGAGTACCGCGTGCAGCTGCGCGAGAAGCAGAAGGCGCGCCGCTATTACGGCGTGCTCGAGGCGCAGTTCCGCACCTACTACGCGAAGGCTTCGCGCGCGCCCGGGGTCACGGGCGAGAACTTGCTGCGCATGCTCGAGTGCCGGTTCGACAACGTGCTCGTGCGCCTCGGCTTCGCCGCCTCGCGGCGCCAGGCCCGTCAGCTCATCCGCCACGGCCACTGGACGGTCAACGGCCGCCGCGTGGACATCCCGAGCTACCAGGTGCGCGACAACGACGTCATCGCCTTCAAGGCCGGCTCGAGCGCCGAGCAGGTCGTCCGCGACGCCACGGAGCTCGTGGCGCAGGTCCCAGCCTGGCTACAGGCCGACCACGACGCCCTGACGGCGAAGGTGCTCCGCAAGCCGCAGCGCCCGGAGATCGCGGCGCCGGTGCAGGAGCAGCTGATCGTCGAGCTGTACTCGAAGTAGCACCCGCGCGCGCCGCGGCACTCCCCACGTAGGGCGCGCGCCGTCGGGTCCCCTCCCGGCGCCTTGCACCACCACGACACCTAGGACCCTGATGCTCGACTTCCAGATCCCCCGCATCACCGCCGAGACGGTCGACGACAACAAGGGCACATTCGTCGTCGAGCCGCTCGACCGGGGCTTCGGCTACACGTTCGGCAACTCGCTGCGGCGCGTGCTGCTCGCCTCGCTGGCCGGCGCCGCGGTGACCTCGGTCCGCATCGAGGGCGTCGCCCACGAGTTCTCCACCATCGCCGGCGTCACCGAGGACGTCACGGACATCGTGCTCAACCTCAAGGGCATCGTCTGCCGGATGCACTCCGATGCGACGGAGATCGAGGCGCCGCTCGTCGTCACCGGCCCCGGTGAGATCACGGCGCGCGACATCGACCTGCCCTCGGGCGTCGAGATCCTCAACCCGGACGCGCACATCGC
>Ga0190275_10001931_pt1 | contig 15111 bp, 20 predicted proteins | sample Popmic550T_FD_133745 | JGI IMG/M metagenome (GOLD analysis project Ga0190275, IMG submission 133745) | Populus adjacent soil microbial communities from riparian zone of Yellowstone River, Montana, USA - 550 T | ecosystem: Environmental > Terrestrial > Soil > Riparian zone > Trees stand | place... | reverse complement strand
GTGCCGGTCTTCCTGCTGGCGCTGCTCGCGATCCGCGGCCTGCCCGCGTTGCTCTACAAGCCGCTGATCGGCCGCGAGCGAGTGCTGCCCGCCGCGCTGTTGCAGGCGACGTCGCTGCCGTTCATCGTCGCTGCCACCGCGATCGGGCTCGAACTCGGCGTCATCGACCCCGCCGGAGCCGCCGCACTGATCGCGGCCGGACTGCTGTCCGTCGTCGCGTTCCCCGCGCTGGCAGTCGGGCGCTTGCGATGAGGGTTGTCGTGGCGCCGGACCGCGACGATCGCGTCCTCTCGCACACCCACGTCCTCGGGGCGGTCATCGTCCCGTTCCTGCTCGTCGCGTTCGCGCTCCTGTACTTCTTCCCCGGCGACACGAAGAGCTATTTCGCCTGGGAGATCCACCCCGACATCACGCCGATGATCATGGGCGCGGGCTACATCGCCGGGGCGTACTTCTTCATGCGCGTCGTCATGGAGACGCGCTTTCATCGCGTGCACGTCGGCTTCCTGCCCGTGACCGCGTTCACGATCTTCATGGCCGCCGGAACGTTTCTGCACCTCGACCGCTTCCTGCAGGATCACGTCGCCTTCTGGATCTGGGTGGGGCTCTACGTGACCACCCCGATCCTCGTGCCGCTCGCGTGGCTTTGCAACCGCAGGACCGACCCGGGCACGCCCGAGGCGGGTGAGTCCCGGCTGTCGTCCCGCGCGCGCGGCGTGCTGCTCGGCGTGGGCGCCCTTCAGATGCTCGTGGCGTTCGTGCTGCTGCTGTCACCGTCGACGATGATCGACGTCTGGCCGTGGATGCTGACCCCGCTCACGGCCCAGACGCTCGGGGGCTGGTTCGCCCTGCCCGGCATCACGGCGATCATGATGGGCCTCGACGGGCGGCCGAGCGCGATCCGCATCACGCTGCAGAGCCAGGCGATCGGCCTTGCGCTGATTCTCGTGGCGGTGGCGCGCGACTGGTCCAGCATCGACAGCTCCAACGCGCTGTCCTACGTCTTCGTCGCCGGGCTCGCCGCCCTGCTGGCCGGGCTGCTCACGCTCGATCTGCACATGCGCCGGATCGGGTCTGTGCCGCCTCCTGCCCGGGTATCCCGGCCGTGATGTCGTAAGCGGCGAGAGGAGCAACCATGGCCAAGGATCACGGTTCCAGCGTCAAGGACGACAAGCAGTACGAGGGGCTGCGCAAGAAGGGCATGAGCAAGTCGCGCGCGGCCGCGATAGCCAACACGTCCGACGCCTCCAGCAAGGGCGGCAAGGCGTCTGGCAGCGGCAAGCGCAACACCGACTCCAGCCAGGGAGGCACGAAGGCGCAGAAGGCCGCCGCCGGGCGCAAGGGCGCAAAGAAGAGCTCTGGCTAGTAGCCCCTGTAGCCGCGTCGCTGGTAGTCCAGCAATCGCGGCCGGTTGAGCGTCGAGGCGCGCAGCGCGATCCGGTCGCGATCTGGCGGGAAGGTCGCTGCGGCGCGCAGCGTGGGAGCATCGAGGAAGCGCAGCGCCCGGCCTGGCGGCACCGCCACCCGCAGCGCAGGCTCGCGCGTGCCGGCTGACGCCAGCACGAAGCCCCAATCGCCGAAGCTCGGGACGTCGACGTGGTAGGGCGTCGTGCGCCAGCCCGCAGCGCGCAGCGTCGACTCGATGCCCCAGAATGACTCGCGCGCGAAGTAGGGCGAGCCCGCCTGCACCACCAGCCGCCCGCCCGGCGCGAGTGCGCGGCGGCGCAGCCCGTCGTAGATCTCCTGCGAGTAGAGCTTGGCGATCGCGGCGTCGTCGGGGTCGGGGAAGTCGGCGATCACGACGTCGAAGCGCTCGCTCGCGTCGCGCAGCCAGCTGAAGGCGTCCTGCGACACGATCTGCACGCGCGGGTCGCGCAGCGCGTCGCGGTTGAGGCGGCGCAGCCGCGAGTCGTCGCGCGCCAGGCGCGTCATGTCCGGATCGAGCTCGACGTTGACGACGCGCCGCACGCCCGCGTGGCGCAGCACCTCGCGGATCGCGAGGCCGTCGCCGCCGCCCAGCACGAGCACGCTGGCGTGGCGGCCCGCCATCGCCGGGTGCACGAGCGCCTCGTGGTAGCGGTACTCGTCGCGCGCGGAGAACTGCAGGTCACCGTTGAGAAACAGCCGCAGGTCGTCGTTCTCACCCTGCGTCAGCACGATCTCCTGGTACTTCGAGCGCTCCAGCAGCACGATCCGGTCGTCGAACAGGCTCTGGCGGGCGGTGACCTCGAAGCGCGGCGCGAGGCCCGCGGCGACCGCCAGTGCCACGAGCACGCCCGCCGGCGCGAGCAGCCAGACGCGCGGCAGGCGCGTCAGCAGGCAGACCGCGATCCCGGCGACCGCGTTCAGCGCCCCGATCGCAAGCGCCGCCTGGATCTGACCCAGCCACGGCAGCAGCAGGAACGGGAAGCTCACGCCGGCGACGACGGCGCCGAGGTAGTCGGCCGCAAGCAGGTCGGCGACCGACGCGCCCGCCGCCTGCGGCCGCGCGCGCTGCAGCAGCACGAGCAGCAGCGGGATCTCGCAGCCGACGAGCAACCCGATCGTCGCCGCCGTCGCGATCATCGCGCTGTCGTAGATGCCGAGGTAGGCGAAGGCCGCGTAGAGCGCCATCGCCGACAGCCCGCCGATCAGCGCGACGGCCGCCTCGACGGCGACGAACGACTGCGCGGGGCGGCGCAGCAGCGGCTTGGCCGCCAGCGAGCCGAGGCCCATCGAGGAGACGAACGCGGCCAGCACGATCGAGACCTGAAAGACGCTGTTGCCGAACAGGTAGGTCCCGAGCGCGATGATCACGAGCTCGTAGACGAAGCCGCACGTCGCGACGAGCAGGACGGTCCCGAGCAGGATCGGGCGCGCGCGGCGCCCGAGCGAGCGCTCGGCGGCGGGCGCCACTCCAGGCTCGAGCTGGTCTGCGGTGGTCGTGCTCAGGAGATCGCCGCGGCGACGATGCCGCCGATCGACAGCAGGGCCGCGCTCGTGACGAAGACCATCGGCTCGTGCCCCTCCTCGCCGATCACGATGTCGCCGAGCTTGCCGGGGGTGATGAGGTCGACGACGACGAACGCGGCGCCCATCAGCAGGATCCCGACGAGGCCGAAGCCGGCCGACTGCCCGAGGCCCTCCGCGAGGTCGCCGTCGGAGGCGATGATCGCCGAGGTCACGATGATGCCGACCGCGAGCATCGCCGAGGACACGATCACGCCGAGGTTGCGGTTGCGGTCCACGCACAGCTGGCGGCCGAGGTTGCCCGGGGTCAGCAGGTCCATCATGCGGAAGCCGAGCGCCAGCAGCACGATCCCGACGACGCCGTAGAGCAGCCCCGAGGCCAGCTCCGTCGCGAGGTCTTCCCAGTAGTCCATGGCGCTGTCCTTAGGTCGCGGGGGAGGGGGGCGAGGTCTGCTGGCTCTTCGGCATCTGCGCGCGCTTGTAGAGATAGAAGCCCGGACCGGCGAGGATCAGCGCGACGCACAGCACGAGCCACACCCACGAGTCGCGCAGGACGTCGGAGCCGGGCGAGTCGGTCGCGTGGTCTGCGGGTGGCACGTCGGACGCAGGCGCCTGTTCGTAGGCGACGTATGGCGCGTTGCCGCGGTCGGCGACCAGCAGCGGCAGCGCCTCGACCATGTTCACGAGCGTCGTGTCGTCCTTGTCGCCGGTCAGGTCGCCGGCCTTCAGGCCGAGGTCCTCGAGGTCCTTGACGGTCGGCGGGTCGGGCAGGTTGGACGAGATCGAGACCGACGCACTGTCCTCGGCCTCGCAGCTCGAGCACGCGTAGTCGATCGAGCCCTCGAGCACGGCGTAGCCCTTGCGACACGACGGCGAGCTGGTCAGCGTGATCGCGCCGGGCCCGCCGACCGAGGACCCGACGTCGGCCGTGGGGGCGAAGTTGTTGCGCACGTTCCAGCCGTAGCAGACGTCCTGCTCCTCCTGGGCCTCGGCGAGCGCCTGCGCGAGCTCGGCGGCATCGCCCTCGGGCAGGATCCCGGCCTGCGCGGGGACCGCCGCTGCGAGCGCGAGCGCCAGCGCGAGCAGCAGCGCGCGGATCACTTGCCCGCTCCGGGCCCGCCGCCGCGAAACGATCCGGCCGGGCCCGAGTACGTGCCCCAGAAGCCGCCGACGAAGAAGAAGTTGCGGTGATAGCCGCCCTTCTCGTCGTCGACGAGGATCCGCGAGCCCTTCGCGCCGGCGGGCGGCGGCACCACGGCGACGACGTCCTCCTTGTAGCGCAGGAACACGCCGGACTCGGCGGCGCGGCGGTCTGCGGGCTTGTGCTTGTCGGCGATCTCCTTGGCGGTCTTCGAGACCGACTTGTTCGACGCGTAGATCTGCGTGCGCTTGCGACCCTCGCCCTCGCCGCCGGGCGGCGGCTCGGTGCCGACCTTGCGGTAGGTCTTGGCGATGTCCTCGCGCACCGAGCTGTGCGATGCGATCGTGAAGATCAGGCCGAGCACACCGGCGCCGGCCAGCGCGATCGCGAGGATCGCGTGGCGCTTCACGCGGCGCGCTCCAGGCGCGACGACGTGACGACGATCTCGCCCGTCTGCGGGTAGCCGTGCCACGTCATCCAGGCGATCCCGCCGCTGGAGGGCAGCGCGTGCGCGGCAAGCGCGGTGAACGCCGGCAACGGCGGCCGGGCCGCGTCGAGCGCGCTCGGCGGCGACGCGAAGACGCCGGCCAGCGCGCGCCGGTCGCCGCTGACCGAGGCCAGCACGCCCGCGGCGCGCGCCGCGTAGACGGCCGCGGTGTGGGACTCGACGCGCGCGCGGAAGCGGTAGTCGCCGTCGGTGCGCTCCAGCGGCAGCCCTGCGGTGGCATCCGGCTGGCAGGCGACGGTCTCAGACAGCCGCTCGCCATCGTCGATGAGCGCCTGGTGTGAGTAGCCCAGCAGGCGCAGCTCGATGGCATGGCCGCCGGCGCTCACGTACAGGGTCTCGATTGCCGGAGCGCGCACCGCACCGAGCGTCAGCGACAGGTCGCACGCACTGACGTCGACGTAGGGGCGGCTGACCTCGATCAGCACGGCGAGCCTCAGTCGCCTGGCGCCCGCAGGCGCTCGAGCTCGGCCTCGGCCGCGCGCAGGCTCGAGCGCAGCGTCTCGATCTCGGCGGCGAGCGTCTGGCTCTGGCGCTCGTAGCGACCGGCAATCTCGGCGATCTCGGCGTGCGCGCCCGCGAGCGTTGCGCGGTCGGCGAGGCGGGCCGATTCGGCGTCGGCGCGCGCGCGAGCGTGGACGAGGTCGGAGAGCTGTTCGCGCAGTCCGAGCTCGGTGGCCTCGGCATCGGCGAGCGCGTCGCTCATCCGCCCGCTCCGCGGCTGGGGTAGATGTCGAGCACGTGCTCGGAGATGACGTTGCCGCTGGAGATCTCCCAGCCGCCGTCGTCGCCGTAGCGCTCGAAGGACAGCCGCTTGTCGTCGCGCGCGTAGTCGGCGAACTCCGCCTTGCCGCCGCCCGGCGCGCCGGTGACGCCCTCGGAGGTGAAGTTCGCGTTGCCGCGCTCGTCGAGCTCGTAGGTCACGCCGACGTGCTCGAGCGAGCCCGGTCCGGGTTCCAGCGCAGCGCCGCGCAGGCGCTCCCAGACGACGATCTCCAGGCCCTCGTCGTCCTCGACCGACAGCCACAGCGAGTCGGCGCCGTCGACGAGGCGGTGTTCGTCCCAGCGAAAGCCGCCCTGATTGAAGCGCAGCGTGCCCTCGACGATCCAGTCGCGGCTCTCGTAGTTGACGACGTCGCCGAGCTTCAGCGCGCGCACGTCGGCGCCGCCGATCGGCTCGGGGGCGGGGCCCGTCGGCAGCCCGGCGGGCGCCGGCGGGCCCGCGCCGGCCTGCTTGCGACCGCGCAGGTAGACGAAGCCGGCGCCGACGATCAGCGCGATGAACAGCAAGATCAGAAAGGCGTCCATGAGGGGGCGACCTTACCCCACCCGTCACCTGTCCAAAAAAGTTCAGCCTTTGCGGTACAGCCGCGTCGTCAGCGGCGCGAAGATGAGTGTCAGCGCGGCGGCGACGGCGAGCACGATCACGATGTCGCTCACCTGCGCGTTGCCGTGCATCAGCCCGCGTGACGCGGTCGCCAGGATCGAGATCGGGTTGACGTCGACGAACGCCTCCAGCGCCTTGGGCAGCGTGTCGGGCTCGACGAACACGTTCGACAGGAACGTCAGCGGGAAGATGCCCATGAACCCGGCGTTCATGACCGCGCTGGGCGAGCGCAGCAGCAGCCCGAGCGTCGTGAAGACCCACGACAGGCCGAACGAGAACACGACCACGAGGCCGAGCGCGGCGAGCACGCCGACGATGCCGGCGTCGGGGCGGAAGCCGAGGGCCAGGCCGAGGACGATGATCACGGTGCCGCCGAGCACGTAGCGCACGCTGTCGCCGATCAGCGAGCCGACGAGCGGCGCCGGGCTCCAGATCGGCAGCGAGCGGAAGCGGTCGACGACCCCCTTGGTCAGGTCGGTGTTGAGCGCGACGCCGGAGTAGACGGTCGTGAACAGCACGCCCATGACGAGGATCCCCGGCAGCAGGTAATGCAGGTACTCGCTCGTCGAGCCGGCGATCGCGCCGCCGAACAGGTAGGTGAACATCAGGACGAACATCACCGGGGTGATCGTCACGTCGAGCAGTTGCTCGGGCACGTGCTTGACCTTCAGCATCCCGCGCCATCCGAACGTCAGCGCGGCCGCGGCCGCGCTCGGGCGCGGCGGGCGCGAGATCGACGAGATCGCCTTGCGGACCGCTGCCTCGTCGGCCTCCGACGTGGCGGCTGGCTGGGGTGGGGCGGTCGTGCTCATGCTGCCTGCTCCTCGGTGCTCGTGGATTCGTCGGCGGCGTCCTGCGCGGTATGTCCGGTGAGGGCCAGGAAGACCTCGTCGAGGCTCGGCTGGCCGAGCGAGAAGCCGGCGATCCGCACGCCCGCGCGGGTCAGCTCTGCGACCGCCTCGGCGGCGCGGTCGGCGTCCGAGCAGGATGCCGACAGCGCGGTCGGGTCGGCCTCGAGTTCGACCGTGCCGAGCTCGCGCTCGAGCACCTGCGCGGCTGCGAGGCGTTGCTCGGGATCGATCAGGCGCACGTGCAGCGCGCCGGAGCCGACGGACGCCTTGAGCTCGCTCGGCGTGCCCTCGGCGATCACCGTGCCGCGGTCGATGACCGCGATCCGCTCGCACAGCTGGTCGGCCTCCTCGAGGTACTGCGTGCACAGCAGGATCGTCGTGCCCTCCGCGACGAGCGCGCGGATGATGCCCCAGACCTGGTTGCGCGAGCGCGGGTCGAGGCCGGTCGTCGGCTCGTCGAGGAACATGAGCTCCGGCGTGACGACGATGCTCGCGGCGATGTCCAGCCGGCGGCGCATGCCGCCGGAGTAGTTCTTGACGAGCTTGCCGGCGGCCTCGGTCAGCCCGAAGGCGGCGAGCAGCTCGCCCGCACGGTCCTTGGCGGCCTGGCGGCGCAGGCCGAGCAGGCGGCCGATCAGGATCAGGTTCTCGCGGCCGGTGAGGTCCTCGTCGACCGACGCGAGCTGGCCGGTGAGGCTGACGGCGCCGCGAACCCCGTCCGCGTCTTTGACGATGTCGTGCCCGAGCACGTGGGCGCTGCCGGCGTCGGGGCGGATCAGCGTCGCCAGCATCCGGATCGTCGTGGTCTTGCCGGCGCCGTTGGGCCCGAGCACGCCGTAGACCGCGCCGCGGCGGACGCGGAGGTCCACGCCGTCGACCGCACGCGTGTCGCCGAACGACTTGACGAGGCCCGTGGCCTCGATCGCGAGGGTGGTGTCTGCTGCCATGTGCTCCTCCGATGTGGGAATCGGCCGTGGTGCATCTCTACACCACCTGACGGGCGGCCGGCATGAAAGTCATCGGTGCGCGCCGCTACTCTCGCCTCCGATGCCGACCGCGCGCGTCCTGTTCGTCTGCATGGGCAACATCTGCCGCTCGCCGACCGCCGAGGGGGTGATGCGCGGCCTCGTCGAGGAGGCGGGGCTGAGCGACCGCATCGAGCTCGACAGCGCAGGCACCGGCGGCTGGCACGTCGGCGCCTCGCCGGACGAGCGCGCGGTCGCGGCCGCAGCCGAGCGTGGCGTCCGCCTCGACGGCGCGGCGCGCCAGGTGCGCCCGTCGGACTTCGAGGACTTCGACCTGCTCGTCGCGCTGGACGAGGCCAACGCCCGCGACCTGCGCCGCCTGGCGCCCGGCGCCGAGGCCGCGGCGAAGGTGCGCCTGCTGCGCTCGTTCGGCCCTCCCGGGGACGGCCTCGCAGACGTTCCGGATCCGTACTACGGCGAGGACGACGGCTTCGGCCACGTCCTCGATCTCGTCGACGCCGCCTGCCGCGGGCTGCTCGACGAGCTGCGCGGTCGTGTCGGCGCTGCGTGAGGCGCTGTCGCAGGCGCTCGGGCGCCCGGTCGCGGATCTGCGGGCGATCGCCGGCGGCGATCTGAACGACGCCTATGCCGCCGAGCTCGAGGACGGCGACCGCGTGTTCGTCAAGACGGCCTCGAACGCAGCGCCGGGAGCCTTCACGCGCGAGGCGGAAGGACTGCGCTGGCTGGCCGAGCCACGAGCGCTGGCGGTCGCGACGGTGCTGGCCGTCGCCGACGAGCCGCCCGGGCCGCGCTTTCTCGCGCTCGAGTGGATCGAGCGCGCAAGCGCGAATGCGGGCAGCGAGGAGCAGCTCGGCCGCGGGCTGGCGGCCGTGCACGCTGCGGGAGCGCCGGCCTTCGGCGGCGAGCACGACCTCGTCATCGGCCCGCTGGGGCTGCCCAACGAGCGTGCCGACGACTGGCCCGAGTTCTATGCGACGCAGCGCCTGGAGCCGGTCGCCCGGATCGCGGCCGACCGCGGCGCGCTACCGGGCGATGCGCCGGCGGTGCTCGAGCGGCTGGTCGGCCGGCTCGGCGAGCTGTGCGGTCCCGCCGAGCCGCCCGCTCGCCTGCACGGCGACCTGTGGAGCGGCAACGTCATGACCGGAAGCGACGGGCGACCGTGGCTGATCGACCCCGCCGCCTACGGCGGCCACCGCGAGATCGACCTCGCGATGCTGCGCCTGTTCGGCTCACCGGGGCCGGGATTCCTCGCCGCCTACGAGGAGGTCGCGCCGCTCGCTGACGGTCACGAGGAGCGCATCGAGCTGTGGCAGGTGTTCCCGCTGCTCACGCATGCGGCGTTGTTCGGCGGCGGCTACGGATCGTCGGCGCTGCGCGCGATGCAGCGCTACGTGAGCTAGTCCTTGTAGGGATCGAACGTGTCGGGCGCCGCCATCGCGACGCCGATCGGCGTCAGCCGGTGCAGAATCTCGATCGTGTCGCCGTGGGCGGCGAGCACCGCGTCGAGGCGCTTGTAGGCGGCGGGCGCCTCGTCGGCAGCCCCGCCGCGCAGCTCGATGCCGGCGCCGATCAGCGTGCGCTGGACATCATCGAAGTCGATCGCGCCCGCCTTGACGCGGCCGCGGCGCTTGCTCATCGTGCCCTGCGGGTGCTCGGCGCACAGCGTGAACCGCTCGTTCGCGCGGACGCCCGCAAGGTCGCGCTCGTGGCGGTACTGCGCCCACGAGACCCACGTCGCGCAGTCGCGTTCTGAGCACTCCGCGCGATTGCCCATCCGCCCGGCGGCCTTCGTGCGCGACATGACGCGGCCCGCGCCGTGGACCGTCGAGCGCAGCAGGCCGGCGCCGTCGGGATCGTCGGTCCCGCGCAGGATCACCGACGGCTCGCCCATCGTCGCGCCGACGAAGCCTTCCTGGCCGGGGAACGCGGGCGTGCAGCCCTTGCGGATCACCCACGCGTCGACGCCGAGGTGGCGTTCGCGCCAGGCGAAATTATGGTGGTTGTGGACCTCGTAGTCCGAGGTCGCGCCGAGGATCTCGAGCACCTTGTCGACGACCACGTCGCGTCCCGCGTAGGCGTACTCGCCGGCGAGGTTCATCGCCGCGATGTAGTCGCGCCCGAGCTCGGAGTCGACGTGCAGCAACACCGGCGGCGCATCCATCTCGCCGTCAGGGCCGCGCTCGGTGAACGGCCGCCCCGCTGCGAGCGCAAGGAATCCCGAGGCGGTCTTGTGCCCGAACCCGCGCGAGCCGAAGTGCACGCCGATCCAGACGTGGCCGTCGTCGCCGGCGAACAGGTCGACGTAATGGTTGCCCGCCCCGACGGTGCCGAGCTGGTTTGCCGCCATCTGCACCATCCGCCGCTGCGGGCGGAAGTCGGCGCGGTGGATCGCGTCGAGGACCGGGTGGTCGACGCGCTCGGCGTTGTTGCGCCCGACGCCGAAGGAGATGCGCCGGAAGATGTCGTCCATGATTCGCCGCAGGTCGGGTCTGACGTCCTCGACGAGCACGTCGGTGCGCGCGGCCTTGTTGCCGCAGGCAATGTCGAACCCGACTCCGGATGGGGAGATGTGGTCGGGGTAGGCGACCGCGCCGCCGATCGGCTGGGAGTAGCCGACGTGGCCGTCAGCGCACAGGACGCCCGCGACCGCGTCGCCGGCCTCGGCGCAGCGGCGCAGCTGGTCGATCGCGCGCTGCTCGACGTCGCCTCGAACCGTGATCGGGATCTCTGCCATGGACGACATCCTGCCCGCCGGCGCGACGTGCGGGCCGACGGGGCTCGAACCCGCTGCGCATGACCGCCGGCCGGCAGCCCTTCTGGGGGTGTGTCGGGTTCGTGCGCCTGAGGCTCACCAACTCGACACACCCACCGACGGATGTGGCCCGGCCACAGGATTCGAACCCACGCGAACGTCGCCGAAACGATCGTCCGCGAAGGGCTTGCGAGCGCGGCGTTCGTGCTCTACCTTCGAAAGCGCCATGTTCCTGGACCTCCGCAGCATGCCCATGTCGAACCACGGCGCCCCGATGGGCGCGTGGGTCGCGGCATGCCGCGAGCGCAAGCCGTTCACGGCGCGCCCCACCATCGACACGCTCAGCGGCGTCTAGCGGGAGGTCATCCACATGGCTCCCGCGACCATCGCGGGAGCTGCGCTTCGTGCCCGGTCGGGCCGCGGAGCGGGGTGGGACCGCGACTCGATCATCATCGCCATCCAGGAATGGGTGGCCACATACGGCGAGCCGCCCCGTGCGGCCGACTGGAACCCGTCCTCGGCGAAGTGGTCCGGGCAGCTGTGGCGCGTCGGGCGCTACCGCGCCGGGCGTGCCGACGGGTCCCCGTGGCCCGCGCTGAACTCGGCAAAGCGCCCGTTCGGCGGGTCGCTCAACGCGGCGATCCGGGCGGCGGGCTATGAGCCGGCCAAGCCTGGGCCAACGCGGCGCAAGGACGTCGACCCCGAGCAGGCGCACCGGGCGCAGATGAGCCCGGAGGGTCGCGCGATGCTCGCGGCGGCGCTCGCGCAGGCGCGTGAGGCCGAGCGGCGCATCGAGGTCCTCGAGGCCAGGCGCCGGCGTTGTGCGCCGGTGGCCGTCAAGCCGAAGGTCGTTCGTGAGCGCGTCGTCGACCAAGTAGGAGGTTCCGAAAAGAACAGGTTGAGGAACCTCGACGCGGCGGTTGCCCGCGCCCGGCGTCGGGCGGCCGCTGCCGAGGCGAAGGCGGACACGACCGTCCGTGCAGCGCGCGAGCAGATCGCCGAGGCGCGGATGGACGCGGCCGAGGCGCGCACGGCGGCCAAGCGGATGGCGGCGAAGCTCGAACGCTCCGAGGCGACGATCGGGACGCTGCGCGGCGAGCGCCGCGAGCTGAAGGCCGGCCAGGATCGACTGGCCGACCGGCTCGTGGCTGCCGAGCGGCTGCTCGAGCGGGCTCGCGAGGAGGCCGGGCGGGCGCCCGAGGTCGTGACCGTGGGCGAACAGGCGCCGGGGGCGGCCGAGGTGCGTGCCGCGCGGGCCGAGGCGGCACGCGATCGGCGCGCCGCGGCCCAGGCCGAGGTGCGTGCCGCGCATGCGGAGCGCGAGCTGCGCGAGACCGTGGCCGCGATCCGCGGTGAGGCGCGCAAGCTCACCGCCGCCGAGCTCGCCGAGCTGCGCACGAACGGCCCGGGCGGCCCCGCTGTCATGGCGGAGGCGCTCAAGGCCCTCGCCGCGGCACGCCGGACGAGCAACCCGACGCGCATGCAGGACGCCCTGCGGCGCGTCGCGCAGGCAGCCGTCACGTGGCAGGAGCGGATCTAGGCCGGTCCGCTCCTGCCGGTGGCGCGCTTCACAGCCAGCCACGGATGAGACGCCATGACCGAGTCAGACCGGATCTTGAGGGACTACCTGCGCGACGACGGCGATCACCGCTGGGCGTCGGCATGCCCGCGGGAGGGCCGCTGCGCACCGATGGCCAGAGCCACTACGAGGCGTGGCAGGCGCTGCTGCGGCGCGACCCGTGCTCCTTCTGCGGCGCCGCCGGCGCCTGCGGCACCGTCGACCACGTCGATCCGCGCTCGCGTCCGGCGCGCGGCATCGGCACGGTCCACGGCTGGGTCAACACGGTCGGGGCGTGCGCGCGCTGCAACGGCGCCAAGCGCGACCTCGGGCTGCTCGTCTTCCTGCACCGGCGGCGCTGGAACGGGGCGATCGCCCACCCCGGCGAGCCCGCGCGCAAGGCTCGGCGAGTCGTGCGCCGGTGGCCTGATGAGGCCACCGCCCACCTGCGGGTGGGGCGGGCGAGTCGTCGCTAGGCGGCGGCGACCGTCGGATTGGCGAGCTTCTGGCGGCGGGTCTGGGCGGCGGCCGCCGTCTCCCGGGTGCGCAGGATCAGGACCAGGAAGCCGATGCCGACGAGCAGCAGCGCGATGCCCATGACGATCGCGAACCGTGCGACGCTCTCGGCGAAGAACGAGGTGTTCAGCGCGGTGGCGAGCGCCGTCTCGGTGACCCAGATGTTGCGGGCGGCGTTCTCGACGGGCTTGCCGCTCTCGGGATCGATCGCGGCGGCCTTCTTGCTGTCGGTCGGCTTGCCGGCGGCGGTCAGGTAGTGGCCCATCTGCGAGTAGGTCTCGCCGTCTGTCGACTTCAGCGTGTGACGGCGCATGCCCTCGGCGAAGAGCTTCGCCTTGGCGCCGGTGTCGACCGGCTTGTTGGCGATCGACGCGTCCATGTCCGGCGTGCCGACGATCTGCTCCTGCTTGAGCGAGTCGCGCACCTCCGAGCGCGCCCCGACGCCCGTCACGACGGACCCGACCCCAAAGGCGATGAGGACGATGCTGGCGACGATGCCGCCGTACTTGCTGATCGGGTTCATGGGGTCTCCTGAGCGGTCGGCGACGCCCGGGATGGCCGCCGTCTCTGCCATCGCATTTCAGTCGCTCGCAGGCCTCGGGCCATCCGTCCGGATCACGTGCGCGGCGTCCGTGAAAGCCCGCACGGGCGATCCGCAGGATGGGCGGATGACGCGCGCGGCGGGCGCTGGTTGGCTGAGCTCATGACCGAACACAGCCCTCCCGCACACGCGCTCGTCGTCTACGCCAGCACGCACGGCCACACCGCCAAGATCGCCGCCCGCATCGCGCAGACGATGCGCGAGCAGGGCGTCGAGACCGATCTGCGCGACGTCGAGCGCGCCGGGCACGCCGAGCCGGAGGGCTACGCCGTCGTGGTCGTCGGCGGCTCGCTGCACAAGGAGCACCACCAGAAGGCGCTCGTCGAGTGGGTGGCCGCCCGGCACGAGGCGCTCGAGCGCCGCCAGTCGGCGTTCTTCTCCGTCTCGTTGTCGGCGGCCGACGACAGCGACGAGCCGCGCGCCGCGACGCAGGCCTGCATCGACGAGTTCTGCGAGCAGACGGGCTGGACGCCCGCGCGCACCGAACGCATCGCCGGCTGCCTGCAGTACCGCGAGTACGACCCGTTCACGCGCCAGCTGATGCGGCTGCTGATGAAGCGCATGGGACATCCGACCGATGCCTCGCAGGACTACGACTACACCGACTGGCCCGCAGTCGAGCGCTTCGGGCGCGAGCTGGCCGAGCTCGCCGCGCTCGACGCCGTCAGCCCTTAGGAGCCCCAGCCACCCTGCCGGCGCGTGGCCTTGAACCAGGCTTCGTCGGTGTTGGAGTGGGCGAGGCTCGACGGGTACGGCGGGCGCTTCCAGACATGAAAGCCGATCGTGCCGAAGTGCTGGCGCAGGTAGGCGACGAGGTCGCCGCGATGCTCGGCGCAGGCGTAGCGCGGCGAGCCGTACAGGCCGCAGGCGTGGAAGACCAGCCAGCGCTCGGGCAACGCGTTCTGGTAGGCGCCCCAGGTCCGCTCGCGCATCGCCTGCTCGAGGCTGAGCTGCGTCATCGGGTCGGGCGTGGCGTCACAGAACTGACAGCGGAAGACGAGGCGCACGGACATACCAGCACTATGAGCTACGCGGGCCCGTCGCGCGACGGTGGTTTCTACCGATCGGCGCCATCAGACGCCCAGCGCGGCACCCAGCGCGAGCATCAGCCCGGCGCCGAGCGCCGTGCCCGACACGACGCGCGGGTGCGCGCCATGGCGCCACGCGTCCGGCAGCAGGTCGACGACGACGAGCGCGAGCATCGCGCCGCCGGCCAGCGCGAACGACACCGGCAGCACGCCCTGGATCTGCTCGACGGCGAGCCAGGCGATCAGCGCCCCCGGCACCTGCGGCACGCTCGTCAGGACCGCTCCCCAGAACTGCTTGGAGCGCCCGTAGCCGGCGGGCTGCATCGCGGCGGCGGTGGCGGTGCCCTCGGGCACGTTCTGGATCGCGATCGCCGCGATCACGAACGCGCCGATGCCGGCCTCGTCGGAGGCGAACGCCGCGCCGATCGCCAGGCCCTCGGGCAGGCTGTGGGCGAACAGGACGCCGACGACCAGCAGCGAGCGTGTGCCGGCCTCGCTGCGGCCGTGGCCGCGCGCGCTGCGCCCGAGCCCGCGGCGCAGCGCGATCAGCGCGAGCGCGCCGGCCGCGGTCGCGGCGATCACGGCGAACGCGCTGCCCTGCTCGGCGGCCGGCATCAGCAGCCCGACGATCGCCGCGACCGCCATCACGCCGGCGGCGAAGCCGCTCAGCACGCCCTGCGCCGCGCGGGCGCGCTGCTCTCCGAGCGCGATCACCGGCAGCGCGCCGATGCCGGTCGCAAACGCTGTCCCGGTCGCGATCGCGGTCAGCAGCAGCGCGTCGTTCACGACGCGACGGGCGCCGCGGGCGCGGCCGGCCGGCGGCGGTGGCGCGCGAGG
>Ga0190275_10001930_pt1 | contig 15111 bp, 16 predicted proteins | sample Popmic550T_FD_133745 | JGI IMG/M metagenome (GOLD analysis project Ga0190275, IMG submission 133745) | Populus adjacent soil microbial communities from riparian zone of Yellowstone River, Montana, USA - 550 T | ecosystem: Environmental > Terrestrial > Soil > Riparian zone > Trees stand | place... | reverse complement strand
TCCGCTCTTCCCAAGTCCCGGAGCAGGCGTCCGAGAGCGTAGAGCGCCAGGGTGTTGGATGCGTCGGCGGCGAGCACCCTGCGCAGCAGGGCCTCGGCCCTGTCGTGGATGCCGGCCTCAAACAGATCGACGGCGATGGAAAGGGCTTGGGCGATGGTTTCGGGGGTCATGTGCGGAGCAGCCGGGACAAGGTTGCCGCGAACGATGACGGGCAATGGTAAATATATTGCCGTGTTCAGGCTCGCAGTCTCAGGCGGCGGCCATCGCCCCCGACAAGCTTTCCGTCAGGAAGGAGACCAGCGGGCGGACAAGGTCGGCGCTCGCGCTGTCCTCCCCGATGATGACGATCTCGGTCATGGGAAGCGCCGGCCAGTGTTCCGGCGCGTGCAGGATCTGGAGACCGTCGCGCGCGAAGGAGCGGCCGAGCACCGTCACCCCGAGCCCGCCGGCGACGGCGGCCTGGATGCCCATCAGGCTGCTGGCGGTGCAGACGGCGAACCAGTCGCGCCGGACGGCGTCGAGAGCGCGCAGCATCACTTCACGATAAGTGCAGGGCGGCTGGAGCAGGACGAGCGGGGCCGGAGCGGAGAAGTCCGGCTGGTAGTCCGCCGCCGCGATCCAGACCAGCGGCTCGCGCCAGATCACCCGCCCGCGCTGGGCGGCGCCATCTTTCTTGGCGATCACGGCGTCCAGCGATCCGGCGTCGTAGGCCGCCAGCAGGTCGCAGCTCAGGCCCGTCATCAGTTCCAGATGCACGCCGGGATACAGCCGCCGAAAGCGCGCCAGCATGCCCGGCAACTGACGGGGCACGAAGTCTTCAGACACGCCGAGGCGCAGGCTGCCGGCGGTCGGCGGTTCCAGCATGGTACGGACGGCGAGGTCGTTGAGTTCCAGCATTCGACGGGCTGCGACCAGAAGTTGTTCGCCATCGCGGGTCAGGTTCAGCGACCGGCTGGTGCGGTCGAACAGACGCCGCCCGACCAAGTCCTCCAGCCGGAGGATCTTCTGGCTGACCGCCGATTGCGACCGCCCGACCACCTGGGCGGCAGCCGTGAACCCGCCCGTCTCCGCGACGGCGACGAAGGTCCGCAGCAGATCGATTTCCAAGTCGGGGTATCGCATGCCCGATCCAGTCGAAAACGTGATTGATGCGATAAGAACTATGCGCTTCACTAATTGAACGCAAGGGCTCAAGTTCCGTTCAGAACATCGAACCCCCTGGTCAAAGAGGCATCCCGGATGAAAGCCATCGGTTTCTACAAGCCGCTCCCCATCGCCGACGAACAGGCGCTGACCGACATCGACCTGCCGGTGCCGGAGCTTCGCCCCCGCGATATCCTGGTCAAGGTCGAAGCCGTGTCGGTCAACCCGGTCGATACCAAGGTCCGGTCCAGCGCCACGCCGCCGGAAGGCACCGCCCGCATCCTTGGCTTCGACGCCGCCGGAACGGTCGAAGCCGTCGGAGCGGAAGTGACGCTGTTCAAAAAGGGCGACGAGGTGTTCTACGCCGGCGCGCTCGACCGTCCCGGCACCAACAGCGAGTTCCATGCCGTGGATGAGCGGATCGTTGGCCGCAAGCCCGCGTCGCTGTCCTTCACCCAGGCCGCGGCACTGCCGCTGACGTCGATCACCGCATGGGAACTGCTGTTCGACCGGTTGGGCGTGCCTTATGGGACCAAGACGCAGGACGGCGCCATCCTGATCGTCAACGGCGCCGGCGGCGTCGGCTCTATCCTGACGCAACTCGTCCGCCGACTGACTGGACTGACGGTTATCGCGACGGCCTCGCGGTCGGAGACGGTCGCGTGGTGCAATGAGATGGGCGCACACCACGTCATCAACCATCACAACCCGCTGGACGAGGAACTGCGGCGGATCGGCATTCCGTCCGTGCGCTACGTCGCGGCGCTGAACGCTACCGACAAGCACCTGCCGGCCATCATCAACGCCATTGAGCCGCAGGGAGCCGTGGCGGTGATCGACGACCCGAAGGTGCTGGACATCGTGCCCTTCAAGCGCAAGAGCGTGTCGGTCCATTGGGAGTTCATGTTCACCCGGTCGATGTTCGGAACGCCGGATATACAGCGCCAGCACCAGTTACTGAACGAGGTCGCCGACCTTGTGGACGCCGGCGTCCTGCGGACGACGCTGAAGGAAGAACTGGGCCGTATCGATGCCGCGAACCTGCGGAAGGCCCACGGCATCCTGGAGAGCGGCAAGAGCATGGGAAAGCTGGTGCTTTCCGGTTTTTGATCAGGCCGCCCCGGCTTACTGGCTGCAACCGATCGTGAGGTGACCGCAGTTTTCCGGTATAGCTTCAGGGCTATTGATTGGACATAGCTTTAAGGCTATATCGTGATGAAGAAATGGATCGTTCGCTTCCATGATGAATTCGAGAGGGAGTTCATGGCGATGGCCGTCGAAGTCCAGGACGAACTGCTGGCGCGAGCACGCCTCCTGACGTTAGGCCAACTTTGGGACGCCCCCAAGTGGATACTCTCGCCGGATTGAAACATGCGAACAGGAAGGAAATGCGTTTCGATGACCATCTGAGGACCTTACCCAGTAAACGGAGGGAGCCGAGCTATGGGACGGACGCTTGACCAAATGATGGAAAGCCTGCCCGAAAAGCGTCGCCAGGCAATAGAAGCACGGGCTGACGAGTTGCTGGCAGAGGTTGAGGGGTTGAAGGCGCTACGGGCCTTGGCCGAACGCAGCCAGGAGCAGATCGCCGACGCTTTGGGCATCAAACAGCCGTCGGTCCATAAGATCGAGCGGCAGACCGATCTGTACCTGTCGACGCTGCGGCGTTTTGTCGAAGCTGCCGGTGGAACGCTCGAACTTCGGGTAGAACTGCCTGGAAAGGGCATTATTCGACTGACCGGCGTGGGCGACCTGCACGGTTGAGCAATGATGGGCGGACGATAGGTCGCGGGGTCTCGCGCTTGTCCTGCGCGCATACTCGGCCTCGGCCCGCCGGTGTTCCAGGTGGGGTGCGATGGATGAGGATGCCCGCCATGAAGCCCGCCGATAAGACGACCTTCCCGCCCCTGCCCGGCCTTCCCGATTTGACCGCCGGGGATGTCGAAGCGGATGCCGGGGCGCGGAAGGTCCATGCGGCGGAGGCTGCCAAGGCATGGCGCTGGATTCACCTTCGCCTGCGCCCGGAGATGTCGGACGACGAGGTCGGCGCGCTGGTGCTGTCGGTGCTTCGGGAAAAGCAGCCGGCGCTTGAAGCCGAAGCCGGCGTGGTCGAGCGGCTGACCGCCGCCGCCTTGCGCCAGCGTTATGGGGTGTCGCCGGCCCTGGTGAAGCCAGCGCCGAAGCTTGGAGCCGTCCGCCGCGCGCTGTCCGCCGTCGCCAGGATTCCGGCCAGACAGATCGGTTTGGCGGCGCTGGCGTTCCTGGCGCTGATGCTGGTCATCGATCCGGTGATGACCGCCTTCGTGTTCGGCGTCATGGCGCCCTTCGCCGTGATGTTCGCCATCCTGCGCGCCTTCCGCAGCGGAGGCTCGGGGGGAGGCTGTTCCGGCGGAAGCTGCGGCGTCTGACCGCTGCGGCGGAACCGGCCTGCCCCCTTCGCAAGGATCGTTCAGGACATCGGCGCCGTCTGAGTCTTGCCATCCTGTGCCGGAGGCACCGGCGTAGGCGGCTGCTGGGCCGTGGAGGGCTTCATCTCCAGGTGTACCGAACCCGTGTACTTGTTGTCGGCTCCGGTCGCACTGTCGATCGCCCATCCGATGAGGCCGCCGACGATCAGGTTGCCGAAGGTCATGCCGGCGACATCGGATTCATTGAAGAAACTGGCCTTCTCGAATCCGCCCTTGGTGCATTCGACGTTGATGTCATGCTTGGTCTTGTCGATCTTTACCTGACCGGGCGTGGGATTGACGCGGCCGATGACCATCCCCTGCCGCATCAGCGCGCAGTCAGCTCCGGAGGGATTGGTGCTGACTGCGATCACCTGCGAAGTTCCCTCCGTAACGCTTGAACAGGCAGAAACCTCTAAGAGTACGAATAGTAGAGATACAGAACTTACTTTCATTTTCAACGCCTTGTCTTGGGTATGCTTCTATGCAGGTGCTTGATAGACTGTTTTTGGCGCGAATGTATGTGAAATCACTATATAGACTGGTATGTCTTTCTCGCGCCTATCGTTGCTCCCCTGAAATCCCGCTTTTCCGGTGGGAGTGCGGCAGGACCATGAACGACAAGCCCAGTCCTACCAGCATCAGCGCTCCGACGATGATGTCCTCATAGGCGACGGTCAGCGGGCCGATCCGGGCGTCGATGTGGTTCAGCGAGACGTCCAGCAGGGCGATGACGCGGCGTGGACCGAAGGCTGTGGACGGCAGGGTGATCAGCGGCAGCAGGCCGCCCCAGATCACCAGCAGCTTGCCCAATGTCCGCAGGGGAGAAAGCGGCATCATGGCAGGTTTCCGGCGCAGGCGGGAAGCATCTGCCGGAACGGCGAGAGCCGGTCGGTATTTGTGGGCATGGGTAAGGGTCCGCGTCTCGGGAGAAGCGACACGGCGAGGCCAGGGACGCGCGCATGCAGCGGCATCCGGCGCCAGGCCGGAACTGCTTGATCGTCAGCTAACTGTGCCGAAACTCAAGACGGGACGAGAGCGCCCCAGCGCCCCTCGACCGTTGCTCCGCGAAACCTCGCGGCGCTGAACGGTCCACCCGCCGCCGCGAAGGTCGAAATCCTCGCGGCGACGGTCGCCAAAAATCGGCGCGAATTCGCGCCCGGCGGTGTGCTATTGGTTTCCTCAGCCATTGATACTGATCCTTAAGGTGGTTCTATCGATGGTCAGGCCGGGCTGGGGAATCCCCACTCCTCAGTTCGGCCGCCTCGCGGGTGCGTAGGTGTGCCGAGTCTGATGGGGTTAACTCGAATTGTCAAGGAATGGTCGGAGCTTGGGGTCCCTGCTCCGTCATGCCGCCTTAGTCAGAGTGAAATCGACATGGACGGCGTCGTAGGGGAAGACGACGCGGCCATCGGCGGTCCGATCGAGAATTCCGGCGTCGAGCAGCGCCCGCACATCTCCATGCACCGCCTTGACATCACGCCCGACGCGCCGGGCCGCCTCGCGGATCGTCATGGCGCCCTCGCCGGTCATCGACTTCAGCAATTCCCAGCGCTTCCGGGTCAAGGTCTGCCACAGGAGCTCGACTGACTCGAACGAGATATGGGCGCCCTGCCGTTCCCCGCCAAGCGCTGCCAAGGCCCGCCGTGTTATGTCTTCGCGGGAAGCGATCGAGAGTGTCACCGTGTTCATGCAAGCCTCCATTGATCCACATCGAACCAGAAATCCGCCAGCAGCTTTGCCGGGGTGGTAAACGCGTATGGCTTTTCCATGTCACCGAAGTGCTTGTGGTCGCCCTTGCCGGCCTCGTTGTCATAGCGGATTACGCATTGCCCGGCGACGACATACGCCAATGCATATTTATAGTCATGAATCGAACCGCGCACAGGTCCAGGTACCCGCCAGATAAGCAGTTCCACGAAGGCGTCAGTCCCGATCCGGCGACTGGCGCTCCATGTTTGAGATCGACGGGACGGCGCTTGTGATCACCTAGCTGAAGGTTGGAAACCGTGAACGAGGTCTACCGATAAATGCACTGCCTATCCGGCCCATCCCCGAGGCGGCGGCGGAAGAATGAGGCGACTAGGGCGCGGAATGGCGGGGATCTCCGTGTTCAGGAGAGGGCGATGCCATGGAGCTGGTGAGCCGGTCGATAAATCACTTTGACGCCTTTTCCTTTACCTCTTGAAGAGGAAGACTTGCTGAGTTCGCCGAAGCACCATTCCGGGAAATCGAATTTTCCTTACCCGAATCAGTGGAAATAAACAATCAATTCATGTAAGTATTTTAGTTGCGTATAGAGCGCAATCGGAAAGCATGCCTGGGTAACCGTTCCATAGTATTCGACCGAATATTTTGGTATGAGCGCGTTTGTCGGCACAAGATGGATCGATATGATCGATCAATTCATCTTATTGTCAAATAACAGTGTTTCACTTCTTCCCTCCCCCGTCCTTCGCCCCGAAGGAACTTGCTCGACGGAGTTTCCCATGACCGGTGCACCGGCCGCCAAACGGCCCAATATCCTGCTGATCATGTGCGATCAGTATCGGTTCCCGCGTTTCTCCGGCCCGGAGGGCGGGTTCCCTCCGGAACTCGACAACATTCTGGGCTTCCAGGGCGAGGTGGACGACCAGAACCCCTTCGCCAAGTTCTTCCCCGGCCTGATCCGGCTGCGCAGGGACGCCGTGGTGCTGCGCAACCACACCATCGCGGCCAGCGCCTGCACCCCGAGCCGGGCCGTGATGTTCACCGGGCAGTACGGCACCCGCACCGGTGTCACCCAGACCGACGGCATGTTCAAGAGCGGCGACGAGCCTGGCTTCCAATGGCTGAAGGCCGACGGCATTCCCACCCTCGGCGACTGGATGCGGGGGGCGGGCTATTCGACCCATTACTTCGGCAAATGGCATTTGCACCATTCGTCCTCCTCGCTCCAGTCCTACGGGTTCAGCAATTGGGAAACCTCCTATCCCGACCCCCATGGCGCATCGGCCAATAATCTGGGCGTCTACCGCGACTTCGGGTTCGCCGACGAGGCTTGCACCTTCCTGAACCGGCGGGGATTGGCGCTCAACAACAACTTCGCCACGGCGAAGGGGGAAAACCTGAACGATTCCCAGGGAACCGCCTTGGAGGACCAGACTGAAAAGCCCTGGCTCGCCGTGGTTTCCTTCACCAATCCCCATGATATCGCCACATACCCGACCGTGATCGCCCAGGCGCTGCCGTCGGATGCCGACCCGGTGACCCTGCCGTCCGGGATGACCGCGCCGGCGCCGAAGACCCAATCGATTTTTGGGCCGCTGACCGTACCGGCCCAAGGCGATCTCTCGCCGCCGCCGGCCAACGGCACCATGCAGGTTCCGCTCAACCCACTGGGCTTCTCCCAGGACTGCGCCACGGCATCGCCGACCCAGGACGAAGACCTCACAGGCAAGCCCGCCTGTCAGTTCGACTATTCATACAAGATGGGGCTGTGCCTGTCGGCGGTCAGCGCCTACGGCGCGCTCGCCATGGTGGGCCAGGACCAGGACGTCCAGGCCGGGATCGACCTGACGCTGCGGTTCTCGATACCATTCAACCTCTACCCGGAGCAGGCCGAGGCCTCCCTGCAATTCCTTCAGCTCTATGGCTGGCTATTCTCGGTGGTCGATCCCCATATCGAGCGGGTGCTGAAGACCCTTGAGGAATCGGGCCAAGCGGACAACACGATCGTGATCTTCGTGAGCGACCACGGTGAACTCGGCGCAGCGCACGGCATGATGTTGGAGAAGTGGCACATGGCCTATCAGGAGGCGGTGCATGTGCCGATGGTGGTCCAGTTGCCGAAAGACAGGAGCAGCGACGGTTCGACGAGGCAAGTGGACGCCGTGACCAGCCACGCCGACATCGTGCCGACCATCCTGGGCCTCGCCGGGGTTGGGCCGCTTCAGCGGGAGAAGATTGCGCGGGAGCTGTCCAAGACGCATGATCCGGTGCCTCCGCTGCCTGGAGCCGATTTGGCGCCGCTGCTGCGGGGCGAGACCGACACGGTGACCGAGCCGGACGGGTCGTCGCGGCAGGGCGTGCTCTATATCACCGACGACGAGATCACCGAACCGATGCCCGACGGGCAGGTGACCAATCCGAGCGGTTACGAGAACTACGAACTGTTCAAGGCCGTGGTGGACTCGGTGATCGCCGGCTCCGACGGCAAGGGGCCGGTGCCGGACCTGAAGCCCGGCGGGGTGTGCCAGCCCAACCATGTGCGCTGCGTCAGGACCGAGACTGCCAAGCTGTCCCGCTATTTCGATCCCTCGGGCGGGGCGCCGGACCAGTGGGAGCTGTACGATCTGGCCAAAGATCCCACCGAGGCGGTGAACCTGGTCCAGGTCGGGGAAACGCCGCCGATGGCGCGGGACGACCTGCCGGACTGGACCACCACGGCCGAGGTTCAGGGCATGGCCGACAGCCTCTACGCCCTGCTGGAGGACTTGGAAGAGCGCTACCTTTCCGCCGTGCCGGCGCACCTGCCGGCATCCTGACGCTCCGCCCGCTTGAGGCCAACTCCGCGCAGCCGCCGGCCCCGGAACGATCCGGGGCCGGCAAGCTTTGCGGAGGAAAGAGGCTATGGGAGCGAGCGACGAGGTCTCAGGCATCATCGTTGCGCTGAGATCGGTGAAGGCCGCCATTGTATGAATAGATAATTGATGATAACAGTTATCTAAATCAGTGGGAGAGATGTCCATGCCTCGCAGTTTTGCCCTTGGCGGCCATTTTGAGAACTTCATAGACGAGCAACTTAGGAGCGGCCGGTACAACAACGCTTCCGAAGTCGTACGTGACGGCCTGCGCATGCTTGAAGACCGGGAAAACCTCCGCCAACTCAAAATTGCGGAAATCCGCCAGTCAATTGAAGCGAGCCGCAAGGATGGCCGGACCACACCAGCCGACGAAGTTCTCAGTCGATTGGAAGCCAAGTACACGGCTATGAGCGACAAGGCCGAAACGCAAGGCGGCGAGTGACGCTGCCAATCGAGTTTTCCGGAGCAGCGGAGGCCGATCTCGAAGCGATCGCGGACTACATCGGTCAAGACAATCCAAAGCGAGCCCTCAGCTTCACCCGTGAACTGGTGGCGCGATGCAAGCGTATCGCTATCCAGCCTCGCGCTTTCCCGCCTCGTGACGAATTCGGTTCAGGCATCCGCGCCGCTGTTCATGGCAGCTACCTCATCCTGTACGCCGAACGCGATGACAGGTTGGTGATCGAGCGAATTGTGCATGGTGCGCGGGACCTGGATAATCTCGATCAATAGTCATGGCCGCATCGGCGGTGAATGGTGTGACGATTCACCTGATCCCTTTTCTGAAACCCGCCGTTACGCTTGCCCCGGCTGGGCGGAACGATCCGGCGGCCAAGGGCACATTCGACCTGTTGACAAACAAGACGCGCAGCTAAACCGGATATGTTCGCCGATAGCGACGATCAACTTGACGATTTGTTCGCCATCAGCGATGATGAACTCATGAATCTCGTTATCGAAACCGCCGCATTGAAGGCGTTGTTGCGTATGCCGAAGGACGATGCCGAGGGGTTGCGGGCAAAGTTGAAGACATTTGCAGCCAACCCCTATGGGCCGCATGCTTGGGCAAAGGCATTCGGAGGTGGGCGGGGTCGTATCCGTCATGGCGACTGGCGTGCCGTGTTCGAGATTGACGGGCCTGCACTTGTGATCACCGTGCTGAAAGTTGGAAATCGTGAACGAGGTCTACCGATGAACGCACTGCCTATCCGGCCCATCGCTGAGACGGCGGACAGCGTTACGCTGAGCCGGGCCGATTTCGAAACCCTTGCCGAATTGGTGAGCGATGCACAGGACTTGACGGATGCCGACGCGGTGAAGGCGCGCTTAGCCGCAGGTGAAACCGAGACATTCCCCTTCGCGGTCGCGGAGCGCCTGCTTGATGGCGAGCATCCCGTGACGGTGTTGCGCGAACATCGGGCGTTCACGGTGCGCGGACTGGCGGAAGTGGCCGGGGTATCGCCGTCGTACCTGTCGGAAATCGAGTCGGGCAAGAAGCCGGGGAGCTTCGACGCGATGGCGCGTGTTGCCGCAGCGCTTGAGGTACCGCTGGATCTTCTGGTACGGGCGTGATCAGTCCTGTACCGGAAGCGGCGGAACCCCATCACTCCGCCTCTCCCGCCAGTTTTTCGTAGGCCGGAGCCTTTGGCGAGCGGCCCCACCTGGGAGGATCGACCCGGCGGCTAAGGGCACGTTCGACCTGTTGACGAAAGCGGTCGGTGCCGGGCACCCAGCCTCTTTGCGTCACGTCGCGGATCGTCTCCACCTGTTCTTCGGTCAAACCGGGGCCGAACAGTTCGCGATATGCGGCTCGGCGGGCGGCGACGGTGGCGCCGAGTGCCGTGTAGGTCGCGTGATCACGAAGCAGCGGGTCCTTGATCTCCAGGGCGTTGTGCCGGTAGCTCGACCAGGGATAGTCTTCGGGCCGGGAAACCAGATCAGCGCGGACTGGGTTGGATTTGACTTAGCGATGGAAGATGAGTACATACCTCTCGCTGTCGAAGATGGTCGATTTGTACCGCCCCTCCCACAGCGTCCCCGTGCGGCGGTACACCCGGTTAACATGCGAGACATAGCCCGCCCAAGCGACTGCATGAGGAGCGGGATCGAGTCGGCCCCGCCGGCGGTGATCACGAGATAGAAATGCTCGCGCAAGGCGACGGGCTCTGTCTTACCTCGCGGTCGGCACACATCGACCAGCGGCCCCAGTACCGCGCATTGCTCGTCATTCAGGACAATAAGTCTGCTTTGATCAATCATTCCATATAGATGGGCTCTGTGATCAAGCCATAACAGGCCCTAATCAACCTCTCATCGCTCGGTGCAAAACATACTCCAGGCGGTGAAATAGCTCCTGCTCTTCAACTCTACCGAAAGAGTACTCAAATTCATGCAAGAGACGCTCGAGTTCACGATGAATACCTTCTGTTCGCATTGACAACTTATTGGGCCCTTCATCTCCTAGGCGCATCGTTGAAAGTCTGCGGAGGCGGTGTTTAACCATTTCCATTAGTTCATAAGAGTCACGCATATGGATTCGACTACGTTTGCGCGATGAAACCTCGAGCATTTCGAGCGCATCACCTGAGTGTCGCCAACGTCTCGCATAATCATTGAAATAATATGAATGCTGCTCCGAGTCATCCATGGTTCTTTGCTCGATAACTTCAATGAAGTTGTTAATCATAAGCTCGAGTTGTGTAGACCGAAGCTGCGAGACCAGCGATGATATAGCTTGCTCAAGCGAAAAATCTAACCCGTTGACGCCACTGAATAGTATAGGAGGAATTGGTGGATAATATATCTCTGTATTTTGCCCTGACGGAGCGACATCAATACCCGTTAAACCACGATCAGCTAAATCTTGATCGATTATAATTTCGCCCGCAGATACTATGTGGACCAATTTAAGAAGATGCGTTACACTGATTTGAAGAGATTTTTCCCTATCGTTCACTTCTGAGTTAAATCGACGAGAAATTGCGCATCCTAATATTAATAATCCCGCTACGTAATTGGATTGTGCTTCAAGATCACCACAAATTAGCTTTGAACTTCTGGTGGCCTCGGAAATCTCAAGTGAAAGCCCACCACCGCAAAACTTTTCGATCAGTGACTCAATTCGCTCTTTTTTCTCAAAAAGTTTTGCTTTTACACCGCTTAAGTTGGGGGTTGTTGCCGGTAAGCCAGCATCATTAAGGAATGCAGCGAAGTCGTCGAGCATTGGCTCAAGCATTTCTTGAACTTCTGGTGTAAGGAAGCGTATACCAACTAGTGATGCCATCTCTCGAGTTGCTTCCTTGATACTCATTCTCCAAGTGGGCTCAGAATTTCCCCAACTTTGAACTTTAAAGCAAATCTGTTCGAGACCAGTTGCAAGCCGCTCGGCAACGAAGTATTCAGAAAAACTTTTGTGAACAAATTCAAAACCTCCTTGCTCACCCTTAGTAAGTTCAGGCTGATTGACAATAGCAACATCTGAAAGTTCGGCTAATTCGTTCTCAGTAGCTGTTGGAAATATACTCTTAAGAACCGGAAGTCCTTCATTATAGTCGAGAGCATCGCGGCCACTTGAGTACATTTCCCAGGAGAGAGCTTGAACAAAGCTACGCATTTCTTTCGGGCCGAGGCGGCCCTTGCCGGCACTTTGATTTTCCTGTCGAAGAGCAGTGTCTGTGACGATACTGCGGTATAGTATTGCCTTCTCAATTTGGCTAGATTTTGCAGCACCTAAGTTGATAGACCCAGATGTATGAGCACGTGCGACAAGGTGAAGCGTGAGTGGCCAAGATACAAGATGATGTAGCGGTGGGATTGAGCGACCTTTGGACTCTGCATGTTCAGAAATAAAGTTTTCTGGCATGAACTTCGCCATTTTCTTTCCAGGATGAAGCTCCCGCCATTTTTGACCCCATGCTTCTATGCGTTTCTTATCGAAGGGCAATAAAGACACTACATGAGCGCCAGTAGGAAGACCCTGCCCATTCGGAAAAAGCGTATCACGCCCAGATACAATTGCCTTTGCCTTTCTAAGTGGCGCAGAAGCCATATCATCTTTTAGACCACGGAAAAACTCTCGTAATCGAGCTCGGCTCGCCATAACTAATTCATCAAATCCATCTAGTATAATAACGAGATTTTGAACTTCAGAAAGATCAGTAATCTTGTCGATAACACCTTCTTTTTGGAGCTGATCCTCCATAAATGCTACTATATCTTGTCCATCCTGAAGGCGCCTTAAACGTAGGAAAACAGGATTAACTTGGTCATTGTGCGCAAGTTGGCTTGCAAGAATACGGCAAAGTGTTGATTTTCCAGATCCTGGTCCTCCACAAAGTACAATAAGATCTTCGCCATTGGTACGGTCACTAAGCAATGTAGCGAGTAAATTTGCTACATCTGGAACAATAACACCAGTGTCCCGCTTCATCCCCGCTACTTTATAGCTAGCGAGAGGTTGCACAAATACTTTCCTAACTCCGAAATTTTCAGCAAACATAGTTTCTTTGTCATCTGGCAACTCGATCATTTTCTCACGGTAATTTTGCCAGGCAGCAACTCGACGTCCTACGGCTTCATTGGGACGCTTGAGCCAGTTCTTAAAAGCTTGATCTACCGAACTAACATCTCGTTGAATAGTTGATATAGCTGCTTGTTGGTGGTTATAATTAAGGTATCCTGATACCCAGATCGCAGCTCTGCTATCAGAAGTAATCCAAAGGCTATATTGCTTCAAGCTTTCTTCTAAGCAGTTCATTTTTTCCTGATAATCAACACTCCATTTTCCACCTTTGAGGACGATCAACTCCATGAATGAGCGAGTGCACAACTCGATAAAAGGTTTTATCTCATCATTGGGAGCTACTGCAAAGGAATAAGCTAACTCAGCCGTAGATGCTGTCTCCACTAAATCGTCAATTGCTTCATTTATGTTATGTGCCTGAGATTTGCGGCGTGATGAAGATTGGTCTGACTCTGGGTCAGCCTCAATAATAAGACGCGATGATATAGATTGTAATGACCTAATGAATGCGGTTTCAGTTGACACAAAATGAATTAAAGAAAAAAGTTCAAGTGGTCCAATATCCTCGAAATCCCAAAGAGAAGATGATTCGTTTGCTATCAACCGTTTAGCAGCAGAAAGAGTACGATTGAGTAAATTCAATACTGTCAAGCGCAGCTCACCTCCTACTTCTTCTTGTCTCGGTAAATTACCTAAATTCTCGAATAAAGAGGCAACATCCAGCAAATCTTGGCGCACAATATTGTTTTGACCAAGCCGCTCTTGTGCGAAGTTTGCTACATAGGTGGAGCTGAGGCGTATTGGCATCATCTACTTCCTTCAAACATTGGTCAGAATGAACATAGTTTGCTTGATCACTGCGCTCAAAAGTAGCAAAAGGCTAATACTTCCCCCAATCACCAACGACACGAAGCATGTGATACGCATTGGGCGCCTGCTCCATGAGGCGTGATGATATAGAAGAGCTGGTTGCCGGAGCTCCCATACCCATTGGTCGAATGAAAATTCACGTGAGCGGGATGGAGCGGCTAAGTATGTGGTTGATGCGATTGATAATGCGCTAAAAGCGATCACCACTGCCGTATGACGCCATCCTGGTAGGATCGGATCGAATTGTAGGCCGGCTATCCCCGGTGAATTTATAGAAACAATAGTGTTGAGCTTACCAAGTAATGAGTTGTACAATGCTATCGCGCTTAAGTAGAAAATCGAAATGAAAAGTGACATGTAAGCAGGAAGAAACAATTGGACGTGTGAAAGAAAACGCAAATTTTCCCAAGATAAATATCTATCAATGGGTGGTACATTTTGTGGATCAATCTTCGGGCCGACTGAATTGGATTTTGCTGAAAGGGTAATTTTCGCTATCCGCGGAAGGCTTGGAGTTTGTTGGAAATCGGCCCCATTTAACGTCACATTTAAAAAAACAGCGTTATTCAGGCCAGTAAATGAAAATCTTGCATTGTCAAGCTTGCATTCGAGAAACTCAGTATTAGTCAATTTTGCATTGTCGAAATTGGCGCCGGAAAAGTTACATTCAAAAAATTTAGCATTTGTAAGATTGGCATAGTCTAACTTAACGTTGGCAAACTCCAAACGGCTACATGTTACACCTTCTAAATCTGGATTGCGGTCAGGATTCTCAGACCGCCAACGGTTAAACTCCTTTGGTCCGGCTAGAAAAATGTTGCAGTCTGCACCAACTCGTGACAAGAAGCTCGCCCCCGCCAGCAATCTAGAAAATCTATGACTATCGAACTATGTGGAAGAAATTTGTACCAGATGAAAGTCAGGAAATCTAGCTTTTATTGACTGTAACGATTCTAATAGGGAATGCAGAAATTACTTAGACTGCGAACTACTGTAGCATCGGCACTATGTATGCACACTTTATCTCGCTTTTTGCAACGCAGTTTAGTTCTAAATATAAGATTCACCCCGGCGCCGTGCCCCCCAGCTCGTTCGTCACCATCGCCGCTGCCTGCCGCACCAGTGCTCCCAGCGCCGCGACTCGCTCGTCCGTCACCCGTGCCTTCGGCCCGGACACCGACAACGCCCCGATCGCCTGCGCGCGCTCGTCGTAGATCGTCGCGGCGACGCACCTGAGCCCGATCGCGTGCTCCTCGTTGTCGATCGCGTACGCGCGCGTCCGAATGACTTCCAGGTCGGCCTCCAGCGCGTCCAGCGTCGTCAGGGTCGCTGCCGTGAAGCGTTGCATGCCGCGCTGTTCCATCAGGCTCTTGACGTGGTGCGGGGCCATGCGGGCCAGCAGGGCCTTGCCGGCGGCGGAGCAGTGCAGCGGCAGGCGGGAGCCGGGAGGGGCGAGGGCTCGCATCATCTGGTGGCATTCGACCTGGGCCAGATAGACGACTTCGTGGTTCTCGATGATCGCCAGATTGACCGTCTCGCTCGCCTGATCCATCAGTTGGCGCAT
>Ga0190275_10001929_pt1 | contig 15124 bp, 13 predicted proteins | sample Popmic550T_FD_133745 | JGI IMG/M metagenome (GOLD analysis project Ga0190275, IMG submission 133745) | Populus adjacent soil microbial communities from riparian zone of Yellowstone River, Montana, USA - 550 T | ecosystem: Environmental > Terrestrial > Soil > Riparian zone > Trees stand | place... | reverse complement strand
TTGTCAACGTTGGGGGGGGGGACTGCGAGCCGGCCTCGCACGTGACAGGTGAGCTCAGGCGCTTCGATCGCCTATCATGAGCAGCGCATGGAGTCCGTTCCCAAGCCCGTCCCTGGCAGCCTGCTCGGCGAGCGCTTTCGCGTGCTGTCGCTGCTCGGCGAAGGCGGCATGGGCGCGGTGTACGAGGCCGAGAACGTGCTCACGCACAAGCGCGTCGCCATCAAGTGGCTCAGCTACAGCGCGGACACGCCCAGCGACGCCGCGCAGCGCTTGCTGCAAGAGGCGCAAGCAGCGGGGCGTGTGCGCCATCCCAACGTGGTCGACGTGTACGACGTGGGGCGCGACGGCGAAGTGATCTTCCTGGTGATGGAGCTGCTCGAAGGCGAGTCGCTGCGCGCGCTGCTCGATCGCGGCGGCGCACAGATCCACGAGCTGATCGGTCTGCTGATGAGCGCGATTCGCGGAGTCGCGGCGGCCCATCGCGTCGGCGTCATCCATCGCGACGTCAAGCCCGAGAACATCTTCTTGGCCCGCGTCGGAGACGCCAACACGGTGCCCAAGGTGCTCGACTTCGGCATCTCCAAGCTGGCCGCGGCCGACAAGCTCACGTCGACACGGACGGGCACGGCCATCGGTACGCCGATGTACATGTCTTACGAGCAGCTGACCGGGCAGCGCGACATCGATGCGCGCGTCGACGTGTACGCGTTCGGCGTGATCCTGTACGAAGCGCTGACGGGTCGGCTCCCGTTCACGGCCGAGACCGTGATGGAGTGGTCGATCAAGCTGGCGACCACCGAGCCGCGGCCGCCCTCGGCGCATGGTCTGCCGATTCCTCCGGCGCTCGACGACCTCGTGCTGCGGGCGATGGCGCGCTCGCGCGAGCAACGCACCCCCGACCTCGAGACACTGCTGCGCGAGCTCGAGCCGTTCAGCTCGCCCCAGGGGTTTGCGGATCTCCCTGCGCCGGTCGAGCCAGAGGTCGGCGCACTCGCCATGGGCGCGACACGACGTCTGCCACACGTCGTTGCCGAGCCGGACGGACAGCCGAGCGCGCAGGCACCGACCCATGCACCCGCCTCGTCGTCGAGCGTCCGCCGGTTGTTCTGGCTTGCCGGTGTGGGCGCGACGTTTCTGGTGACGGGTCTGGTCGCGAGTCAGCTGTCGACCTTACTGTCTGCTCCTCCGCCAGGGGGCGAACGCGCGGTTCCGCCGTTGCCTGCTCCTGCTTCGGTGCCGTCGGGCAGCTCGCTTTCAAAGGCCCTGCCGAACACGCAGCCTGCCTTGGCGGCCTTGCCTGTCGCTGCCCCCGCGGATGCAGGCTCACCCGTGGGCTCGGCCATCTCCGATGCAGGTGAGCTCGGGGCGCGCGACTCGGCCGAAGACCGCCATCGCGCCAAGCGTGGACGGTATCGCGCGAGCAAGCTCCAGCGCGATCAGTTCTAGGGAACGTTGCGCTCCGGCCCCGCGTGATCAGGGGCATTTTCAACGGGTGCAGCGATGGGGCCGAGCAAAATAACGAGGGCCGTAGCCAGCTGCCGGACGAGGCGCTAGGCTAGCTCCATCGCGACTGGCGTTCAGATGGGCAACCATCAGGAAGCGATGCACAGAGATTTGGCCGCACGCCTGGGTCGAACGGGAATTTTCGTGTAAATCCGTTCCTCCGAAGGAGCAGCCAGTGACCTACTCAACGCAATTGAACGCTTCGCTCAGCGAAGTCGATCCCGAGATCGCTGCAGTTCTCGAGTCCGAGCTCGGCCGCCAGCGCGGCACGCTCGAGATGATCGCCAGCGAGAACTTCGTTCCGCGTGCCGTCCTCGAGGCTCAGGGGTCGGTTCTCACCAACAAGTACGCCGAGGGGTACCCCGGCCGGCGCTACTACGGCGGTTGCGAGCACGTCGACGTGGCCGAGCAGCTGGCGATCAGCCGCGCCAAGAGCCTGTTCGGCGCGGCCTACGCCAACGTCCAGCCGCACTCTGGCGCGTCCGCCAATGCGGCCGTGCTCGCCGCCATCGCGAGTCCTGGCGACCGCATCCTCGGCCTCGAGCTGGCGCACGGCGGACACCTCACGCACGGCATGAAGCTCAACTTCTCCGGCAAGCTCTACGAGGCACACGCGTACGGGGTCGACCCCAAGACCAACCTCGTCGACATGGACGTGGTCCGCGCCAAGGCGCGTGAGGTCAAGCCGCGTGTCCTCATCGCCGGCTGGTCTGCCTATCCGCGCCAGCTCGACTTCGCGGCCTTCCGCGGCATTGCCGACGAAGTGGGCGCAGTGTTGTGGGTCGACATGGCGCACTTCGCGGGACTCGTCGCCGCGGGTCTTCATCCGTCGCCTGCCCCGCATGCGCACGTGACGTCTTCCACCGTGCACAAGACCATCGGCGGTCCGCGCTCGGGCTTCATCCTCACCAACGATCTCGAGCTGCAAAAGAAGCTCAACTCCAACGTGTTCCCGGGGCAGCAGGGCGGTCCGCTCATGCACGTCATCGCGGCCAAGGCGACGGCGTTCAAGCTCGCGGGCGAGCCGGCGTTCAAAGAGCGCCAGGAGCGCACCATCCGTGGCGCGCAGATCCTGGCCAAGCGTCTGACCGCGGGCGACGCACGTGAAGCCGGGGTCGACGTGCTCACCGGCGGGACCGACGTGCACCTGTTGCTGGTGGACCTGCGCAAGTCTGCCATCCACGGGAAAGACGCCGAGGACATCCTGCACAGCATCGGCATCACGGTGAATCGCAACGCGGTGCCGTTCGACACGCGTCCGCCTCTGACGCCTTCGGGTGTGCGCATCGGGACGCCGGCGCTTGCGACGCGCGGCTTCGGTGACTCGGAGTTCACCGAAGTAGCAGACATCATTGCCAGTGCCCTCAAGCCTTCTCCCGATGCTTCTGCTTTGCGGGCTCGTGTGCTGAAGCTGACTGACGCGTTCCCCCTGTACGAAGGACTGGTCTCTCCCGGTCGCTGGGGCTGATTCTTCGTCTGCCCTCGCGCTTCGTTCGTGAGGCACGCGCACGTTGTTGCCGGCCGCCTGCGGAGGACCCTATCCGTGCTCGCTTCGCTTCGCTTCGCTGCGCGCGCATAGGGCTCCTCCTCCGGCGCACGGCATTTTCGGAGCGAAAATGCCTCGGGTCCAGCGGATGACCATCGGCCCCCGCTGATCAGACGCCGATCAGCGACGGCAGGCCTGACAGTAGCCGTACAGCGTGATGGCGTCGGACGTCAGCGCGTAGCCACAGGCTTCGGCGGCGCTGCGCTTGCGCGCGTCGAGACCCTCATCGTGGAACTCGTCGACACGTCCACAGCCCAGGCACACCAGGTGGTCGTGGTGCGCCTCGGTCTGTAGCTCGAAGGTGGAGATGCCCGAGCGAAACATCTGACGCGCGAGGATCCCGACCTCGGACAACTGCGACAGCACCCGGTAGACGGTGGGGAGCGAGATGTCGACCTTCTGCGCGCGCAGCATCGTGTGCACCTGGTCGCCGCTCAAGTGCCGCAGGTCGGTGTGCCGGAAGAGTGCGATTACTCGCAGCCGCTGATTGGTGACCCGTAAGCCGACCTTCATCAAGAGTGCGCTGTTCTCGCGCGCCGAGTCGGTGTCGATGTTGCGTTCGTTCATCGTGTGGGCGTGTGCAGGTCTGAAGGTGGAACTCGCGCAGCCAGGCCTGACGGAGGCACCTACCACGCGCTCCCAAACGAAAACCAAACGGCGCCTGGTCCTGGCCCGCCTACAATGAGCCGCCATGCGTTTGTTGGTGGTCGATGACGACGTCGAGCTGCGCGACCTGTTGGTGCGCGCACTCGAGCGCGACGGGCACGTGGTGTCCGCCGTCGCCACCGTCGCGCTAGCGCGCGCGGCCTTAAGCGCAGGAGGGGTCGAGCTGGTGGTGCTCGACCTCGCACTCCCGGACGGCACCGGTGTCGACCTGTGCATCGAGCTGCGCAACGCACGCAGCGCGGTGCCGGTGTTGATGCTGACGGCCCACTCCGAGATCGCCGAGCGTGTCCGCGCTCTCGATGCCGGGGCCGACGATTTTCTGGGCAAGCCCTTTGCCGTCGCCGAGCTGCGCGCGCGTGTGCGAGCTCTGGGCCGTCGCGCCGTACGACTCGAGGCGCACGAGCGGCCGCCCGCACTCGTGCACGCGAGCACGTTGCTCGACTGCACCGAGCGCCGCGCCCGCCACGCTGGCAAGCCGGTCAAGCTCACGGCTCGAGAGTGGACCATTCTCGAGATCCTCGCGCTGCACCCCCGTCGACTCGTCACCCGCGGCACGCTGCTGTCCGAGGTGTGGGGCGAGACCAGCGCTGCTTCGGCGGCCAGTCTCGAAGTGCTGATCGGACGCATCCGCCGCAAGCTCGGCGACACACTCATCCAGACGGTGCGCGGGGAAGGTTACGTGCTCGAGGCGAAGTCGCAGCGCGTTGGCGCGACTCGCCGAGGCCAGGAGAAATGAGGCTCACACCGCGCAGCTTCGTCATGCGTGTGGCCCTCACCACGGCACTCAGTGCCATCGGCGCGAGTGCCGCCGTGGCGCTCATCTCACAGCTGGTGGCGGACAACATGGCGCGCGCGCGCGAGGATACGACCCTTGGGGACGTTGCCGAGACGTTCGCGCTCGAGCTGCGCGCGCCGCATTCCGACCCGCACTGGATCGCTGAAGACGAGGCCCGAGAGTTCAGGCACGCCAACATTCACGTCGCGGTGTTCGCGGGGCGGACGTTCGTCGCAGGAGATGCGCGGCTACGGCAGGTGCCGCCCTCGACCTGTCGCGACGCGGGCTCGCTCCGCACCTGCGCGCGCGCAGCGGGTCTGTGGCTGGCCGTGGTGGCGCGCGATCAAGCGCCGCTGCGCGATCAGCGTCAGCTGCGCGCCTACGCGTCCATCATCGCCGTGTTGTTCACCAGCGTGCTCGGGGCGCTGAGTGCACTCGCCATCGCGCGCGTGGTGGCGCGTCCGCTCGCCACGTTGCGCAGCGCAGTCGAGCGTGTACCCGCCGCGGACCCGGGCGCGGCGGAGCTCGGACCTAGCGCGGGGCTAGTCGAGATCGACGCGCTGCGCGAGAGCCTGCACGACGCCTTTGTGCGTCTCGGTGCCGCCATGATGACGTCGCGCAGGTTTGCGAGCGACGCGGCCCACGAGCTGCGCACGCCGCTGACCACCCTGCTCGGTGAGCTCGACTTGGTCGCCGAAGCCGCGACCGCGACCGATCGCGAGGGCCTCGAGCGAGCGCGCCGTGTCGCCCAACGAATGAACACACTCGTCGACCGGCTGCTCATCCTCGCGCGTGTCGACGCGCTGCGCGACGTCGAGCCGGTCGAGGTCACCGAGCTGATGGAAGATGCGCTGGAGACGCTGCCGCCGCCGCTGCGAGCGAGGATCGGGCTACCTGCCAGACCGGCTCACGCTTCGGTGATGGGTGACCGCGCCCTGTTGCTGGCGTGCCTGACCAACGCACTCGACAACGCGCTCAAGTTCTCGGACGGGCCCGTCCGCATCGAGCTCGACGTGACCTCGAGTCAGGCCGTGCTCGCCGTGATCGACACGGGACCGGGCCTCGACGAGCGCGAGCGCGAGCGTGTGTTCGCGCCGTTTTATCGCACCGCCGCCAGCCGGGCGAGCGCCGTGCGCGGCCACGGCATCGGCCTTGCGCTGATCGCTCACGTGATGAGTCTGCACGCCGGCAGTGCACGGTTCGTCGCGCAGCCCCGAGGCGCACGGCTCGAGCTGGCGCTCCCCGCCATGCAAACGGTCTGACTGTCAGTCGTCGAACAGGGCCGTGATCGTCGCGGTGTCCAGCGGCAGTCCGAGCGCGAGCAGCTGCGGCACCATCTCGTCCAACACCACCGTGCGCACCAGCGGCCCGTAGCGCGCAGGCTCGAACCAGCCGAGCTCGAGCGCTTCGTCGTCGCGAATGGCGCGTGGTACCGTCGGCGTGCCGGTCAACTGCGTGCGCATGCCGAGCTTGGCGTAGGGCCGCAGCGCCTCGAGTGCCACGGCGGCCAGGCGAACCTGCTCGGCCTCGTCCCAGTGCTCGCTCGCCCACTCGAAGTACAGACTACCGAAGCGGCAGTGACGCGACTCGTCGCGCAGGATGGTCTCGTACACGTCGCGAATCACGGGATGGGGGCCCGCGCGCATCATCGGAACCGCGGTACCGCTCGCGAACGACTCGGCGACGCAGCCGACCCGCAGAGCAAGCTCGTTGGCGCGTGCGAACGGAGTCAGTTTCGGGTCGATGCGTGGGGCGAGCCGCTCGTGATCGAAGGCCAGCGGAGCGGCACCGCCCAGCCGCATCACGACACGGCTCGCGAGCTCCACGTGTTTGACTTCGTCGGCCAAGAAATCGCTCGTCATCCCGATCAGATCGAGCGGTGCCTGCGCCTCGGCCAGCGTGCGGACGACCTGTGCGAAAGAAGCGATGGCGGCGTACTCGCTCAGCGCGACGGACGTCCACACTTGCTGCGCTCCGCGCAGCGCCTCGGGCCGATAGCGGGAGGCCTGCAGCGTGTCCCAGTCGATCTCGGTAGGCTCGGGGCGAACGCGTCGAAAGTGGTGCTCGGCGACGCCGCCGAGCCACTCGATCTCGAACCACGGTCGCTTCGCTCCGCTCACTCGGGACCTCGAACAGACAGCACCACCAGCCCGAGCCACTCCGCATCGCGCTCGACGGCCGCGTCCTCGGAAGCGGCATCGGCCCCGACGGACGCGTCGTCTGGCGGGATCAACATGACGCCCTGTGCCGTGCTTCCGGCATCGTTACCCGCGTCGGGCGGGACGATCACGACGCCGATGGCGCCGTCGATGTTGTTGACGCGCGTATCCGGCGGCGACGCCATGAATCCTGGCGGTCGCGCGACGAGCCCTGCGTCGAGTCCGCTTCGCACGCGCGTGTCTGCGCTGACGTCGGCTGCGCGATCGTCGTCGCCGGTCGGGTCGTCGTCGCTGCAGCCAGGCATCGCTGCGTAAGAGGCTGCGACAGCGAGAAGCCAAGTGGGTTTGCGAAGCTTGTTCTGTTTCATCTGGAAGCTCTGTAGAGCAAGTGGCGGGCCAGGGAAAACAGGGAAAAATTCACGCTTCTTCGCGTGCCAGAGTGTGTCGCCCACGGCCGGCATGTAGCGACAGCGAGACAGTTCGAGCGCGCTGCCGCAAAAGGGGAAGCACGCTTACCTTCCGCCTGGCTCGGGGGCGCCCGCGCGCGCGGCCATCTTCAGGTGCATGTAACGCGCGATGTAGCGCCGCATCAAGAAGCGCCGGAACCAGATGCCGATGCGACCCAGCTCGATACGCATGCGTCCGTAGACGATGGTGGAGGCGGTGCCCATGCTGACACCGTACGGAAAGTCGCGTCGCAGCGTGTGGTGGCGCAAGGGTCGCGGCGCGCTTTCGTTCGCCAGCGCGAGGATGTTGTGGCCCACGACCTTGGCTTGCCACAAGCACTCGATCGCACGCTGCATGGTGGGCCACTCGTACTCGCCGACCACCACACGAACCGCATCGCCGCACGCGAACACGCCCGCGCTGGCCTGGAGCGTGGGACCCACGGCCAGAAACCCCCGTGTCGTGCGCGGCAGCGCGAGAGACGACAACAATGAATTGGGTCGCACCCCGGCAGCCCAGATCCCGATCGTGTTGGTCAGCTCTTCCCTGGCACCGTGCTCGGTCTGCACGTGCAGACTGTCCGGGTGCACTTGTTGGACGGTGGTGTTCAGTCTGACGGTGACGCCTTGCCGCTCCAGGGCGCGCCGTGCGTGTCGACCGACGTGCTCGTCGAGCCCAACGAGCAGCCGATCGGCCGTCTCGACCAACGTCACGTTGGGCGCATTCGCACGTGCTGTCTCGCGCGACCAGAGGGCTAGATCTCCCGCCAGTTCGACGCCGCTGATGCCACCGCCGACCACCACCATGGAAGTGCCGCGCTCGCGCACCTGCGCGAGGCGTGCGCGTGTGCCGACAAACTCGCGCGCGAACTTGTAGCGCAGGAGGTGCTCCGCGCCGGGCATGCTGGGCGGAGGAGAGAGCTCGGAGCCGAGCGCCACCACCACGAAGCGCGCCTGCCAGGTGCTGCCCGAGCGCAGGGAGACGGTGCGCGCGGCGACGTCGACTCGCGTGACTTCGTCGACCAAGAAGCGCGCGTGCGGGTCGGGCGTGACGCAGCGCTCGGTGGGCAGCTCGCTCTTCTCGAGAGGCAGACGCGAGGTGAGCCGCTCGTGGGCGAGGGGGATGTAGCCGTGCTCGGCCTGGCGATCGACCAGGACAATGGAGAGCTTTCGGCCCGACCGGCTGCGGCGCAGCTGGCGGTACACCTCGATACCCGCGAAGCTCGCCCCCACGATCAGTACGTCGCACGACGAATCCATGAGGCAGCCCTAACACGCCAGCTGGGCTTTGGCGCAGCGGCTTGGCCAGGATAGGGCGTCTGTCCGAGACGGTAAGATCTCGCCGGAACGCGCTGGCTGGCCGCTTGAGCAAGGCTTTGGCCGTCCTTGCAATCTCCGATCCGTTGCCGCTCCGCTCCGCCAGGTGGGCTGCCCCGCAATATGGGTCTACACGCGAAAAATGCGCCGAATCGCGGCCGATCTTGTGCGTATATGGGCGCCATGCTTACTCGGTTGGAATCGTCCACGTACTCTCTCGGCCTGCGTGTCGAGCTCCCCCGCGCGCATCGGCGCCTGATCACGTCGGCCGTCGCGGCGCTCGCTCTCACGTTCTCCGCGTGTGGCGACGATCTCGAGGCGCCGGCACCCGGAGCGGGAGGCTCCGAGACGGACGACGATGACGAGGACAAGGCCGCGAGTCCCAGCGGGCGCGACGCGGGGTCCGCCGGCCGAGACGGCGGCTCGACCATGCGCGACGGAGGCTCGCCCACCGGCCGACCGCTCGACGGCGGCCGGGACGGTGCAGCTAACACCGACGCCTCGAGCCCGGAACCCGACATGTCCGAGGGAGCTCCGTTTGCAGGCGCGGGAACGCCGTGGATCAAGCCCGCCCCGCGCGCGAAGTGTGCCGAAGGTGATCAGGCCGATGGAACGATCGCGGGCTTGAATGGCGACTATCGCTGCAACCTTACGATTGCCGGACAGGCCGAGGCGCCGCACTTTCTGTCGCTCGCATGGCTAGACGACTGCGCGTACGTCAACGGCGCCGACGGCACCACCGTGCTGCACGTGGCTGCCGACGGGACGCCGACCGTGACCACCAAGCTGACCGAGATCGGCATGCGCAGCAACTGGGAGAGCATGAAGGCCAGCCCAGAGAGCAAGCTGCTGGCGGGTTACGAGTCCAACGGTACGACTCTTACCGTCTACGACTTGTCTGCAGACTGCAAAGCGCCGGTGCTGCAGAGCAACACGATTCTTGGCGGCTTTCTCGGCAGCATCGGGCACGCCGGCAGCTTCTCACCGGACGGCACCGTCTACTACGCCTCGTCGATGTACACCTCCACGATCTACGCCGTCGACATGGCCATGCCCACCAAGCCCGTGGTCATCAGCAACACGTTCGACAAGGGCGCGCACGATCTCTTCATCGGCAAGAACGGCACGCGCGGTTACTTCGCCGCGCCCAACGTCTCGATGTTGGGAACCGGCAGCCTGGCGATCATGGACCTTACCCAGGTGCAGGAGCGCAAGCCCGAGGCCAAGGGCACGCTCATCCAGGAGCTCACGTGGGAGGACGGCAACATCAGTCAGTACCCGGTCGCGGTGCAGTATCGCGGGCGCGACTACCTGATCATCACCGACGAGCTGGGCTCGGGAAATTGCGACGACCCCAAGAAGCCGCAGTGGGGTTACGCACGCATCTTCGACATCCACGACGAGAAGAACCCGACCCTCGTCTCGCTGATCAAGACCGAGGCACAAGACCCGACGAACTGTAAGGCAGCCGGCGAAGCCAACGGAGGCACGGGCGGGTTCGGGCTCGGTACGCACTACTGCAACGTCGACCGCCTCGACAATCCGCGTGTGCTGGCATGCGGCAACTGGGATGCGGGCCTGCGCGTGTACGACATCCGCAATCCGTGGCAGCCGACCGAGGTGGCGTACTTCGACACCAAGGCTGCCAACATGCCTGGTCTTGCGAGAATTCTCCCTGAAAAGCGGGAGATCTGGGTCGCGATGGTGCCGTCCACGTTCTACGTCCTCAAAATTGCTCCCGGCTCCGCGCTCGATCAGATCTTTGCGGAGTAAGCTTCAGACGATGTCGTCGTCTCGTTGGGCCGCTCGTCTAGCTCCATGCGTTGCAGCCTGTCTCGTCGGGCTGACTACCATGGCCGCACACGCCAACGGGCGGATGCCGGGGGCCAACGACCTGGTCTTCACGCCGGGTGAGCCCGCGCGCATCGTCGCCCGCGCCACCTTCGGACTGGTGCAGAGTGCCGACCGCGGTGCCACGTGGAGCTGGATCTGCGAGCAGGCTATCGACATCAGCGGTGTGATCGCCGACCCACCGATCGCGGTGAGTATGGACGGCACCCTGACGTTGTTGCCGCCTACCGGGAGCGCGCTGGTGAGTGCGGACCGTGGCTGCAACTGGACGCGCGCGGGGGCGCCGCTGGCCGAGAAGCGCGGCGCCGATCTAACGGTCGACCCGAGCGACCCCAAGCGACTGCTGGTGATCACCTCCACGCTGCGTACGATCGACGCCACCGGCTTTGGCATGTACGAAAACCTGGTGGTCGAGACGCGGGACGATGCGCGCACGTGGCAGCTCCTTGCGACCTTACCGACGGACTTCGAGGCAGAGACCATCGAGGTGGCGCACTCGGACCCGCGGCGTATCTACGTGAGCGGCAGCGACGCGCGTGACCCGCGCCTGGGCATCATGCTGCGCAGCGAAGACGGCGGTGTGACCTGGATCAAGACGACCCTCGCCCTGCCTGCGGGGACGGGCAGCATGCTGATCAGCGGCATCCACAGGACCGACCCCGATCGCGTCTGGGTGCGTGTGGCAGCGCGCGGCGACACCTTGGGGTTGCTGCCGGCCAGGCTCTATCTCAGCAGCAACAAGGGCGAGCAGTTCGTGCAGCTGGCGGCCACCACCAAGGGCATGTTTGGTTTTGCGCTGTCGCCCGACGGCCGCGAGCTCGCGTACGGCGGACCGTCCGATGGTCTGCACGTCGGCCCATCAGACGGTAGCGCGCCCTTCGTCAAGCGCAGTTCACTCGGCGTGCGCTGTCTGCGCTGGCCCGAAGACGGTGCTCTCTACGTCTGCGCCAGTGAGCCGGCCGATCCGTTCAGCGTCGGCGTCTCGAGTGATCGCGGCGTCAGCTTTCGCGGTCTGTACAGCTTGCGCGACACCTGCCCCGCGGAGTGCGCTACCGGCAGCTCCTTTGCCGGCAGCTGTCAGAGTGCCTGGACCGAGACCCGTCCGTTCATCATGGCGACCGCGGCCATGTGTACGGTGCCGTGGAGCGCGCCCAGCGCGAGCGACGCTGGCACGAGTGTGGTCGATGCCGCCACTCCGCCCGTGCGGAGCCCTCTCGATGCCGCGCGTCCTGCTTTGCCCGTCGTCGATGCCGCGAGGGACGTCGTGGATGCGAGTGTGCCCGCCCCGACTCCGCGTGAGGATTCCGGCTGCGCCGTCCGTGGGGGCACGGGAGCTGGGTCGTGGGGGTGGCTCGGCGCGGTGCTGTCTGGCTTGGCGCTGTCGTTACGACGTCGCACGTCGAACGTGAGGAGTCCTTCATGAGCATGCGCGCCCACCTGACGGTTGGTCTGACGGTCTGTCTGCTCGTCGCCTGCGACGATTCCGAAGGGCCGCAGACGCACGACGCTCACGCCGGACACAGCGACGCCGGCGGAGTGCCACTGGACGACGAATTCCGAGGCTGTCCGGAGTCCGCCCCTCCGTTCACGCTGGGCATGCAGGCGAGCGGCAATCAGGGCCACTTGCGCGCGACGCTGGTCGCGGCGTCCAACGTGCCTCCACTCCGTTACCTCAACGACTGGACGGTCGACGTGCAGTCTGCGAGCGGGGCGCCTCTGACCGACGTCCAGCTGACCAACGCGCGCCCGTTCATGCCCGTGCACGGGCACGACGGCATCGTGAAACCCACCGTGCAGCGCCTGGCCGAGCCGGGTCGCTTCTCCGTGCGTGGCTTCAACCTCAACATGCGTGGGCCGTGGGAGATTCAGCTCACGGCGGGCTCGGCGAGTGCCGGAGACGACTACATCGTCTTTCATATCTGCGTCGCCGAATGACGCGCGAGCTCGCCAGCCTGCTGGCCGTCCTCGCGTCGCTGCTCGCCGCGTCTGCCTGCGACGGCGACTCTGCGCGCGATCGTCCCGACGCCGGTGCGCCCGTCGCGCAGCTCACGCGCGAGCAGCTGCTCGACCCGATGCAGTGCAAGAGCTGCCATCCCAAGCACTACCGCGAGTGGGCCAGCAGCATGCACGCCTACGCGTCCGCGGATCCGGTGTTCGTGGCCATGAACAAGCGAGGTCAGCGCGAGACCCAAGGTGCACTCGGAGACTTCTGTGTACGCTGCCACGCGCCCGTCGCGGTGCGTGAGGGCGCCACGCGCGACGGCCTCAACCTCGACGCGCTGCCGAGTCAGCTCAAGGGCGTCACCTGCTACTTCTGCCACAGCGCCATCGCTGCCGAGCAGCCCGCCAACGGTCACCTCACCTTGGCCGACGACGGAGTGATGCGTGGAGGCATTCGCGAGCCGGTCGCAAACCCCGCGCACAAGACGGAGTACTCCGGCTTTCACGATCGCAACCAGGCCGCGAGCTCGGCCATGTGCGGAAGCTGCCACGACGTCGTGACGCCGAACGGCGTGCACATGGAGCGCACCTTCGAGGAATACAAAGAGAGTCTGTTCGCACAGTCAGGACCTGGCTTCGATACTTGTTCGGGCTGCCACATGCCTGGCCGGCCTGGTCGCGCCGCCGAGACCAGCGACGCCAACACGCCGATGCGCACCGTGCACGAGCACCTGTGGCCCGCGGTGGACGTGGCGTTGACCGACTTTCCCGACCGAGAGGCACAGCGCCTCGCGGTGGCCTGTGCACTGGGACTCAACGCGCGCTTTTACTCCATCGCACTCAGTCCGCTGGGCGAGCTGGTGGTCAAGGTCGAGACGTCTGCTGGCCACCATCAGCCGAGCGGTGCGGCGCAAGATCGGAGGCTGTGGCTGGAGGTCATTGCGTACGACCGCGAGGGCACGGTGTTGTTCGAGAGCGGGACCATCCAAGACGGCGAGGTCGAGGAAAAGCAGCCGGGACAGCCCGGCTACGATCCACAGCTCGCGCTGTTTCGCGACTGGATCTACGACGCACAGGGCAAGCCGGTCCACATGTTCTGGGATGCGGCACCGTCTGCAGACTATCCCGACGGGTTTGCGAGTCTGACGTTGCCGCCGGCCCTGACACCCAACTCGGCGCACACGCTCGATGCACGTTACCGGCTGACCGATGCCGCGCGGGTCGATCGTATTCGGCTGCGGCTTCGGATGCGTCCCATCGGGGTCGATGTGCTCGAAGACCTGGTCGCTTCCGGGGATCTCGACGCTTCCGTGATCGCCGCGCAGCCTACCTTCTCGCTGGCGGGCGCGTCTGTGGAGTGGCGCCCCGACGGGTCGATGACACCACTCGAAGAAGCGCTTCGCTGTCCCGATGTCTATCAGTGTCTGCTCGACCCTGAGCGAGCGGTCTGTCGCTGATCGGCTCGATCACGGACGACTACACCGCGTAGGCCGCCAGGGCCTGCCGTCCGACCTGCTCGCGCCAGTGGTCGGGGCTGCCGCCCAGCTGCAGGTTCAGCATCGCGCGCTTCATGAAGAGGTGGATGGGATGCTCCTCCGTGAGGCCGATGCCGCCGTGGAGCTGGATCGCCTCTTCGACCACCGTGCGAAAGACGTCGCTCGCCAGCGCCTTGATCGCGCCGAGATCGGTCACCGTCGCCTGCTCGTCGACGGCGCGCTTCCACAGCAGCGCCTCGGCCGCGACGACGCGCGTCTTGAGGTCCGCGCAGCGGTGCTTGAGCGCCTGAAACATCGCGAGCGGGCGGTCGAACTGCTTGCGTGTCTTGAGGTACTCGACGGTCAGGTCGAGCGCCGCCGCCGCGCCGCCCAGGCTGTCGGCGGCCAGCGCGAGCAAGAGCTCGCCGTGCAGGCGCTTGGCGATCGCGCTCGCGGCCTCACCACGCGCAACGACCCGTGCGGGCGTTACCTGGTGCCGGGCCAGTGTCACGTCGAACAGGCGGCGGCTCTCGTCCCAGAACGCAAGCTCGACGCGGCTGACGCCCTGACCGTCCAGCGGCACCAGCGCCGCCACACCCTCGACGAAGACCAGGACGTGGGTGGCGATGTCGGCGTCGGGCACGCAGGGCAGGGTGCCGCTGAGCACGAACGAGCCCGCGCTCGTGACGTCGACCTTGGCCGGCATGAGGCTCAGCGTCACCAGCTCGCCGGTAGTGACGCGCTCGATCCAGCCAGCTTGGTCGGTGAGCCCGTGAGCCGCGCCGAGCGCCTGGACGCTGAGGAGCGCCGGGATCAGCGGCGCGGTCGAGAGCGCCTTGCCCAGCTCGTAGTGGATCGCCGCGGAGGAATCGCGGCCGAGGCCGAGGCCGCCCGCATCCTCGGGCAGCGGGAGCAGCAGCCAGCCGAGCTCGGCAATCAGCGGCCAGGCCGCTTCGCGCGCGGGCTTGAGCTTGTCTCTGGGGAACGCCTTGCGCGCGGCGTCGCGCAGTTCACTTCTCTCGATGCTCACAGCACCCATCCCTTCGGTTCGCGCTGCATGTCCAGCATGCGCTCGGAAATGATGTTTCGTTGCACTTCCTCGCTGCCGCCGGCGATGGTCCAGGCGTACGAGTTCATGAAGTCGGCCATCCAGTTGTCCGTGGTGAGGTCGCCGTACACGATGGGCGCGCGGTACTGCGCCTCGATCCCAGCCAGGCGCGTGCCGAGCAGCGAATACTCGCGCAGCACGCGCGAGTAGGTGTTCTTGACGATCGACGCATCCCCGATGCCCTCATGGCCGTGGATGCGGTTCTGCAGGAACTGGTCGGCGATGGCGCAGGCCTCGTCGCAGCGCACGACGAGCTGACCGAAGTCGCGCAGCACGCCGCGGTCTTCCTCGAGTCCGTGCTTGCGAATCAGCGCGGCCACGTTGGAGAGCGCACCGC
>Ga0190275_10001928_pt1 | contig 15133 bp, 9 predicted proteins | sample Popmic550T_FD_133745 | JGI IMG/M metagenome (GOLD analysis project Ga0190275, IMG submission 133745) | Populus adjacent soil microbial communities from riparian zone of Yellowstone River, Montana, USA - 550 T | ecosystem: Environmental > Terrestrial > Soil > Riparian zone > Trees stand | place... | reverse complement strand
TTCTCGGTGGGAGTGGCATCAATGACGAGCCTGGCCCGGTCCGGGGCAGGAGCCGGGATGGGCGCCTGCTGGGACTTCGAGCGATCCAGGGGCGGCATCGGGATGGGCGCCTGCTGGGACTTCGAGCGATCCAGGGGCGGCATCGGGATGGGCGCCTCCTTCACCTGGGGAGTGGTGGTGCCGGCCTGGCCAGCGGGTGCTCCGCGGTCGAAGGTCGTGGCGTTACCCGTCGTGACGTACGGCCTGTCGTAGCCGGGAGGAGGGGCGTCCGACACGAGCTGGCCGTCGGCGTTCCGGTGCATCGTGATGGCCCTGCCGCCAGCGGGATCGTTCGCCATGTACGTGCCATCGGCCGTCTTGCCCGTGACGAGGATCCAGTGATCGCCCTGCGTATCGCGCTTGTAATCGACCTGGACGACCACCGGGCGGCCTTGGGCCAGCTCCTGGTCGATCTGGTCCGCCTTGAACGTCCCCCATTCCTCGCGCTTCACCTGGACGTCGGAACCGGCCACCTTCCCCATCTGATCCCACCTGTCGATGGCGCCATTGCCGTTGTAGCCATCGATCCCGTTCATGAACGTGTTCATCTCGCCCGGGGTGACGGTCTGCCCGGTGATGCCGCTGACCCCCATGGCAACGGCCGTGATGGCGCAGCCATAACCGCTGAGCTTGTCACCGCTGACGCCCATCTTGTCCTGCGCCCAGGGCATCCCCGAGCCCTGAGCAAAGACCGGGTAGCCGTTGCTGACGTCGAAGGTGCGGCCGTCCTGGACGAACTCCACGGGCTTGGCCGGAGCCGTCTTGATGAACGAGCTCGGAGGACCGAGGGGCGTGGACTGAAGAACTGGCTGGAGGTCCTGGAGCTTGTCGTTCTTGAGGGCTTGCAGCGTGGGCTGCTGCTGAGCCATGGGCGTGGGATCAAGAAACGACCCGACATTCTGGAGAGTGACGTCGGGAGCGCGAAGCATGTCCTGCGGGTTCTTGGCCTGAAGATCCTTGGCCTCGTTCTTGAGCTTGGGGGTCGCGGGAGCAGAGGCCTGGAAGCTGCTGCGGTAGAGGTTCGCTTGGGCAGGAGTCTGACTGGCAGAGGCCGCGTTCTTCTGGCCCTTGTCCTTGCTGTTGGCCGTCTTGCTGCTGGAGGACGGGTTCTTGTCCGCCTTGCTCGAGGACTTGCTGCTCGCCGTCTTGCTGCTGCTGGAGGACGGGTTCTTGTCCGCCTTGCTTTCAGATGTGCGCGACGACTCAGAGCCGCTCGGTGAGCTGCTGCTTCGCGAGGAGCTCGAGCTGCGATCGGAGGAGGAGGAGGACGACGATGAGGAGGAGGAGGAGGACGACGATGAGGAGGAGGAGCTTCGGCTGGAGCTGGAGCTCGAGCTGCTGGTGGATCCGACACCCATGGGGAGTACCTCGTGAGAAGGGAGGTGAGGCTAGGGCGTCAAGTTTACAGGAGGAGGTGGGCACTGATGCAACCCAATTGCGTCGGTTTTCACTTGAAAATCGGCATGATGGACATAATATTAATACCATAATACAGATTGTGACCATCATACGAAAAGTCTCACGTATTGAGACATGAAGAGGAGCCATGGGTATTCGGGATGAGCAGAAGGAGCGCACGCGCCAGGACATCCTGGACTCGGCCATACGTCTGTTGCGCGGGCGCGGCATCTCGGGGGCCAGCGTGTCAGAGGTCATGAAGGGGGCGGGCCTGACCGTGGGCGGCTTCTATGCGCACTTCGACTCGAAGGAGGCGCTGGTGGGAGTCTGCCTGCGCCAGGCTCTGCGGGAGCGGTGGAGCCAGCTGCTGACAGTCGTGCAGTCCTCCGGCTCCGAGGCGCTGGAGGTGCTCCTTCGCAGGTACCTGTCTCGCAGACACCGCGACAACCCGGCGGAGGGTTGTCCCCTACCGGCGGTCGTGGGTGAGGCCGCCCACGCCTACGCCTCTCCGCAAGCGCGCGACGCTCTCGCCGAGGAGCTGGGCGCGTGGGCCGAGGGGTTGGGTACGCTCCCGGGAGGCAAGGGCCTGCGGAGGCAGCAGGCGCTGGGCGTCATCGCCTTGCTGTTCGGGGGACTGAGCCTGGCGCGGGCCCTCAAGGGCACCTCCCTCTCCGACGAGATCCTCGAGGCCTGCCGCGCCCTGGGACGTGCAGCCATGCGTGGCCCTTGAGGCAGCAGACCTACCCAAGCAGGCAGGTCACCACGCTCCAGCGCGATTCCAACGGGCCGAACACCGATCCGGGCACAGCCAGCCAGCCGCGCGCGAGCAGCTCCTCGAAGCCATGCTCGCTCGTGGTGAAGTACCCGGTCCGTGGGATGTCGAACGGCAGCGGTCCCAGCGCCTCGCGGACACGGCTCCACTGCTCGTCAAAGCGCGCCTGAACACGCGAGGGGAGATCCGGATGCCGCTCCAGCAGGAAGCAGGCCTGTCGCAGGGCGGAGGGCTCCAACGGGGGAAGCTCGGCTCCCTCCACTTTGCGTGCGACCGCGCCGGGAACCAGGGCGAAGCCGGCAAGGTCAGGAGTGAGGTGTCCCTTGGCGAGCGAGTGCACCAACAGTGCCTGGCCAGTCCGAAGCAGGCGCTCCGTCCCCCCGCTGAAGCGAGGCGCGAAGGTGTACACGGCATCGAGCACCACGAGCCGTCGTGGATCCGCTCCGAGCCATGCCTCCAGCCCTTGCACCTCCACATCCGAGAGGAAGCGGCCGAGAGGCACGAGGGGCTCGGGAATGAGCAGCACCTCTGGCGAGGCCTCGGGAGCCTGTGCCGGGAGCTCCGGTATCGGGCAGGTGGGGAAGGGATGGACAGGCAGCCCCGCGCTTGCCGCGAGTGCGTGATAGACGGGGTAGACATCCGAAGGCGCGTGCAGCACTCGGCCCTCGCGAGCGAAGTTCTGGAACAGGGCGCGCAGCAGATCACGCACGCCGCGCCCGAACAGGAGTCGCTCGTCGGAACCGGACGTTGTGTCAGGCAGGACGAAGGCCTCGCGCCACGCGCGCTCGAGCTCTCGAGCGTCGCGCACAGGCGGTTCCTCCGGGAGGGCGGGTGCGAGGGCGGCCAGGGCCTTGGGTGGATTCATGCAGTCGAGCCTCACCAGCCGAGAGCCCTGCTCGCTCGCCAGCAGCTCGCGACAGAAGCGCTTGTAGGCCTCGAAGTTCATGCCAGCTCCAGCCGACTGTGGCGGTCCTCGAGCGATGCGTAGCAGGCGCCATCGGCGAGCACGTTCCAGCTTCGAGCCAGGCCGTGGGTCCGCTCCCAGAACAGGCTCGGCTCGGTATAGGCGGCCACACGCATCCTCCGTCCCCGCACCTCTCCCTCGTACACAGGCGAGCCCCAGGGCAGCGCGTCCAGCCGCGTCCACCTTTGCTCCTGGAGCCAGTCCGTGGCCAGGGCGAGCGGCACCTGGTGCTCGCGGCTCCAGAGGTTGGACGGGCGGGAGTGATACACGGACTCTTCCGAGGTGGAGACGTAGAGCTCCTTCCATGTCACCTCCTCCACTCCTTGATCGGAGGCCCACTCGAGGTAGGCCGCGAACGCCTCTGGGGAGTCGAGGCCCCCTCGCTGGAGCACGGCGATCAGACGCGGGCGCAGGGAGCGGAAGTGCCCGGTCCGGAAGCTCTCGAGGACTCGCTCGGTGCCGGTGTCCAGCCGCATGAGGGCCGCGTTCCGCGTGGGCTCGGAGTGGTGCCGGGACAGGGAGAGGACCCTCAGCCCGGCCTCCTCGAGCCGCGCGATGGCCTTGCCCCGCGCGTCGTCCTCCAGGCGCGAGAGGAAGACACCGTTGGAGATGAGCACGACCTTCCGCGGAAAGCGCTCGGCGCAGGAGCGCACCAGCTCGAGGAGTCGCGGGAGAGGAAGGAGCCCAGGCTCGCCACCGCCGGTGATCACGGCGCGCTCGGCCCCCCGCGCGACCGCCAGATCCAGGGTGGACTTCACGAGCTCCATCGAGAGGGCCCCCTGCGCCTGCTCGCTCGAGATGGAGGCCTCGGAGAAGCAGAACGCACAGTCGGCCTGGCAGCCGCGCGCAATGGGGAGGAAGGAGATGGAGCGGGGGCGCAGCGCGCCGTAGGGCATCAAGGTGGGATGGAGAACGCGGAGCGAGCACGCATAGGCCGTCTCCAGCTCCCAGCGTGTGAGCGAGCCATCCGGCTCCAGCGCGTGCACCGCGGTGAGCCGGATCTCCGGCCGGGAGATGAAGCGGCCGAGCCCTGTGCGCTCGTTGGGCAGCAGCTCTTCTGAGGGCACGCGAGTCTCGAGCACGATGAGCCGGTCTCCCTCGAGTGCCAGCCGCTCCAGCAGGCTCGTGGCCTTGCGGATCCCGATGTCGAGCTCCTCCTGCCGCAGGAGGAAGAAGCGGTCGGGGAAGGTGCTCTCGGGGATGAGGGCCTTCGAGTAGCGCAGCGAGTATTTGTCGAAGGCCCGCGCGAGGTTCGAGAGAATGGTGACGTGAAAGAGGGGCTCCTTCATGTCACCAGCATGGTCCGTAAAGCCCTCCCCGCCAACCACCTGCCACGTCAGGTGGACGTAGCAGGGCGTCCGTTACCAGAACTTCGCTTTCTTGATCGCCTTCTTGGTGGCCTTCCCGGCGCTCTTAGCTGTCTTCTCGGCGCTCTTGCCGACGTCTTTGGCCGTGTTCTCGACAGCCTTGGTCGCCTGGTTCATGCTCTTGTTCATGCTGTTGGCAAGCTCCTTGGCTTCCTTCTCGCTCTTGCCGTAGACGTCCTTGAAGACCTTGGCGGTGTCGTTGACGCCGTCCATGACGCCGCTGCTGACGGCGTTGGCCCACTTGTTCATGTCCTTGAACACCTCGCGCAGCGCCTCCTCGACCTTCTTCGCCAGGGTCTCGGGGAGCTTCGTGAACGTGTCGGCCTTCGCCTCGAGTCTGAACTTGCCGAGATCGACGTGCTGGCCCGCGAAGGTGAAGCTGGACTCCAGCTCGATGCTGGCCCCGCCCCCGACACCGCCGGTGCCGGAGCTCCACTTCACGCCACCCGAGCCCTCGTAGATGACGACGTTGCCGTCGCTGTGAAGGACGAGCCGGTTACCCTGAGCGTTGCTTCCGGTGGCCCAGACCGGCTTGCCCGCGCTGGTGTAGATCACGAGGTTCCCGTCGCCCTGGAATGCCACCTGGCTGCCACCCCGGCCGACGGTGTTGGAGGCCCACGCGGCCTGCTCGTTCGCACCGTTCATCTTGTAGAGCACCAGGTTGCCGTCGCCCTGGAAGACGAGCTTGGCGATCTCGTTCGAGACCAGCGTCGACCCCCCTGCGTAGGACTTGCCCGGAGTGAGGCTCACCTCCTTGGCCAGGTTGGAGTCGATCTCGAGGTCCACCTCGACCTCGAGATCGGTGTTGATCTTCGCCTTGCCGAGCGGGCCCAGGTCGACGGTGCCGACACCCACCTTGACCTTGCCGCTGGCGCCGAGGCCCGCCTTGCCGAAGCGTGCGTCCAGATCGAACTTCACACCCGGCACGAGCTGCCCGACGAGCTCGAAGTCGATCCCCTGCACCGAGACGCTGGCGAAGATGCCCTGCTTGACGCCCATCATCGTCAGGCTGCCATTGATGTAGATGTGCGGAGGCCGGAACTTCTCCACCGGGTTGTCGTTCTGGGTGAACGTCGAGATCGACATCTTTGGCCCGCCGCCGCCCTGCAGCGCCGCGATCGAGAACAGCTTCTCGTCCAGGATCACGATCTTGTCCATCTGCGCGTCGACGGAGAACCCCTTGCTCTGCGAGATGTCGACGGTGGCCGTAGCGTCGAAGCCGGCAAACGAGATGGCCGCATTCAGGTAGTACGCCTGCGGGAACACGAGGGTGCCGATGGAGGTCTGCTGCGGCGCGAAGTAGAACTGCGGTGCGATCGAGGCTTTGATGGTGCCGCCGCTCTTCTTCAGCTCGTAGTGGCGCATCTTGGTGAGGTCGGTGAGGTGCCACACCGCACCCTTCTTGTTCACCACCAGGAGCAGCTGCGACGACGACGAGGGGATGGAGACCTTCGCGGCCGCGAACGCGGCGGCCACCTTGTCGAAGTCCAGGCCATCGAGCTCATCGGTGAGGTCGTTCGCGCCTGAGCCCGGGAGTGTGAACTCGTGCGTGCCCTTGATGGCGATCCCCGTGAGCACGTCGTCGATCGGCGTCTTGAGGTTGCCACCCACGAGCGTGTCCATCACGTCCTTGGCCGTGAGGCTGCTGATGGAGCCGGCCACCAGGCTGCGCGAGGGGTTGGTCGAGTCGAAGAACACCGCCAGCGACGACTCGAAGCTCTTGACGTCGATCGTCGCGGCGATGCCAAGGCTGGGGATGCCGCCCCAGTTGACCCCGATCTCGAGGGCCAGGTTGCTCAGCTTGAGAGGCCCGCAGTCGACGGCCGTCGAGCCCTTCATGGTGCCCGCAAGGAGCATGCCGCTGGGCGTGAAGACCATCGTCACGTCGAAGGTCTGAGGCTGACCCTGGATCTTCACCGTCATGGTGCCGCTCAGGAACCAGCTCACCTGCGGAGCCGCGCCCAAGGCGCCGCTCGCCATCACGCCACACACGCCGAACATGGGGTAGCCCATGATCCTGGCGTCGTACCGGAAGAACAGCCGGGTCTCCTTCTCGGAGACTTGCAGCGTGACGCCCACGCTCGAGCCAGTCCCGAGCAGCTTCGCCAGCATGTTCTGGGTCTTGTCCGAGCTGTCCGGGCTCCACTCCGCGAACAGGTTGAGCCCGGCGACCAGTCCGCCCTGCCCTGGGAGGGAGACCTTCCCCGAAGCGAGCCGCGGGTTCTGGAACTGCGCCATGTCGGGGAACTGGAACTGGGCATTGTCGTAGGTCGCGACGACGAGCATGAGCTTCCGCAGGTTGAGCATGCGCTCGAACGCGCCCAGCCCTGACAGGCCGGGCAGTGCAGACGACTTGCTCGCGCCGAGATCCATGCCCGCGGCGAATCCCCACGTGCCCGTGCTGAGCTCGCGGGCCTCGAAGGCGAAGTTGCCCAGCCCGGAGATCTGGGTGGCGAGCTGGAAGACCAGCGAGCTCTGGGGGCCTCCGCTCCCGGAGATCAGGATGCTCGAGTCCAGCAAGGTGATGTCGAACCCATTGGGGAGCCAGAGCTTCTGGTTGCTCAGGGTGGAGGCCAGGCTGCGGAGCGACACCTTGTCGCACACGGCGCGGATCACGAAGGCGCCGGGGAGCGTGTAGGCCATCGACAGCGTCACGTCCTTGCCGAAGGCGATGTCGCCGCGGAAGCTGCCCGTGGGATCTCCGGACGTCGGCACCGTGAGATCGAACAGGACGTTCTTGATCTCCAGCTGGCCCGGCCCGACGCGGATCTTCCAGGGCTCTGGCTCCTGGGCCAGCGCGCCGCTCAGCCGGAATGACTTGCCCGCCCGGATCGAGACCTGGAGCCGGTTGATCGTCAGGTTCGCGGGGACCGGCAGCATGGGCGTCCACGTCTTCATCAGGCCCGCCAGCGGGAGGGTCTGCTGGCTCATCAGTGTGCCGGTCAGGGTGAACTCGTCACCGTCCGTGGAGGCGAGGATCTGGATGGGCACGCCCTCGATGAGGGCCGTCCCCCAGATGGTCACGTCGGTCGATCGACTCCCGCCGACTCCGAGCGGGTGGGTGACGCTGATCCGGAGCCCGAGTTTCTCGACCCCGAGAGCGTCCTTCCACACGTCCCAGCGACAGCCCGGCGCGCCGATCGTGAAGCTCGCCCAGGAGAGGTTTATCCCGGTGGCGCCGGCCGACACCTTCAGCGCCACGTCCGTGAGCTCGAGCTTCTCCAAGCCCTGGATGACGCGCGCCAGGGACTTGGGCAGCGCGGAGCTCGAGTCGTCGGAGCCGACGAGGTCGACCATGTGGGCCAGGTTCCCAATCGACAGCCCGTGGCATCGGGTCTCGATCAGCACGTCCGCCTTGCCAACGGCTGTCGCGCTCTCCTGCGGCATGCGGACAATCGCGTCAACCTCGATGTTCGCGCTGGGGATGCTGAAGCGGCCGGTGACCGCAACGAGTGGCCGGAGCGGATCCTCATCGGACAGCAGATCCTCCGACAGGGGGCTGAAGATGCGCAGCGCGGTGTCTCGCAGCTCGAGCTTTCCCAGCTGGGTGTTCAGCCCGAGGGCGGCCTGCAAGTGGACGCCGGGCAGGGTGGGCTGGAGCTCCCACGGGTAGACCGTCAGCGCGGACGGGTCGCGCATGAGGTCAGGCAGCACGAGCTGGGTCGGGTCCTTGAGCACGGAGATCTGCCCGAAGACGGTGACCGTGCGCAGGGGCTCCATCGCGGCGCCGAGCGCGCCGATCAGGCTCGCGGGTCGCAGCTGGCCGAGGAAGTGGATGCCACCGCCATCGAAGTGGACCTGGGTGTCGGTGTCGGTATGGGCGCCGGTCGTGACCAGGACGGAGGCGGTGAGGAAGGACAGCTTGTCGAGCATGGGCGGCTCGTCGGCGGGGATACGGCCGGCCCGGCGAGCCTGCAGCGAGGTCATCCCGGTCAACGCGGCGCGGGCGCGGGCTTTGGGGCTCATCTCCTTGGGCAGCTCAGAGAGGAGGTTCGAGAACTTCCAGCCGCTCGCCGCGTTGCTCATGTCGAGCAGCGTGTACCGGAGCACGGCCTGGACGTTGCCCGCCGGATCCAGCGAGAAGGCCGCCGTCACCGACAGGTTGGCCGCGCTCAGGAAGTTCGCGCGCCCGGTGACAGTGATCACGGCGCGCTGGGAGTCCGCGCTCACCTGGGCGTTGCTGATGACAATCTGCCGACCCTGCTTGAAATAGTAGCTCTCGAGGAAGTCCGAGAACGGCCGAGGCAGTGTGTCGGTCGAGATCGTGACGGTGTTTCCGGCGGGGGTGAGGGAACGTTGGAGCGCTGTGAAGTCCATGGTGACACCTGCTCGTCAGACGGCTGGTTGTGTCTGCAACGGATCGGCTGCCCGGCTGATACCTATTCGCACTCCGGATACATGGTCAGGCCTTTGGTCGCGCGGAGGTCCTCGTAGTTCTGTTTGAACTGATCGGGCGAGACCGTGTTGCACATGAGCACTGCCATGAAGTCCGTGCTGAGGAACTTGTCCTTCGCGTGAGAGGCCGTCATGAGGACATATTCCTTGCCGCGGAGCCCTCCACTCAGCAGCGTCGAGAGTGGGCCGATCACATACTCCTTTAGAGTTGACATATCGAGCGGGGTCATACCGCCCAGGTGCCTCACCGTCTGCTCGATCCTTTCAAGATTGTCTTTGATGAAGCCTTTCTCGTCGTCCTTGTGTGCTTTCTTGTCCCCCGCCGACAGCTCCTTCCACACCACCTTCATGTGCTTCTCCTGGGCGGCAATGGAGCCCTCGCCCAGGAAATCCGCCAGGCGATAGACGTTCTGGTAGGCCTGGTAGACATAAAACTTGGGCTCGTCTTTCTTCTCCTGCGCCCGCTCGATCACGAAGGTGTGCCAGTCGCCCTTCACTTTGAACTTGAATTGGACGACCCCGCTTCCCTGCAGCTTGCCCCACTCCGTGAGCAGCTTCTCGAAGTTGTCGGCGTCGTCCTGGCTCTTGTAGAAATAGACGCGATCGCCATTCTTCTTGTCCTCGAACACCAGTCCCTTCGGTTTGTCTTTCTTGATCTCCCGGAGCTGGCCCTTCATCGCTTCGACCCGTTTGACGCCTGCGGCGACCACCATCATGCACATCGCCGCGAGGTCACAGGTGGCCCCGGCGGAGTACGTCGCCTCCTCCTCCGTATATGCCTTGACCATATCATCCCAGAATGTGGCGGCAGCCTCGTAGCCCGTCTCTTTCGCGTACCACTGCATGATGTGTTGCAAGACCTCTACAGGAGGCTTCATCGCCAGCAACTGGGCAAACGGGACCAAGGTCTTCATGGGGTCACTCTTCTCTTCACCGAGGTTTGATGTCTGGATTCAAGGTCTCAGCGGCCTCTGTCAGCCCACGGACACCTGAGCAAGGCGCATGCCAGGGTGCTGGCGCATCATGGGAGTTCTTCATTTCCGGTGCTCGCGGTGGCCCTCTCGGGCGGCTGCGCTCGCGCGGGCTGCGGAAGTCGCCGCCGGACTGCAGGATCCGCAGCATGGGAGTGCAGAAACCGCAGGTTCGTGCTCGCGCCTGCGGACGGGGCGCGTTTGAAACGGAAGCGATCGCGTTCAGCAGGGACGCGGGGGCTTGGCCCGTTGGCTGCAACCCGGGGCCCGCTGGCTGCACGGTGGCGGGGCGGGCCCCAGGAAGCTCTAGAATGACTCCCCGTGGATTCGCACCCTTCTCTGAGTCACGCGCTCCCGCTCCAGGCCGAGCCCCGTCCTGCGGCGTCGGTGGGAGGCGAGCGTGCGCGGCGGCTGATGCGCCGCTGGGGGCCCCTGTTCCCGCTCTGGTCCATCCCAGGGCTGGTCGCCACGACGCAGACGTACGTCTTCTATCAGCTCAAGGATCCGACGTTCTCGTTCTGGACCTCGTTCATGTTCCAGTTCCCTCCGTGGCAGTTCTGGGCGCTGGTGACGCCCGCGGTGCTGGCCCTGGGGCGTCGGCGCCGGCTGGAGGCAGGGGCGTGGGGAAGGGGGCCCTGCTCTCCGGCCTGTCGGACGTGGCGCAAGCTCACTCGCTCTTGATGGCGATGACGGGGTCGACGCGTGCGGCGCGCCGGGCGGGCAGCCAGGTGGCCACGAGCGCGACGCACCCCAGGAAGGCCGCGAGCGCTGCCAGGGTGAGCGGATCGCGGGCGCTCACCCCATAGAGCAGGCTCTCCATGACCCGGGAGAGCCCGAGCGCTCCCACAATCCCCACTGCGATGCCCACCGCCGTGAGCCGTCCGCCCTGGCGCATCACGAGCCACACCACATCCCGGGTCCGCGCGCCGAGCGCCACCCGGATGCCGATCTCCCGCGTGCGCTGGGCGACCAGGTAGGAGATGACGCCGTAGAGCCCCGCGGTGGCGAGCATCAGGGCGATCAGCGCGAACGTGCCGAGCAACAGCAGGTTCAACCGCCGCTCCGCCACCGAGCCTCCGATGACCTCCTCCATGGTGGGGTAGGCCTCCTCGAGGCGCCGAGCCACCTGGCGCAGCTCGTTGTGGGCGGTCTCGAGCGCCACGCCCTCGCTCAGCCGCCCCACCACGGACAGGAAGTGATAGCCCCGCTGGGTGTTGACGTCCGCGGGCTGGACGAGCGGGATGAAGATGTCGGTCTGGGAGCCTGCCGGGAAGCGGGCCGTCTCGGGCATCACGCCGATGACGGTGTAGGGCTGGCCATCGAGCGTCACCGTCTGACCCAGGATGGATGGGTTCGCGCCGAAGCGCCGCTGCCACAGTCCCTCGCGAAGGACCACCACCGGCGCCGCGTTGCGAGCGTCTTCTTCGGGCAGGAAGCCTCGGCCGAGCCGCGGGTGCACTCCGAGCACGTCGAAGAGGTTGGCCGTCACGGCGACGGCCTCCAGCCGCTCCGCACCCTCGGTGCCGCTCAGGTTCTTGCTCTGGAGCGTGTAGGCCGCGAGCCCCGAGAAGCCCTTCACCTGCTCCTTCCATTCCAGGTAGTTCGCCCAGGACGCCGTGCCCAATTCCACGCACGTCGCGCACCTCGTCCTTGTAGCGCTCGACCCGTCTGAACGCGCGCGCGGCCAGCGCGCGCGCGGCCTCGGGGCTCAGGCCGCGCTCCTCATGCCTCTTCGCTTCCATTTTCGAGCAATCCCGAGTGAATCCGGGCACTTCGAGTCCACGGGCCTGTCCCCGCCAATCCCGCCTGTCGCCCGGAGTCCCCTCCCGTTTTGGAGACATTCTGGAGACAGAACCAGAGGCGCCCGGGTGCTCCAGGTCACTGCAGGGGCGTGGATTCAGCAGGCCTGAGTCGCGGCCCGCAGATTCTCTGCATCATTTTTTCCCTCGCTGGCTCTAGGCCATGGGGGGGAACTGGCCGGCTCAGGGCAGCTCCTCTGCTGTGAACGAACACAACGCAGATAGCTCACCAGAGCGAGGAATCATGAAACTGAGAATGCCTGTCACCTTCTTCTTCATGCTGTCACTGCTCGTCGCAGGCTCCGCCTCGGCCCAGGCTTCGGTGTACAACCTCACCGTGCCCAGCACGATCACGGATCCTCTGGCTGGCTTTACGATCAACTACTCGTTGGGAGGGAGTAAGTGGGGCGTCGGCGCGGCCTCCGCCGAGCTGAGGTTCTATATCTCGGCGAGTCCCAACGGGAGCACCGGCGTCGCGACCCTGGCGGGGTGGCAGATCCATCTGAGCGGCAGCGGGTGGGGGCCGTATTACCCGCCCTCGGGGAATCAGTCGCTGTACGTCTCCCGGTGGAACATGCCAGCGAATACGGTGGCGCTACTGGAGAGCATCTCCGCCGCCTGTGCGCCGCAGACCTGGTACATCCTGGCTGAGCTGGATTGGACCGGCTACAAGAATGGGCCGACGCTGATGGGCACCACCAAGCAGCCCGATCTCTACTTCTCGAGTGGAACGATCAGCCCGGCTGCGATCCGGCCTGGAGGCACCACCAACATCTCGTTCGATGTGACGACACGGTGCCCGACGAGTTCCGGGTCGAGGGTGGGGATCTACCTGGCCGATGCCAACTACCAGCTGCTCTCCTTCATCGGCGCGGTCAGTATCGGCAGCGGGGCCGGGACTTGGTCGCTGCCTCCCACGGGCATTACGTTCTCTCCGTACATCGCCACAGGCACCTACAACATCGTGCTGTTCGCCGACATGGATGGGTACGTCGCCGAGAGCAACGAGAACAACAATGCCGGTGCCTTCCAACTGGGCATCAACTGGAACGCGATGGCGGCCGCGGGCAGTGAGGAAGGCAAGCTGGAGCTACAGATCCAGCCGCCGTTCGAGTCCGGGGCGGCGTTGTACAACCTCAAGTCCAGTGCGCCTGACAACTACGTGCAGGAGTTCCACTACGACGCGGAACTCTGATTTCCGATGCGAGCCGCGCCCCCTCCAGTAGAGGGGGCGTGCCGCTGCGTGGCGGCGAGGGGATCCACCTCGATGCCCGGGGCTTCAGTCCATGCTGTTCTTGATGAGGTTTCCCTCTCGATTCCAGGCCCCTCTATTGGCGAGGAGTACGGGACTTGAACCCGTGGACGAGGGGTGCCCTCGCGGCGTCCGCTCCTTCTTCGCTTCCGCCTTTTGTGGCCTCGACCCTGCCCACGCTTGGGGGAGTTCCGTTACTGTAGAGGTCATGCCGCTGGAGAGCCCATTGACCCCTTTCGACCGTACACGCCGTGTGAGCTGCCTGGGCATCGACACTTTCGTCGCGGAGGCCGGGCAGGGGAGGCCCATCCTCTTCCTTCACGGGAACCCGGATACCCACGACGCGTGGAGTGGCGTCGTCGCGCTGCTCAAGCAGGAGTTCGCGTGCTTCGCTCCGGATCTGCCCGGATATGGCGCATCAGAGCCGCAGGGGGACCTCAAGCTGGAGAAACAGAGCGAGTGGGTCCGAGAGCTCATCGCCGCGCTCGGGCTGCAACGGCCGCACCTGGTCGTCCATGACGTTGGCGGCACGTACGGGCTGGCGTTCACGGCCATGTATCCGGAGTTGATCTCGAAGCTGACGATCCTGAACACGAACTTCTTTCCGGACTATCGATGGCATTTCTGGGGAAGGGTCTGGCGGACGCCGGTCCTGGGGGACCTCGCGATGCTCATCGCCTTTCGTGCACTGTTCGTGAACGAGATGACCAAGGCATCCCCCAAGCTCCCCCGTGACTACGCGGAGCGCGCGTTCGCGAGCTACGGAAGCAAGACGCGCAAGATGGTGCTCAGGTACTACCGGTACCTGGATTCGAAGCGGCTCGTGGGCTGGGACGTGCGGCTGCTGAAGGCTCTCGAGACCCTTCCCCACCAGGTGCTGTGGGGGGATCGGGACACGTATATCCCCAAGGCCACGGCGGACCGCTTCGGCGGCGAGGTCCATCACTTTGCCGAACTGGGCCACTGGGCCATGCTCGAAGAGCCCCAGCAGCTCGCGTCGCACTTGGCCGCATTCGCCAGACGTTGAGCCTCCGGCGATCGCCGGGCCTGGGCAGAGGCCCACCCCCTCGTCGCCCGCGAGCTCCCACGGCCCAGTTGCCCGCTGTCTACGCTTCACGTCCACCCTCGCGGGTGGCCGCGCAAGACTCGCTTCCGGTCGGCGGCCTCGGCCTTATTCGGTCGGGACTCTCACCCACAGGCTGCTTCCCAGAGTTTCAGGGCGATACCACCAAGGGAGTACGCGAGAGCACGCCAGAAACACGAGGCCCCGTCTGCCTTCACCGGAGATGGGGCCTCGTTGTCGCACTCATACTTGGGCGGCGGAGTCGCGCCCTACTATTTGCAGGGTAACCATGGTGGTATCGCTCTGCCCCATGTCTTTACTTTAGCTTCGCGGCTCTCTCAGTTTGAGAGCTACTGTTCAAGCGAGGCTGAAAATGCATTTCAAGGGGGTGTCCCTGTTCGTCGTCGTGTCTTCCCTCCTCTTGGGTTGTTCTGGAGGGTCAGATGGGCCGCAGGGGCCCAAAGGCGACAAGGGCGAGGTAGGTCCTCCGGGGCCGCGGGGTCTGAAGGGAGACAGGGGGGAAACCGGGTTGGTGGGCCTGAAGGGAGACAAGGGCGACACGGGAGCTATAGGGCCTCAGGGACCCAAAGGCGACACAGGAACCCAGGGGATACAAGGGACGCCTGGTCCTACGACGCTGAGTGGTGCGTATGTTGGAAAGTGTTTAGCAGAGCCTGGAGCGCGGTGCAGGTGCGATGCTGGAGAGAAAATCATGCTCCTGATGCACAGCCCAGTTGGCACCCTGGGCTATTGCACCGTTCAACTCCAAGGACAGGCGGATGTTTTCGGAGAATGCGATACGCAGGCCACGGGTCCTGCTATTTACGGATGCTTCCGGTAGGACACCTGAGTTGCCAGCAAGGGCGAACTCGGCCTGGACCACTAGCGTCAGGGTGTTGGGGATGAGCGTGGTGCTGTTCGGGTAGTTCGGACCGATGTAATGAACTCGAGAAGGAGCACGGCGCGCTGCGCGAACGGCTCGCGACTGGGCACGGACGGGGTCGCCCCGCGCGTCGTGGTCGCCTGACTTCACCGCGCGCGCCTTCGCGCGTCTGTTACTCTGGGAACCTACCTGGGAGGTTCCCCCGCCTTGCTCCGACCTTTCGCCCCACC
>Ga0190275_10001927_pt1 | contig 15134 bp, 13 predicted proteins | sample Popmic550T_FD_133745 | JGI IMG/M metagenome (GOLD analysis project Ga0190275, IMG submission 133745) | Populus adjacent soil microbial communities from riparian zone of Yellowstone River, Montana, USA - 550 T | ecosystem: Environmental > Terrestrial > Soil > Riparian zone > Trees stand | place... | reverse complement strand
TTGATGCCGGAGCTTTCGACGAGCTTTGCCACGCGCGGCAGATCGCTGGCGAACAGGCTCGCGTGGGCTTCCGGCGACATCTCAGCGTCAGGGAAGGGCAATGTGCCGAGCTGCTTCAACTTTGCCACGACGGTAGCATCGGTGAGAGCCTTGCGAAGTGCCGCGTTCAGGGCGGTCACTGCTCCGCGGGGCGTGCCTTTCGTCACATAGAGCCCGTGCCACATCGTGTAACTGACCTCGGGCATGCCGAGCTCGGCCGTGGTCGGCACGTCCTTCAACTGCTCCAGCCGCTGCGGCGACGTCACCGCGATGCCGTGCAGCGCGCCGGCCTGCACCTGCGTGATCGCGTTGGTGACCTGGTCCCACAACAGGTCGACCTGCCCACCCAAGAGATCCGTGATCGCCGGCGCCGAGCCACGATACGCAACGACCGTCGGCCGAAACCCGAGCACATCGCCCATCATCACGGCGCAGAGGTGGCTGTTGGTGCCGATGCCGCCATGCGCGAAGTTTGCCTTCGCGCCCTGCTCCTTGATCCAGGCGACCTGCTCCTTCGGGCTCGCGCCCGGAATCGACTTCCGGCCGATCAGCAGCATCGGTGCGTTGTTGACGAGGCCGATCGGCTCGAAGGCGGTGTTCGTATCGTAGCGCAGGTTGCTGAACAGGCCCGGCGCCGCCAGCAGCGCGACATGGTTCATGAGCACGGTCGAGCCGTCGGGCGCAGAGCGCGCGACGCGATCGTTCGCGATCGTGCTCCCGCCGCCGACCTGGTTCTCGATCACGACCGGGCGGCCGAGCGCCCGCGCCATGTGCTCGCTGATGAGCCGCGCCACGGTGTCGGTACCGCCGCCCGCCGCGTAAGGAACGACGATCGTCACGGGCTTTCCGGCCGGCTGTGCCGCCGCCTGCGATGTGAGGGCAGCGAGCAGAAAGCAAGCGCTTGTCAGCGCGTGTCGGCGATCGATCACGATATCCTCCCGGTTCTTGTTGCTCGCGAGGCTATGCCGCCGCAGGCCGGAGGGCAACGCAGCACGTCGGCAATGCTCGTTGGTCGCATTGTGCCCCGATCCGGGCTGTGCAACTGAATTGGAAAAGGGGGAACACATGCGCCAGACCAGACGCCGCCACCTCGCCCAGCTTGGAGCCGGGCTCACTGCCCTCGCGCTACCGCGCATCGCACGCGCACAGTCGTGGCCGTCGAAATCGATCCGCGCGATCATCCCGTTCACGGCAGGCAGCACGGTCGACATCGTGTCGCGCATCGTATTCGAGCCGCTGTCCCAGCAGCTTGGCCAGTCGATCATCGTGGAGAACCGCGGGGGCGCAGGCGGGACGATCGGCGCCAATGCGGTGGCCAAGGCCGACCCGGACGGCTACACGATGCTCGCACATTCCTCCGCGCATTCCGCGACGCCTGCGATCTACCCGAACGCGCCTTACAGCGCTGCGAACGATTTCATCACCGTCGCGGCGCTCGGCTCGTCGCCCAATATCGTCGTGGTGGCGCCCGAAAAGGGCTTCAAGACGCTTCAGGAGCTGGTCGCCGCCGCCAAGGCAAAGAACGGCGCGATGACATTCGGCACCGCGGGGGTCGGCTCATCGACGCATTTCACCACCGAGCGCTTCCGCTTCAGCGCCGGATTTGACGGCGTGCATGTGCCATTCCGCGGCATGCCCGAAGTGCTCACCGAAGTGATGACGGGGCGCGTGGATTTCTGTTTCTCCACCATCGCATCGGCCTTGCCGTTCATTCGCGACGGCAAGCTTGTCGCGCTGGCGGTCTCGACACCGAAGCGGAGCTCGGCATTGCCGAACGTGCCGACCACGATCGAGCTCGGATACAAGGATTCCGACTACACGTTCTGGAACGGGCTGTTCCTGCCCGCGAAGACACCGCCCGAGATCGTCGACAAGCTCCACCAGGAGACCCGGAAGGCTGCCACCTCACGAGCCGTTGTCGAGAAGCTGGCGGCGCAGGGCATCGATACGATGCCGATAACCGCCGCGGAGTTCGATGCGCAGATCAAGAGAGAGATCGCGGACAGCATGACGCTGGTGAAGGCCGCGGGCATCAAGGTGAACTGAGGCGGGTGGGCCCGTAGGGCCGCAAGGCCTTCAATTCATCGCGTGGCCGCACGGCAGGTATCGCCCGTAACCCTCGTCCGTCACGCACTCGGACGGATTGTGCGAAAGGCCGGGGCCCATGTACTGGCTGGTGCCGGGCGCCACCTGGGAGACGGGCGCCTGGGAAAACGGCGAGGTCGAACAGCCCGCAAGGCTGCCGACCAGCGCAAAAATCCCAATCAATTTCAACATTTTAGAGGCTCTGCGACCGGACATCGCAGTCACCCTAGCATGGCGGAATGCGCAAGCAATCGACAATCCGCGATGCCCGCTTTTCGCGTGCGGTGCGAGGCAAAAAGGTCACGCCTCCGGCGGCGGCAGGAACACCACCTCGTGCTTGGCGGAGAGCGCCACGACGTCCGGCGGGCTTTGCTCCTTCATGCCGTGGATCGCCCAGAACAAGTCATAGAGCTTGCGCGTCGGCGTCACCCAGAAGAAGCATTTCACCGGCTGGTCCGACTTGTTGAAGAGCCCGTGCGGAATGCTCATCGGCAGCCGGATCAGGTCGCCAGCGGTCGCCACGTATTCGCGCCCGTCGATCACCGCATCCATGCGGCCCTCGAACATATAGATGAACTCATCCTGGGTCGGATGGATGTGCGGCGGTACGAAGGTGCCGGGCGGGAACGTCGCATGCCATGAAAAGCAGGCCTCGCTCACCGACTTCGGTACGTAGGTCTGGCCGAGGATGTTCCAGACGATCCCGTCGATGCCGGTGGTCGCCTTGGTGATGCCTGCCGTCAACTGCATGTACGCCTCACTGTTCTTGTGACGGCCATTCAATCATGAACGGCCGCCGCGAAAAACATGCGGGGCGTCTCGATCAGCGTTAACTTGATGACAGCGTAAACGGGCGCGACTGTGCCGCGTCATGCGCCAATATGCCCGCAAAATGGGGCTTCACAGGGCAGATATTTGAAGCTTAAAGTATCCGCCGAACCGCTCCGTTGGACGCGGCGCGCGGCCGGGCCATACTCGGCCAAGGGACGAAGAAGACTTTCCGGAGGACGTGATGAAGAAACTGATGCTCGTTGCGGCACTTGGCCTCGCCGCCACGCAAGCCGCCGCGCAGGACAAGCTCAAGGTTGGCATCCTGACCACGCTGTCGGGCCCGCCTGCGGCGCTCGGCGTGCAGCAGCGCAACGGCTTCCAGCTTGCGCTCAAGACGCTTGGCGGCAAGCTCGGCGGGCGCGAGGTCGAGCTGCTGGTGCAGGACGATGAGCTGAAGCCCGACGTCGCCGTCGGCAAGGCGAAAGCTTTCGTCGAGCGCGACAAGGTCGATTTCGTCGTCGGCCCGATCTTCTCCAACATCCTGATCGCGATGATGAAGCCGGTGACCGATGGCGGCGCGATCCTGATTTCGCCGAATGCCGGCACCTCGAACTTCGCCGGCAAGGAGTGCAACCCGAACTTCTTCGTCACCTCGTACCAGAACGATCAGAACCACGAGGTGCTGGGCAAATACGCGCAGGACAAGGGGATCAAGAAGGCGTTCATCATGGCGCCGAACTACCAGGCGGGCAAAGACTCGCTTGCCGGGTTCAAGCGCTACTTCAAGGGCGAGGTGCTCGACGAGGTTTACGTGCCTCTCAACCAGCTCGACTATTCGGCGGAGCTCTCCAGGATCGCGGCTGCCGCGCCCGAGGCGATCTTCGTGTTCCTGCCGGGCGGCATGGGCGTGAACTTCGTGAAGCAATTCCGGCAGGCCGGCCTTGCCGACAAGATGGCCTTCCTCTCGGCCTTCACGGTCGACGAGTCGACGCTGCCGGCGCAGCAGGATGCGGCGCTTGGCTTCTTCGGCGGCGCGAACTGGGCGCCGAACCTCGACAATCCGCAGAACAAGGCTTTCGTCGCGGCCTACGAGAAGGAATACAACGCGGTGCCGGGCTCCTATGCGTTCCAAGCCTACGACGCCGCGATGCTGATCGACTCGGCGCTGAAGCAGACCGGCGGCAAGACCGACAACAAGGACGCCCTGCGCGCCGCGTTGAAAAAGGCGGACTTCAAGTCGCTGCGCGGCGCCTTCAAGTTCAACACCAACAACTATCCGGTCCAGGACTTCTATCTGGTGAAGGTCGCCAAGCGCGCGGACGGCAAGTTCCAGACCGAAATCGCGCAGAAGGTGTTCGAGAACTACTCCGATCCGCACGCCAAGGATTGCCCGATGAAGTGACTCGGTCCCATCCCTCCCGCTTACGGGGAGGGTGGCCGAGCGAAGCGAGGCCGGGTGGGGTTCTCGCGTGTTGAAACAACCCCACCCGGCGCGCTACGCGCGCCACCCTCCCCCTGCGGGGGAGGGATGAAGAGGCGCCATGTCCCTCACCCTGCTCCTCGTCCAGACCCTGAACGGCCTGCAGCTCGGCGTGCTGCTGTTCCTGATCGCCGCAGGGCTGACGCTGGTGTTCGGGGTGATGGACTTCATCAACCTGGCGCATGGCGTGCAGTACATGCTCGGCGCCTATCTCGCCGTGATGTTCTACGGCCTCACCGGCAATTTCCTGTTCGCGCTGATACTCGCGCTTGGCGCCGCGCTGTTGTTCGGGCTCGTCCTCGAGTTCGCGATCTTCCGTCATCTCTATGACCGCGATCATCTCGACCAGGTAATCGCGACCTTCGGCATCATCCTGTTCCTGAACCAGGGCGTGAAGCTGCTCTGGGGCGCATCGCCCTTGAGCCTGCCGATACCCGAGGCGCTCTCCGGTTCGGTCGTGCTGATGCCCGGCATTCTTTATCCGGTGTGGCGGCTCGTCATTATCGGCTCGGGACTCGCGGTCGCGCTCATCCTCTATCTGCTGGTGAGCCACACCCGCGTCGGCATGCTGGTGCGCGCGGGCGCAACGAATGCGCCGATGGTCTCGGCGCTGGGCGTCAACATCCGCCGCCTGTTCATGATCGTGTTCGGCTTCGGCACCATGCTGGCCGGTTTCGCCGGCATCATGATCGCGCCGATCCTCTCGGTCGAACCCGGCATGGGCGATACCATTCTGATTCTTGCGTTCGTCGTGATCGTGATCGGCGGCATCGGCTCGATCCGCGGCGCGTTCCTGGCCGCGCTGCTCGTCGGCCTTGTCGATACGCTCGGACGCTCGTTCGCGGTCGACATCCTGCGCCTGTTCATGGCGCCCTCGCCCGCGCGCACCGTCGGGCCGGCGATCGCCTCGATGCTGATCTACCTGTTGATGGCCGTGGTGCTTTACCTGCGGCCGACCGGGCTCTTCCCCGCGAAGGGGCGCGCCTGATGGCGGACGCTGCTCTTGCTTCGGCCGGAACGGCACGACGATCGTGGTTCGCCGGCAATGCCTTGCCCGTCGTTCTGTTCGTGATCTTCGCGGCGCTGCCGCTCTTGGCCGCGTTCAAGGCCGAAGGCTATGTGCTGAGCCTCGTCACGCGCGTGATGATCTTTGCGATCGCGGCGCTCGCGCTTGATCTCTTGATCGGCTACGGCGCGCTGGTCTCGTTCGGGCACGCCGCGTTCATCGGTCTCGGCGCCTACACGGTCGCGATTCTCGGCGCGCACGGCGTCAACGATGCGCTGATCACGCTGCCCCTCGCGCTTGCCGTCTCGGCACTGTTTGCCTGGGCGACGGGCATCGTCTGCCTACGCACCAAGGGCGTCTATTTCATCATGATCACGCTCGCGTTCGGACAGATGATCTATTTCACCGCGAGCTCGCTTGCGCCCTACGGCGGCGATGATGGCCTGACCATCCGCGTGCGCTCGACCTTTGCGGGCTTCCCGATCCTCGCGAACGATCGCGCACTCTATTACGTCTGCCTTGGTTTCCTGCTCGGCACCTACCTCTTGTGCCGCGCGCTGATCGTCTCGCGCTTCGGGCGGGTCTATCGCGGAGCGCGCGAGAACGCCCTGCGGATGAGCACGATCGGCTTCGAGGTCTATCGCTTCCAGCTTGCGATGTACGTCATCGCCGGAATGATCGGGGGCCTGTCGGGCTTCCTGCTCGGCAATGCGACCGACTTCGTCAGCCCGGCCTACATGTCATGGCAGCGCTCCGGTGAGCTCTTGATCATGGTGATCTTCGGCGGCATCGGGACGCTCACCGGCGCGATCGTCGGCGCGGCCGCATTCCTGCTCACCGAAGAATGGCTGTCCGGCATCACCGAGCACTGGAAGGTGATCTTCGGCCCGCTGCTGGTGGTCGTGGCGCTATTCGCGCCGGGCGGGCTGATCGGCGTGGCACAGCGGTTGCGGGGGATGCTTCGTGGCTGAACCCGTGCTCCGCACCGAGAACCTCTGCAAGAATTTCGGCGGCCTGCGCGTCACCGACGACGTGACCCTCGAGGTGATGCCGGGCGAGCTGCATGCGGTCATCGGCCCGAACGGCGCAGGCAAAACCACGTTGATTAATCAGATCTCCGGGCTGCTCGCGCCCGAGGCCGGGCGCATCGTCTTTGCAGGCGAGGATATCACTCAACTGCCGCCGCACGCGCGGGCAGCACGCGGGCTTGCCCGCTCGTTCCAGATCACGTCGATCCTGCCGCGCTTCTCCGTGCTGGAGAACGTCGCACTGGCCGTACAGGCGCGCCACGGGACAAGCTTCCGCTTCCTGGGAAATGCCGCCGGCGAGACCGAGTTGAATTCGTCCGCGCTCGCAGCCCTAGCCCAGGTCGGGCTCGCGGAACGCGCCAACGTGGCGGCCGCCGAGCTCTCGCATGGCGAGAAGCGCGCGCTGGAGCTTGCGATCGCGCTCGCCATGGAGCCGAAGCTGTTGCTGCTCGACGAGCCGATGGCCGGCACGGGACGCGACGAGACCGACCGGCTGGTCGCCGTGCTCCGCTCGCTCAAAGGCCGTTTCCCGATGGTGCTGGTCGAGCACGACATGACCGCCGTGTTTGCGCTCGCCGACCGCATCTCGGTGCTGATCTACGGCAAGATTCTTGCGAGCGGCCCGCCCGATCAGGTGCGCGCCGATCCGCAGGTGGTCACGGCGTATCTCGGCGAAGAGATGGAATGATGTGCACCCTCTCTCCGTCATCGTCCGCGAAGGCGGACGATCCAGTAACCACTGGCGTACATTTTTTGCTCGGTCGGCGGTTACTGGATGCCCCGCCTTCGCGGGGCATGCCCCCCTCCTCGATTGGAATGCCATGCTGACGGTCACAAATCTCGCCGCCGGCTACGGCCCCGCGCAGGTGCTGTTCGACGTGACCTTTACGGTCGGCGCGGGCGAGGTCGTGACCCTGCTCGGCCGCAACGGCATGGGCAAGACCACCACCATCCGCACGCTCATGGGCCTGCTTCCGGCCCGCGGCGGCACCGCGGAGTTTGACGGCGAGGGATTGCTCGGCCGCCCGCCCTATCGCATCGCGCAGCGCGGACTGGGGCTGGTGCCGGAGGGACGCCAGGTGTTCCCGACCCTGACCGTTGAGGAAAACCTCGTCGCAACGGCGACGACGCGAGGCAGCGCAACCCAATGGACCCTGCCCCGAGTCTACGAATTCTTCCCGCGCCTTGCCGAGCGGCGCGCCAACATGGGCAATCAGCTCTCGGGCGGCGAGCAGCAGATGCTCGCGATCGGGCGCGCGCTGATGACCAATCCGAAGCTGCTCATCCTCGATGAAGCGACCGAAGGCCTGGCACCGCTGATCCGCGCCGAGATCTGGGGCTGTCTCGCGCGGCTCAAGCGCGAAGGTCAGGCGATCCTGCTGGTCGACAAGCATCTCGATGCGCTCGCCAGGATCGCGGATCGCCACGTGCTGATCGAGAAGGGCCACGTGGTGTGGACCGGCACATCGGCGGCGCTTGCTGCGGATGGAAGTGTGAAGACCAAATACTTGCAGGTATAGCGGCGCGCTGGTGCGCGCTTACTCCGCTGCCTGCTTCCACACCGCCGCGTGCCCCTTCGGCTTCGCCTTCAGCTTGAGCTCGGTGAGATCGGCGCGGTCGCGCACGCTGTTGCGGAAGATCTGATCGCGTCCGGGAAGATATTGCGGCGGGCAATGGATGTCGGTCGCGCCGTACCACGCCGCAGCCTTCATGGTGAAGAACGGATCGACCAGATGCGGGCGCGCCAGCGCCACAAGATCGGCGCGCCCCGCCGCGATGATGGTGTTCACCTGATCGGCGGAGGTGATCGCGCCGACGCACATCGTGGCGATGCCGGCGTCGTTGCGGATCTGGTCCGAAAACGGCAGCTGGAACATGCGGCCGTAGATGGGTTCGGCGTCGGGCGTAGTCTGCCCGGTCGACACGTCGATCAGGTCGGCGCCGGCTTCCGCGAAGGCACGCGCGACCCGCACGGCATCGTCGCCGGTCAGGCCGCCCTCCTCCCAGTCGGTTGCCGAGATGCGCACCGACATCGGCTTCTCGTCCGCCCAGGCCTTGCGCAGCGCGCGGAACACTTCGAGCGGGAAACGCAGGCGGTTTTCGAGGCTGCCGCCGTATTCGTCCCCGCGCTTGTTGGTCAGCGGCGAGATGAAGCTCGCCAGCAGATAACCGTGCGCGCAGTGCAGCTCCAGCATGTCGAAGCCGGCGCGTTGCCCGCGCTCGGCGGCCTGCACGAAGTCGGCGACGACCTTGTCCATGTCGGCGCGCGTCATCTCGCGTGGCACCTGGCTGTTCGGGTAATACGGGATCGGCGATGCCGAGATGACCGGCCACGCGCCTTCCGGCAGCGGCTGGTCCATGCCCTCCCACATCAGCCTGGTTGCGCCCTTACGGCCGGCGTGACCGAGTTGGAGACAGAACTTCGCCGCCGAATTGCCGTGGATGAAATCCGCAATGCGCTTGTAGGCCGCCTCCTGCGCGTCGGTGTACAGCCCGGTGCAGCCGAGCGTGATGCGCGCATCCGCGGACACGCAAACCATCTCGGTAAAGACGAGCCCCGCGCCGCCGGTCGCACGTGAGCCAAGGTGTACGAGATGCCAGTCGGTCGGCATGCCGTCCACCGCCGAATACTGATCCATCGGCGAAACAACCATGCGGTTGGCAAGCGTCATGCCGCGCAGCCGGAACGGCTGGAACATCGGTACGGTAGGCTTGACGACATCAACGTCGAAGCCCTGCCGGCGCACGTCGTCCGCCACGACCTTGTCGATCTCGGAGACGAATTCGGGCGCGCGCAGCGCAAGATTGTCATACGTGATGGCCTTGGAGCGCGTCATCAGCCCGAAGGCGAAGCGCCGCGGGTCCATGTCCCAGAAGCGGCGTACGTGCTCGAACCACACCAGCGACACGTCGGCCGAGTGCTGGGTCTTCTCGACTTCGAGGCGCCGCTCGGTCTCGTAATGCGCCAGCGCGCGCTTCACATATGATCTTGTTTCCGCAGGCTGCGCAGACTTGCCTGCGGCGTCGCCCGTCGCCTTGAACGCATTGAACAGCGCGATCGCGTCCTCCATCGCGAGCTTGGTGCCGGAGCCGATGGAGAAATGCGCGGTCGCCTTGGCGTCGCCGATCAGCACGATGTTGTCGTGCGTCCACTTCTCGCAGCGAATGGTCGGGAAGTTGCGCCAGAGCGAGCGATTGACGGTCAGCTTGTGGCCGGCGAGCTCCTTGGCGAATACGCCTTCGAGGAATGTCGCCGATTGCTGCTCGTCGAGCTTGTCGAGGCCCGCGCGCGCGAAGGTCTCCGGATCCGTCTCCATCACCCAGGTCGATTGGCCGGGTTCGTATTGATAGCAGTGCGCGATGAAGATGCCGTGCTCGGTCTCGCGGAAGAAAAACGTGAAAGCGTCGAACGGGCGCGTCGATCCCATCCAGGCGAACTTGTTCGGGCGGAGATCGGTCTCGGGGCGGAACACATCCGCGTGCTGCGCGCGGATGCGCGAGTTGATGCCGTCCGCCGCGACGACGACGTCTGCATCGCGCGGCGCCGCGGGATCGACCTCGGTCTGGAATTTCAGCTCGACGCCGAGTTGGCGGGCGCGCTCGTGCAACAGCTTCAGCAAGGTCACGCGCGCGCAGCCGCAAAAGCCGTTGCCGCCGATGCGGTGCACCGTCCCCTTGAAGTGGATCTCGATGTCGTCCCAGTAGGCGAAGTTCGCCGTGATCGCGCGATAGCTCTCGAGGTCGTATTGCTCGAATGTCTCGAGCGTCTCGTCGGAGAACACGACGCCGAAACCGAAGGTGTCGTCGGCGCGGTTGCGCTCGTAGACCGTGATGCGCATCGCGGGCCAGGCCTTCTTCGCGAGGATCGCGAAGTAGAGCCCGCCGGGGCCGCCGCCGATGATGTCGACTTTCATGAGGCGCCTCCGCAAGGCTCTCTCTAGGAGCCGAACGGAAAGCCCGATCCCCTCCCGGTTCACCAGCCGGAACGGGCCTTCCTGGCGCCCTACACCTGGAATTACTTTAAGCTTAAAATAATTTCGGTGCAAGCGCCTCCGGCTGCTTGAAGCCTAGAAATTTGAAGCTTAAAGTAATTTGTCCTCGATGGAATCGGGTTGTGCAGAGGCCCCTATGGCGATCCTGAACGGGCGGCATGCTCTGGTGACCGGCGGCGGCCGCGGCATTGGCCGCGCCATCGCGACGTCTTTGTCGGGTGCCGGCGCGGCGGTCACCGTACTGGGCCGGCAGGAAGCCGCGCTGAAGGACACGGTGTCGGCCGGTGACGCCAAGGGCTACGTCATCGCCGACGTGACCGATGAAGCCGCAGTCGGGGCGGCGGTGAAGCAAGCTGTCTCCGCGAATGGCCCCATCGACATCCTGATCGCAAACGCGGGCACCGGCATCAGCATGCCGTTCATGAAAGGCACCTCGACGCAATTCCGCGACATGTTCGAGCTGAACGTGATGGGTGTCGTGTACGCGACGCGCGCCGTGCTCGGCGACATGACGAAGCGCGGCTTCGGCCGCATCGTGGTGAATTCCTCGGTCGCGGGCCTCAAAGGCTACGCCTACGTGACCGCCTACTGCACCGCCAAACACGCAGTCGTCGGCTTCGTGCGCGCGCTGGCGCAGGAAACAGTGAAGAGCGGCGTGACGGTCAACGCGGTGTGCCCGGGATACACGGACACCGACCTCGTGCAGGGCGGCATCGAGCATGTCATCGCCAAGACCGGCCGCTCGCGCGAGCAGGCGCTTGCCGACATGCTCAAGGACAAGCCGAACGGCCGGCTGATCACGCCGCAGGAAGTGGCCGACGCCGTGTTGTTCCTGTGCTCGCCGGGCGCGAGCGGGATCACCGGCACCACGCTGACGGTCGCGGGCGGGGAGATCTGATGGATAACGCGACCCCAATTCCGCTCGATGCCGAGACCAAGGTCTCCGAACGGCCGGCCGACCACGAAGCCGAGCTGCGGCTCTGGCTGCGCCTACTCACCTGCACGACCCTGATCGAAGGCGAGGTGCGCCGGCGCCTGCGCGACGAGTTCGACGTGACGCTGCCGCGCTTCGACCTGATGGCGCAACTCGACAAGGCGCCGAACGGGATGACACTCGGCGAGTTGTCCCAGCGCATGATGGTATCGAACGGCAACGTGACCGGCCTTGCGGAGCGCCTTGTGGAGCAGGGTCTGCTGGATCGCCGCCCCTCGCCGAACGATCGCCGCGCGCAGATTGTTAGCCTCACCGCGGAAGGCCGCCGCGCGTTCCGCGCCATGGCGCGCACCCACGAGGACTGGATCGCGCAGATTTTCGCCGGCCTCGATGCTGCCGAGATCGAGCAGTTGATGGCGCTGCTGGCGAAGACGAAAGCCTCCGCACGCAAGGCAATGAACGGAGGCGGCGAATGATCGTGAACCCCGTCGTCCTGCCGCTCTCGGACTACAAGGCGCAGCACGTGCGCCTGACGATCGACGGCAAGGTCGCGACGCTGACGCTCAACCGCCCCGACAAGAAGAACCCCCTCACCTTCGAAAGCTACGCTGAGATCGCGAACATCTTCCGCGCGGCCGCCAAGGACAAGCAGGTGAAGACTTTCGTCATCACCGGCGAAGGCGGCAACTTCTGCTCGGGCGGCGACGTGTTCGAGATCATCGGCCCGCTGGTCGAGATGAACACAGTGGAGCTGCTCGAATTCACCCGCATGACCGGCGAAGCCGTGAAGGCGATGCGCCAGTGCCCGCAGCCGATCGTCGCGGCGATCGACGGCGTGTGCGCGGGCGCGGGCGCAATCCTCGCGATGGCCTCCGACCTGCGGCTCGGAACCGCAAAGGCCAAGGTCGCGTTCCTGTTCAACCGCGTCGGGCTTGCGGGCTGCGACATGGGTGCCTGCGCAATCCTGCCGCGCATCGTCGGACAGGGCCGCGCGAGCGAGTTGCTCTACACGGGACGCGCGATGGGCGGCGAGGAAGCGGAGCGCTGGGGCTTCTTCAACCGGCTCTGTTCGCCGGAAAGCGTGCTGGCCGACGCAACGAAGCTCGCGAAGGAGCTCGCCGATGGTCCGACCTTCGCCAACGGCATGACCAAGCGCATGCTCGAAATGGAATGGGCGATGTCGGTCGAGCAGGCGATCGAGGCGGAAGCCGTCGCGCAGGCGCTGTGCATGGAAACGGAAGACTTCGCGCGCGCCTACCGGGCATTTGCGGCGAAACAGAAGCCGGTGTTCGAGGGCAACTAGATGTCGCTCGCCGAAACGCTCACCTGGCCGTTCTTCGAGGAGCATCACCGCCGCTTCGCCGAGGAGCTTGCGCGCTGGGCCGACGCGACCTTGCCCGGCTTGCCGCACGACGACGTGGACGAAGGCGTTCGTTCGCGCGTCGCGGCGCTCGGCAAGGCCGGATTCCTCAAGGCCTGCGTGCCGGCCGAATACGGCGGGCTGCATTCGAAGCTGGACGTGCGCACGCTCTGCATCGCGCGCGAGACGCTTGCATTCCGCGACGGCCTCGCGGATTTCGCCGTCGCCATGCAAGGGCTCGGCACCGGCTCGATCACGCTCTACGGCACGCCGGAGCTGAAGCAGCGCTACCTGCCGCCGGTGCGCGACGGCAAGGCGATCGCGGCCTTCGCGCTCTCCGAGCCGGAAGGCGGTTCGGACGTGGCCGCGATGGCGACCACTGCGACTCCGGACGGCAACGCCCATGTTCGCATCGATGGCGCGAAGACCTGGATCTCCAACGGCGGCATCGCGGACCACTACGTCGTGTTCGCGCGTACCGGCGAAGGCGCGGGCGCAAAGGGGCTCTCCGCTTTCATGGTCAATGCCGATACACCCGGCCTCACGGTTGCGGGGCGCATAGATGTCATCGCGCCGCATCCGCTCGCGACCCTGCAGTTCGACGCGGTTCGCGTGCCGGTGACCAATCGCCTGGGCGGTCCCGGCGAAGGCTTCAAGGTCGCGATGGCGACGCTCGACATCTTCCGCTCCACCGTCGGCGCCGCCGCGCTCGGCTTCGCGCGCCGCGCGCTGCATGAGACCGTCGAGCATGCCGCGACGCGCAACCTGTTCGGCGCACCACTCGGCGACCTGCAGATGACGCAAGCGACGATTGCCGACAGCGCCACGGAAGTCGATGCCGCCGCGCTGCTGGTCTATCGCGCCGCCTGGACCAAGGATAAAGGCGCGGCACGCGTCACGCGTGAGGCCGCGATGGCCAAGATGTATGCGACCGAAGCAGCGCAGCGCGTGATCGACCGCGCCGTGCAATTGCACGGCGGACGCGGCGTCACCAAGGGCGAGAAGGTCGAGGAGCTTTACCGCGAAATCCGCGCGCTGCGCATCTACGAGGGCGCGACCGAGGTGCAGAAGGTCGTGATCGCGCGCGAGGCATTGAAGAACCGCCCGGCGAAACCGGCGCTGGCGGCGGAATGATGGAGACCGTCATGATCCGATCGGGACATGTCGATACCTTCGCGCGGGACAACCTGCCGCCGCGCGAGCAATGGCCGGAGTTCAAGTTCACGCTGCCGGAGCTGCAATATCCGGAGCGGCTCAACTGCGTACCCGCGTTCGTCGACAAGTGGGTGAGTGCCGGCGAAGGCGAGCGCATCGCGATCGTGTCACCCTACGAGACCTGGACCTATGCGCAGCTTGCCGAACGCATCAACCGCATCGCCAATGTACTGACGCGCGACCTCGGGCTCGTGCCCGGCAACCGGGTGCTGTTGCGCGCCCCGAACTCGCCGATGGCGATCGCCTGCTATCTGGCCATCATCAAGGCGGGCGGCGTCGCCGTCGCCACCATGCCGCTGCTGCGCGCCAAGGAGCTGTCGTACGCGGTGACGAAAGCCAGGATCAAGCTCGCGCTGTGCGACACACGATTGTTCGACGAGATGGAGAAGACAAGGCCGCTCGCGCGTGAACTCGAGCGCATCGTCTATTGGGGTGACGGCCAGCTCGAAGATCTGATGGCGCGACCGGGCTATGGGAATTTCACCGCCTGCGACACCGCGAGCGACGATGTCTGCCTGATTGCGTTCACCTCCGGCACCACCGGCCAGCCGAAGGGCACGATGCATTTCCAGCGCGACATGCTGGCGAGCGCCGACAGCTATTCGAAATACGTGCTCCAGCCGAACCGCGACGACCGGTTCATCGGCTCGCCTCCCCTCGCCTTCACGTTCGGGCTGGGCGGACACGTGCTGTTTCCGTTCCGCATCGGCGCGGCGTCGATCCAGCTGGAGTCGGCGCCGCCCGACATGTTGCTTCCCGCCATCGCAAAATACAAGGCCACGATCTGCTTCACGGCCCCGACCGCCTACCGCGCGATGCTCGGCAAGCTCGGCGAGCACGACATTTCGTCGTTGCGCAAATGCGTCTCCGCCGGCGAGGCGCTGCCGAAGGCGACATTTGAGGCATGGCAGGAAACGACGGGGCTGAAGATCCTCGACGGCATCGGCGCAACCGAGATGATGCATATCTTCATCGCATCGCCGGAAAGCGAGATCCGCCCGGGTGCTACCGGCCGGGTCGTGCCGGGCTACGAGGCGAAGGTGATCGACGACGATGGACACGATAGCCCGTCCGGCACGATCGGCCGCCTCGCCGTGCGCGGCCCCACCGGCTGCCGCTATCTCGGGGACGAGAGGCAGACGAAGTACGTGCAGGACGGCTGGAACTTCACCGGCGACACCTACGTGCAGGAGGCCGACGGCTACTTCTGGTACCAGGCGCGCT